>Ga0070663_100002423_pt1 | contig 10493 bp, 7 predicted proteins | sample KBSC63metaG_FD_65646 | JGI IMG/M metagenome (GOLD analysis project Ga0070663, IMG submission 65646) | Corn rhizosphere microbial communities from Kellogg Biological Station, Michigan, USA - KBS C6-3 metaG | ecosystem: Host-associated > Plants > Roots > Rhizosphere > Soil ...
CCTCATTTCACCGCTGCTGTCTCGGACGCTTTGTAGCCCACCACCACGAGTTGGCCGGGGACGAGGCGCCCATCGGGGTTGTTGACCTCGACATAGCCCCCCGTTGAAAGCCCCGGCTGTACCGTAACGTATTCCTGCTTACCGCTGCGATCGACCAGCACGCGCGACGTTCCGTCAGCGGCAAGCGACACTGCGCTGGTCGGAACGGCGGTGACCGCGCCCTTCGAAGTTTCGATCGGGATTGTCAGACGGACGGAAAACCCTGCCAGGAGCACCGGCGTGGTCTCCACCCTGACCCCGAGGTAGAAGTGGTACCCGTCCACGCCGCGTGTGCCGGGCGTGGTGGCGACCGTCTCAACGATACCTGTCGCCTTGATCCCAAGCGCCTGCTCGTCGATCGCGGCCTTCATCCCGGCTTTCACCAACGGCGCGGCTTCAAGCGGCAGTTGCGAGTCAATACTGAGCTGGTTGTCCGTCACACTCATCACCGGCCCGGAAGCACTGGCGGCCACCGCAGCGGTCACCTCATGGACGCGGATCGGCAGCGACGGGATGAACACAACCTCGTCCGCAGGAACCTGCACGCCGAGCCTGGCGCGCGCCGCCGCCAGTTCGCGGTCCAGCCGCTCCGCCCGTTCGCTGGCGACCTTGACGTCGAATTCGGCGAGCGTTTGCTGTTCCTGCGCCGCGCGCACGCTGCGCTCGCCTTCCAGGCGGGCAGCCTTCACAGCCGCCTCGGCGACCTGAATCCGGCTCTCGACCAGGCCGACCTCGCGCTCCGCAGTCTTGATCGCCAGATCGGCTTCGAGTTTTGCCTTGCGTTGCGCGGCACGCGCCACTTTCAGCTTGGCCTCGGCCGCAGCCCGCGCCGTTTCGGTCTGGCGCGGGTCGAGAACGATCAGGGCACGGTCGGCGATCTGCGCGGCGACGTCGGCCGTGGCCGCGGTCGCGGAGTGCGAGGCCCGCGCGCGCTCGGTATCAAGCGCGAGGGATTTGCCGGCCCGCGCGTCGGCCAGCTGGCGGCTATCGCCGACACGCGCCGCACTGTCGAGAGTGGCCTGGCGCGTGTTCTGCTCCGCGACGGCCCGCGCGGCGGCGACCGCTTTCACCGCGGTATCTCGCGTCGCCTCGGCCGCGAGTCGGCCGCGCGCGGCATCCGACCACTCACGTTCGAGCGCCTGGATGGCGGCGCGTTGTTCGCGCGTCGGTCCGAACGGGTCCCACTTGGCCTTCTGATACATGCGCTCGACCGCGGCCGACGTCTTTTGATCATAGTTGCCGTCGACCGTTCCCGGATCGAAGCCAAGGCGGGCCAGCGCCTCTTCGAGCTGGCGCACGTCGCCACCGCTGGTTCCGGGCGCCATGTCGCGGAACGCCGGCGCTTCGCCGCGCAGGACGAAGACCGGACGGCCGGATGCGGACATAATCACTTCGCCTTCGCCAAATTGCGTATTCGGACGCGGCAGCGAAGAGATCAGTCCGATGGCGCCTTTGACCGTCGAAGGTGCGATCGAAATCGGCTGCGGCAGCCCGAAGCGCACCGTACCGCGGGTGACGACATCGGTGCTCAATACACGCGACTCGACAGGGACGAGGATCAGGGATGGCTCGGGTGCCGCGGTACGCGCCGCCATCTCGGCCGGCGACTGGATTCTGGAGCCCATGTACCAAGCGCCAAGCGCCATGCCTCCAACCACGCCCAGAATGGCCCAGAGAACATTTACGCGTTTCCCGACCATGCGGTAATCCTTCCAGCCAATGACAGCGCGCGTGCCATGTTTGCAAGAAGCATTGCGGCGGCCTTGGTCATGCGATGCCCGGCCGCGAAACGAGATTACTCATCGCCGCCGATTCCGGGAAGTACGAAAAAAGGATGTACTGATCAGGTCTCATTGCACCTTTCGGGAGAACAATTCCTCCTGGATGCGCTCCTCGACCGGGGTCAACACCTCCTCATGCATTTTGTGGCTTTTTGCCGCGACCAGGCGCTCATAGTCCTGCAGTTTCCGCAGGGCGGCTTTCTGGTCCGGCGACATCTTGGAGACCTGCAGCTTGCCGCCCTCGGTCAGCGTGCTAAGCCGGTTCCGTAGGTCGGGTTCGATCTCGTCCGGGTGGCCATACTCGAAGCCGGCCTTCTTCATCTCCCGACGCCAGTACCCAAGCGCGGCCTTCATGCGCGAGTCCTTGTTGATGAGTGCGTCCTGGGGATTGTAGTGGCTGGCCTTCAGCTGATCGGGTTTGAACGTTTCAGTGAGGGCCTTGCGCGTGCAACCACCGGTACGTGACAGGTCTTCCGTCTCCAGAGCGACCGCGAAGGTGCTGAACACATCATCCCCGAGCAAGGCGCGATTGTAAGCGACCTGATCCGCGGGGGGCAGTTTGCGGAAAATCTGCACATTGCGTTCGCCGAGACCGACGCGCGCCGGGCTGTAGTCGGTCGATAGTTGAGGCGGCAAACCGGTATAGAAGGTAGACACACCAAATCCGTGGCGAGCAACGAACTCCTCCTCACTGAGGCCGGGAAGGTGTTTGTCCGCCGCCATGCCCGCCCGCACCGTGTTGGAATCGGCCGCGATATACTCGAAGCCTTGTTCGCGCATGCAGCGCGCGATCAGTTCCTCGGTCTTCTCGATCGCCTGAACCAGCTCGCGTGGCGTCATGCCAAATTCCTCGGTGCCAAGGCTCTTCGGCGCTTGCGCTCCAGCTGTTGCCGGCGCGAGCAGGATGGCGAACAGACCCACGTAAATTGCCCGCTTCATGGCGCTGTCCTTTCCAATAACGAACCTCGAATGCAGCCGGTACATGTCAGTCCGTCCCGACAATCTTTCCGGTCTCGATGTCGACGAAGACGTCCTTCTCGCCCTGTTCCGGTGATTGGATCTCGATCACGTAGACATTCTTGCCGCGCTTCTTTTCGATCACGACGTCCGTGACTTCACCGGGGATGCGTTCAAGCGCAATCTTCTTCGCCTGTTCTTCCGTGACCTTTGCCGCGGGAGGCGCACGCTCTTTCGAAGAGCCCGGCTGCTGCGCCTGCGCGACGGCCATGGCTGGCGCAAGAAGAAGGCTGGCGAGCAGGCCCCAGCGGATCGTCCTCTTCATGGCGGTATCCTCTCCAACAAACAGCCACACTGAGTTCGTTCAGTCGGCGGTTCGTGATGGTATCGCATCGATTATATGGCCTCGGCGCCTGGGTGGGCCCGTGATCCACGATCCCGTCGCTCGCAGGAGGAAAACCCGAGCGATGAAGGGCGTGGATCAGGGCACTCGCACCGTTTCACATCAGTCCGTTCCGACGATCTTGCCGGACTCGATGTCGACAAAGACATCCTTCTCGCCATCCTTCGGCGTCTGGATCTCGACCACGTAGACATTCTTGCCTTTCTTCCGCTCGATCGTCACAGACGTGGCCTTGCCGGGGACCTCCGCGATCGCAATCTTCGTCGCCTGGTCTCCCGAGATCTTCGCGACGGGCGGCGTATACTTCAGCGGCTTGTCGCGAAGCGTCCCGACGCTTGAAACGTCCGAGGCCGGATTATCCTTCGGCAGCGCGTTGCTAACCATGAGCTTGCCGTCGGATGTATCGCTAACGACTCCAACCACCGGACACCATATCTTGTCGGTGATGTCGTGCAGCTCGCGCAGACCCTGCTCGCGAACCCGGACGCAGTTCTTGAAGGTCCCGGCCGGAACCGTCATTTCAATCCCTGACTCCATGTTTTCGGAACCGCCAGAATTCACGCGACCGCCGTCGAATAGATAACGGCCGCCCACGGTGAACGTACCGGGCATTAACAGGCCCGGTTCGGCGACCATGTCACCATCGAGTTCGCCCGCTCGCCAAGTGCCTGCGAAAACCGGCTTGCCTTCCTCGATCTCCCAACTCACTTCGCCGAAGGCATAGACGCTGTTGGTCGTCTTATCGAGGGCGAACCAATTGAGCGCGCGCTGTGTCAGGACGCCATCGAGATATTCTTCTTCCTGCACAACCGCGGTCTTGAATTTGCCGATGCCGGCAATATCGAAATCTTCCGTGGAATCCAGGACCACAGTCTCCTTGCGGTATTTGCCGTCCGGGTGATCGGGCCGCTCATGCACGTGCTTGTGGCCCGGCACGATCGGGTAATAAAGCGGGTTAGCCCCGTGTGGAACGATATTCTCGGCTTTCAGATTCCAGTCCTTCAGCGACGAATAATCCCGGCTGTGCTTAAAGCGCGGTTGGTCTTTGATCTCGCCCGCGACCGCGCCTCCAGCCAGCACAAAGCCAGCAGCGCTCAGAACCGTGGCCGCCATGAGCGCGGCACGCCACCTTGACAGGCGACCAGGTTGATCGCTCGCCAGCTTTATCTGTCTGTCCAAACCTTGTTTGTCGAACATCTCAATATCCTCCAGTTGCGGGCGGCGATCCGGCCAACTGTCGCCCTAGGTTGCGGAAGTTTTCGGCCTGCCGTGGCCAACGAGCGAGGAAGAAGCGCCGGCGCTCCGCCGCTTCGGGACAGAAGGCGGGCGTGAACGGTTCGCCGATCTGACATTGCGCAGGGCCAGGACTGGTTCATCGCGCCCTCGCCGTGGTGAAGCCGGCTTCGATGAACGACCGATTGCCGTCCTTCGCTACGGTGCCGATTGCAAATTTGTAGGCCTTGCCGGCACGCAAGAACCCTTCCGGTACCGCGAAGGACTTTGCCGAACCCGGCAGCAGTGCCCGGATTTCGTAAGGCGTGCCGGTTTGCTCGATAACGATGACGCAGGCCTCGCTCCCCTTCGGCACGGACCACCGCAGCGTCAGTGCGGTGGCGGGTATGTCTTTCTGGTCAGGCCGCGGATATTCGAATGCAGCCGGCTCCGGGAACGCATGGCTCAACCGCGTCTCACCGCGCAGGCTTGCGCCCTTGGTCGTCGTTCCCTCGAACCGATACGCGCCCGCCGGGAAATCAGCGCGCACAATGCCATCATCGGAGGGTTCGGGAGATTCGAGCGTAAGACTGCGAATTCCCAACTTCGAGTCCGGCGTTCTGAGGTCGATCACCGTGCGTTCGCCCGGCGCCAAGACCTTGAGCGCCGCCAGCCCCTCCTCCGCGCCGGTTGCCTCGAACCGGATCTCGGCATCGTGATCCTGGACATTACGCTCGAGATAGACGGAGAGCTTTTGAAAGCGGCCATCCTCGGCCGCGGCACCAGTCACGGAATATGCAAGTGCGGATAAAGCCGCAGCCGCGGCGACCATCCAGCCGTTGTGGCATCGCTCGATTTTCATGTCACGTCCCCCCGGATACTCGCACCGGTTCTGGAATGGACAAACCGTCCGCAGGCCGGCCCGTGCCGCGGCCGAAACGGAGATAGAATGCAGGCAGGATAAACAGATTGAGCAGCGTCGATGTCACGAGGCCGCCCAGAATGACCACCGCCATCGGATATTCGATCTCGTGGCCCGGCAGGTTTCCGAAAATGATCAGCGGCAGAATCGCGAGCCCGGCGGCTCCGGTCGTCATCAGGATCGGCCGCAACCGCTCTCCAGCGCCGCGCAGCACGAGCCCAATCCCGAACGACTCTCCCTCATGCCGCTCCAGGTACTGGAAGTGGTTGATCATGATGATTCCGTTGCGGGCGGCGATGCCGAGCACCGTCAGGAAGCCGATCAATGAGCCGAGGGAAATGACGCCGCCCGCCAGCCACGCCGCCAGGACACCGCCAACCAGCGCCGAGGGAAGGGTTAGGAACGTGAGCGTAGCCAGACGCCAGCTGTCGAACGTCTGCTGCAGAAGTACGAAGATCGCGGCGAGCGCCAGCACGGCGAACAGTTGCAGACGCCAGCGCGCGGCGCGCAGTTCCGCATACTCGCCTTGCAGCACCGCGTAATAGCCAAGGGGAAACGCGATCTTTTTCAGACGCGATTGCACATCCACCGCAACGGCGGCCAGATCACGCTCCTTGACATTCGCCTGCACGTCGATCCGGCGAGAGCTCGCCTCGCGCTTGATGATATTTGGTGTCGGCAGAATGCTGACATCGGCTACCTCCGCCAGCCGGACGCGCGGCCCGTTCGGCGCGTCAATCAGTATGTTGCGGACCGAGTCGACACTGGTGCGGGCTTCCGGTGCGGTCCACACATGCACATCGTAGGTGCGTCCACCGATGAAGATGTCACCGACCTCGGTTCCAGCCATCAGGGATGCGGAGGCGCGCCGGACATCCCCCGGTTTCAGGCCGTGACGCCGTGCCGCTTCCAGATTTACCGTCACCTGGATGTGCGGCACTTCGACAATCAACTCCTTGTGCAAGGTGACGAGGCCAGGGATGCCCACGAGTGCCGCACGGACCTCCTCCGCCTTATCCCTGAGAACGCCGAGATCCGAGCCGAAAATGCGCACGACGATCGCCTCACCTGCGCCGGTCATGACTTCGCGCATGCGCTCCTTCAGATAGGTTTGAACGTCGCGGTAGAGGCCGGGATAGCCCTCCACCATTTCCTCGATTTTGGCGTGCGTCTTGTCGTAATCGGCGTCCTTGGAGATGCTGATCCAGTTCTCCCCGAAATTGACGCCGACGACCTCGTCGGCGGCGAAGGCCTGGCCGATATGGGCGCCGAAATTGCGTACGCCTGGTATCGCGCGCAGTTCCTTGCTTGCGCTGGTCGTAATGCGCCGCATCTCGGGAAGCGACGTGTCAGGGGCGGTGACCCAGTGCATAAGGAAATCGCGCTCCTTGAACGATGGCAGCAACGAGTGCCCGAGCAACGGCCAGACGCCGATCCCCGCGAGTGTCACGACACCCACCGCAATAAAGGCCGGGAGAGGCGTTCGGGTGGCGCGTTCCAGCAAGGGCGCATAGCGCCGCTGCAACCAGACCGTCACCGGCGATTCACGACCTTCAAGCCCCGCGCCACGCAGCAAGATCAGGCAGAGTGCCGGCGTCACCGTCATCGCCACGATGAGCGAGGCCGCAATCGCGAGCACATAGGCAGCAATCAGCGGTTTGAAGAAGGATCCGGTCAGGCCTTGCATGAACAGGACGGGCACCACCGCGGTGACAACGATAAGGGTCGCGTAGACGATCGGCGCCCGCACCTCGAGCGATGCGTCCAGAATGATGCGCGCCGTGCTTCGTGGATCGCCTTCCCGCCGGGCGAGACGTAGGCGCCGCATGATGTTCTCGACGTCGAGGATCGCGTCGTCGACCACGATCCCCAACGCGATCACGAAGCCCGCCAGGGTCATTGTGTTGATGGTGGCGCCGGCCTGGTAGAGGACCAGTCCAGCCGCAAGCAGCGACAAGGGAATGGCGATGATGCAGACGATCGCGGTACGCCATTCGTAGAGGAAGACGAGTATGATTCCCGCGACCAGCACGCAGCCCAACAGCAGAGCGTGTGAGAGATTGTCGATCGATTCCTCGACAAACGTCGCCGGCCGGAAGATCGTCGTGTCGATCTCTACCCCGGGAAGGCCCGGTTTCATCGACTCCAGGGCTTGCTCCACTCCGCGGGTGACCGCGAGCGTGTTGCCCCAGGGGAACTTTTCGACGATGAGCATGAGGCCTGGGCCGTCGTTGATAATGGCGTCGCCGATCATGCCTTGGGGCGAATACTCTAGGTTGGCCAGATCGCGCAGCAACAGCGGTTTGCCGTTCCGCGTGGTTACCGGCACCTCAGCGAGCGTCTCCGGCGTGACGCCGGCGCCGGCGAACGCGACTTGAATGCGCTGACTCGGTGTTTCGATGAAGCCACCAGTGCCGATATGCGCGCCCTTGGAATAGCGCAGCAGGCCCACATCAAGGGCATCGGAAACGGCTTCCTGCAGTTGGTCGAGCGTGACGTCCTCGGCCACCATCCGCTTCTGATCCACATAGACCTGAAGCATCTTGAGCTGCTCACCCCAGATCGCGACGTTCGCAACTCCGGGAACGCCAAGCAGCCGCTGCCGGATGTTCCAATAGGCGAGCATCGACAAGTCCATCACGGACTTGTCCCTTGACGTAATGCCGACCTTCATGATCCGGCTGGTCGAGGACAGAGGTGGCATCATGAAGGGCGGCGCGGCCCAGGTCGGCAGCGTATTGGTCGCCAGCGCCATCCGCTCGCTGACCAGTTGCCGCGCCCGGATCTCGTCGGCGCCGCGCTTGAAGATCAGCGTGATCGACGACAGCTGCGGCACGGATTTCGACCGCATCACGTCGATGCCGGGGACGCCGTTGAGCGCGTTCTCCAACGGCACGGTCACGAGTTGTTCGACCTCGGCAGGCGATAGTCCGAGACAGATCGTCTGGATTTCGACCCGAGGCGGCGCAAATTCCGGGAATACGTCTACTGGAGCATCCCGCAGCCGCGCCACGCCAAACCAGGTCAGCACCACGCCGAGGGCGAGTACGAGATATCGAAAACGCAGACTTGAACTTATGGTCAGTTTCATCATGGGAGTGCATCCCTGCCGACCGACACAAACTGTTCCCGCTAGTTAGTGGCCTACTCCTGCTTCAGTTCCGAAGACCTGCGGCACCGCCGAAGCGAGCACCTTGGTGCCGAGGGCCGGTCCATCGCTCAGGTACACGTTGTTGCCCTTGATGGTGTCGATCTTGACGGCTTGGCGAATGAAGGCCATCGGATCGGAATGGACATAAACCCATGTCCCGCCCGTCAGGTCGTAGAGAACGGCGGTATATGGCACGATCCGGCGGCCCGACATATCCGCGCGCACTTCGTCGATCTGGACACCGAGCCGTTCGGCCGCCTTGGGCGTGAGCGTCACCTTCTTGAGCTGCGAGCCTGGTATGGCCTCGACATGCGCGGGCTTGCTGTGGGCCGCCGTCTCCGCAGCCAGCGCTGCAACACAGCACAATCCTAGGCTCGCGCCCGCGACACACGCCGCGGCCGCCAGAAAGCTGGAGCGGGTCATGAGGTAGTCCTCCCCTTCCCAAAGCTTCGTCAACAAAACCTGTGGCGCTTACGCCGTGCTGCCCTTTTCGAGATCGAGGCGGTCAGCCGTCCAGTCGGCACCGAACCGCAAGTAAAGCGCCGGAAGTACGAATAGTATTGCGAGTGTCGAGGCGACGACGCCGCCCAGCACCACGACTGCGATTGGAGAAACGATTTCGAGCCCGGCAACATCGCCGAAAATCGCGAACGGGAGCATGAGAGCAAGCGTCGTGGCCGAAGAGGCCATGATGCTCGAAAACTGCTCGCGAACGCCGCGGCGTACCAGCGCCTCCCCAAAGGCCTCGCCCTCGCGCAACTGCAGATTCTGGAAATGGGCAACTAGACTGATGCCCTGCCGCACCGTCAGTGCGAATACCGCCGCCAGGCCCAAAACAGAACCGAGCGAGAAGGCCTCCTTGGAGATCACGATCGCCAGCAGCCCGCCCAACGCTGCGATCGGAATACCGAGCAGCGACAGCGCCGTAAGCGCCCAACTACGGAGCACGGCCTGCGTCAGCAGGAACATCAACACCGCCGCGGCCGCCATATAGCTGTAAATGGACAGCAACGCGGCACGCTGTTCCCGGTATTCGCCCAGTACCTCAGCATGGTGTTCGAACGGGAACGTCACCTGCTTGATGCTCCTGGCGACATCCTGCGCCACGGCCTCAGGTGACCGGTCGTCGCCGACGTCAGCGGAAACGTCGATGCGGCGCGAGGAGCCCTGGCGTCGGATGATGCTGAGGGCCGGCACGATGCGGACATCTGCAACCTCAGCCAAACGAACCGCCACCCCCCTATTCGCTTGCGTTCGGCCAATCGTCGTTGGCGCCGCCGCACCGGGATCCTGTTGTACCGGCGTGGTCGTCGCATCCCCGGTCGTGACCGCGGCAACTCCCGATGTGGCGTCTGCAACCTTCACCACCGTGGCTTTGGGCCGCAAGCGGCGGCTTGGGGTCGGCGCCTTCTCGCTGCGGATTGTTACGTTCCGCACGTCGTCGACATTGCCGCGCAGATCCGGGTGCCCCCAGACGACCACGTCGAAAACCTTCTGGTCTTCGAACAACGCACCGACGGTAATGCCGCTTACGACCGCTGAAACGGCCCTGCGAATATCGCCCGGTTTCAGCCCGTGCTCCGCCGCGCGGAGCAGATCCACCGTGACCTCGATCGTCGGCTCTTCGATCTGCAACTCAACTTGAGGCTTTTCAATGCCGGCGACCTTGGCCATCAAGGCACGAATTTCTTCCGCCTTGGCGCGAATGATGTCAAGGCTGCTGCCATAGACCCGCACGGTGATGGATTCGCGGTTGCCGGTAAGCGCCTCACGCAGCTTGGCCGACAGGTATGTCCCCACGCGACCGCGCATGCCCGGATAGGCGGTGACGACAGCTTCCACGGCATGGACGGTTTCTTCATAGTTGGCCTTTGGGTCGATGTTGACCCACACCTTCCCGGCGTTCACATCAGTTGCGCGCTCGCAATTGCAAAGCACGGCCCGTCCGAGATCGGCGGAGGCGTTCTGCACGCCGGGGATCTTGCGGAGTTCCTGGATGAGGTCCCCGGTGGTACGGGTCATGGCCTG
>Ga0070663_100002429_pt1 | contig 10478 bp, 11 predicted proteins | sample KBSC63metaG_FD_65646 | JGI IMG/M metagenome (GOLD analysis project Ga0070663, IMG submission 65646) | Corn rhizosphere microbial communities from Kellogg Biological Station, Michigan, USA - KBS C6-3 metaG | ecosystem: Host-associated > Plants > Roots > Rhizosphere > Soil ...
ACCGAAGAAGAGCACGGCGGCCGAGGCGATCGGACCGAGGTAGGGGATGTAATTGGCGACGGCGACGATGCCGCCCCACATGATCGGCGAGGGCATCCCAAGCCACCACAATGCGCCCGCAGTCAACGCCCCGAGCCCGATGTTGATGAGCGTGATGGTGCCGAGATAGGTCGAGGTCGCATCGACCACCTGCTGGATGACGCGCGCGGTGGTCAGCGCGCCCTCGAAGCTGCCGCGGCTGACGATGGTCTTCTTGCGCATGGTGGTCCAGCCGGCGAGGAAGAAGAAGATTACGAGCAGCGCGAAGAACAGCTGGATCAGCAAGTGTGGCGCCGAGGAGGTGAGCAGCCCCAGCGCCGAATTGGGCGTCTCGATCCTGACCGTCCGTCCCTGCGGCTGCGAGATCGCAATTTGCGAGGTCGTGCGGTCGATGAACCGGTCGAGGTTCTTGTAGAGGTCGAGCACCGGCTGGAGCGCGTCCCGCACCTTGCCGATCCGCTGGGGCACCAGAGCGACCCAATCGGTCGCGGGCACCAGGATCGAGCCGATCGCGAAGATGGTGATGGCGAGGAAGATCAGCACGCAGAGCCCGGCGGCGAGCTTGGCCGGCACGCCCCTCCGCTCGAACCACTCGAGCATCGGCACCAGCGCAACCGCCACGACGAGGGCCGCCGTCACGGGAAGGAAGAATTCCGCCCCCCACCGGAGCGCGAAGGGAAGCGCGACGATGAGTCCAACGCCGGCAATCAGGGTCAGTGAGGCGAGCAGCCGGTCCCGCTTGACCGTGATCGTCTCCGCGAGCACCCGCGCTTCGTCCGAAACCGGCTCAATTTCGTGCTGCTGCTTGCTGGTGCGCGCATCCATGGCGGGCATCTTATCGCCCGCGTCACGGTCCTGCCAGCAGGATTGGTGCCCCTGGCCCGACTCGAACGGGCACGCCTTGCGACAAACGATTTTGAGTCGTTCGCGTCTACCATTCCGCCACAGGGGCACGCGGAACCCTAGCTAGCGACGGCTCCCCGCGCTTGCAAACAGTTCACGGAGCATCGCCGCCGCAGCGGCGTTTCCCTAGCCATGAAGACAGCGGATTTCTTCGTCGACCGGCTCAAAACCTGGGGCGTCAAGCGGATCTTCGGTTACTCCGGCGACGGCATCAACGGCGTGATCGGCGCTCTGCAGCGCGACGGCGGGATCGACTTCATCCAGCCGCGGCACGAGGAAATGGGAGCGTTCATGGCGGTCGCCCACGCCAAGTTCACCGGTGAGCTGGGCGTTTGCCTCGCCACCGGCGGCCCAGGCGCCACGCACCTTCTCACGGGCCTCTATGACGCGCGCGCGGACCACATGCCGTTGCTCGCCATCTGCGGCCAGGCGGAGACGACCGTTCGCGGCGCGAGCTATCAGCAAGAGCTCAATCTCGACCGGATGTTCGCCGACGTCGCCGAGTTCGTGCAGGAGGTCAGCCATCCGGCGCAACTGCCGCATGTCATCGACCGCGCGGCACGGCTGGCGATCGCGAGGCGTGGCCCTTCCGTCATCATCCTTCCCAAGGATCTCCAGGAGCTGCCCTACGAAGCGCCGAAGCGCGCGCACGGCTTCACGCGTTCGGGACCTGGCTATTCGCGGCCGGTGATCGTTCCTGCCGAGGCCGATCTCCGGCGCGCCGCGGACATCCTCAATTCCGGCAAGAAGGTCGCGATTCTGATCGGCGCCGGAGCGATGGGCGCGGCGGACGAGGTGACCGCGGTGGCCGAGGCGCTCGGCGCCGGAGTGGCCAAGGCGCTGCTCGGCAAAACGGTTCTTGCCGACGATCTTCCGTTCGTCACCGGCTGCATCGGCCTGCTCGGCACGCGGCCGAGCTCCGACCTGATGACCGGCTGCGACACCTTGCTGATGATCGGCACCGGCTTTCCCTGGTCCGAATTCCTGCCCAAGACCGGGGCGGCACGCGCGGTCCAGATCGACATCGATCCGGCGATGCTTTCGCTGCGTTATCCGTGCGAGGTGAACTTGCACGGCGACGCCGCCGAAACGCTGCGATTGCTCCTGCCTCTGCTCGAACGGAAAGCCGATCGTGACTGGCGCGACACCATCGAGGGGTGGATGCGGGATTGGTGGGGCACGCTGGAGGCCCGGGCCGTGACGAAAGCGCACCCGGTCAATCCGCAGCGCGTCGTCTGGGAAATGTCCCCGCGGCTGCCGGACAACGCGATCGTCACCAGCGACAGCGGCTCCTGCGCCAACTGGTATGCGCGCGACTATCGCGTGAAGCGCGGGCAACTGGCCTCGTTGTCCGGCGGGCTCGCGTCGATGGGCGCGGCCGTGCCTTATGCGATCGGCGCCAAATTCGCGCATCCGGATCGGCCCGTCGTGGCCCTCGTCGGCGACGGCGCGATGCAGATGAACAACATGGCCGAGCTCATCACCATCGCCAAATATCGCGATCGTTGGGCGGACCGGCGGCTGATCACCTGCGTCTTCAACAACGAGGATCTGAACGAGGTCACGTGGGAGCAGCGGGTGATGAACGGCAACCCGCGCTACGACGCCAGCCAGGACATCCCCGATGTCCGCTATTCGAAATTCGCCGAGATAATCGGCTTGAAGGGTGTGTTCGTCGACGATCCCGACGATCTGGGACAAGCGTGGGACGAGGCGCTCGCCGCTGACCGCCCCGTCGTCCTGGAGGTGAAGACCGATCCCGAGATCGCGCCGCTGCCGCCGCACATCAGCCTCAAGGAAGCCAAAGCGTTCATGTTTTCGATGGCCAGGGACGAGGACGCCGGCCACGTGATCAAGGACACCGCGCGACAGGTGGTCAACGCCGTGCTCGGCAAGGAGAAAGCCGGCTAGCCCTGGCGCGCGAAGGAAAAGGCGGTCGGCGCGGCGCCGTAGCGGTTGGGCACCGTCGTTCCCTTCTTCAGGAACAAAGTCAGCAGGTTCGCGAACACCAGGAGCGTCAGCCCCAGGAAGCCGAGCGCGACGATCTTCGGCAAAATGCCGCGGAATGCGAATGCGAGCGGCACCGCCAGCAGCATGACGCAGGGAACGACCAGCTCACGCCCGCTCTTGCCGAGGTCATGGAGCCGACGAACCGCGACCGCGACCTGCGGGATCACCAGCAGTAGCCCGAAAATGCCCGAAAGCATAAGCGCGCCGAGCAACAGGCCGACAAAGCTCGCGACCGCATTGGCGATGATCACGAAGGCGAAAAAGCACCAGAATTCTTCGCGCGACGCGCGGCCGTTGAAATCGGCGTATTTCTTCAAAGTCTCGATTGCGGATTGGAATACGAACATCATGCCCCCCGATTACGCGCGCCGCCCCCGGCGCGACGGCATGATCCCCGAAGTTCAATTAAATTTCAATTACGTGGTGCTTGCCTGCGATAGCTTAGCGCTTCGGCGATATGGATGCGGCCGACTTGCTCCGCCCCCGACAGGTCGGCGATGGTCCGTGCGACACGCATCACGCGATGAAAGCCTCGAGCGGACAGGCGCATCGCCGCCGCCGCGTCGGCAAGCAGCTTGCGGCCCGGCTCGTCCGGGGTAGCGACCGAGTCGAGCAGCGCTCCGTCGGCCTCGGCGTTGGTTCGTGGCCCGTGACCATTGTAGCGGTCGGCCTGAACCTGCCGCGCGGCGGCGACGCGCCTTGCGACCTCGGCGCTCCCCTCCGAAGGGGGCGGCAAGGTCAGGTCCGCCGCGGACACTCCGGGAACCTCGACATGAAGATCAATGCGGTCGAGCAGCGGTCCCGACACCCGCGCCTGGTAATCGGCGGCGCAGCGCGGGGCGCGGCTGCACGCCAGGGCCGGATCGCCGAGATGGCCGCAGCGGCACGGGTTCATCGCCGCGATCAGCTGGACCCGCGCCGGAAAGGTGACGTGGGTATTGGCGCGGGCGACGCTGACCGAGCCGGTTTCGAGCGGCTGGCGAAGGGAATCAAGAACCGGCCGCTGGAATTCGGGAAGCTCGTCGAGGAACAGGACGCCGAGGTGGGCGAGACTGATCTCGCCCGGACGCACCCGGAGGCCGCCGCCGACCAGCGCCGGCATCGAAGCGCTGTGGTGCGGCGCTCGAAACGGACGGCGGCGGCGGATTTTGCCGCCGTCGAGCTGGCCCGCAACCGAAGCCACCATCGACACTTCGAGCGCTTCGGAAGGCTGCAACGGCGGCAAAATGCCCGGAAGACATGCCGCGAGCAGCGACTTGCCCGCGCCTGGCGGGCCGCTCATCAGCAGATTGTGACCGCCGGCAGCCGCGATCTCGAGCGCGCGCTTGGCGACTTCCTGGCCCTTGACCTGGGCAAGGTCGGGGCCGCCATCGGGCGGCTCTGCCTCGGCCGCGATCGGCGGGGCGACGAGCGACGCGCCCTTGAGATGGGCGAGCAACGCGAGGAGATTGGGCGCGGCGATGACATCGAGCTCGCCCGCCCAGGAGGCTTCGCTGCCCTGCACAGCCGGGCAGATCAGCCCCTTGTCCTGCGCAGATGCGTGGATCGCGGCGAGCAGGACCCCGGGAGACGCGGCGATGCGTCCGTCGAGGCTGAGCTCCCCGACCGCGACATAATGCGACAGTGCCTCGGCGTCCGTCGCGCCGATCGCCGCGAGGAGGCAAAGCGCGATCGGCAGATCGTAGTGCGAGCCCTCCTTCGGCAGATCGGCGGGCGAGAGATTGACGGTGATGACCTTGGGCGGAAGCGCAAGCCCGATCGAAGCGAGCGCCGCGCGGACGCGCTCGCGGCTCTCGGCTACCGCCTTGTCGGGCAGGCCGACGATGGTGAACTTGGGCACTCCCGAGGTCAGTTGAACCTGGACCTCGACGGCCCGCGCCTCGAGCCCGAGATAGGCGACAGTGGCGACGGTCGCGGCCACGTCAGTACGAGCTCTCGTCATTCCCGCCGAAGCGGGAACCTAGTTTTCTTTTTTGCTGGGTCCCCGCTTGCGCGGGGATGACGAACTCAAATGCAACCCAACGCAAAAATCCCCCTGGCTCGGCGGAGCGAAGCTAGACCGTTGTGGACCTTTCCCGCAAGCGCTTGCGCGAAGGCGTCGGCTCAACCACATCGGCGGGCATGATCAGGCGTGACCAATGGCGCAGGTTCCTCGACTCCCCGCTCGTCGAGTGGAGTTTGTTCGGCCTCGGCATATTGCTGATCGTCGGCGGCTTCATCATCGCGCCGCTGCCCGGTCCCGGCGGCATCTTTCTGATCGCGCCCGGCCTCGCGCTGGTCCTCAAAACCAGCATGTGGGCCAAGCGCCATTATGTCCGGCTGAAGCGCTGGCAGCCCAAGGCCGGCCACTTCGCCGACCGGGCGCTGAGGCGGCGCAGCGCCAGACGCCGGGAGGCCATCCGCAAGGCGCAGGAAACGGGCACTGGCGATTGACTTCGCGCGCCCCCTTCTCTATCGGCGCGCACGACCGCGGCTGCCTTCTGGGCGGCCCTTTTCATTTAGAATTTGAGGCATGAGCGATGAAGCGCACCTTTCAGCCGAGCAATCTGGTCCGCAAGCGGCGGCACGGGTTCCGGGCCCGCATGGCGACCGTCGGCGGACGCAAGGTGCTGAACGCGCGCCGCGGCCGCGGGCGCAAGAAACTCAGCGCCTAACCAGCATCAGCAAACGCGCGGACTTCCTCGCCGCAAACAGCGGCAGCCGCGTCCCCACGCCCGGTTTCATCCTGCTGGTCCGCGACCGCAAGGACGCGAACGCCGCGATGCGCGTCGGCTTCACGGTCACGAAGAAAATCGGCGGCGCGGTCGTCCGCAACCGCATGAAGCGCCGCTTTCGCGCCCTCGCGCGCGAAATCGTCCCAACCAAGGGCTTTGCCGGCTCGGACCATGTGATGATCGGTCGCACCAATGGCATCGAGCGCGATTTCGGCCTGATGCGATCGGAGCTTGCCGGCGCGCTGGATCGGCTCCGCCGATGATCGCGCGGCTGCTCATCCTGATCGCGAGGGGCTGGCAGAAGGGCCCGTCGCAGGTGCTTCCGCCAAGCTGCCGCTACCAGCCGAGCTGCTCGGCCTATGCGATTACGGCTCTGCAACGCTATGGAGCCGCGCGGGGAAGCTGGCTGGCGCTGAAACGCATCCTGCGCTGCCATCCGTGGGGCGGCCAGGGCCCCGACCCGGTACCGTAAAGAGGATCAAATTTCAGTGAACGACAGCAAAAATTTGATCTTCGCGGTGGTGCTAAGCGCGCTCGTCCTGCTCGGCTGGACGTGGGCGGCGAACAAATATTTCCCGACCGCCAATCCGCCGAGCACCAAGATCGAGGGCGGCAAATCGCAGTCGCTGCCTCAACCGCAGGCTCAGCCAACCGCCGCGACACCGAAGGCTCTGCAGAGCCGCGCCGCGGTCCTTGGCGCGACGCCGCGCGTCCGAATCCAGACGCCGTCGCTGCAGGGCTCGATCAACCTCAAGGGCGCGCAAATCGACGACCTGACCCTGGTCCGCCAGCGCGAGACGATCGCCAAGGATTCGCCGGCGGTGCGACTGCTGTCGCCGCTCGGCGCGCCCGGCGCGTACATCGCGTCGTTCGGCTGGACCGGACAGGGCACGCCGGCGCCGGCGCTAGACACGCTGTGGACGGCTGACAGCTCGACCCTCACGCCTGGTCATCCGGTCACGCTGACGAGCCAGTCGGAGAACGGGGCGCGCTATCAGATCAGAATTTCGGTCGATGACGGTTACCTGTTCACCGTCCGGCAGAGCGTGCTGAACGGCTCCGCGACGCCGATCCAGGTGCGGCCGATCGGGCTGGTCAGCCGGGCGAGCAAATCCCACGACCCCGACAGCTGGACCAATCATGTCGGGCCGATCAGCGTCTTCGGCGGCAAGGCCGACTATGACGTCAACTACAAGGACCTCGACGAGAAAGGGCCGCAGGCGTTCAACGACGTCAGCGGTTGGCTCGGCTTCACCGACAAATATTGGCTGACCGCGCTCGCGCCGGCCGGCAACGCGGCGATGAGCGCCGATTTCCGCCGAAGCCCGAGCGGTGGCTACCAGGCTGATTACGCCCTCGCGCCGGCCGCCGTCGCGCCGGGGCAGACGGTCTCGACGGAGACGCATTTGTTCGCCGGGGCGAAGGAAAAGACCTGGCTCGACCGCTACGAAGATGCGGGCATCACCAAGCTCTCCAAGTCGATCGACTGGGGCTGGTTCGAATTCTTCATGCGGCCGATCTTCGATCTGCTGATGTTCCTGTTCCGCACGACCGGGAATTTCGGCGTGGCGATCATCTGCCTGACCCTGATCGTGCGCGGAATCATGTTCCCGATCGCGCAGAAGCAGTTCGCCTCGATGGCGGCGATGCGCAAGCTCCAGCCGAAGATGAAGGCGGTCCAGGAGCGCTTCAAGGACGACAAGGCGCGCCAGCAGCAGGAAATCCTGAAGCTCTACCAGGAGGAAAAGGTCAATCCGGCGGCCGGCTGCCTGCCGATCGTCATCCAGATCCCGATCTTCTACGCGCTTTACAAGGTTTTGCTGGTGAGCGTTGAAATGCGCCACCAGCCGTTTGCGCTATGGATCCGCGATCTGTCCGCGCCGGACCCGCTGACCCCCGTCAATTTGTTCGGGCTTCTGCACTTCACCCCGCCGCAGATGCTGGCGATCGGGGTGCTGCCAATCCTGGTCGGCGCGACCCAGTGGCTGTCGATGAAATTGAACCCCCAGCCGATGGACCCGGCACAAGCACAGGTGTTCGCCATCATGCCCTGGTTCCTGGTGTTCATCATGGCGCCGTTCGCGGCGGGCCTTCAGCTTTACTGGATGACCAACAACGCGCTGACGATCCTCCAACAATGGTGGCTGTACCGGAAATTCGGGCTGCATTTGTCCGACACGCACCCGGTCCACGATTGATGGACGCGGCGGCCGCCGATCTCGCCGAACGGGCGCGCAAGCTGTTCGCCGGGCCGATTGCGTTCGTGAAGTCGGCTCCGGAGCTCAAGTTCCTGCCCGACCCGGACGTGCCGGAAATCGCCTTCGCCGGCCGCTCCAACGTCGGGAAAAGCTCGCTGCTCAATGCGATCACCAATCGCAACGGGCTCGCCCGGACGTCGAACACTCCGGGGCGGACGCAGGAGCTTAACATTTTCGATGTCGGCGAGCCGCCGCAAATCCGGCTGATCGACATGCCCGGCTACGGCTTCGCCGAGGCGCCAAAGGACATCGTCAAACGCTGGCGCTTCCTGATCAACGATTATTTGCGCGGACGCGCGGTGCTCAAGCGCGCGCTAGTCCTCGTCGATTCGCGCCACGGCCTGAAGGACGTCGACCGCGAAGTCATGCGCATGCTGGACGATGCGGCGGTCAGTTATCACCTCGTCCTCACGAAAGGCGACAAAGTGAAGCCGTCGGCGCTCGGCGCGCTCTACGAAGCGACGATGGTGGAGGCGGCGAAGCATCCCGCCGCGCATCCGGCCATCTTCACCACCTCGAGCGAAACCGGTAGCGGGATCGCCGAGTTACGAACCGCGATCCTCGACGCTGCGACCACCTAGGGAGCGACCATTGTTCAAGCTCATCATCGGCAACCGCGCTTATTCCAGCTGGTCGTTCCGCGGCTGGCTGGCGTGCAAGCAATCGGGCGAGGAGTTCGAGGAACTGGTCGTGCCGATGTTCGACGCCGACTGGGAAAAGCGGCGCGAAGGCGACGAGTTCGCGCCGTCGCTGGGCAAGGTGCCGATCCTGTGGGACGGCGAATGCGTGGTGTGGGACAGCCTGGCGATCGTCGACTTCCTCGCCGACCGGCACGGCCGCGAGCTGTACTGGCCGCAGGAAGACAATGCCCGCGGCATGGCGCGGTCGATGGCCGCGGAAATGCATTCGGGCTTCTCCAACCTGCGTCGCGAGCTGCCGATGAACGTTCGCAAGAGCTTCCCCCCGATCGAGCTCAGCCAACCGGTGCGCGAGGAGATTGACCGCATCCTCCAGCTGTGGGCGCAGGCGCGAGCGCGCTTCGGCGGGACCGGCGAGTTCCTGTTCGGCGACTGGTGCGCGGCGGATATCATGTACGCGCCGATCGTCACGCGCTTCATCACTTATGGCGTCGCCGTCCCGTCATTCGCCGCCGTCTACATGAAGGCGGTGCTGTCGCACCCGCACGTCGCCGAATGGATCGACAAGGCCCAGGACGAACCGTGGGTGATCGAGCAATATGAGGTCGACAAGGCGGCCTAGGCCGGCCGCTCAGTATCGCCGTAAGGCGTGCCGTCGCGGTGGGCGTAGGTGCCTTCGGGCGTGAAAATCAGGTCGATGTCGGAATAGCCCCCGCCGGTGTTCGTGCCGCCGCCCATCACGATGAAGGCGCAATCGCGGTCGCTTTCGTTGATCAGGTGATGGCCATTGGTCGAGCCTTTCGGCCAGGCGGCGCAGTCGCCCGGCCGCAGCACGGTGCGGCCTTCGTCCTCGACCAGCACGGCTTCGCCCTCGGTCATCACGAGGAACTCGTCTTCGCCATTGTGCCAATGGCGCTGCGACGACCAGGCGCCGGGCTTCAGGACGACGTGGCTGACGCCAAAGTAGGACAGCCCCGTCGCGGGCGCGAGCCGCCGGTACCAGCGCCCCGCGACATCCTCGTTGAAGGGCGGCGGATAGCCCGTCCGGTTGACTTGCTCGATCGAATCGAAATCGACTTTGGGCATCGCTTCCTCGCTCGGTTCGCGACGCCTTAGCCAAGGCCCGCGTCGACTAGAAGGTGCCCTTGACCGACAGGTTGAACAGCGGGCCGACGAGCTGGTCGCGCTTGTCGAAGAAGGAGACGGGGGAGCGGTCGCGGTAGCCGGTGTAAACCACCCGATCGAGGGTGTGGCGGCCGTTGAAGACGTTGTCGACGGTGAAGCGGACGGTCATCCCCATCACATTCTTGTGCTCGACGTAGAAGCCCGCGATCCAGGGAATGTCCTGAGCGTCGTAAACCTCGTTGGGATAGTAATATTTGGAGTAGTGATTGAGCTGCACGTAGGCGCTCCAGGCGAGGGGCGTGTGCGGGATGTCGTGGCGGATCTGCGCGCTGCCCCATTTGTCGAGGATTCCAGTGATCTCGCGCTTCTCGTGGGTGAGCGGGTCGCGGACCGAGGTCCATTCCTTGGCCAGCGTCAGATCCAGCTTCGCTCCCGTCCAGCCGATCGGATCGAACAGGATGGTGCTGGTGCTTTCGAAGCCGTAGCGGGTCGCGCTGGGCAGGTTGCCGACGCCTTGGCCGTTGTTCGGCAACGGGATACGGTCGATGATGTCCTCGACCCGATAATACCAGGTCCTGAGCCGCGTCTTGCCCCACGCGCCAAGCTCGTGCCCGACCTCGGTCTCGACCTCCCAGCTCTGCGGCGGGACGAGGTCGGGATTGCCGCTGTTCTCGCGGTCGTTGGAGAGGTTCGGCTGGTCGAGGAAATCGTAGAAGCTGATCTGGCCGACGCGGCGCCGCAGCTTGAGGCTCGCGTCCCAGTCGGCCGCGGGGCGCCAGCCGAGCGAGAGG
>Ga0070663_100002436_pt1 | contig 10475 bp, 9 predicted proteins | sample KBSC63metaG_FD_65646 | JGI IMG/M metagenome (GOLD analysis project Ga0070663, IMG submission 65646) | Corn rhizosphere microbial communities from Kellogg Biological Station, Michigan, USA - KBS C6-3 metaG | ecosystem: Host-associated > Plants > Roots > Rhizosphere > Soil ...
GTCGACGAGCGCGGCGTCGACATCGTCGTAACGGCTCAGTGCATAGAACCCGTGGCGGTCGTTGACATACAGCGGCGCCTCCTCGCGGATCCGCTGGAACATCGGGTACGGATCGCTGTTGAGATCCACGTCGTACGGGTCGTAGTAGACGTCTTTGAAGAGGTCACTGTTTGTGCTGAGTGTCACCGGTTTCCGCCTTTCCCTGCACCGCCCGGTAACCGAATGCACTGTGTGCCGCAATCGATCCCGCGGCCAGTCTGGCAGCGTTGGGCAACGTTGGGGCAATTTGTACTGTTTGCTTAAAAGTCTCACGACCCGTCCTCGGCGGAATCGACCGTCGGGCATCATGAGGACACCATGTCGGAGATCGTGACGCGCCCCGCTCACGAACTGGCGGTTGCGCTGAGGCGCCGTGAGGTGTCGAGCCGCGAGTTGCTCGACTGTTATCTGGAGCGCGTCGAACGGTTGAATCCGTTGCTCAACGCTGTCGTGACGCTGGATCCCTACGGGGCGCAGCGCGCGGCGGACGCGGCCGATGCTGCGTTGGCCCGCGGTGACGTCTACGGTCCGCTGCACGGAGTGCCGATGACGATCAAGGACACGTACGAGACGGCGGGCATTCGCACCACCTGCGGCCTCGAGGCCTGGGACCACGTGCCCGAGCGTGACGCCGAGGCTGTGCGGCGGCTGCGCGAAGCCGGCGCGGTGATCTTCGGCAAGACCAACACACCGAAACTGGCCGGCGATTGGCAGACGTTCAACCCGATCTTCGGTACCACCAACAACCCGTGGGACACGACGCGCAGCACCGGAGGGTCGTCCGGCGGGTCTGCCGCGGCGCTCGCAGCGGGCCTGACGGCGCTCGAATTGGGCAGCGACATCGCAGGATCGATACGGGTGCCGTCGAACTGGTGCGGCACCTGCGGACACAAACCGAGTTGGGGAGTCGTGCCGCAGCGGGGACACCTGCCGCCGCCGCCAGGGGCGCTCGCCGATACCGATCTCAATGTCGTGGGCCCGATGGCGCGCGATGTCGACGACCTCGAGATGGCACTCGACATCCTCGCCGGGGCGGACGGCCACCGCGCAACGGGATGGCGGCTGGAACTCCCTGCCGCGCGCGCAAAGGCGTTGTCCGAGTTGCGATTGGCGGTGTGGCTTGATGATCCGGCGTATCCGGTCGAAGATGACGTGCGCAGCGTGCTCGAGTCGGCGGTGACCGCCGTCCGCCAGGCCGGTGCCCGCATCGTCGATGTGCGGCCGCCGGTGGCGTTGCCGGAAGTGGTCGGGCTGCACATGGAGCTGTTGTACCCGCTGATGGAGCGTTCGTCGAAGCTGCTCCATCGAGACTGGTTGTCCGCCAACGAGAAACGCGAGCAGCTGCGTGCCCGGGTAGCGGACTTCTTCCGCGAGGTCGACGCTCTGCTCATGCCGGTCGCCGTTGTTTCCGCGATCGCGCACGACCACGACAAGCCGTTGGCCCGCCCAAAGATCCACACGGACGGCGGCACCCGGCCATACCTGGACATGTTCGGCTGGGTAGGCCTGGCCACCGTCGCCTACCTGCCCGCCACGGTTGTCCCCGTCGGGCGCACGCCATCGGGTCTGCCGGTGGGGATCCAGATCGTCGGGCCCTATCTCGAGGACCGCACGACGCTCGCGGCGGCACGATGCGTCGAGGAATTGCTCGGCGGGTTCGTGCCGCCGCCGGGGTGCTAAACGAAATCACAACCGCTGCAGGGCGAAGGTCCAGAACTGGGATCCGGGTGGGCCATTGAAGCAGCCGACGTCGTAATTCGACTCAATGGTTCCGGCCAGCGTGGCATCGTCCCACGACCACGTCTCGTGCGTCGGCATTGCGTAGCCGGGAAGGCACTGCAGGCCGTCGGAGACGTCGACGTTCAAGGTCCAGCGGCCGTTGGCGAGGTGCGCGGTGCCGTCGTAGTAGTTGTAGAACTTCAGCCGCGGAGCCGCGCTGATTTTCAAGCAGTCGGGTGCCGCGGTTTGACATGGATAGAAGGCCCAGAACCATGAAGCCCGTTCGTACCTGTTGGTCAGTACGTCGTAGTTACCGAGCACGTAAGCGTTGGCGGCCGGGGCAACCATCGCCGCCGCCGCGGCAAGGGCGGTCGTCGCGATCGCGAGCTTCACCGACTTCATGGTCGTCCCTTCGTCTACCTCAACCCGCTGGCTGCCTATCAAATCACTCGGTGTCAATCGATGACGGCGGTTTCCTTGCGTTCGGTGATTGGGCGCGCGAGTTCTTGCTCGTCGCAGATCCGTTGCAGCTTGTCCAGCGTCTCGTCGAGGCCGGGGCCGAGCGGCGTGCAAGGGGTGAACGTCGCAGGCAGGTGCTTCATGCCCTGGATCACCCCGATAGTCTCGTAGTGTTCGGTGCCCTCGGGGTCGCATACGTAGTCGGGCATCCGGTCGAGTACCGCCGTGAGCATCGATTTGAACACCGTCCTGGCGACGTTCGAACCGACGCAGCGGTGTACGCCGATGCCGAAGCTGAAGTGCCGGTTGCCTTTTCGGTCCATCGCGAGCTCGTTGGGCTTCTCGAACACCGAGGGGTCGCGATTGGCCATGGCCCAGGAGATCCAGAGCCGCTCGCCCTCTTTGAACTTCGTACCCTCCACGTCGACGTCGCCGGAGAACGTGCGGCCGTCACCCGGCGCGGGCGTGAAGAAGCGCAGGAACTCCTCCGTCGCGGGGTTGAGCAGCGAGTCGCGTTCCCGGCTGAGCAACTCGCGCTGGTCCGGGTGGTCAGAAAGCCATTCGAGCGAGTGGGCGGTGAGTGCGGTGGTGGTGTCGAAGCCGCCGCCTATGATGAGCCCGAGGTTGCCCAGGATCTCCAGGTCGGGGGCCGGTTCGCCCTCGATGCGCAGTTGCAACAACGCGTTGATAAGCCCCGGCCGCGGATTCTCGCGGACCTCCATCATGGTGTTGATCATGTCGATGCCCATCTGCCGGTTCATCTCGGCAACACGTGGTGCGTCGGGAGAGTGCTCCGGGGTGGACACGGACAGGTGGGCCGGCTCGCTGTAGACCGGCCACTTCTTCAGCTCGATGCCCATCATCGCGAGGGTGAGCACGGCGGGGACGATGTTGGCGAGGTCGTCGACGAAGTCGATCCGGCCGGACTCGATCTTCTCGTCGAGCGCCGCGCGCACGATCTCGCCGACGAACGGCTGCCACCGCTTGACCGCGGCGGGGGAGAGGTAGGGGTTCAACGCACCCCGGTAAAGGCTGTGCTCGGGCTCGTCCATCTCCAGGATGCCGCCGCGCACGACCGTCGCCCGTTGCGCCTTCGGGATGGTGATGCCCTGGTACGGCGTCTCGCCCGTCAGATCGTGATGGTTGGACACCACGGGACAGCGCGCGAGTTCGAAGACTTCCTTGCTGCCTGCCGCCACCCAGTGACCGTTGTAGGTGTGCGACCACGCCACGGGGCACCGGGACTGCATCTCCTCGGTGATCTTCTCGAACTGCAACCGGTACTCCGGCGTATGTCGGTCGAAGTGATAGGTGTTCTTCTTGCGGTCGCCGTCGGCGGCGGTAAGGTCGTCGACGCTCAAGACCTTGTCTCCCTTGGCTTTCGGTTGTTGCTCATTCTTCGATCGAGATGGCCTGCTCGGGGCAGGAATGCACTGCCTCGCGGACCGCATCCTCTTGGCCGGGCGGAACCACTTCGTTCACGGGTGACGATGTGCCATCAATGTCGCTGAGCTCGAAGGAATCTGGGGCGATCATCGAGCACAGCGTGTGGCCCTGGCAGCGCCCGGAGTCGACAAAGACCTTCACTTAAAGCTCCTTCGTCAGTTGTGGTAGTCGTACCACTTCAGGTAGCCGCCGGCGTCGACCCGCACCTGCATGCCGGTGACGTAGCGGGCCTCGTCCGACGCCAGCCACAGCACGGCGTTGCTGATGTCGACGGGCTCGATCCACGGCACCTTCATCGCCTGCTGCACGTAGAACACAGGCTCGGCGTCCGCGAGAGTCGGGTGCTCGAGGTCCGGCCGGAACGACTTGTACATCGGCTCGCTCTGCAGCATGTCGGTGTTGCAGTTGGTCGGGTGAACCACGTTGGCGCGGATGCCGCGCGGCGCGAGCTCGGTCGCAAGGTCGTGCACGTACGTCGACAGCGCCCGCTTGGAGTGCACATAGGCCATGCCGCCGGGGTCGTTGCCTGGATCGGGCTTGTTGTGGGTGTCCATCAGTGCAGCGGTCGACCCGGTTGCGACGATGGCGGCGCCCTCGGACAGGTGCGGCAGCGCGACGTTGATCGCGTTGATCGTACCGATCAGGTTGGTGTTGATGACGTCGACCCAAGCCTGCAGCGGCGGTTGGCCTTTCATGCCCGCGATGCCTGCCTGGGCGACGACGATGTCGACCTTGCCGAACTCGGCGATGCCGCGCTCCAGCGCCACACGAAGCTGGGCCGCCTCGCGGACATCGGCCTGGGCTGTCACGACGCTGCGACCGGTCTTCTCAACGAGCTTGCCGGTTTCCTCGAGGTCCTCGGGTGTCGCCATCGGGTAGCCGATGGTCGGGATGTCCTGGCACAGGTCGACCGCGATGATGTCCGCGCCTTCTTCGGCGAGCCGGACCGCGTGGCTACGGCCCTGGCCGCGCGCCGCGCCGGTGACAAATGCGACTTTCCCTTGAACGCGTCCCATTCGAAGGTTGTCCTTTCGTATCGATTGCTTATGTGTTTCGGCCGCCGTTGACGCCCAAGATCTGTCCGGTGATGTAGCCGGCTTCCTCGGAGATCAGAAATGCGCACGCCGCCGCGATGTCCTCGGGCTTGCCGATGCGGCGTACGGGTGTCGCCTCGATGTTCTGCTCGACGACGAGATAGCCGCGCGCTTCCGATTTGCGCAGCATCGGTGTGTCGATGAAGCCGGGCGGCACCGCGTTGACGGTGATGCCCGCGGGCCCGTACTCCAATGCCAGCGATTTGGTGAGGCCGTTGACCGCCGACTTGGCGGCTACATATGGCGACATGTATGGCTGCCCGGAGTGCGTGCTTGAGGACGAGATGTTGACGATCCGGCCCCAACCGGCCTCGATCATGTCGGGCAGCACCGCCTGGATGCAGTGGAAGACGCCGTTGAGGTTGACGTCGATCACCCGCTGCCAGTCCTCGAACTTGAGGTCGGTGAACCGCTTGAACTTCTCGAGTCCCGCGGCGTTCACCAGAACGGTCACCGGCCCCAGCTGAGCGCGGATCGCGGTCAGCGCGTCCTCGACCGCGGTGCGGTGGGTGACGTCAGCGGTGTAGGCGAATTCGTCGTCGGACGGGTTGAGGTCGATGGTGGCGACGTGTAAGCCGTCGGCGCGCAACCGGCGCGCGACGGCTTGTCCGATGCCGGAGCCGCCACCTGTCACAACTGCGGTTTTCACGCGCTGGCCTCAGTTACCAAGAATCACCCTTCCGATTATGAGAACCGTACTCTCGGAGTGTGCGTTCCCGCAAGACAGGAATGCAGTCTCGTTCGCACTGGTGAGACGTTTGTGCGTCATTTGTCGCAGCGTTTATTGCAGGCAGTTGGAGTTCCAAGCATCTGCTTGAGTTCTCTGTACGCGAATGTATGATTCGCCGAGGATGAGAATGAAGTTTCCATCACACAAGGATGCTTGCTGAGGAGGATCGTGCAGGAAACGCCCACCATTTCGAGTGATGCAGCCAGTGCCGAGACGGCCGATCGGCGCCTTCTGATCGACGGACGGCTGCTCGACACGGAACGGACGTTTCCTTCTATTAATCCCGCCACGGGCGGGGTTATCGGGTATGCACCCGACGCGACCGTCAGCGACGCCGAGGCGGCAGTTGCCGCGGCGCGGCGCGCGTTCGACACGACCGATTGGTCGACCAACACCGAACTGCGTATCCGCTGTCTCGAACAGTTCCACCAGGCGCTGGTCGATCACCGCGACGAACTGGCCGAGCTGACCACCGCCGAGGTCGGCGCGACGCCCGCGCTGATCGCAGGCGCACAGCTGGACCAGCCGGTGCAGATCGTGCGGTTCTATGCGGATCTGCTGAAGACGTATCCGATGACCGAAGACCTCGGCAACATCGAGAGCCGCGGCATGCAGCACCACCGCTGGGTAGAGAAAGAGGCCGCCGGAGTTGTCGCGGCCATCATCGCCTACAACTATCCGAACCAGCTGGCGCTCGCCAAGCTGGCACCTGCGCTCGCGGCCGGCTGCACTGTCGTGCTGAAGGCGGCGCCGGATACCCCGCTGATCACGCTGGCGCTGGGCGAGCTGATCGCCAACCACACAGACATTCCGGCAGGCGTCGTGAACGTGCTCAGTGGGGCCGATCCTGCGGTGGGCGCCGTGCTGACCACCAGCCCCGACGTGGACATGGTCACCTTCACCGGCTCCACACCGACCGGCAGGCGGATCATGGCCGCGGCGAGCGACACCCTCAAGCGCGTCTTCCTCGAATTGGGCGGCAAGTCGGCGGCGATCGTGCTGGACGACGCAGACTTCAACTCCGCGGCGTTGTTCTCGGCGTTCTCGATGGTGACCCATGCCGGCCAGGGCTGTGCGCTGACGTCGCGGCTGTTGGTGCCGCGCAAAAACCACGACGAGATCGTCGAGCTGATCAAGAACAACTTCGGCCTGGTCCGGTACGGCGACCCGTCCGATCCCAAGACCTACATGGGCCCGCTGATCAGTGAGATGCAGCGCGACAAGGTCGACGGCATGGTCAAGCGTGCCGTCGAGGCCGGCGCCACACTGGTCACGGGCGGCGAGAAGGTCGACCCCGGCTACTTCTATACCCCCACGCTGCTCACCAACATCGACCCCGACAGCGAGATCGCACAAGAGGAGGTGTTCGGGCCGGTACTGGTCGTCATCGCCTACGAGGACGACGACGACGCGGTGCGCATCGCCAACAACTCGATCTATGGGCTATCGGGTGCCGTATTCGGCGGTCAGGATCGCGCGCTGGCGGTGGCCCGTCGCATCCGGACCGGGACCTTCTCCATCAACGGCGGCAACTATTTCAGCCCCGACAGCCCGTTCGGCGGCTACAAGCAGTCCGGCATCGGCAGGGAGATGGGCAGTGCGGGGTTCGAGGAGTTCCTGGAATCGAAGACCTTCGCTGAGGTTGTTTCTGGGGCGTCCCAATGAGACCCCTCGAGGGCATCCGCGTCCTCGAGGTCGCGATGTACGGATTCGTTCCCTCGGCGGGCGCCGTGCTCGGCGAGTGGGGCGCCGATGTCATCAAGGTCGAGCACGCCGTGACCGGTGACCCGCAGCGCGGTCTGCGGCAGACCGGCCCGCTCCGCGTCGAGGGCGAACCCAATCCGAATATCGAGCACGCCAACCGCGGCAAGCGCAGCATCGGGCTGGACATGTCGGTGCCCGAGGGCAGGGAGGTGCTTCTCGAGCTCGCGCGCCGCGCCGACGTGTTCCTCACCAGCTTCCTCCCAGGACATCGGCAGAAGTTTGGCATCGATGTTGACGACATCCGCGCCGTGAACCCGAAGATCATCTACGCCAGGGGCAGCGCATTGGGCCCGCGTGGTGAGGAGTCGGTGAAAGGTGGCTACGACATGACCGCCTTCTGGTGTCGGGCAGGCACCGCGGCGACCATCACCCCGCCCGGCATCGAAGGCATGATCGGGCCGCCGGGACCGGCCTACGGCGACACCATCTCGGGTACCAACCTCGCGGGCGGGATCGCGGCCGCGCTACTCAAGCGGGAACGTACCGGTGAGCCATCGGTCGTGGACGTGTCGCTGCTCGGCAGCGGGCTGTGGTCGATGGGCCACACCGTCGCGTTGACGTCGCATCTGGGTCAGCTGATGGTGCAGCCTCCGCCGGGCGTGCACGGCTCGCCGATCAACCCGCTGGTGGGTGTGTACCCGACCGCTGATGACCGCTATATCTCCTTCGTCATGATGCAACCGACGAAGTTCTGGGCCGACGTGTGCAGGCACATGGACCTCGAGGACTACATCGACGACCCGCGCTTCGCGACGGTCGAGGCGATCGCCGAGAACACCCCCGCGGCGGTCGAAATCCTACGAGAGGCGATGGCCAAGCGGACGCTGCCCGAATGGAGCGAACGGTTCGCCACCCTTGCGGGACCGTGGGCGCCGGTGCAGGACACCCTGCAGGCGGCCGAGGACGCGCAGATCCGCGCGAACGAGTACATCGTCTCCACGGGTGAACTCGAATTGGTCGCGAATCCGGTGCAGTTCGATGTCAGCGCACCACAAACGGGACCCGCGCCAGGTTTTGCCGAGCAAACTGACGAAATCTTGCTAGAACTCGGTTTTGATTGGGATCGCATCATCGAGCTCAAGACGGCCGGCGCCGTCACCTAGCCTTCGGGAGAGATCTCAATGCCCTACGTCGCGTCGATCGGCACTTATCTGCCGTGTTGGGGCGCGCTCCAGCACCGGGTGGCCGGTGACGACGAGGACGCGATCACCCTTGCGGTCGAGGCCGGCCGTGCCGCATTGATTGCCAGCGGTGCGGTCGAGCGAGTCGTCCTGGTGAGTCGTGACCTACCGCTGCTGGAGAGCAGTAACGCCGCGGTGCTCTTGGCGGGTCTGGGGCTCGACCCCGAGCTCGAGGTGGACGAACGCCTCGGCGGCGCACCCGCCACACTGGATGCGGTCAGCTCCGCCCGGCCGCGGACACTGATCATCGGCACGGATCTCAACCCGGCGGGTGCGGCAGCCATCCTGACCGCCGAGCGGGGGCTGCAGGTTCGTACCGCGGCCCGGGTCGCGCGCAGCCTTCCGGTGCGCACCCGCAACGCCACTGGCGACGTGCACGACTACGGCGACCCGCGGCTGCTGCATGAGCGGGGCCTGGTCGCCTCGCTCGCCGCCGCGTGGCTCGACACTCCGGCCGCCGTGGCAGGCGTCGACCACGACCGCGCGGTGGAGTTGTGCGTCGGCGATCCACCGCCGTTGCCGACAACGGGCGCAAGCGCCGGCTTGTTCGCACTTGCAGGCATGGCCGACACAGGCACGACCGGGCCGTTGGTCGCGGTCGAACAGGCCAGCCTGTCCGGCATGACGGTGAGCAACGGCGTGGCCGAGCTTCATCGCCGTGAACCGTCTGCGCGGCCCACGCCGATGGGAGCGTATGTCGAAGGCGCGGAGATCCCGATCTCACTGGCCGCCTACGAGCGAGCCTTCGAGGCCAAGACCCGTTGGGAGGCAGGGCGGTTCGCTTCCAGTGAAGACTTGGACTTCCCGCCGCGTTACCGGGTCGCCGAGGACGGCACGCTGGCAACCAACTACGAGTTGATCCCGTTGCCGCGGACCGGAACGGTCTACACCGAGACCACCGTCCACATGCCGGTGCCCGGGCTGCGAACGCCGTACTCGCTCGTGATCGTCGAACTCGACGGTGTCGATGTCCGCGCCCTTGTGAAGGTGACCGGCGCCGAGCCGGGCACCGTGGAGATCGGGGACCGTGGGCGACTGGCGCTGCGCCGCGTCGCGTTGCGCTCGGGCGTACCGGACTACGGCTACATGTTCGAGCCCGAACGGGTGGCGGCATGAGCGAAGCGTGCGAGCGAATCATCAGCACGGAATGCGCCGACCGAGCCTGCGAGGTCGGCGGATGAGAAAGGTCGCGATCGTCGGTGCGGGCATGACCGCTTTTGGCGAGCACTTCGCCCTCGGTATCAAGGACCTGCTGCCGATGGCGTTCGCCGAGTGCGCAGCCAGCGTCGACAAGGGCCTGGTGAAGGCCGACGTGCAAGGTGCGTGGTTCGGCGCGATGGGAACGGCGGACGGCTTCCCGTCGGGCATCCTCGCGGACTCGCTCGGTCTCCCCAACCTGCCCGTCACCCGTGTCGAGAACTCCTGTGCCACAGGCAATGATGCCGTCCGCAATGCGCTGTTCGGGGTCGCCTCGGGTGCTTTCGACGTCGCACTGGTGATGGGTGCCGACAAGCTGCGCGATACCACTTCCAAGGACATGCTGTGGAAGTGGGAGGCGATGGCGCGCGACATGGCGTGGGACTACCCGCTCGGCCTGGTGTCGCCCGCCGGATTCGCGCTGCATGTTCGACGCTACCTTCACGAATCACCCGCGACGCGCGAGCACATGGCCATGGTCGCGGTGAAGAACCACCGCCATGGTGTCAACAATCCGAAGGCGCGCTTGCGATTCGAGATCACCCTCGAGCAGGCGCTCGAGGCGCCGACCATCGTGACACCGTTCGGACTGTACGACTGCGCCCCGCAGAGCGACGGCGCGGCCGCGCTCGTGTTGGCGGCCGAGGATGTGGTGGATCGATTCAGCGATCGCCCGGTGTGGATCCGAGGTGTCGGTCTCGGTCTGGACTCCGTGATGCATCAGCACAAGCCGGACATGACAACGTTTCCGGCGACCACACGTGCCGCGAAGCAGGCCTTTGCAATGGCCGGCATGACACCCGCTGACGTCGACGTCGCCGAAGTTCACGATTTCTTCACGGGAAT
>Ga0070663_100002450_pt1 | contig 10453 bp, 8 predicted proteins | sample KBSC63metaG_FD_65646 | JGI IMG/M metagenome (GOLD analysis project Ga0070663, IMG submission 65646) | Corn rhizosphere microbial communities from Kellogg Biological Station, Michigan, USA - KBS C6-3 metaG | ecosystem: Host-associated > Plants > Roots > Rhizosphere > Soil ...
CCGCCAGCCTGCTACCGGGCCTCCTGGCAGCTACCCGGACCGGACTTCCACCGGCAGGCGACGACGAGCTTACGAACACGAAGAAACACCACGACCTACGTCACGGTCTCACCTCCCATTCCGCTGGGCGCACGAATTACGGAGGCTAGCTGTGGCTGTCTCGCGCTCAGCGGTAACCGGCTGGCTTTGTGGCGGCCATTCTTGGCTCTCGCCCGTGGGCTGTTGCGGGATCTGCCCATGCTGCGTGGGCGGCTGCTGGCCCCGTATGAGGAGCAGCTGCAGCAGGCCGAGTCGATGCCCGGCTGGGGTCGGCGCGCCGCCCAGGACGTCCTCGCCGCAACAGGTACCGACATGAGCCGGTTCCCCGCCCCCGGCCACCTGGCATCCTGGTGCGGGCGCACCCCGCTGGACCATCAGTCCGGCAAGCGCACCGGGCAGGCCCGGCGCAAGAAGGGCAACAGGTACGTCGCCGCCGTTGTCGGCGAGACCGCCGTCGCGGCCGGCAAGACCGACACCCGCGAAGGCGCCCGCCACCGGCGACACCCACCTGCGCGTGCTCCACGTCCTGCTGTCCAACCCCGGCATGCGGTATGAGGACCTCGGAGCGGACTACTACGAACGCCGGCGCGAGGTCGCCCGCCAGGTCAGCCACCACGTCGGCAAGCTCGGCGCCCTCGGCTATCAGGTCACCCTCTGCCGCCTGCCCGCCGGCCCCCTGGCGACGAGCGGCCTCTTCGGGACCATGGTCCGTATTGATTTCCGCCGTCGACGCGATTGTATGAAACCGGTTTCAAAGAAAGCGGTTTCAATGATACCGTTTTCACGCTGGTTAGCAACCGCCCCGCAGCGGGGACCGCGACGACAAGGACACTGATGACGCAGAGGCTGTACTGGGGCAACAAGCGGTTCGATCTCGAGTTCGAGACGCCTCGCGGAGAAGCCCCGTGGCTGGCCGCCGTCGCAACCGGTGACACCCGGCTCGAGATGCCCCCGGGGCTTCCGCTGGTCGAGGTGCTGACTCCCGCTTCCGGGCGTGCCCTGGCCAGCGGGCGCCTCGTGCACACCGTGCTCGGCGAGGCGCTCCGCCTCCAGCGCCACGAGGCCGGAGTCGACGAGACCGGCAGCTGGCTGCACCTCTACCTCGCGGCGCCGGAAGGACTGCAGGCCCGGCTGGAGCTGAAGGCGCCGCACGCGGTCGCGGCGTTCCAGGCGAGCGTGACCGTCCGCAACGGCACGGACGCACCCGTGCTCCTGCAGTCGGTGACGTCCTGGTCGACGTACCTGGGCGCGAGCCGGCAGGCGGACGGTCCAGGCCGACTGGAGAACTGGACCCTGGCGCACGCCCACTCCGACTGGCTGGGAGAGGGCCGATGGAGCTCCGCCCCCCTGCGCGGCTTCCTCTTCCCCGAACTGGCCGAGGAGCGCCCCGGGCACAATCCGCGCGGGTCTCTTGCCGTGACCTCCAACGGCACCTGGTCGACCGGGGCGCATCTTCCGCTGGCCTGCGTGCAGTCCGCAACAGACAGCTTCGCGTGGGCCTGGCAGATCGAGCACAACGGCCCCTGGCGCTGGGACGTCGGTGAAGACCAGGCGGACGGGTACTTCGCCCTGTCCGGGCCCACCGACACCGACCACCAGTGGAGCAGCGTCCTGAAGCCCGGCGACAGTTTCACCTCCGTCCCGGTCGCGGTCAGTCTCGGGCACGATGGCGCGGCAGCGCTGGCGGCGATGACCGACTACCGTCGGGCTGTGCGCAGGCCGCACCCCGACAACATCGCCCTGGCGCCTGTCTACAACGACTACATGAACACCCTGAACGGCGACCCGACCACCGCGAAGCTCCTACCGCTGGTGGATGCTGCCGCCGGCGTCGGCGCGAAGATCTTCTGCATCGACGCCGGCTGGTACGACGACAACCACGACTGGTTCGACAGCGTCGGCCAGTGGGCACCCTCAACCACGCGTTTCCCCGGCGGACTCGGCGAAATCCTCGACCGGATCCGGCAGCTAGGGATGACGCCCGGCCTGTGGCTGGAACCGGAAGCAGTCGGCGTGCGCAGCCCGGTCGCGCGCGCCCTTCCCCACGGCGCCTTCCTGCAGCGGCACGGCCAGCGCGTGGTCGAGCAGGGGCGCTACCACCTGGATCTGCGGCATCCTGCCGCCTGCGCCCACCTGGACGCGGTGATCGATCGGCTGGTGGGCGACTTCGGCATCGGCTACTTCAAGCTCGACTACAACATCAGCGCCGGACCGGGCACCGACCTGGACGCCGACAGCGTCGGGGACGGCCTGCTAGGGCATAACCGCGCTCACCTGCAGTGGCTGGAGGGCGTCCTCGACAGGCACCCCGGGCTGATTCTGGAGAACTGCGCATCCGGTGCGATGCGCTCGGATTTCGCCATGACCTCCCGCCTTCAGCTGCAGTCCACCTCCGACCAGCAGGACTACCTCAGATACCCGCCGATCGCCGCCGCCGCACCGGCGCTCGTCACCCCCGAGCAGGCCGCGAACTGGGCCTACCCGGCCGAGGACATGGACGAGGAGGAGACCGCGTTCACCCTCGCCACTAGCCTCCTGGGCCGCTTCTACCTCTCCGGGCACCTGAACCGCCTCACCGCCGCGCAGCTGGACCTGGTCCGCGAAGCCGTCGCGGCCAACGCGGCCCTGCGCGAGCTGATCGGCAAAGGCCGGCCCTTCTGGCCCCTCGGCACACCCGAGTGGGACGCCCCCTGGGTGGCACTCGGCCTGCAGGCGGGGGACTCGTGCGTCATCACCGTGTGGTCCCGCGACCCGACCGGCGCCCCACAGACCCTGCTCCAGCTGCCCCAGCTCGCCGGGTCCGACGTGTCCGTCGATGCCGTCTTCCCGCGCGCGCTGCGCGCCTGGGCGTCCGCATGGGACGCCGCCTCCGGCACGCTCCGCCTCTCCAACACCACCGGCGGCGTCAGCGCGAGGACCCTCGCGTTGACCATCACCGCACACTGACCCCTGCGGCTCGACAAGAGCGGACCCCACAACCAAGAGGAGAAATTCAATGAAGAAGAAATTCTGGGCAGTCGGCGCTCTCACGGCCGCTACGCTGCTCGCAAGCCTGACAGCCTGCGCCAGCCCAGGAACCAGCTCGTCCTCCAGCACCGGAGCGAGCGAATGGCCGTCGCAGACCGCGAGCCTCAAGGGCGTGACACTCACCCTGTGGGCCGCCCAGACGACGACCGCCGAGGCCAAGACGGTGATCAGCGGCTTCGAGAAAGCCACCGGCGCGACCGTCAAAGTCGTTACGATCCCCGACCCCTACGAGCAGAACGTGGAGACCAAGATCGCCACCGGCGCCAAGCCCGACCTGGCGTTCTGGCAGCCCACCGCCTCAGAGCTGGCCACCATCAACCCCGGCCAGAACCTTCTCTCACTCAACGACGCCCCCTGGCTGAGCACGATGACCCCGGGGATCAACGACGTCGGCGGCACCTATGACGGCACCCGTTACGCCGCCCTGGTCACCTCGCCGTCGCTGATGGGCGTGTACTACAACAAGCAGGTCTTCGCCCATGCCGGCATCACCACCACCCCGGCCAACTGGGATGAGATGATCGCCGATGCTAAGCAGATCAAGGCGAAGACCGGCATCGCCCCGTTCTACGAAGCCGGCCACGACCAGTGGCCCACTCAGTACTGGGTCCAGGTCCAGCTCGCCGACGCCTCCAAGAACGGCCTGTGGACCGACATGAACAGCCGCAAGCAGACGTTCTCGGACTCGACCATCCTCGGGGCGATCACCAATTACGACAACCTGATCAAGCAGGGCCTGTTCAACTCCAATATCAAGACCGCGACCTTCGTGCAGCAGGGCCAGGCCATGCTGGCCGGGCAGACCGCCATGGTGGTCCAGGTCAACGCCTACCTGCAGGAGCTCCAAGCCAGCGCCGACACCGCGGAGTTGAACGAGAAGGTGGGCTGGTTCCCCATCTCACCAAACGGGAACACCGCCACCTCCATCCCTGACCAGACCAACGCCGTGGTCGCCTTCAATACCGGCAATGCCAAGCAGGAGGACGCGGCCCGCGAGTTCCTGGAGTACTGGATGGGCAAGGGCTACGCCTCGTTCATCAGCAGCCAGGGCACCGTGTCCGTCGAGTCCAGTGTGCCGAACCCCTCCGGCGTGCCCGACGCGCTGGTGGCCATCCAGAAGGCCGTGCCCGGCTCCGCCGGGTCCATGCAGTCGCTGGCGGTGGCCAACCCCGACCTGTACATCAACCTGGCGGACATGATCCAGGGGACCAAGACGCCGCAGCAGGTGGCCTCCACCACCCAGCAGCAATTCGATCAGCTCGCCAACGCCCAGGGTGTCAAGGGCTTCTAACTCTCCAAGCTGGGGGCGCCGCCTGCGGCGTCCCCAGCGGAAAGGCCCCCGCGTGTCGGCCTACGCACCCTCCCCGGGGACGAAGAGCCCACGCCGCAGACGCGACGCGTCCCGGCGTAACTACCCGCTCGGCTACGTCATCCCCGCCCTCGCGGTCATGCTCGTGTTCTTCATCGCACCGACCGTGCTGAACTTCTTCTACGCCTTCACCAACTGGTCCAGCTTCCACTCCAACATCGATTTCGCAGGCCTGTCCAACTTCAGCTCGCTCTTCCAGAACGGGACGCTGGTCGCCGACCTGCGCACCACCTTGATCTACGCGATCCTCGTCGCCATCTTCCAGAACCTGTTCGGGCTCGCCCTGGCGGTGCTCCTGGAGCGCGACACCGCCGTCAACCGCATCCTGCGCGCGGCCTTCTTCGTCCCCGTGGTGATGTCGGCACTGGCCGTCGGCTACATTTTCCAGGCACTGCTGAAGCCAGAAGGCGCCCTCAACGGCATCATCGGCACGCTCGTCGGCCACCCGGTCTCCATCGCGTGGCTGGGCAGCACCACCTGGACGCTGCTGGTGGTCACGCTTATCCACGCGTGGAAGTGGGTGGGCCTGTCCATGCTCATCTACCTCGCCGGGCTGAAGATGATCAACGTCGATCTGCTGGAGGCCGCCCGCATCGACGGCGCCGGCCGCTGGGCCTCCTTCTGGCGCATCCGCTTCCCCCTGCTGGCACCCGCCGTCACCTTCAACGTGGCCACCGCGCTGCTGGGCTCGCTCAACAGCTTCGACATCGTCCAGGCCACCACCGAAGGCGGGCCGGGGCAGTCCACCGAGCTGCTGAACGTCTTCATCTTCCGCACCTTCGGGCAAGGCCTGTTCGCCCAGGCGACCACCATGAGCCTCGTCCTCTTTTTCACGATCGCGATCCTCGCCTTCCCCGTCATCTGGCTGCTGCGCCGAAGGGAGCGCGTCCTGTGAGAACATCCCGCCTCACCTCCACCCAGTGGATCCAGCCCATCGGCGCCATCGCCGTCGCGGTCGTCTTCCTCGGCGTGCCGTTCTGGCTCGTCGTTGTCACCGCCGGCAAATCCCGGGCTCAGGCACTGAACCCCGACCTGAGCCTGCCGACGCACTGGGAGTTCTTCCAGAACCTCACCCAGGCGCTGAGCCAAGGCAGCATGGTCGCCGCGTTCTTCGGCAGCCTCGTCATCCTCGTCTCGGCCGTGCTCCTCGTGCTCCTGCTGGGATCCTTCGCCTCCTGGATCCTCGCCCGCCGCGCCGGCCGGGGCATGGCCGTGCTCTACGCCTTCAGCATCAGCGGGATCATCCTGCCGCCCGCGATCGTCACCCTGGTGCTCGTGCTCAAAGAGATCGGCCTTGCCGGGACCATCCTCGGCATGATCGGCGTGTACGTCGGCATGTACTCCTCGACGGTCATCTTCTTCGTCACCGGCTTCGTGCGCACCATCCCCGCGGAGCTGGAGGAAGCCGCCCGCATCGACGGGGCCGGCCCCTTCACCGTATTCACGCGGATCGTCCTGCCCCTGCTGCAGCCGACCCTCGCCACCGCGACGATCCTCATCTGCCTGTATGTATGGAACGACGTCTTCTACGCACTCTTCGTCATCGGAGGCCGAGTCAATACCTTGCCGCTGAACCTCTACCAGGTGGCCAGCTCTGGTCTGTACCTCAACAACTGGAACCTGATCTTCGCCTATGTGATCCTCATGACCCTCCCGCTGCTGGTGACCTTCATCGCCGCGCAGCGCAGGATCATCTCCGGGATCACCAGCGGGGCGGTCAAATGACACCCTCTGAGCCTGTCCCTCGTAGGAGAATGACCAGCCATCCCCGCAAGCCGCCCGTAATTGCCGACGTGGCGCGACTGGCCGGCGTCTCCGTGCCGACCGTCTCCCGATACATGACGGGGTCGGCGCGGGTGAGCCCCGGGAAGAGCAGGCTGATCGCCGAGGCCATCGCCGCCTTGAACTTTCGCCCCAGCTCCGTCGCCCGCGCACTGGTCAGCGGGCCGCCGAAGATGGTCGCGGTCCTCACGGGAAACACCTCCCAATACGGCTACGCGGAGACGATCCGCGGCATCGAGGAAGGCGCCCGCGCCGCCGGCTACCTGGTCACCATCTCCGTGGTCGAAAGCGCCGAGCTCCCCGCCGTCGAGCAGACCATCCAGCTCGTGCTCGAGCAAACCGTCGCCGGCCTGATCGTCCTGACCTTCAACCCCGCCGGCGTCGCAGCACTCCACGCTCTCCCTCCCGGCATCCCGCGCGTAGCCATCGCCGGAGCCCGCGAAAAGGGGACACCCCAGGCGGTGCTCGCCGAAGCAGACGCCGCCGAAGAGCTGACAAACTACCTGCTCGCACTCGGACACGAGACCGTCCACCACGTCCGGGTGCCCCCATCCCGGCGCGAAGACGGGAGAACCCTCGGCTGGCGGCGGGCCCTGCGAGCCGCCGGCAAACCGGTCCCTCCGATCATCGAGTCGGACTGGGACCCCTACACCGGAGAATCCATCGGCAGGCAGATCGCAGGACGCGGGGACATTACCGCGGTCTTCTGCGGCAACGACGAGATCGCGATGGGCGTTATCCGAGGACTCAAGGAACTCGGCAAGCACGTCCCGGACGATATCAGCGTCACAGGATTCGACGACCACCCGCTCGCCGGACTCTGGACCCCACCACTGACCACCGTGCGCCAAGACTTCGCCGCCCTCGGTCGCAGAGCCTGGCAGATGCTCCAGGACATCCTCGACGACCACCCCGGAAAGCGATTCGCATCCGACCGGCCACCCTTGGTTATCCGTGAAAGCGCTGCCGCCCCTCGGTCGCTCCGCACATAAGTACTGATCTCGGGGTCTGTCAGGTCCGCGCGCCTAGAGGGGACAGCCCGGTTCTAACTTCCTGACCAACATCGTGTTAGAAGCTGAGAGCATAGACTTCGCGAAGCGGCTGGTCAGACCTACAGCCCCAGGCCGCGCGCGATGATCTCCTTCTGGATCTCCGTCGTACCGCCGAAGATGGACTGGATTCTGCTGTCCGCCCAGGCGCGGCCTACCGAGAATTCGCGCATGTAGCCGTAGCCGCCGTGCAGCTGGACGCAGCGGTCGGTGACCCGGTTGCACAGTTCCGTGTTCCACCACTTGACCATGGAGGCCTCCTGGGTGGTCAGTTCCTCGTGGACGTGCGCCATGATCGCCTTGTCCGTGAAAGCGCGGGCGACCGCTAGCTCGGTGGCCATTTCCGCCAAGACGAACTTGCTGTGCTGGAACGAGCCGATCGACTGGCCGAAAGCCTGCCGCGACTTCGCGTAAGCGAGCGTGTCCTCGTAGGCCTTTTCCGCCACGGCCAAGGCGTAGACGCCGATGGTTACGCGTTCGCGCGGGAGGTTCTGCATGAGGGCAACGAAGCCGCCGCCTTCCTCGCCGAGCAAATTCGACGCCGGGACACGGACGTCGGTGAAAAACAGTTCCGACGTGTCCTGGGCGTGCATGCCGATCTTGTCGAGGTTGCGTCCCCGGGAAAAGCCTTCCATGCCGCGCTCGACGACCAGCAGCGAAATGCCGCGGTGGCCCGCCGACGGGTCGGTGCGCGCGACGACGATCACCAGGTCGGCGAGCTGGCCGTTGGTGATGAAGGTCTTCTGGCCGTTGAGGACGTAGTCATCGCCGTCACGCACGGCCGTGGCGCGGATGCCCTGCAGGTCGCTGCCGGCGCCCGGCTCGGTCATCGCGATCGCTGTGATCAGGTCGCCGCTGCAGTAGCCGGGGAGCCAGCGTTCCTTCTGCTCCGGGGTGCACAGGCGGAGCAGGTACTGGCCGATCATGTCGTTGTGCACGAAGAAGCCGAGGCCGGTCGCGCCTGCCCGGCCGACTTCCTCGTCCATGATCGCGTAGTAGCGGTAGTCCGGGTTACCGCCGCCGCCGTATTTCTCGTCGACGTCGATGCCGAGGAGCCCGGCCTGTCCGGCCCTGACCCAGACCGGCCTGGGGACGACTTTGTCCTGCTCCCACTGGGCGTGGAACGGGGTCACCTCGCGGGCGAGGAACTCGCGGACCAGGTCGCGGAAGGCCTCGTGTTCTTCGGCAAAGATGTCGCGTCGCATGATCCCACGGTAGGCCGCGCGGTTGGCCGGACGCCAGCGTCAAGCCGCGCCCAGGCGTGGACCCAGGTGTCGCCGGCCATCCTCACGTGCGGTATGGGGGAGGAGGTGAAACAACGAACCGTTCTGAATGATCATTTTCAACCTTCAAAACGGCCGCGTGCTCCGCCTCGCAGGCCAGCACCTTCGCCTAGGCATAGGCAACTTTCCCGTTTTTCGCCGTTAATGCCGCGCAGGGACGGCGTTCGCGCCCTGGGACCGCGCGATCCCCAGGTGTGGGCGGGTCCGGCATGGGTAGCGGGAGCGCTCGTTTCACTTTCGACGTAAGGGGGCGGCATGTCAGCTGGCGGGGCCGGAGGCAAGCCGACGGAGTGGCGGCGGACCGCGCTGGCGTTCGTCGCGGCGGTCGAGTCGGGCGCGCTCGACGTCCCGCTGCCGGGCTCCGGTTTCACCAAAGAGCGCTGGGCCGCCTTCGCGGATCTCGCCGCGGATGACCTGTCGCTGGCGAGGCTGGGCGAGGGACATGCCGACGCGGTCGCGATCCTGGCCGAACTGCACGGCCCGTCCCCCGGTCCCGGTAGCCGCTGGGGCGTGTGGGCGGCGAACCCGCCGGGCCCGAATGTGACCGCCCGCCGACGGGGCGGCGGCTGGGTGCTGTACGGCACGAAGCAGTACTGCTCGGGAGCGCGGGTCTGCACGCACGCGCTGGTCACCGCGGCCGCCGACGACGGGCCGCGGCTGTTCGCCGCGGAGGTGGCGGACACGTCGCCGCGCGAGGACACCTGGCCCGCCACCGGGATGGCGGGCAGCGACACGCTGGACGTGGAGTTTCCCGGGGTTGCCGCGCTGCCGGTCGGGCCGCCGGGCGGGTACACGGAACGGCCGGGTTTCAGCCACGGCGGCGTCGGGGTCGCGGCCTGCTGGTACGGCGGCGCCCGGGCCATTGCCCGGGCACTGCTCGACGCGGCGGCCAAGCGCGACGTCGGCCCGCACGCGCTCGCCCACCTGGGTGCCGTGGATCTCGGGCTGCGCACGGCGCGCGCCGCACTCGGCCGGGCGGCGGCGGAGATCGACGCGGATCCCGCCGACCTGCACGGCGCGGGACCGCTGCGTGCCTTGCGGGTGCGGGCGCTGACCGAGGCGGTCGCCACGGACGTGATGCGGCGGACAGGACGAGCGCTCGGTGCCGGGCCGCTCAGCCATGACGAAGCGCATTCCCGCGCGGTCGCCGACCTCACCGTCTACCTGCGCCAGCATCACGCGGAACGCGACCTCGCCCGGCTGGGCGAACTCGTGGCCGAACAGGGGGCGACATGGTGAGCCAGGGGACTTCCCGGCCGCACCCGATCGACGCGACGGGCACAGACGAACGGTCCTGGGCGGCCTGGCCGTGGCTGAGCACGCTGCCCGGGGGCGGGATTGCCCTGCTCGGCGGTGTGCGGAGCGTCGTGATCGTGGCCGCGCACCCGGACGACGAGGTGCTCGGCGCGGGAGGGGTGATCTCAATGCTGGCCGCCCGCGTCCGGCTGCGGCTGGTGGCCGTCACCGACGGGGAGAAGTCACACCACGGCCACGGCTCCGCCCCTGCGCTCGTGCGGCGGCGGACAGCGGAGACGGCCGCCGCACTGCGTGCCCTGGGGGCCCGGGCGGCCGAGGTGATCCGCCTCGGGCTGCCTGACAGCGGCCTCGCGGGTTGTGAGGGCAAGCTCACTGACGCGCTCGCGCCGCTAGTCGCGGGGTTTGACCTGTGCCTCGCCCCCTGGGACCACGACCTGCATCCTGACCATGAGGCGGTCGGCCGGGCCGCGCGGCGGGCCCGCGCCGGGGCCCTGTACTGCTACCCAGTCTGGATGTGGCACTGGGCGTCCCCCGGCGATCCGCGCGTGCCTTGGGACCGGGCGGTGCGCGTGCCGCTCCCGCCGCGTGCAGCCAGCAGGAAGCGCGCGGCGATCAGCTGCTTCACCAGCCAGACCGAGGACAGGGGC
>Ga0070663_100002460_pt1 | contig 10439 bp, 8 predicted proteins | sample KBSC63metaG_FD_65646 | JGI IMG/M metagenome (GOLD analysis project Ga0070663, IMG submission 65646) | Corn rhizosphere microbial communities from Kellogg Biological Station, Michigan, USA - KBS C6-3 metaG | ecosystem: Host-associated > Plants > Roots > Rhizosphere > Soil ...
GGGCGGCGAGGATCGGGGTCAACGCGGCGGCGTGCGAGCTGTCGACGTCGGCGGCCGGCAGGTGCCACCGCTCGGCCACCTCCCCGGCGACGTGCGGCGCCGGCGTGTAGTGCCAGTCCTTGACGCCGTACCCGTAGAGGTGGGTGAGCTCCGCGGTGGCCCGCTCGCAGTCGATCCGGATCCGGCTCACCTCGTCCGGCGAGAGGACGCTGTTGACGACGGTCGCGAGCGCCCCCGACTCGAACCGGACGAGCGCGGTGGAGACGTCTTCGGTTTCGACGTCGTGCACCAACCGGGCGGTCATCGCCCGCACCTCGGCCCAGTCTCCGAGCAGGTGGAGCAGCAGATCCATCTGGTGGATGCCGTGCCCCATGGCCGGCCCGCCACCCTCGGTCTCCCAGCGCCCACGCCACGGCACCGCGTAGTAGGCGGCATCGCGGTACCAGGTGGTTTGGCAGTGCGCGACGAGCGGGCGCCCCAGCTCCCCGCCCGCGAGCAGGTCCCGGAAGTGCGCGGCGGCCGAGCCGGACCGCTGCTGGTAGACGAAGGCGACGTACGGCCCGCCGTCCCGCTCGGCGACGTTCATCTCGTCGTACTCGGCGAGCGACCGGCACGGTGGCTTTTCACACCAGACCCAGGCGCCGCTCCCCAGCGCCTTCTTGGTCTGCTCGACGTGCAGGCTCGGCGGCGTGCAGATCGACACGAGATCCGGTTCCTGCTCGGCGAGCAGGGTGTCCAGGTCGTGGTAGGGCTTGGCGTGGTCGGTCCCGGCGCAGAAGCCGGCAACCCGGCCCTCGTCGACGTCGGCGGCGGCCACGATGTCGACGTCTTCGCGGTGGGCTTCGTAAGCGGTCCGGTGGCTTTCCGCGATGGCCCCGGTCCCGACGACGGCCACCCGCAAGCGCTTTCCCTGAGCCACCCGGGTCTCCCTCCTCGGTGCCGACGCTCCAGCAGCGCCGATCCGCGCAACCCGCCCACCTTCGGGACGGCGGCCGCTCGCGAGCCGGGCTGCACCTCCCCCGACCGTTCCAGAAAGCGCTTTCTCATGCAACGGGCGGCCGCGATGTCAACGTTGTCAACGACCCCGATCAACCGGTCGGACGACCCGGGCAGCCGGTCGGAAATTCTCCAGCGGTAAGACTCTTACCGAAGTGACCCGGCAGCGCCCGCGAAGATCACGCGCTCTTGCTGCGCGTCTTCCGCGGCTGCCGGACTTCGGCCCGCATCGCCCGCACGTCCAGGAAAGCGGCCACCCCGGACACCAGCGCAGCGAACACCCCGAGGAACCGCCCCGCACCGGGTCCGATGGCGACCCCAGCCGCCTCGAAGATGCCGCGCTGGTCGGCGTCGAACTCCCAGTCCAGGGTGAACCAGCCCAGCATCATCAGCAACAGTGACGCCGCGGCGACCACCAGCCACAGGTGCGGCAGCCCGCTGACCCGCAGGTTCCGGATCCGCCCGAAAACGACCACGGCCAGCCCGGCCAGCAGCAACGGCAGCGGCGGGCACCAGGCGAAGAAGCTCGAGTGCCATGCGTCGCGGACGACGTCACCCTGGGGCAGCTGCGCGAGGATGTCCTCGATGTCCGGCTTGGTGGCCGTCAGCGTGGTCCACGGCAGGAACGTCGAACCCAGCGCGAGCAGCCCGGCCGCCAGGCCGAGCCACTCGCGCCAGGTGACGCTTTTGACGAATCCGGGCTGTGTCATGAAACCGGTCAGGAACCGACGCGCTCGATGATCAGCTCGCGCACGCGCTTGGCATCCGCCTGCCCCTTGGTCGCCTTCATGACCGCGCCGACGATGGCCCCCGCCGCGGCGACCTTCCCGCCGCGGATCTTCTCCGCGACGTCGGGCTGCGCCGCCAGGGCCTCGTCGATCGCCGCGAGCAGCGCCGAGTCGTCCGAGACGACCTTCAGCCCCCGCTTCTCGACGACCTCCCGCGGCTCGCCCTCACCGGCGAGCACGCCCTGGACGACTTCCTTCGCCAGCTTGTTCGTCAGTTCGCCGGACGTGACCAGTCCGATCACGTCGGCCACCTGTGCCGGGGTGATCGCCAGCTCGGCCAGCTCGACCTCGCGGGCGTTGGCTTCCTGGGCGAGGGTGTTGACCCACCAGCCACGGGCCTCGTCCGGCGACGCGCCGGCCTCGACGGTGGCCGCGACGAGGTCGACGGCGCCGACGTTCAGCAGGTCACGCAGGGCTTCGTCGGAAAGCGACCATTCCTGCTGGATCCGCTTCCGCCGCTCCGAAGGCATCTCCGGCAGCGTCCCGCGCAGCTGTTCGACCCATTCGCGCGACGGCGCGATCGGGACCAGGTCGGGCTCCGGGAAGTACCGGTAGTCCTCGGCGGTCTCCTTCGTCCGGCCTGCCGACGTGGTGCCGTCGGCCTCCTGGAAGTGCCGCGTCTCCTGCTTGATCGAACCGCCCTCGGCGAGGATCGCCGCCTGCCGAGTCATCTCGTAGCGGACGGCGCGCTCGACGCTGCGCAGCGAGTTGACGTTCTTCGTCTCGGTGCGCGTGCCGAATTCGGTCGCGTCCTTCGCCATCAGCGAGACGTTCGCGTCGCACCGCAGCGAGCCCTGGTCCATCCGGACGTCGGACACGTCGAGCGCACGCAGGAGGTCCCGCAGCGCACTCACGTAGGCCCGTGCCACCTCGGGCGCCCGCTCGCCGGTGCCTTCGATCGGCTTCGTCACAATTTCGATCAACGGCACGCCGGCGCGGTTGTAGTCGAGCAGCGAGTGCTCGGCACCGTGGATCCGCCCGGTGGCGCCGCCGACGTGCAGCGACTTGCCGGTGTCCTCCTCCATGTGCGCGCGCTCGATCTCCACGCGCACGACCTCGCCGTCGTCGAGCGTGACGTCGAGGTAGCCGTTGAAGGCGATCGGCTCGTCGTACTGCGAGGTCTGGAAGTTCTTCGGCATGTCCGGGTAGAAGTAGTTCTTCCGGGCGAACCGGCACCACTCGGCGATCTCGCAGTTCAGCGCGAGACCGATCCGGATCGCGCCCTCAACGGCCTTGCCGTTGAGGGCCGGCAGCGCTCCGGGCAGGCCGAGGCAGGTCGGGCAGACCTTCGTGTTCGGCTCGCCGCCGAACTCGTTCGCGCAACCGCAGAACATCTTCGTGTTCGTGTTCAGCTCGACGTGCACCTCGAGCCCGAGCACCGGGTCGAACCGCTCGACGACGTCGGCGTAGTCCATCAACTCGGCCACGGCAGTCACTTCGTTCCTCCCAGCTCCGGGACCTTGTGGATGAGCGCCCCGCCGGCAGCGGCGTCACGGGCGGCCTCGTAGGCGGCGCCGACCCGGTAGAGCCGGTCGTCGGCGAGCGCCGGGGCCATGATCTGCAGCCCGACCGGCAGCCCGTCCTCGTCGGACAGCCCGCTTGGCACGCTCATGGCGGCGTTGCCGGCGAGGTTCGACGGGATCGTGCACAGGTCGGCGAGGTACATCGCCATCGGGTCGTCGACGCGCTCGCCGATCTTGAACGCCGTGGTCGGCGTCGTGGGCGAAACGAGGACATCGACGTGCTCGAAGGCGGCGTCGAAGTCGCGCGTGATCAGCGTGCGCACCTTCTGCGCCGAGCCGTAGTAGGCGTCGTAGTAGCCGGACGACAACGCGTAGGTGCCCAGCATGATCCGCCGCTTGACCTCAGCGCCGAAGCCCTTTTCCCGCGTCAGCGACATGACCTCTTCGGCGCTGTGCGTGCCGTCGTCGGCGACACGCAGGCCGTAGCGCATGGCATCGAACCGCGCGAGGTTCGACGAGCACTCGCTCGGCGCGATCAGGTAGTACGCGGGCAGCGCGTAGACGAAATTCGGACAAGACACCTCGACGACGTCGGCACCCAGCGCCCGCAGCTGCTCGACCGCGGCCTGGAAGGACCGCAGCACGCCCGGCTGGTAGCCGTCCCCGCCGAACTCCTTCACGACGCCGACCTTGACGCCCGTCAGGTCACCGTTCGCACCCTGGCGCGCCGCGGCGACGACCGGCGGCACCGGCACCTCGATGGACGTCGAGTCCCGCGGGTCGTACCCGGCGATGACCTCGTGCAGCAGGGCGGCGTCGAGCACCGTCCGCGCGCAGGGCCCGGCCTGGTCGAGCGATGACGAAAAAGCGACCAGCCCGTACCGCGACACCCCGCCGTAGGTCGGCTTGACCCCGACGGTCCCGGTCACGGCCCCCGGCTGCCGGATCGACCCACCGGTGTCGGTGCCGATGGCGATGGCGGCCTCGAACGCCGCGATCGACGCCGACGAGCCACCGCCCGACCCGCCCGGGATGCGGGCGTGGTCCCACGGGTTGTGCGTCGGGCCGTACGCCGAGTTCTCGGTCGACGACCCCATGGCGAACTCGTCCATGTTGGTCTTGCCGAGGATGACGACACCGGCCTCGCGCAGCTTGCGCGTCACGGTCGCGTCGTACGGCGGGATCCAGCCTTCGAGCGTTTTCGAACCACAGGTCGTCGGCACGCCCTGGGTGGTCAGGACGTCCTTGAGCGCGAGCGGCACGCCTGCCAGCGGCGACGCCGGCGCCTTGCCCTCCGCGATCCCCTCGTCGACCTTCTTGGCCGCGGCCAGCGCGCCCTCGGTGTCGACGTGCAGGAAGGCGTGGATGTGGTCGTCCACCTCGGCGATCCGGTCCAGGTGGGCCTGGGCCACCTCGACCGCGGACACCTCGCGCGAATGGATCTTGTCCGCCAGCTCGGCGGCGGTCAGCTTGATGAGCTCGGTCACTGCTCTTCCCCCAGGATCCGCGGCACCCGGAAACGGCCCTCTTCGGCGGCCGGAGCACCGGCCAGCGCCTGCTGCTGCGAGAGCCCGGGGACGACGACGTCCTGTCGGAAGACGTTCGTCAGCGGCACGGCGTGCGACGTGGGCGGCACGTCGGCGGCGGCGACCTCGCTCACCTTGGCCACCGAGTCCAGGATCTGGTCGAGCTGGCCGGCGAAGACGTCGATTTCGTCGTCGGTCACGGCCAGCCTGGCCAGCTTCGCGAGGTGCGCGACCTCGTCTCGGGAAATGTTGGGCACGCGGGTGACTCCCGGGTTGTGCTGTGCGGGTTGTCTCGGAAGCTGCAAGTCTATGGTGGCGGCGTGGGCGGACTCGACTGGGTTACGCCCGGCGCAGGCCGGCTGCCGTCCGGCGACGCTCGCATCCCGCCCGGCGGACAGCAGGTCCCGCGAGCCGGGTGGGTCTGTCACAATCGGCGACCGGCATCGAGCGTCCCACGGCAAGGCTGGGACGCCAGAGGTGAGAGGGGCGCGTGGTGTCGTTCCTGATCCGGGTCCTCCTTCCGGACAGCCCGGGGACCCTCGGCGCGGTCGCCACGGCGCTCGGCACGGTCGGCGCCGACATCCTCAGCGTGGACGTCGTCGAGCGCGGCAGCGGAGTCGCGGTCGACGACCTGGTGGTCGAGCTCCCGTCGGGCCGCTTGCCCGACGCGCTGATCACGGCGGCGGAGAGCGTCGAGGGTGTCGAAGTGGACGCGGTCCGTCCCTACGCGGGCGTCCTCGACACGCACCGTGAGCTCGAACTCGTCGAGGAGATCGCCGCGCAGCCGAAGTCCGGCCTCGACATCCTCGCCGAGGGTGTCCCCCGCATCGTGCGCGCCGGCTGGGCGATGATCGTCGAGCACTCCGAAACCGGCGCGGTCCGGCTGGCTTCGTCCAGCGCGGCCCCTGAGACTCCGATCACCGACCTGCCGTGGCTGCCGCTCGAACGCGCAACGGTCCTCGACAGCGAAGAGGCCTGGATCCCGGAGACGTGGAAGGAGCTCGGCACCGAGCTCGCCGCGACCCCGCTCGGCAAGCCGGGTAAGGCGCTGCTGGTCGCCCGCCCCGGCGGCCCGAACTTCCGAGCCGCCGAGGTCGCCCGGCTCGCCCACCTCGCCGGCATCGTCGCGGTCGTCCTCGACGGCTAGCGGCGAGCCCATCACGTTGCCGAATAAGGGACGAGCCTGCGCGGGTTCGCCCCTTATTCGGCAACGCCCAGGTCAGAGGTCGATCTGATAGGCGATCAGGGCGATGTGCGGGAACGGCCGCCAGTCCCGCTCGGCCAAGCGCGTGAACCCGAGGCGCTCGTAAAGCCGATGCGCGCTGTGCATCCGGTCGAGGCTGCTCAGCACCACCTTGCGGAGTCCCCGCGCACGAGCACGCTCGAACACGGCCATGACCAGGGCTTCGCCGACGCCACGGCCACGCGCCGACGGCGCCACCGCCAGCATCCGGAACTCCAGCTCGCCCGGACGCGAAACCTCGGCGTACCCCGAACCCGGGCGCACGACGGTGACGGTCCCGACCACCTCTCCCGCCCGATCCACGGCGACCAGGACCTCGGCCTCCTCGACGCGCCGCGCGACGTCACGCAACGTCACGTCGTAGCCGACGTCGTCGGCCAGATGACCGTCGGCTTCATAGGCCAGCACCGTGACCTCGCCCGCCGCGGCGTACTCCTCGGGCCGCGGCGGCCGGATCTCGACATCACCCATCCGTTCCCCCGGTCTCGTCTTCCGCGGTCTCGTCGCCGACCGGCAGCGCCACCTCCCGCGCCGCATCGGGGCCCTGCTCCAGCAGGACGCGGAAGCCGGCTTCGTCGAGCACCGGCACCTTGAGCTGAACCGCCTTGTCGTACTTCGCACCAGGCGAGTCCCCGACCACGACGAACGCGGTCTTCTTCGACACCGACCCGGCAGCCTTCCCACCGCGGGCCATGACGACTTCCTTGGCCTCGTCGCGGGAGAAGCCGTCAAGCGAGCCCGTCACGACGATCGACAGCCCCTCGAGGTGGCGCGGGATCGACTCGTCGCGCTCCTCCTCCATCCGCACACCGGCGCGTCGCCACTTTTCGACGATCTCGCGGTGCCAGGCGACCTCGAACCACTCCTGCGTCGCGTGGGCGATGGTCGGGCCCACGCCGTCGACCGCCGAAAGCTCCTCCTCGGTGGCCTCCTCGATCCGCTCGATCGAACCGAACTCACGAGCCAGTGCCTGCGCCGCGGTCGGCCCGACGTGCCGGATCGACAGGGCGACCAGCACTTTCCACAACGGCCGGTCCTTCGCCGCATCGAGGTTGGCGAGCAGCTTCCGCGCGTTCGCCGACAGCTCGCCCGCCTTGGTGCGGAACAGTTCGACTTCGGCGAGGCTGTCCTCGTTCAGGTCGAAGACGTCGCCCTCGTCGGCGACCACCCGCGCGTCGAGCAGGGCGACCGCCGCCTCGTACCCGAGGACCTCGATGTCGAAAGCGCCGCGACCGGCCAGGTGGAAGAGGCGTTCCCGCAGCTGGGCGGGACAGAACCGGGTGTTCGGGCAGCGGATGTCCTTGTCGCCTTCCTTCTGGTAGGCGAGCTCCGTGCCGCATTCAGGGCAGTGGGTGGGCATGACGAACTCGCGTTCGTCGCCCGTACGCGCGTCCACCACCGGCCCGAGGACCTCGGGGATGACGTCGCCGGCCTTCCGGATGACGATCCGGTCGCCGATGAGCACACCCTTGCGCTTGACCTCCTCCTGGTTGTGGAGGGTGGCCCTGGCGACGGTCGAGCCCGCGACCGTGACCGGCTCGGTGACCGCGAACGGGGTCACCCGCCCGGTCCGCCCGACGCCGACCTGGATGTCCAGCAGGGTCGTGATCGCCTCTTCCGGCGGGTACTTGTAGGCGATCGCCCACCTCGGTGCACGCGAAGTCGTGCCCAGCCGCCGCTGCAGGGTCACCTGGTCGACCTTGATGACCACGCCGTCGATCTCGTGCTCGGCGTCGTGCCGGTGCTCGCCCCAGTAGGCGATGTGCGCGGTGAGCTCCTCGGCCGAAGTCAGGACCTTGCTGTGCGGCGACACCGGCAGCCCCCACGCGGCCAGCGCGTCGTACGCCTCGGACTGGCGCTGGGGCTCGAAGCCTTGGCGCTTGCCGAGTCCGTGGCAGATCAGCCGCAGCCTGCGCTCGCGGGTGATCTTGGGGTCCTTCTGCCGCAGCGAGCCGGCCGCGGTGTTGCGCGGGTTCGCGTACGGCGGCTTTCCGGCCTCCACCATCTTCGCGTTCAGCTCGAGGAAGTCCTCGACGCGGAAGAAGACCTCGCCGCGCACCTCGACCAGGGCGGGCACCGGGAACTGGTCGGTGGCGGTCAGCGTCTGCGGGACCTGGTCGAGGGTGCGGACGTTGAGCGTGACGTCCTCACCGGTCCGGCCGTCACCTCGCGTGAGCGCCCGGGTCAGGTGCCCGTTTTCGTAGAGGAGGTTGATCGCCAGGCCGTCGATCTTCAACTCGGCGAGGAACTCGGTGCGCCCGACCTCCTTCTCGACGCGTTCCACCCAGGCCAGGAACTCGTCCTGGTCGAACACGTTGTCCAGGCTGAGCATGCGCTCGAGGTGGTCGTACGCGGTGAACTCGGTCGAGAACGTGCCGCCGACCCGCTGGGTCGGCGAATCGGGCGTGACCAGCGCCGGGTGCGCGTCCTCGAGCCGCTGCAGCTCGCCCAGCAGCTCGTCGAACTGCCCGTCGGAGACGATCGGCGAGTCCAGGACGTAGTAGCGGAACTGGTGGTCACGCAGTTCCTCGGCGAGGGCGCTGTGCCGCTCGCGCACGTCGGCCGGGACGTCGGCGACGTCCTCCGCGGCCACCGGGGCATCGACCGCCGCAACCTGGTCCTGGGGAAGTTCGGTGCTGCTCACGGGTGGTAACCCTAGCCGGAGGCACCGACAATTTCGTCCGGTCCGCTGGCCAGTCCGCGGACCAGTTCACGGAACTCCAGAAGGGTGATGGCGCCGGCCGGTTCGGTCTCTGCGGTCTCGACGCGCCGTAGCCGCTCGGCGGCGAGCCTTTCACCCAATGTCGCGTCGAGGGGCAGGAAGGTCATGGTCCGCCGGGTCGCGTCGTCGAGGTCACCGAAGCGCGGGTGGAAGACGGCGACGTCGACAACGTCCTCGGCGTCGTCCACCTGGGCCACGACCCGGACGTCGGCCAGCGCGATGCGGTGTTCGCCGAGATTCACCGTGACCTCGGTCGGATCCGGCACCGGCGGGACCGAGTCGTGGTACTCCCAGATCGCGTCGTCCGGCGGCGCGGCAACCCGCCACGCGTCGGTGAATGGCCGTACTTCGGGATCTTCCTGGCCGGTCACGACCAGGGCGTAGATCGCCTGACGACCGCGTTCGAGCGAGAAGTGCAGCCGCGGGTGCAGAGCCTCGACCAGCTGGCAGAGCTCGTGCTCGACCCGGTGCGGCTCGCCTTCGCCCAGCGCCGCGCTGACCATCGGGAGCAGGTCGAACCAGCCGTGCCAGAACGCCTCCGCGGCAGCCGCCGGATCGTCCGGAACGGGCTGCTCGGGCCACGCGGTGCGCGGGTCGGGCGGATCGGCGGCGGCGCTCTTGCGGCGAAACAGACGCATGGCTTCTGGTGGTCCTCGTTCGGTCGGCTACCCCGCCAACGCTACTTGCCGGCTGTGGCGGACGTCGGCGAGTTGCCGGATCCGTCACCAGCCCTCCGGCGGCTCCACGAAGGCTTTGCCGAGGTCCCGTGTGAGCGACAGAGCTCGCCGCATCCATTCCGGCGTGGCGCCGGCGAGGCCGCAGGCGGGCGTCGGCACCGCCCGTTCGGCGAGGACGCTGCGGTTGAAGCTCAGCCGGTCGGCCAGACGGAACGCCGGCTCGGCGACGTCCTTCAGGCTCGGCGAAGCCCCGGACACCGTTGCCGGGACCGCGCCCAGGAACAACGTTGCCCCGCCATCCCACACTTCGCCGATCTCGTCGAGGAACGCCGCAGAGGCACCGTCGAGCGCAGAGAGGTCGAACGCCAGGGCATCCGCACCCGCCTCACGCAGGAGTCCGAGGGGCGGTTTGCCCGCACAGCAGTGCAGGATCACCGGGCGATCGGTGATCCTGCGAGCGCCGTCGATCACGGTGGTGAGCAGCTCACGCGCCTCGGGCGCCGGCACCGCCGGGACGTTCCCGTAGCCGGACGGCGTCGACAGGGCACCGGCCAGCACCGCCGGCAACGACGGTTCGTCGAACTGGACCACCACCGGAGCGCCGGTCCTGGCCTGCACTTCCGCGACGTGCTCGGTGAGGCCGTCCAACAGGGACGACGTGAAGTCCCGCAGAGCCCCGCGATCGGTCAGGATCCGATGCCCCCTGGGCAGTTCGATGCCTGCTCCGAGCGTCCACGGTCCGGCCAGCTGGACCTTGAAGACCGGCGGGGTGACCCCAGTCTTCTCCCGCGCCTCCTGAACAGCGTCAAGATCCCAGCGCAGCAGGTCGACGGCCCGGCGGTGCTCGTGCCCGGGCCGAGACGCAACCCGGTAGCCGCTCGGCACGACATCGACGGCCAAGTCGACGAGTAACGCAGCGGTCCGGCCGAGCATGTCCGCCCCCACGCCACGAGCCGGCAGCTCGGGCAGGTGTGGGAAGTCGGGCAGCTCACCGAACACGACCGCGGCCGCTTCGAGGGGATCG
>Ga0070663_100002467_pt1 | contig 10435 bp, 8 predicted proteins | sample KBSC63metaG_FD_65646 | JGI IMG/M metagenome (GOLD analysis project Ga0070663, IMG submission 65646) | Corn rhizosphere microbial communities from Kellogg Biological Station, Michigan, USA - KBS C6-3 metaG | ecosystem: Host-associated > Plants > Roots > Rhizosphere > Soil ...
AAGTTATCCGCTCACGCCCCAGGTAGGTAATGCTTAACGTATGTATACCGTCTTCCAGAAAATATTGTAACGTTATCATCTGCCCTTCATGCAGGGTAGAAACGTCGATATTACGCGCAAAATAATAGGCAGACACAAAGTCAAAAACATTGCCTGTAAACGGGAACACACCCTTGTTCGCCGTAATCTTGTTGTCTTCGTGATCAAAGGTTACTTTATCCGTATGGCGATAACCTCCTTCATGCCGGTTCTCGGTATAATAGTACGGCAACAGGGTATTTTTATCAATATAGGTTTCATAACGGTTACGTACCTTATAGAAAATATCAAATGTGCCGGCCGTATTGCCATCAGCAATAATATGATAAGCGGGCTTGCCTTCAAACTTAGTTGGGCTGTCCTCAACCCTTAAATGCGCCTCTGCACCGGTAAAAAAGCCGTACTTAAGTTTATAGCTCAGCTCCTCGCCAGCCTTAAACACAGGATCGTATGTTTTTGGGGCGCGCGGAGCCAGTTTAAACCCGGCGATACATAAACCTGAAACAAGTATCAGTAATAATATAGCCTTTTTCAGCATTTTATTTTTAGAGGTCCTTTTTCTTATAAATGGGCACCGTTGAACATGGCTCACCAAACATCAGGCTTTTTACTACCGGTGTAAGTTTCTTGGCCAGGCTAACATATGCGGCAACTGGTACCGGAATATCCCCACAGCCTTTGATCACTACCCGCTGATCGCGATACTGCTCCACTTCCAATGCTGCTATTGCTTTCTCAAATAAAATAGTTTCCAGCACTTCTCCGCTACCAAAAACAACGTCCTTAGCAAAGGGTGCCATCTTATTGGCCAACAGCATATAAGCCCATGCAGGTACTATGGCGTCAGCCGAACATATAATACCTACTATCTTATCCTCATATTGGGCCCAGTTGTATTCCTTTACAAACTCCCTAAAGTCCTTTTCCTTGAGGATGAGGCCGTGGAATAAATTGTCCTTAATGTCATAGATCGCCCGCTCGCCTTTAACATAAAGGTCGGCGGGATCAAGGGTGATGAGACCGCTTGCGGCAACCTTATTGACAATATTTTCCTGAATGTCCATACCTTTTAAAATAAAAAATCCGGAACAACATTATAACGCTGTTCCGGATACAAAAGTACTTTATTTTAGCTTACAGGAACTTAGCCCTGTTATCTTTTACATTAGCCTTATCTTTCAGGGCATCAAAAACCAGGTTATCTGCACGCTGTAACAACGCCTGACCAATCTGCTCTCTTTCTCTAACTGCATTAGTTAACGGAGCAGGGTTAATAAAGCTGTCAACCGCGTAGGCATAAACCCCGTGCTGACCTTCTACTGGTTTACCGATCTTGTGCACCTGAGAACCGAATACAGCGCCAACCAGCTTATTTTCCTGTTCAACGCCTGGTAGAATAGGGTTAGCAAATACCATATTCTCTACAGGCACTACTTTTGACCCTGCCTTTTGGGCCACCTGGTCTAAAGATGAAGAACCGCTGATAGCTGATTGCAATTTATCGCTCAGTTGTTTTGCTTTTACGTGGTTAAGCACTGCAGCAGCTATTTGTTTTTTCACAACATCCAACGGCAAAATGCCTTTTGGTTTTATTTCAGTTAAGTGAGGAACCACAAACTGATCGCCTACAGTATAAGCTTTATCAGATATATCGCCTTTATCGGCCTTAAATGCCCATCTTACTACTTCACGAGCATTATCCAGACCAGGAAGTGCAGCAGCAATACCGTTTACGTCGTTAGCTGTTTTAACCTGAAGGCCTTCTTTCTTCGCTACAGCTTCAAAGTTACCACCAGTTGCATTTGAAAGGAAGGTTTGTGCTTTTGCAAACGCAGCGGATGTAGTTGTTCCGCTGGCTTGTAACGGACGGTCAACAATGGCTACTTTCACAACCTTTGATGAGCCTTTTTGATCTTCAATCTGGATCAGGTGAACGCCGTACTGGCTGGTTACCACTTTCAGCTCACCTTTTCTGCCGTTAAATACCGCATTTTCAAATGCAGGCACCATTGCGCCACGGCCAAAAGTTCCTAATTCGCCGCCTTTTTCGGCAGAACCTTTATCTAATGAATTAGCTTTTGCTAATTCTTCGAATGATTTACCACCCTCTATCAGTTTCTTCAATGAATCCGCTTTTGCCAGGGCCTTTTGTAAACCGCCTGATGAAGCAACGTCAATAAGGATATGACGAGCCTTAACAGAATCCGGACCAGTTTGCTCATCAATCAACTTGGCTACTTTATAGCTTCCGTTTGAAATATAAGGACCGTATATAAATCCTTTAGGCGCAGTAAACATTACCGAATCAAGCTTAGGCTCTAACTGGCCCTTGCGTTGAAATACCAAAGGTTCTTTGTTGGTAGCGTTAATGGCCACAAATAAGGAATCGTTAGGTGTAGTTTTGAAATCAGCTGCAAGTTTATCAGCCTGAGCTTTTACAGCAGCAGAGTCTTCCTTTGAAGGCGCTGCGTTGAATGATACATAATCAAAACTTCTAAGTTCTTCAGGGTTATTGAACATGTATTTATGATCATCGTAGTAGCTCTTGTAATCGTCGTCGCTTACGCTAACCTTGCTGTCAGGCAATGAAGCATAGTCAAGCGAAACATATTTAAAGTTTACCAGCTTGTTTTTAGCTTCGTAATCGTCTTTCGCATCCAGTGAGTTAACGTACAAACCGTTGCGCACCATCGACATGTATTTCTCTACCTTGCGGGCATCGATTCGCTGAATCAGGAAATCGGTCCACATTTGCTTGGTAGGATCGGTTGCTGGCGCACTCTGCATACCGGCCAAAAACTGGTTCAATTGGTTTCTGTCCAGCTTACCGGTTTGCGGATTGGTAAAGTTACGGGCAATCTCCTGATCTGGAGTAGCACCACTAACCATTGATTTTGCTTCGTCTGTACCTACAACGATGCCCAGTTTCTCAACCTCTTTTTTTAGAATAACCTGGCTTATCTCCTGGTTCCAGGTAACATTTTGTACATAAGCGGTTAGCTGAGGTGTAAGGTTCTGACCAAACTGCTGCTGATAGTTTTTGGTGTTTTGTTCAACACGCTTATTAAACTCATCATAAGTAATTTTTTGTCCGGCAACCTCACCAAGTGAATTACTGTCACCGGCAAAGTAACCTTTCACGTTTTGGATAACCTCACCTGCAATAAACGCAAACAATGCAGCACCAATAATGATGACAACAATTAAACCCATGCGTTCCCGGAGGAAACTCATTATTCCCATATCCTGTTCTAAATAATAATTTACTTTATAAAAGAGCGCGCAAGATACAATTTTTACTAAAATTCTATAGCACAATTTTTTGCGTGAAAGGCAAATTTTTATTACTGCCCATTCAGGTTCTGATCAACATGAAAAAGGCCTGACGTAGCGTTGATTTCCCAGGGGTCAAATTTGTCGTTTGTAAGGAGCGAAGAGCCGTTGATTACACTACCATTTGAAGTGATAATCGTAACCGGCTTGCTCGATGTTACCTTCCTGTTCATTTCGTTCCAAATCAACTCATCAGATTTAAAAACGTCACCCTTTTTGTTTGTTGCCACCACATTCTTGCGCAGTACAATCAGCTTTTCACTTTCGCGGCGCCAGGCATAATCTGCCGTGATCACGGTAGATTCGCGCAGACTGTCATCATAAAAAATTGCCTTAACACCTCTAGGCATCTCCATATAAGGCTTAGCCACGGTATTATATTGAAGCATTAGCGGCGCTGTAAGCTTCAGCTTTAGCTTTGCCGAATCACTAAACAGCACCTCCACTCCCTTACTGCTATCAGCAGGATTTTTGAGCTGCTGCTCCGAAATAGCCTTTATCTTTTTAAGGTCGTTCTCGCAGCCCCCTAACAGCAGCAAACCGGCCACAAGGGCCGGCAGCAAAATGATATAAATATTTCTTACAATAACCTTGTACATCGGTAAAATTAATCAAACCTGTACTTGAGGAACCACCTGTCGTTGAGGGTAAAGGCAAGGTGTATATTCACGTAATTATCCTGAACCAAGCCATTCATCAATGTTCCGCGCTTGCCTACCTCTGCTGAGAAATTGATCTTATAGAAAGTACTGGAGCGTTCGCTGCGCAATGGGAAACCTAAACCAAATGTTATCGCCTTTTGTGTGATGTTATAGTTATTGATTTCGACGTTAGTTTTCTGATACATGAAACCTAAGCGGTAATCAACCAGCGCCCAGTAGCTGGAAAGCGCGTTGATGTTCGGTGTAATTTGACCGCCGATATTAAAGGTTTGCGAATTTTGCAGTCCCTGATTCACGCCGTCAATTGTTAAGCCAGACCATTTGCCGATGCTATAATCCGCACCTACCAAAAACTTACCGTCTTTCTGATAGGAGACTCCAAAATGCTGTACAAGCGGAAGGTTAATTTTAGATTTAGTGGACTGGTTATTGATCAGCGAGTCGGCTGCGGCGCTTTCATTGCTTGATGTACCCTGATACTGGCTCACAATATACTTGCTCTGCGAATTAAGCGTAGAAGCCAATGATGCCGAATACCCAAAAATAACGCGGGATGTTTGTGACAGATCAAAGGAAACCTGTGTACCCAAATCATAATTTAAACCGCCAACTGAGGCGGATTGTTCAATACGTGAGTTTAACACACCATAAAGGTTTGGAATTTCTGTAGATTGATATTGCAACAGATTACCGAATATATAAGACACGTTGGCACCGAGTAAAATATGTTTGCCAACACCAAAACCATAGCCCAAATAAGCTTTTGACAAGCCGCCGTTACCACTGTAGATGTAGTTAACCTGGCTAGTATCAGAAGCTATACCCGTACCGTAATTGCTTTTGGTTTGTTTATAATTATAACCCATTTCTGAGTATGGCATTAAACCAAAACTCAGGGCAGACCGTTTAGTAACGGGAAACGCAAAAGCAACGTGGCTTAACCTGAAGTTTGCGTTCTTCTGAGCCGCACCAGCTCCGGTTTGACTTAATGATTCGATGTTTGAATACAAACCAGCATCAATTACTGTAAAATGTATGGCTCCGTATGAAGCCGGGTTAAGCATATTGATGTTGTAAAAGTTGTTGATGGTATTCACCGCTGTACCGATACCTCCCATTGCCCTGGTTTGTGGCAACAATGCCGGATCAATGATACCAAGACCGTACCTGGAGTAAGGAGAGCTGGTAGTAGCCGTAGACTGGGTAGACTGCGCCATCGCGGTTGAAAAGGCAACAGCAAGTAAAAAAGTAAAAAATATCCGGGTAATTCTAATCATTATGCTCTTGTATAGCGGCGTTTAATCCTTTTAAAACCAAGTAAGGTTCGTTTTTAATATAGGGGGCAAAGATGCTATTTTTCAGCAGAGTATACAAAAAAATACCATCTCCGCCGGTCAATATAATATTCAGTTGGGGGTTTTGCCTGGCGTAGTTGTCAATAAATCCCAGTACTTCATATTTTACTCCTGTTTGCACCCCTGAGCGCATTGCAGAAGTTGTGTCATCCCCGAATTCAATATCTGCCTGGTCGTTCTTCTCAACCAGCGGCAAGCCGGCAGTGAAAGCGTGCATCGCCTTGTAGCGCATACTTACGCCAGGCGATATGCTGCCGCCGTGGTAAGCAGCGGCTTTATCTACCCACTCGTAGGTAATGCAGGTACCTGCATCTATAACCAGGTTATTTTGTTGGGGAAAGCATTTTACAGCGCCAATAACCGCAGCAAGCCTGTCCAAACCCAATGTTTGAGGGCTACGATACAAATTTTTGACACCGCACAACATCTGCCGGTTAAAATAAATAACCGGTATTTTCTCGGCCAAAAAAGCCTGCCATTCCTGTTCGGCCTTTTTTACTGTTGAAATGATAGCTTGTTTAACCTGGTAGCGATCAATGATTTCGGCAGTAAGCTCAGTACCCACGCTTTCGTAAGGCGTTGCCCACAACAGCTCATCGTGCTCAAAAACAGCAAACTTTGTAAAAGTATTGCCAATATCGATCACCAGGTTTGGCATCAGGCTTTAGTCAGCGCTAAAATGGATTCAAAGATGGCCAGTCCGTCTTCATTGCCCAACAGTGTATCGGCAGCACGTTCTGGGTGAGGCATCATACCAAACACGTTACGGCTAATGTTACATACACCCGCAATATTATCCAGTGAACCGTTATAGTTGGCCTCTTCAGTTACGTTACCAGATTCGTCGCAGTATTTAAACAGGATTTGGTCTTTATCATACAAAGACTTCAGCGTTTCCTCGTCAGCAAAATAGTTTCCTTCGCCATGCGCAACCGGAATTTTCAGTGCTTGGTCGGGATTAACCTGAGCGGTAACCAATGAATTTGTGGTTTGAGCTTTGAGGAAAATATTTTTGCAGACAAACTTACGGGTCTTATTATGCAGCAAAGCACCCGGTACAAGTCCGGCCTCGGCCAGGATCTGGAATCCGTTGCAAATACCCATTACGTAACCGCCTTTAGCTGCAAACTGGATAACCTCCTGCATAATAGGCGAAAAACGCGCGATGGCGCCAGAGCGCAGGTAATCGCCAAAAGAAAATCCTCCCGGAAGGACAATGAACTCTGCTCCCTGCAAATCATGATCTTTATGCCACAGGCGAACAACCTGCTGACCTAAAACTTTCTCAAGAACATAGATAATGTCCTCGTCGCAATTAGAGCCCGGAAATATTACTACACCAAATTTCATGTTACAAAACTAATACAACGTCTCAAACCACAACGAATGTAAAAGTTAAAAAGTGTTAAACTCGAAATAAATTATGCTGATAAGCAATAAAATAAACAGGCTTTCATAAAACCAACGCTTTTTTGCATACAAAAAATAGTAAGCCAGAAAGACTGCAGCCGGCACGGCACACAACAAAAAGTGGGAGATGCGGAAATCTGTTTTCACATAAAAGGCTAAACCGGCTATGATAAACAAAATGAACAGGAGCTGAAAAGCCTTGCGTATAAGCACGTAACTTTTAAAGAAGTTTTCGCGCAGTTTGAAGAAACAAAGGATAAAGATGAGGATAACCGGAATAAGCACCAGGTAACTGTTATAGTGAATATGTATTCGGTTGGGGAACTTAGTTCCGAGTGGTAAAAATATGGTGTAGAATTCGCCCAGACGATCATTAAGGTAGTAGTAAACCGCCAGGAAAAAGAATACAGTAGCGTAACCGAGAATACTCGCCATCCAGTCGCGCCAGTCAAAAGGACGAAAAACAACAAACGCGATCCAGATAACCACCATCATGTAGATAAACGGGAAGTAGATCAGCGTACCTACCGCGGCCATCACCCCTAAATCATATGCGATGGTTTTAGCATCTGACGATTTATAAAGCAACAGGATCTTAAAAAGCATCCAGATAACCAGGAAATTACAGATAAGTGGCGGACTAAGCACCAGGAAAGGAGTGAAAAGCGCAGTAACCACAATGTACATTACTGCAGGCAAAAAGCTGGGCCTGCCCAGCAAATTATAGGAGTTTACAACAAAATTGAGCAGCAGCGCCTGCCCAAAAACTACCAGACTGGCCAGAAAAAGGTTAAACACCGGCGAGAAAGCGTTCTCATAAGAAACTGGTACCAGCGAGCGGGCAAACGATTCCACAAAAACAAAATCCACCTTGGATGGGATATGAAACACATAGCCCACCCTCAGAAAAAATAGCAATACCGCCAGCAGGAATATGTTAAAGGGATTAAAATTTCTGAAAGTATTGATCATGATGGCTTTTCCGTCGGCAATATTAAGACAAAAACGGCTTATGCTAAAATTGCATCCTTTCTGGCATATTGTTTTACCAGGCTATCTACAATCTGGCCGGTTTCGTCAGGATAGTTAACGATGATCTTGTTATCATCATATATCCACTTCTTTATTTTTTCGGCAAACGAAGCGTCGATGTGATGAATAACCGGAACGCCGAGCTTCGAAGCAGCCAGGGCATTACACTGTTGTTCATACTGTCCGGTCATCGGTATCATCAGTACTTTCTTTTGCAGGTAAAGCGCTTCAGCAGGGCCTTCAAAGCCGCCACCGGTTAATAAGCCCGCACAACTGGCCATACTGGTATTAAAGGCTTCATTACTTACCGGAAACACCATCACGTTCTCATGCTGATATGGCGCCTTCTGCCTTTTCGAAAAAACCTGCCACTGCACCTCAGGCACTTTACACAGGTAGTTTACCAGGGTTTTGTCATCATACGCCGGCAGATAAACCGTATAGTGGCCGAGGTTGGTCGGCTCCAGTCGCCTGATCTCGCCCCGAATCACCGGGGTATGGATAAAATTGTCATATCGTTCGAAATGAAAGCCAACATGATGCGTGGTGGGCGAATAATATTTAAACAGCCACTCTGCGTAGTTCCATTTAGACGGCCTTGGGGTTTTGGGTGATACAAAAGAACATTGGTGGCTCAGGGAAACAGAAGGTACGTTTTGCTTTCGGCAGGCCCAGGCGCTTACCGGTTCAAAGTCATTAATAATGAGGTCGTATTGCTTTAAGGGTAATGATTTCATATCGCGCCACAGCTGGGGCAGGTTCATGATCTTGAAGGTGGCCCATTTGTCCACCCCGCCTTTGGTGCCAAAAACAAAGCTAAACCCGTGAAACCGGTACTTAAGCGGTTGGTTCAACGTTACCTCGGCCTGGGTGCCACTGACTAACAAATCGACTTCGCCATGCTGCTGCAGATGCGGCACCACTTCGCGCGCCCTGCTGATGTGGCCGTTGCCTGTTCCCTGTATAGCAAACAATATCTTCATAGGTAAAACGAATGAGAATTTTGTAAAGATAATGCTTTGTCAAAAAGCACAAATTTAAGTAATGCTAATTATAAAGCCCATGCCAGGTCAAAAGCGAGGCTGCGTTAAACGATATGCGATCCAATAAACCGAAAAGAGACGGTCAAACCATTGGTGACCGCCTCTTTTGGAAAATATGTTAAATAAACTTTATGCTGTTTTAACAGGCACCGGCTTCCTCTTAACCTCCACATAAATAGCTCCTGCAAGAGCAAGTACCAGAATGATAGAAGCGATGAGTGAGATAACCTCTCCAGTGTAATATGACGCCGGATGAAATACAAACTCGATCTTATGATTACCCACCGGTATTTGCGCGGCGCGAAGCAGGTAGTCGGCCCTGAAATATGGTTTTTCCTGGCCGTCGATATACATCTTCCAGCCTTTGTCATAATAGATCTCAGAGAATACCGCCACCTGCGCCGAAGTTGAACCCGACTGGTAGATCATGTGATCTGGGTTATAGCTAACGAGTTTGATGCTTGCGCCTGGCGCACCCACTGCTTGTTTCTCATCAATCTGCGATTTATAGCTCTGGTCAACAATGGCCTCATCTTTAGGGTCAAAACTGCTGATAGCCTGCATTTCCTCGTCGGCATTTCTGGCAAACTTCACGTTTTTCACAAACCAGGCATTGCCGCAGGCGGTTTCGTTAACCTGCATGTTCAGCGCTTGTGTCTTAGGATCAGCGTTGATGATATACTTGGTATTCAGCATATCCAGCACATCGTGGTTAATGCTTTTGCTCAGCTGGTTGGTAACAAGCTCATCATAGCGTTTCATGCGTGCCGCAGAGTACCCGCCTATAGCCTTGTGGAAATAGGGAGTAATTGCGTCCTGTAATAAAGGCTGCGTCAAATCGATCACGCGGAAATCCGGGTCCTTATCACGGAAGATAAACTGATCAACTGCCCTTGGCTGCGGTTTAAGCACTTCCTGCTTATCCTGGAACAGTTGGTCGTTCATGTACCGTTTGTTAACCTGCCACAGGTCGGCCACGGTAAATATTAATAAAGCTACCGACAGAATCGTAGCATTGATCTTCTGCTTGATGAACGCCCAAAGTAAACCAAACGCGATCAGGATAAATACCAATGAACGGATAGCATCTGTACGCGCAATAGAGATACGGTCATTAACCAATCCGCGCATAATGGAATTGGCAAAATCGCTGTCGCCCTGTAAGGCTCGGGTCAGTCCGTCCACAATCATTGGATGCTGTGGCGATTTAAATGAAAACAGGGTATCAGGTATAGCCAGAATAATTAAAACGATACCGCCAACAATATAAAGCGCAAGCTTAAGCTTTTGAAAAATAGCTGCTCTCTCTTTGTCTTTAGCCTCGATAATCTCCCTCACGGCAAGATAAGCCATGATTGGGAAACACAGCGCCGCAATGACCATGATGGATTCCACCGCCCTAAACTTGTTATAAAGCGGGAAGTAGTTGAAGAAGAAATCTGAAAGCGGGGCAAAATTGCGTCCCCAGGATAAGAGTATGCTGAGGATAGTTGCCGCCAGCAACCACCACTTAATAGGGTTGCGAATGATGAGCAAGCCACACACAAACAAAAAGGCCACA
>Ga0070663_100002469_pt1 | contig 10431 bp, 10 predicted proteins | sample KBSC63metaG_FD_65646 | JGI IMG/M metagenome (GOLD analysis project Ga0070663, IMG submission 65646) | Corn rhizosphere microbial communities from Kellogg Biological Station, Michigan, USA - KBS C6-3 metaG | ecosystem: Host-associated > Plants > Roots > Rhizosphere > Soil ...
CTGCTGGGCATCGCCCCGGTCCTGACCGGCTGGGCGGCCGTCGAGCTTGCCGTGCATCGCCATGGCGCCCACCATCACCACGGCCAGCCCGACGGCCGCCCAGCCGGTCAGGACCGGGGCGATGCCCAGCAGCAGCGGCAGGATCAGGCCCACCGCGGCGAGGATCTCGCAGATCGCGGCGAACCGGACCACGGGCAGCGGGTATGCCGCGGCTCCGGTCTGGCCGGTTTCGAGCATCCGCTGCTGCGTCATCGTCGACTTGAGCGCGCCCGACACGGCGAAGACGACGGCCAGCAGAACCTGTCCGGTCCACAGTGCGATGTTCATTTCGTTCCTCCCAGTTGGCTTGGTTGCGGAAGGAACGAGGGCGGCACGCAAAACGTGACAGCGGTGGTCAGCCGGCGTGGCCCAGGCGGGTCGTGAAGCTGAGCCGATCCCCGCGGTACAGCGACCTCACCCGCTCGAACGGCACTCCGTCCGGGCCCCACGAGATCCGGTGCGTCAGCAGCATCGGCAGCGCCGGGTTCGTCCCGATCAGCAGCGCCTCGCGCGGCGTGGCCAGTACGGTCTCGACCCGCTCTTCCGCCCCGGCGGGCTCCACGCCGAGCTGCTCGCTCAACGGTTGCTCCGGGGTGAACGCCTCGAGCAGGTCCGGGCGCCGCGACGCCGGGAGATATGTCGACTCGAGCCCGACGCGCTCGTCGCCGGCCAGCAGGACCCGCTCGAGGTGGAAGACCTCGGCGTCCGACGTCACCTGCAGATCGGCCGCCAGCGCGCGCCCGGCCAGGCGCCGCTCCAGGGTGATCGGGCTGCGGCCCGGCCGGATGCCCGACCGCCGCCCCGCCGGGGCCAGTGGCTGGACGAGCTTCGGACCGGCGATGTACGTGCCGCTCCCCTGGCGGCGGCTGAGCCTGCCTTCGAGCACCAGCTCCGCGACCGCTTGCCGTACGGTCGCCCTCGACACTTCGAACCGTTCGCACAATTCCCGTTCCGTGGGCAGTACCGCACCTTCGCCGAGTTCCGCGATCACCGCCAGCAGTTCGACCTTGACCGCGTAGTAACGCGGGACGCGGCCGTGTTCGGGAATCCCGTCGAGGACGGGACCGTCGGCGGACAGGCGGGAACGGCGCGAAGGGGCAGGCACGGAATCGACCCTATTCGGTTCCCCGTCCGCCGTGGTTCGCTGTGGCGCGCAACACGGCCGACCGCTGGAGGATCACCCGGATGCCCCGACTTCCCTCAATCGCCGCCTCGGCCTCGCCGACGCCGTTTTCCTCGGCTTGGGCTCGATGATCGGGGCCGGGATTGCTCATCGCATTGGTCTCGCGGCCGTCGTCGCTTACTGCAATGCGACGTCTTCGGCGCGATTTACCCGGAATCCCGGGGCACCTACTTTTACGGCCGGGAAAGGCTCGGTGAATTCTGGGGATACCTGGCAGGCCGGGGATTCGTCACCGGGAAGACGGCAGGCTGTGCCGCGATGACGCTGACCGTCGTCGCTACGCCGCGCCCGGGCTCGGGCAGCCGTGGCGGAGCGACGCTCGGCGAGGACGCGATCACGAACGCCGCCGCCCTCACGCTGCGCGGGAAAGCGCTGCCGGTCGCCGTCCTCGCCGGGTGCGTGGTGCTCGCCTTCAGCCTGTCGCGCCGGCGCTGGGCGGTTCGGCCTACGGCGTTCGTCGGACCGCCGGTGAGAAATCACCCAACCGCCCGAAAGATCCGAAGAAAGTCGGTTGTCCCGATCTGCGCGCACCTGGTGTAGTCGTGGAGCCGCTCAAGGCAACCGCTTCCACTGTGGACACTGGAAGGATTGATCCCCTTGGCCCCCAAGCGCTGGTTCACCCTGCTCAGAAACGCCACCACCACACTCGCCGCCGTCGCCGCGGCCGCGTCGTTCGCCACCCCCGCGATCGCCACCGCCGCCCAGCCGCCGTCCACCAACGTCGTTGGCGGGACGCGGGCGGCCCAGGGCGAATTCCCGTTCATGGTCCGGCTTTCCATGGGCTGCGGCGGGGCGCTGTACACGAACCAGATCGTCCTGACCGCCGCCCACTGCGTCAGCCGGACCGGGGCCAACACGTCGATCACGGCGACCCTCGGTGTGGTCGACCTCAACAGCACGAGCGCCAAGAAGGTCAAGTCCACCTACGTCTACCGGTCCCCGACGTACGGCACCTCGACCGGCGGCGACTGGGCGCTGATCAAGCTGGCCAGCCCGGTGAGCGGCCTCTCGACCATGCCGATCGCGACGACCACCGCGTACAACAGCGGCACCTTCACCGTGGCCGGCTGGGGTGCGGCGACCGAAGGCGGCGCCCAGCAGCGCTACCTGCTCAAGGCGACCGTCCCGTTCGTCGCCGACTCGACCTGCGCCGCGCAGGGCGGCAGCTACCCCGACCTGATCCCGAGCGCGGAGATCTGCGCGGGCAACCTCGCCTCCGGCGGCGTCGACACCTGCCAGGGCGACTCCGGCGGCCCGATGTTCCGCCGCGACAACAACAACGCGTGGATCCAGGTCGGCATCGTCAGCTGGGGTGACGGCTGCGCCCGGGCACACGCTCCCGGCGTCTACACCGAGGTGAGCACGTTCGCGTCGAAGATCGCCGCGGCCGCCGCCACGCTGTAACCGTTCAGGCACGACGAAGGGGCCCCGCCGCGGCGGGGCCCCTTCTCTGTGGTTCAGCGGGTCTTGTCCAAGCGGGACAACGCTTCTTCGTAGCCGCTCACCAGTTCCGCGACGACGTCGGCGACCGGCCGCACCTGGTTCATCCGGCCGACGATCTGGCCGACCGGCATCGACACCACGCTCGGGTCGTTCGCCGCGTGGATCCGGTTGTGGGCGGAGGAAACCAGCAGGTTCTGCAGCGGCATCGGCAACGGCTCGGGTGCGTCCGGCGCCGCCCACGCCTCGGTCCAGCGGGTCTTGAGCAGCCGGGCCGGCTTGCCGGTGTAGATCCGCGTCCGCACGGTGTCCGACGAGGAAGCCGCGACGAGCGCCTGCTGCATCGCCACCGATTCGCCCATCGTCTGCAGGTACTCCTGCGTGGCCAGCCACATCGAGCCCATCCAGACGCCGGACGCGCCGAGTGCGAGCGCCGCGGCCATCTGGCGGCCGGACCCGATCCCGCCCGCGGCGAGCACCGGCACGTCGACGGCGTCGACGATCTCCGGCACCAGCACCATGGACGCGATCTCGCCGGTGTGCCCGCCGGCTTCGTAGCCCTGCGCCACCACGAAGTCGACGCCGTTTTCGACGTGCCGGACCGCGTGCTCGGCCTTCCCGGCGAGCGCCGCGACCGGCACCCCGCGATCGTGGCACTGGCCGATCACGTCCGCCGGCGGCGAGCCGAGCGCGTTGGCGATCAGCTTGATCGGGTGGTTCAGCGCGACCTCGACGTGCGACCGGGCGACCGAGTGCAGCCAGCCGAGCACCCCCGCGCGCTCGTCGGTGTCCTCCGGCAGGGGCGGCACCGACAGTTCTTTCAGCACGCGGTCGACGAACGCGCGGTGGCCGTCCGGGATGAGCTTCGCCAGGTCGACCTGGGTGCCCTCGGCAGGGACCTTCGCCGGCATGACGATATCGACGCCGTACGGCTTGCCGCCGGTGTTCTCGTCCATCCAGGTGAGCACCCGGTCGAGCTCGGCGGCGTCGTTGAACCGCACGCAGCCGAGCACGCCGAGCCCGCCGGCGCGGCTGAGCGCCGCGGCGACGTGCTCCGACGGGGTGAACCCGATGATCGGCAGGTCGATGCCGAGCCGGTCGCACAGGGGTGTCCGCACTGTGTTGTCTCCTCCTCAGACGGGCTGGGCCGTGGCCGGTTCGTGCTCGGCGGCGTAGCGCTGGGCCCACGGGTAGTCCGGCTTGCCGCTGGGCGAGCGCCCGATTTCCTCGGCCAGCCAGATCGTGCGCGGCACCTTGTATCCCGCGATCTCGCCGCGGACGTGCTCTTCGACGGCGGCGAGATCCGGCTCGGCGCCCTCGCGAAGCTGGACGACGGCGGCGACGCGCTGGCCGAGCCGCTCGTCCGGGACGCCGATGACGAGCGCGTCGAAGACGTCGGGGTGGGACTTCAGCGCCCCTTCGACCTCTTCGGGGTAGACCTTCTCGCCGCCGGTGTTGACGCACTGGGAGCCGCGGCCGAGCAGCGTGACCGTGCCGTCCTCTTCGTAGCGGGCGTAGTCGCCCGGTACGACGTACCGGACGCCGTCGACCTCGACGAAGATCTTCTTGCTCTTCTCGGGATCGTTGTAGTACCCGAGCGGGACGTGGCCCCGGCGGCCGATCAGCCCGGTCGCCCCCGGCTTCTTCTCGACGATGGCGCCGTCTTCGTCCAGCAGGACGGCGTCCTGGCCGAAGTTCACCCGCGGGCCGGCGCTGTGGTCGGCGCCCTTGGCCACCGCGCCGATCCCGGTGAAGCCGCTCTCCGACGCGCCGATCGCGTCGGTGACCAGCGCGTGGGGCGGCACGAGTTCGACGAACTGCTGTTTCACCGACTGCGAGAACAGTGCGGCGTGGCTCGACACCGCGACGATCGACGAAGCGTCGTAGCCGCCCTCGTGGTAGGCCTCGATGAGCGGCCGGGCCATCGCGTCGCCGACGATCGTGAGGACCTGGACCTTGTGCTTCTGCACGGCCTTCCAGATCTCGTGGGCGTCGAAGCGGGGCACGAAGACGACCGGGCTGCCGGTGAACAGCGCGCCGAACGCGGCCCACTGCGCGGCGCCGTGGATCAGCGGCGCGGCGGGCAGCCGGCTCAGGCTTCCCAGCTTGCCCTGCTCGGCGAGCGTCCATTCGTCCGGGACGTACTCGCCGGTGATGAAGTTGATCCCGCCGCCGAGCGCGCGCCAGACGTCCTCCTGCCGCCACAGCACGCCCTTCGGGTAGCCCGTGGTGCCGCCGGTGTAGAGGATGTAGAGGTCGTCGCCGCTGCGCTCCCCGAAGTCGCGCGCGGGGCTCTGCGCTGCGAGGGCGGCGTCGTAGTCGACGCCGCCGTAGCTCTCGTAGTCGCCCTCACTGCCGTCGTCGATCACGACAACGTGTTTCAGTTTGGGCGATTCGCCGAGGGCGGCTTTCACCTTGTCGGCGTAGCTGCGCTCGTGCACGAGCGCGACGATCTCGGCGTCGTTGAAGAGGTAGACGAGTTCGCCGTGCACGTAGCGGTAGTTGATGTTGACGGCGATCGCGCGCAGCTTGTACGCCGCGATCATCGCCTCCAAGGCCTCGATCGAGTTGCGGGAATAGACCCCGATGTGGGACCCGTGTCCCACGCCGTGCGCGGCGAGGTGGTGGGCGAGCCGGTTGGCCCGCGCCTCCAGTTCGGCGAAGGTGACCTGCCGGTCGCCGCACACGACCGCGACGCGCTCCGGCACGGCGTCGACGGCGTGCTCCAGAAGATCCGCGATGTTGAGTGCCACGCCCTCAAAGTAGAACATGTTATCGTTCCGGGCAATGGCACTGCTCCTTCAGGAGGTCTTCCGTGGGTGAACCGCACGCGCTGGTGACGCAGGAGGGGCCGACCCTCGTCGTCACGATGAACCGGCCCGAGGCGCGCAACGCGATCACCGGCGAGATGATGTCGATCATGGTCGACGCCTGGGACCGCGTCGATTCCGACGACTCGATCCGCAGCTGCATCCTCACCGGCGCGGGCGGCGCGTTCTGCGCGGGCGCGGACCTCAAGTCGATGTCCCGCAACTCGCCGTCGGAGTCGTTCGCGTCGGGCAAGTTCGACCCTTCGCGGATCCCCGGGCTCCTGAAGGGCCGCCGGTTGACGAAACCCCTGATCGCGGCGGTCGAGGGCCCGGCGATCGCGGGCGGGACCGAGATCCTCCAGGGGACCGACATCCGGGTGGCGGGCGAGTCGGCCCGCTTCGGCGTCTCGGAGGCACGGTGGGGCCTGTTCCCGATGGGCGGGTCGGCCGTGCGGCTGGTGCGCCAGATCCCGTACACCGTGGCGGCGGACATCCTGCTGACCGGCCGGCACATCACGGCTCCGGAAGCACTGGCGATCGGCTTGATCGGGCACGTGGTGCCCGACGGCCAGGCTCTTTCGAAGGCCCTGGAGCTGGCCGCGTTGATCAACGCGAACGGCCCGCTGGCCGTGCGGGCCATCCTGCGGACGATCCGGGACACCGAGGGACTCCACGAGGAGGAGGCCTTCAAGCTGGACTCGCAGTACGGCGTCGAGGTCTTCGCTTCGGAGGACGCCAAGGAGGGGCCGCGGGCATTCTCGGAGAAGCGGAAGCCGGACTTCAAAGGCCAGTGACCGAGAACGCGTTCTATACATATCCAGGCGCTCCGCGGAGGAACCTTGTCGGCAGAACGAGAACGTGTTTCACTCAAGGACGTGACCGAGACACCGCTTGCGGCACCGCTGAACGTCGGCTTCGACTACACCCGTTCGACCGGACCCGTGCTCGGCCGGTTCGTCACCGCGCTGCGTGAGCGCCGCATCGAAGGCATCCGCGGCAGCGACGGGCGCGTGCACGTTCCGCCGGTCGAGTACGACCCGGTGACCGCCGAACAGCTCGACGAGTTCGTCCCGGTGAGCGAAGAGGGCACCGTCGTCTCCTGGTCGTGGTGCCCCGAACCCCTCGACGGCCAGCCGCTGAGCCGGCCGTTCGCCTGGGCACTGGTGAAGCTCGACGGCTCCGACACGGCCATGCTGCACGCCGTCGACGCCGGGTCGCCCGAGAACATCCACAGTGGACAGCGGGTGCGCGTGCGGTGGGCCGAAGAGGTCGTCGGGCACATCCGCGACATCGCCTACTTCCTGCCGGTCGGCGCCGAGGACACCACGCCCACCGAGCCCGCTCCCCCGGTCGCCGACCGCGAGGAAGGCGCGCCGATCAGCGTCGTCATCACGCCGGTGCACCTCAAGTACATGCACTCCGCGTCCCCCGAGGAGAGCACCTACCTGCGCGGGCTCGCCGAGGGGAAGATGATCGGCCAGCGGTGCCCCGCCTGCGGGAAGGTCTACATCCCGCCGCGCGGCGCCTGCCCGACCGACGGCGTGCCGACCACCGAAGAGGTCGAGCTCCCCGACACCGGCATCGTCACCACCTTCTGCATCGTCAACGTCCCGTTCCTCGGCCAGCGGCTCAAGCCGCCGTACGTCGCCGCCTACATCCTGCTCGACGGCGCCGACATCGCCTTCCTCCACCTCGTCCTCGGCTGCGCGGCCGAAGACGTCAAGATGGGCATGCGCGTGCGCGCCGCGTGGAAGCCGCGCGATCAGTGGTGGACGTCGCTGGAGAACATCAGCCACTTCGAGCCGACCGGTGAGCCGGACGCGGCTTACGAAACCTTCGCCCACCACCTGTGAGGTCCTGATGCCAGACGTCGCGATCGCGGGCTTCGCGAAGGCCCCCAACGTCCGGGAAACCGAGGGCACCACCAACGGCGTGGAGATGCTCGTCCCGATCTTCGCCGAGGTCTTCGCGCAGACCGGCCTGTCCAAGAAGGACATCGGGTTCTGGTGCTCCGGCTCGTCGGACTACCTGGCCGGCCGCGCGTTCTCCTTCATCGCCGCCGTCGACGCGATCGGCGCTTTCCCGCCGATCCACGAGTCCCACGTCGAGATGGACGCCGCCTGGGCGCTGTACGAGGCCTGGCTGAAGATCAAGATGGGCGAGGTCGAAACCGCGCTCGTCTACGGCTTCGGCAAGTCCAGCGCCGGGCAGCTGCGCCGGGTGCTCGCCCTGCAGCTCGACCCGTACGTCGTCACGCCGCTGTGGCCGGACTCGGTTTCGATCGCCGGGATCCAGGCGCGCTCGGGCCTGGAGGCCGGGCTCTGGTCCGAAAAGGACCTCGCCGAGGTTGCCGCGCGCGGCACCGGCAAGGACGTCGCCGAGCTCCTCGACACGCCGTACTACGCGGATCCGTTGCGCAGGCACGACATCGCCCCGATCACCGACGGGGCCGCCGTGATCGTCCTGTCCACTGTGGAACGCGCGCGGGAGATCGTCGAACGTCCGGCGGTGATCACCGGCATCGAGCACCGCGTCGACTCCCCCGTGCTCGGCGCCCGCGACCTGACGCGTTCGCCGTCCACCGAGGCGGCGGGCAAGGCGCTGGACCTCGACGGCGTCGACCTCGCCGAGCTGCACGCGCCCTTCACGCACCAGGAGCTCATCCTGCGCACCGCGCTCGGGCTCGGCGACGGCGTGAAGATCAACCCCTCCGGCGGGGCGCTGGCCGCGAACCCGATGTTCTCCGCCGGGCTCGCCCGGATCGGCGAAGCGGCCGTCCGGATCCACAGCGGCGAATCCCGCAAGGCCGTGGCGCACGCGACGAGCGGCCCGGCCCTGCAACAGAACCTGGTGACCGTGCTGGAGGCCCGATGACCAAGCAGCTCACCGCCGTGCTCGGCACCGGCCAGACGCACCACCGCGCCAAGCGGCAGGACGTCTCGATGCCGGGCCTGCTGCGCGAGGCGATCGACCGCGCGATGACCGACGCGCAGGTGGAGTGGGCGGACATCGACGCCGTCGTGCTCGGCAAGGCGCCGGACCTGTTCGAGGGCGTCATGATGCCCGAGCTGTTCCTCGCCGATTCCCTCGGCGCGACCGGGAAGCCGCTGCTGCGCGTGCACACCGCCGGGTCGGTGGGCGGCTCGACGGCGCTGGTCGCCGCGTCGCTGATCCAGTCCGGGGTCCACCGCCGGGTGCTGACCGTGGCGTACGAGAAGCAGTCCGAGTCGAACGCGATGTGGGGCCTGTCGATCCTGCCGCCGTTCCAGATGCCGGTCGGCGCCGGCGCGGGCGGCTACTTCGCGCCGCACGTGCGGTCCTACATCCGCCGTTCCGGCGCGCCCGAGCACATCGGGGCGATCGTCGCGGCGAAGGACCGGCGCAACGGCGCCCTCAACCCGTATGCGCACCTGCAGCAGCCGGACATCACCGTCGAGTCGGTGCGGGCGTCGCAGATGCTGTGGGACCCGATCCGCTACGACGAGACGTGCCCGTCGTCCGACGGCGCGTGCGCGATGGTGCTCGGCGACGAGGCCGCCGGGGACGCCGTCGAGGGCGGCGCGGCGTGGATCCACGCGACGGCGATGCGCACCGAGCCGACCACGTTCGCCGGCCGCGACCAGGTCAACCCCCGGGCCGGGCGCGAGGCCGCGGCCGCGCTGTGGGCCGAGGCGGGCATCACCGACCCGATGTCCGAAGTGGACGTCGCCGAAATCTACGTGCCGTTCTCGTGGTTCGAGCCGATGTGGCTGGAGAACCTGGGTTTCGCGCCCGAAGGCGAAGGCTGGAAGGTCACCGAGAAGGGCGAGACGGCGATCGGCGGGCGGCTGCCGTGCAACCCGTCCGGCGGGGTGCTGTCCTCCAACCCGATCGGCGCGTCCGGCATGCTGCGCTTCTCCGAAGCGGCGAAGCAGGTCATGGGCCGGGCCGGGGACTACCAGGTCGACGGCGCGCGCCGCGCGCTCGGGCACGCCTACGGCGGCGGCTCGCAGTACTTCTCGATGTGGCTGGTGGGCTCGGAAAAGCCGAGCTGATCACCGCCGGGTGCGGCGGCGCCACAGCAGCGCGAGCAACGTCCCCAGCACGCCCGTCACCACGCCGACGGTGGCGGGCACGGCCATCGGCGGGTCCACCACGACCACCGGCTTCAGCACCACCGGCGCGGGCGGCTGGACCGGCCTCGGGGGCGCGTCCGAGCCGGTCGCCGTCCACGCCGTGACGTAGACGAGCAGCCGCGCGACGAGCGAGATGAAGAAGATCAGGCCGATGACCGAACCGAACGCGATGCCGGTCGGCGAGTCGCCGATGAGCCGGAGGTAGAACCCGCCGGCCAGCTTCAGCACCTCGAACCCGACGGCCATCGCCACTGCGCCGCGGACCGCGCTGCGCACGCCGACCTTCTGCCGCGGCAGCCGGGTGAGCACCCAGAGGAACACCAGCCAGTCGGCGGCCAGCGACAGCGGCACCGACGACGCCGACACGAGCTGGTGGCCCCAGCTCGTGTCGTCGAGACCGGCGAGCCGGAGCAGGTAGCTGCCGAGCGCGGTGCCGGAGATGGTGAGCGCGAACGACACGAGCAGCGCCGCGCTCAGGCCGAGCAGGGCGAGCAGGTCGACGAGGATCAGCCGCAGCAGCGACTGGTCCGAGCGGTTCTGCCCCCACAGCGCCGTCAGCGAGTCCCGCACGGCGTTCATCCAGTTCCAGCCCGAGTACAGGCCGATGGCGAGGCCGACCACGCCGACGCTGGTCCGCTGCTCGACGAAGCCGGTGAGCAGTTCGGTGGCCTTGTCGCCGAGCCCGCCTGGCAGCGTGCTGACGATCGCGTGCACCATCGTGTCGAGCAGGTGCGGCTGCGTGGCCAGCACGAACCCGGCGACCGACGAGGCGACCATCAGCAGCGGCACCAGCGACAGCAGGCTGAAGTAGGTGATCGAGGCGACGTAGTGGTAGCCGCCGCTC
>Ga0070663_100002471_pt1 | contig 10427 bp, 8 predicted proteins | sample KBSC63metaG_FD_65646 | JGI IMG/M metagenome (GOLD analysis project Ga0070663, IMG submission 65646) | Corn rhizosphere microbial communities from Kellogg Biological Station, Michigan, USA - KBS C6-3 metaG | ecosystem: Host-associated > Plants > Roots > Rhizosphere > Soil ...
GTTGGGGAGGGGGGTCGTCGTTGTTGCACGAGGTGTGTCCGTCAACTGTTACCCCCACCCCCAACCCCTCCCCAGCTGGCTGCGGGCTTGCCCGCTTCCGGCACCTATAAGTCTGACCAACCCCGGCAAGCCGGGGTTGGTTGGGGGAGGGGAGCACACCGAATTCGACGAAGGATCGTCGGCTCAAAGGCGACGTGCGCTCACCGCTGGATAGTAACCCCCATGACCGAACCTGTTCCGCTGCTCGACGTTTCCGATCTCACCGTCGAATTCTCCACTCGCCGCGGCATCGTGCGCGCGGTCCAGCATGTCAACGTGAAGATCGCCAAGGGCGAGACCGTGGGGATCGTCGGCGAATCCGGCTCCGGCAAGTCGGTCACGTCCTACGCGGTGATGCGCATTCTCGACCGCGCCGGCCGCATCGCCGAAGGCGCGGTGCATTTCACCGGCCTCGATATCCGCGCCGCCAGCGAAGACCAGATGCGCAGCCTGCGCGGGCGCGAAATGTCGATGATCTTCCAGAACCCGCGCGCGGCGCTCAACCCCATCCGCAAAGTCGGACACCAGATCGAGGATGTCCTGGAGCAGCATTCGCAGGCGGATTCCTCGGCGGTGACGGACAAGGCCATCGAGATCCTCGACCAGGTGCGCATCGCCCGACCGCGCGAGCGCTACCATGCCTATCCGTTCGAGCTCAGCGGCGGCATGTGCCAGCGCGTCGTGATCGCGCTGGCGCTGGCGTGCCGTCCGCAGCTGCTGATCGCCGACGAGCCGACCACCGGGCTCGACGTGACGACGCAGAAGACTGTCATGGACCTCATCGTCGAGCTCACCAAAGAGCGCGGCATGTCGACCATCCTCATCACCCACGATCTCGGGCTCGCCGCCACCTATTGCGACCGCGTGGCGGTGATGGAAAAGGGGCACGTGGTGGAGTCCGCGCCATCGCGTCAGATTTTCACCGCGCCGTCGCATGCCTACACCCGCAAGCTGATGCGGGCGACGCCGCGCCCCGGCGCCTCGCTGCGCGACCTCCTGCCCGAAGACGAGCCCGGTGCCACGCCCGCGGCCGCCGTGCCGGTCGCGACCAACGGGAAGGCCGGCGCGCCGCTGTTGGTGGTGGAGAAGCTGGTCAAGGAATATCCGCGCAAGGGCGTGGCCGGCGGCTTCAAGCAAATCTTCCAGCGCAAGCCCGCGCCGGAGCCGGAGGTGTTCCGCGCGGTCGACGGCATCAGCTTCGCCGTCAACCGCGGCGAGAGCGTCGGCCTCGTCGGCGAATCCGGTTGCGGCAAGTCCACGACCTCCACCATGGTGATGCGCCTCATCGACAAGACCGACGGCGTGATCATGTTCGATGGTGAGGACATCGGCGCCATTCCGGCCAAGAAATTTGCCAGGCTGCCGATGCGCAAGCGCATCCAGATGGTGTTTCAGGACCCGACCGACAGCCTCAATCCGCGCTTCACCGCCGTCCGCGCCATCGCCGACCCGATCCTGCGCCTGGGCGAGGTGAAGGGCGGCGACGCCGTGCGCGCGCGCTGCGAGGCGCTCGCCCGCCAGGTCGGCTTGCCGGTCGAGCTGCTCGACCGGTTTCCGCACCAGCTCTCCGGCGGGCAGAAGGCCCGCGTCGGGATCGCGCGCGCCATCGCGCTCAATCCCGATCTCGTCATTCTCGACGAACCGACCGCCGCGCTCGATGTTTCGGTGCAGGCGGTGGTTCTCAATCTGCTGCAGGAGCTCAAGGATTCGCTGGGGATGTCGTATCTTTTCGTGTCTCACGACCTTAACGTGGTGCGCCTGCTATGCGATCGTGTCATCGTCATGAATGCCGGACGCATTGTCGAGCAGGGTCCGACCGAGCAGGTTCTGGTCGCGCCCGCGGCGCAATATACCCGCGACCTCCTCGCGGCGATTCCCCATCCGACATTCGCGTGACGGGTGTCATCCAATGAGGCGGCCGAAGACGGGGCCATGTCGTCATTGCCGGGATTGCACCGATCTCCCAGGTCGGATTAAAGAGCGGAGCCCTCGGGGCAAGAAGGCTCGGGGCAGGGGATTGCAATGACGAAGCGAGCCAAGGCGCCGCGCAAATCGAAAACCTCACGCGGCCGCGTGACCAAATCCGCGCCCACCAAGCCCGCGCGCGCCAAAACCATGCGCACCAAGAGCGTGCGCGCGAAGGCGACGCGCTCCAGGTCTGCCCGCGCCAAAAGCGCGCCGGCGGCGCCTGAGCTGCTCGATCAGTTCATCGAGGCCGCCGCGCACGCGCTCGCTCTCCCGGTCGAGCCCGCCTGGAAAGGCGCCGTCAAAGCCAACCTCGAGGTGACGCTGCGCCTGGCCGCCTCGTTCGCGGATTTTCCGTTGCCGGACGACGCCGAGCCGGCTCCCGTGTTCACGGCGTAGGCGCTACGTCGATGGGTTCGATGGACAAACGCGCCACGCGCTCGCTGGCTTGCATCTCCGCCCCTCGGTTGTCACCGTCCGCGGTGGCTGCCCGCTTTCGCGGGCATGACGACGGAGTTTGAGGCACGATGGACACGGCCTGGTCGCACGCCAGCGAGATTGCCGCCGCCGTCGCCGACGGCACGATCAGCGCGAGCGCCGTAGTCGACGCCGCGCTGGCGCGGGTCGCAAAGGATGATCGCGTGCTCAACGCATTCACCGCCGTGGTGGCGGCGCGTGCGCGCGCGAAGGCCAAGACGGTCGATGCGGCGCGCGCGGCAAGCCGTCCGCTCGGGCCGCTCGCCGGCGTGCCGTTCGCGGTCAAGAACCTGTTCGACATCGAAGGGCTGCCGACGCTGGCCGGCTCCAAAATCAATCGCGACCGCGCGCCGGCTGCACGCGATGCCACCTTGATCGCCCGTCTGGAAGCGCAAGGCGCCGTGCTCGTGGGTGCGCTCAACATGGGCGAATACGCCTACGATTTCACCGGCGAGAACGTGCACGACGGTCCCTCGCGCAACCCGCACGACCCGAGCCGCATGACCGGCGGCTCTTCTGGCGGCTCGGGCGCCGCGGTCGGCGGCGGGCTGGTGCCGCTGGCGCTGGGCTCGGACACGAACGGGTCAATACGGGTGCCGTCGTCGCTGTGCGGCATCTTCGGCCTCAAGCCGACCTATGGCCGGCTCTCACGCGCGCACACGTTTCCGTTCGTGGCGAGTCTCGATCACGTCGGCCCGTTCGCGCGCAGCACCCGCGATCTGGCGCTCGCCTACGACGCCATGCAGGGCCATGATCCCGACGATCCGATTTCGCTCGAAGATCCGGTCGAGCCGGTCACCGAGCTCATCGCGCGCGGCCCCGACGGCCTGCGCATCGCCGTCGCCGGCGGCTATTTCCGCGACGGCCTGTTTCCAGAGGCGCAGACCGCGCTCGCCCGCGTCGCCGCCGCGCTCGACGTCGACCACGAGATCGAGATTCCGGAAGCCGCGCGGGCGCGCGCCGCTGCCTATGTCATCACCGCGAGCGAAGGCGCCACGCTCCACCTCGAACGGTTGCGGACGCGCGCGCGCGATTTCGATCCCGCCGTGCGCGACCGCCTAATCGCGGGCGCGATGATCCCCGCGTCCTACGTCACCAAAGCGCAGAAGTTCCGCCGCTGGTACCGCGAGCAGGTGCTGGCGCTGTTTGCCGACGTCGACGCCATCCTCGCGCCGGCGACCCCGTGCACCGCGCCTGCGATCGGCCAGCAGACCTTCACCCTCGACGGCGTCGAGCTCAACGTGCGCGCCAATCTCGGCATCTACACCCAGCCGATCTCGTTCATCGGCCTGCCGGTGGTGGCGGTTCCGGTTCCTCTCACTCCCCTGCCGATCGGTGTGCAGATCATCGCGGCGCCGTGGCGCGAGGACATCGCGTTGCGCATCGCGCATGCGCTCGAACAGGCCGGCACGGTCGCCGCGACCAGGCCGTCGCTCGCGCCGGACAAGCGCACGCGCACGCGCAAATGAGCAAGCCGATGGACATCGATCTCCCCGATGTGGTGGCCGAGGTGACGGCGGCGTTCGAGCGCTACGAGCGCGCGCTGATGGCGAACGACGTCGCCACGCTCAATTCGCTGTTTCGCGACGATCCGCGCACCATCCGCTACGGCGGCGGCGAGAACCTTTACGGCCACGCCGCCATCAGCAGCTTTCGCGCCGCGCGCTCGCCGCTCGGTCTGGCGCGCACCTTGTCGAAGACGGTCATCACGACGTATGGACGCGACGTGGCCGTCGCTTCGACGCTGTTTCACCGCGCGGCCTCCCCAGGCAAGGTGGGCCGCCAGATGCAGACCTGGGTCCGGTTTGCGGACGGCTGGCGCATCGCGGCGGCGCATGTGAGCATGATCGACGCCGACGGTTCCGCGGAGCCTGCGTGATGACGCTCGCCGAGCGCACCCGGGCCGCTGCCACGACCGCGCCGGCCGTCGGCCGCAGCCGCCGCACCTTGGCTGACGAGCTGCGCCTCGCGCTCGCCGACGATATCGTGCGCGGTCTGCTCGTCCCCGGCGCCGCCCTCGACGAGACCGAGCTGGCGCGCCGCTTTGGCGTGTCGCGCACGCCGGTGCGCGAAGCAATCCGCCAGCTCGCGGCCAGCGGCCTGGTCGAGGTGCGCCCCCATCGTGGCGCCGTGGTGGCGCGGCCGAGCGAGGAGCGCCTGCTCGGCATGTTCGAGGCGATGGCCGAGCTCGAAGCACTATGCGCGGGGCTCGCCGCCGAACGCATGAGCCCGGCCGAGCGCGGCGCGCTCGAGGCCGTGCACGAGGAGCTGCGCGCGCTCATTCAGGGCGGCGATCCGCAGCGCTACCACGAGATCAACGAAGCCTTTCACGCCGCGATCTATGCCGGCACCCACAATGCCTATCTGGCCGAGATGACCCATGCGACGCGCTCGCGCGTGCAGCCGTTCCGCCGCGCCCAGTTCCGCAATCTCGGGCGTCTGGCGAAATCGCACGTGGAGCACGACCGTGTCGTGCTCGCCATCCTGCGCGGCGATCGCGCCGGCGCCGCCGGTGCGATGCGCGTCCACATCATGAAGGTGCGCGAGGAATACGAGGCTTACGCGGAGACGGTGTGAGTGCGTTGCGTGCCCGGGCTCGCTCTATCAGGCGCTTGCGCCGCCCATGGTGGCCTTCAAAATCCACTGCGGCTCTGGTAGAATCGTGTGATCGGACCCGCGCGCGACAGGCGCGGTGCTCCGTCGCCGGGGGTGGCGCATTGTGATGGCGGTCGCGATCCGTTGTTCGGACCGCTGGCGAAAAGCGAAGCATGCCCATGCCGACCTCCCCGTTCCCTGATGCCTGGGATCCCACCGTCGCCTTTCTCTCCGGCGTGACGGCTGACGCCACGATCGCCGCGATCAGCTACAGCTCCTGGGAGAATGCCGGCAACACCGATCCTCCCACTTACAGCGACGACCTGTCCGATGTGATCAAGTTCGGCGGACTGGCCTTGTCGCCATCCGGGACGCCCGGCGGTGATGTCGCCTATTGGTTTGACCCCGCTTCGAACTGGAGCGCCGAGGAACAGAGCGGATGGCTGTCGGGGCTGGCGCTGTGGTCGGCCGTCGCCAATATCGAGTTCACGCCCGCAGCCGACGCGTCGTCGTCCGACTTCATCATCTATCGTCAACCCAATCAGCCCGGCGGTGCGTCCGGCGGCGCGGGGATGTTCTCCCCCAATATGGAGCGCGTCCCGATCGGCGGGATGTATGCGGGCAGCCCCGGCGCCGACGTGTACATCGCCATTGACACGAGCGTCCCGGGCTTCGGCCCGATCGGCGACGACGTCGGCGCGGATAGCGGATTTCCCTATCTCACTCTGGTGCACGAGCTCGGGCATCTGCTCGGGCTCGGGCACTCGGGGCCGTACAACGCCAGCGATGATGAATTCGCGACGCAGCCGCCCGCGCTGCAGTTCAGCGCCTACGATACCCGGCTGTGGTCGATCATGTCCTACATCGATGTGTGGGACAGCAGCGCCGCATTCTTTGCCGACTACCCGGTGAACGGGACCACCGGCCTCTATCCAAACACACCGATGATGCTGGACATCCTGGCGGCGCAGCGCCTCTACGGTGTGCCGACGTCAGGCCCGCTCGCAAGCGGCGGCCAAGTGTTCGGGTTCCACAGCAATATCGACAGCTCGATCGCGCGCTTCTTCGATTTCACCATCAACACGAACCCTTTCATCACGATCTGGGACGGCGGGCTGAACAACACGCTCGATGTCTCCGGCTGGTCTACGCCCGCGACCATCAATCTCGAGCCCGGCTCGTTCAGCAGCGTCAATGGCCAGGTCAACAACATCGCCATCGCCTGGAACACGGTGATCGAGACCGCGGTCGGCGGCAGCGGTGACGACACCATCAACGGCAATGCCTACGACAACGTCCTACTTGGTGGCCCCGGCAGCGACTTGATCACCGGCGGCCCGGGCGCGGATCGTTTCGTGCTCGGCGCGCCGTCGCACGGCGCCGATACCTTTTTCGACTTCGCGTACTACGACGGCGACCAGATCGCGCTCGATCACGTGGGCTTCGGCCTGAGCGGCACCGGCAGCCTCGCCGTGGCCGGGGTGAATTTCGTCTATGCGTTCGCGCCGCCATCGCTCGGCTACAATGGAACTTCGCCCGCCGGCCCGACCATCATCGAATACGGCAGCGACGTGTACTGGGATCCGGACGGCGCCGGCGCCAGTCCCGCGGCGCTGCTCGCCCATGTCTTCGGCCAGGGGACGCCCGCTCCTCCCGTCACCCGAAATGCCCCCAACGACGTGATGCTGGTCGACCCCGAGACCGGCGCGATCGAGAGCTTCAAGGTCGCCCAACTGACGCAGCACGATTTCCTGATCGTCTGACCGGGCCGCCGGTCTCGCGCGTTGGATCACGGACGCGCAGAAGCAGCGCGTCGTTGCACCTCGCCGGTGAGAGATTGACGGTGGAACATTTCACCGCCTCTTGGTCGTGACGATGGAACTTGTCTGACGTTGGCAACAGGCGCGGCCCGCGCGAGCGCGAGAGTTCCGAATTCAGTTCGGGCCAACAATGAAAAATACTGGCGATCATTCGCGCCGCCATGTAAGGAGCAAATCCGGTGGCGACGATCGAGAGCTTGCTCGATTGTAAACGCGCGCGGCCGCAAGCGAGGGATGACTCGGGTTCCCTCCGCGGCGTTCCCTCTCGATTGATCGCAACCGTCAGAAACGCGAGAAAAGTCGATGCCAGACCCGGCAGAATTCTCCCGCAGTCAAGCGCCGTTTTTTCCAACCACCATCGCTCCGCCCGGCCGGGAATCAGAGGTCACCTTCATCTCGGGCGTCACGTCGGACGCGACGGTTGCCGCGACCAGCTTTGGCGCATGGGGGGCTTTCGAGCCCTACCCGTCAATTCCCGCCCAGTACAATCCGAATTATTCCAACGCGACCAAGTGGGGCGACCCCACATTGCAGCTCGCTGGAACGCCCGCCGTCGTCACCTATCAGTTCGATGCGGCCTCGAACTGGTCGGACGAGGAGAAAGGCGCCTGGCTCGCGGCTCTGACGCTGTGGTCGGCGGAAGTCGCGATCACGTTCACGCCCACGGCAGGACCGACTCCCGATCTCACCTTCTTTAAGCAGCCGCTTCCCGGTTCTCCCTACGCTACGGCCGGCACATATCAGTCCTTTCCCGACGGGGTGCCCTCGGTCATCGGCAGCAACGTCGAGAGCGTTCCCGGGGCCGGCGCCTTCATCACGTTCGATATCTACAACGACATCACCAACCCCAAGGGCGACACCCAACCGCTCGGCGACACTTTCGCAGACAGCAACGATTTCTATTTCTCTCTGATCCACGAGCTCGGGCACGCGATCGGGCTCGGGCATGGTGGCCCCTACAACCAAGGCGACATAGAACCTTTCGACGCCGCGGTCCGGCAGTTCGGCCCTTACGACATGGCGTTGTGGGCGATGATGTCCTACGTCACGCCGTCGATGACGAACGCGACGTTCTATGCCGACTATCCGGTGACCGGGACGAATTGGGGCAGCGGTGGTATCCAACCGATCACCCCGATGATGTTGGACATCCTGGCGGCGCAGCGGCTGTACGGCCCCGCGACATCGGGCCCGCTCGCGGGGGACAACCATATCTTCGGGTTCAACAGCAATATCGCAGGCCCGATCAAGCCCTACTTCGATTTCACCCAGAACACGCAGCCCGTCATCCCGATCTGGGGGCTCGGGGTGCACAACACGCTGGACCTCTCCGGGTGGTCGACGCCGTCGATCATCAATCTCGAACCCGGAAGCTTCAGCAGCGGCAACGGCTTCACCAACAATATCGGCATCGCCTTCAACACCGTGATCGAGAAGGCGATCGGCGGCGGCGGCAACGACACCATCAACGGCAATGCCTACGACAATATCCTGGTCGGCGGTCCCGGCAACGACCTCATCACCGGTGGCCCGGGCGCGGATCGTTTCGTGCTGGGTGCGCCGTCGCAAGGTGTCGATACCTATTTCGACTTCGCGTACTACCAAGGCGACCGGATCGCGCTCGACCACGTGGGCTTCGGCCTGAGCGGCACCGGCGGCCTCGCCGCGGCCGGGGTGAATTTCGTCTATGCCTTCGCGCCGCCGTCGTTCGGCTACAATGGCCCTCCGCCCGCCGGCCCGACCATCATCGAATACGGCAGCGACGTATATTGGGATGCGGACGGCGCCGGCGCGAGTCCCGCTGCGCTGCTCGCGCATGTCTTCGGCCAGGGGACGCCCGCTCCTCCTGTCACCCGCAGTGCTCCCAACGACGTGATGCTGGTCGACCCCGCGACTGGCGTGCTCGAGAGCTTCAAGGTCGCGCAGTTGACGCAGTACGATTTCGTGATCGTCTGACGCCGGTCTCACGCGTGCGGATGGCGGACGCGTTGGAGCAGCGCGGCCAGCGTCGTTGCAGCCTCGTCGATGAGGGATTGCTGGTAACGGTAGAACATTTCATCGCCCATCGGCGTGACCACGGAATTTGTCTGGCGTTGGCAGCGGGCGCGCAGGGGAGACCGCGTGCGCGGGAACGCGACAGCGGCCTGGCATCACCGCTTTGCGGAGCCATCCTCGTCCTTGCTCGCACGGGCGGGGGCGGCCCGCGACGGAGCCGGTGTCGCCGGCGTGACGAGGTAGTACGGCGCCGGGCGTCCGGCCGCGATGTCTTCCGTGGATTTTTTCCGCGCCTCCAGGATTCGCGCCGCCGCCTTGGCGTCCGTTTCCGTTTCGCTCGCCGTTCCTGCATCCGGGAGTGCCGGCGGCTGCGCGTCCGGCTCGGCGGCCGCGCTTTGGGCGGCGTTCATTCCTTCGGAAGGTCGGATTGCGGCGTCCGTCCGGGACCCTGGGAGAGGAGTTTTGGTCTCGTTCGATGCCAGCACCCGCACCGTCGTCAGATCGGTCACGCCGCTTCCCGCGGCGGCAGCGTCGAGCGCCGGCACTGCCTCCTCGTACGAGGGCGCTTCGAAGATGAGGAGGAGATCATGATCGCCCGACGTCCGATAGCACCCGATCAGCGTGCCGCCGATGCCGGCGATCAGTTGCCGCGCTGCGGCCTCCATGTGCTCCGACCGTGCGACGAGCAGGCCGCCCTGCGCGCCATCGGCGGTGAAACGCGCCGTCGTGATCAGGATGGCCATCTCGTTCTCCCGGCAACTGACGCAGCGGCCCCTGTTTAGCGATTTGGGGCCGGCGTGATTCCCGGATCGGGTGGTTCACCGGCCGGTCGCTCGCGACTTCTACAGCTGCTGGGCGCTGAACGTGTCGCAGCTTGCAAGCTCGCCCGATTTCAGGCCGGCGACGAACCAGCGCGTGCGCTGCGCCGACGATCCGTGCGTGAAGGCGTCGGGCACGACGTAGCCCTGGCTTCGCCGTTGCAGACGGTCATCGCCGATCGCCGACGCGGTCTGCATGGCCGCCTCGACGTCGCCGGGCTCGATTAGCCGCCACTTTTCCTCGGCGTGGTGCGCCCACACGCCGGCGAGGCAATCGGCCTGCAACTCGACCCGCACCTGGAGCTGGTTGGCCTCGGCCTGGTCCAGGCCGCGCTGCATCTCCTGCACCTTCGGCAGGATGCCGAGCAGGTTCTGCACGTGATGTCCGATCTCGTGCGTGATCACGTAGGCCTGGGAGAACTGGCAGCCCTTGCTGCCGACCTCGCAGCCGCGGAAACGCTGCTCGAGATCCTGGAAGAACGAGGTGTCGAGATAGACCTTGCGGTCGTTGGGACAGTAGAAGGGGCCCATCGCGGACTGCGCAGCTCCGCACGCCGAACGCGTGGCGCCCGAGAACATCACCAGCGTCGGCGCCTGATAGGTCTTCCCGGCGGCGGCGAAGATCTCCTTCCATTGCACCTCCGTGCTTCCGAGCACGGCGGCAACGAACTGGCCCATCTGATCGGAGGGGGCCTGCGCCTCGCGTCCCGGAGCGGGC
>Ga0070663_100002477_pt1 | contig 10417 bp, 9 predicted proteins | sample KBSC63metaG_FD_65646 | JGI IMG/M metagenome (GOLD analysis project Ga0070663, IMG submission 65646) | Corn rhizosphere microbial communities from Kellogg Biological Station, Michigan, USA - KBS C6-3 metaG | ecosystem: Host-associated > Plants > Roots > Rhizosphere > Soil ...
CGCCAGGCCTAGGCTAGACTAGACATGCGCGCTCCTCGCGCGCGAGCATCGATTGGCTTCCCAAGAAAGCTCCGGCATGTCCGCAAAGCGCCTGTTGCGTCCTTCTTTTTTGCACCTCGCAAGCCTCCTGCTTGCGCCAAACTTCGCCAACGCGGAGCCGAGCCTTGCCGAAGCAATCAAGAAGCTCGACGCGAAATACCTGAGCGTCCCCGACCTCGCGGCGAAGGACGCCGCCCCGAAGATCGAGGCCGGCGGAGGCGCCGACGATGCGAAACCCGCCGCGCAGGAGATCTCGCAAGGCGGCGTGCAGGCGGCGCTGAGCTATATCGAGGAGAAGGGCGAGGAAGGTGACGTGACGCGCATCCCTGTCGTCACCATCACCGCCGACGGCAGAGTGATTGCGAAGCTTGAAGGAGACAGCACCGGCTTCACCGATCCGCCAGTCAGTGTGCAGATCGCCGAGCTCGACCCAAGCAATTCGCGGCCCGAGGTCGTGGTGTCATTCTACACCGGCGGCGCGCATTGCTGCTCCGATACTAGCGTTGTCACAAGCAGTGCCGACGGCACGACCTGGACGACGGTCGATGTCGGGGAGTTCGATGGCGGACCGCTGCTTGCGACCGATCTCGACGGCGACGGCCGCTACGAGTTTGCCCCGCGCGACAATGCCTTCCTCTATGCCTTCGCCTGCTATGCCTGCTCGACGGCCCCGCTCGAAGTGCTCTCGGTAGAGAACGGCATGGTCAAGAACGTAACCACAGATCCACGGTTCAAGCCGGCGCATGAGGGCACCCTCAAATTCATCATCGAGGAGGTGCCGGACAGCGAGGTCAATGGCTTCCTGGCAGGCTATGTTGGCGAGAAGATCCTGCTCGGCGAGGGCAAAGAGGCATGGGACTTGATGCTCGCCTACTACGACAAGGCTTCCGATTGGGGGCTCGAGAGCTGCGATCAGCCCCTCGACGAGAACGGAGAGTGTCCGGGGAAGACCGTTAGGCTCACCTATCCTGAGGCACTCGAACGCATGCTTAAGGAAAATGGTTATAAGGTAGAGAAATAAGCCCGAGCCTCAAGGATTCCGGCCGGAACCCTTGAGGATTGGACGCCGTTGTTGTGAGCCCGGCTTGATCCCGCCGCCGGTCTCCCGCCTTTCTAGGAGTTTCGAGTATGGCACCCCGCGCTTTCTGGACTGGCCATTTGCGGCTCTCGCTCGTCAATATTCCGGTCAAGCTCTACCCGGCCACCACCGCTGAGCGGAGCATCGCCTTCCACCAGATCCATGAGCCTACCGGCAAGCGCATCCGCTACCAGAAGATTGCTCCTGGCGTTGGCCCGGTCGAGAACGACGAGATCATCAAGGGCTACGAGTACGAGAAAGGCAAATACGTCCTGATTGACCCCAAGGAGATCGACGACCTCAAGCTCGAGTCGAAGCAGACCATCGAGCTCGTCCGTTTCGTCGACGAGAACGACATCGACGCGCGTTACTACGAGACTCCCTATTACCTGCTCCCAGATGGCGAGATGGCCGACGAGGGCTACGTCATCGTCCAGAAGGCGCTGAAGGACACCGGGAAGATTGGGGTCGGCCAATTCATTCTGCGCGGCCACGGCAACATCGTCGCCATCAAGCCCTTCGGCAAAGGCCTGATCCTCGAAGTGCTGCGGCATGCGAACGAGATCCGCGCCGCTGAGCCCATCTTCAAGGAGATCCAGGACGTCAAGGTCGACAAAGAAGCGCTCGACCTCGCCAAGGAGCTGATGCAGCGGAAGGCTGGAAAGTTCGACCCCGAGCAGTTCAAGGACGAATATACCGAGGCGGTTTGGGAGCTGATCAACGCCAAGCTCGAGCACAGAAAGCCTGAGATCGCCACCGAGGTGCCCGGCACTGCCAAAGTGATCAACATCATGGATGCCCTCAAGAAGAGCGTGCAGCAGGGCAAGGGCGCAGCCCCCAGCAAGACTGCCGCCAAGCGCAGCGCCGCATCGGCACGATCCACCAAGAAGGCTGCCAAAGGCACAGCCAGACGGAAGTCGGCTTAAGCGATGGCGCGGGCGCCGAGCCGGGACTTACTCGCCGACTACAAGGCGAAGCGCGATTTCGCCAAGACGCCGGAGCCGGGTCCCAAGCGCGGAAAAGCCAAGGGCAACAGCTTCATCATCCAGAAGCACGCAGCAACGCGCACGCATTACGATTTCCGGCTCGAGCATGATGGGGTCTTGAAGAGCTGGGCGGTGACCAAAGGCCCGAGTCTCGATCCGACCCAGAAGCGGCTTGCCGTCATGACCGAAGATCATCCACTCGAATATGGCGGCTTCGAAGGCGTCATCCCCAAAGGCGAATATGGCGGCGGTCCGGTGATGATCTGGGACCGCGGCACCTGGGAGCCGATCGGCGACCCGGATGAAGGCCTGGCAAAAGGCGATCTCAAATTCAGGCTCAACGGCGAGCGCCTCAACGGCGACTTCGTGCTCGTCCGCATGAAGCCTCGGAAAGAGGACCGCGGGCGCCAGAACTGGCTCCTCATCAAGAAACGTGATGAATATGCCGGCGAAGGCAAAGAGCCCACCGAGGAGTTCGACACCAGCGTGAAGAGCGGGCGCACCATGGATCAGATCCTGCACGGCGAGTCCGCCGTGTGGACTTCGAACCGGGCTCAAAAAAAAACTTCGGCGCGATCAAAGCGCGGGGTGACGGCAAAGCCAAAGCGAAAGCCCGCCGCGCGGTAGCCCACGTTCCCGATTTCGTCTCTCCCGAGCTTGCCACCCTCGACACCGAGGTGCCGGAGGCGCGCAACTGGCTGCATGAAGCGAAATATGATGGCTACCGCATCATCGGGCGGACAGCGGGCGACGAGGTCACGCTGTTCAGCCGGAGCGGGCTCGATTGGACGGTACGCTTCCCGGCAATTGCCGATGCGCTGCTTACCTTTCCCGCCGAAAGCGCGCTCATTGACGGCGAGGTCGCTTTCGTCCTGCCGAACGGGATCACCGACTTCAAGTCGCTGCAAGAGCATATCGACAGTCCGCACCCTGCGATCCGCTATTTCGTGTTCGATCTGCTCTCGCTTGGCGGCAAGGACTTGCGCAAGAAGCCCCTCAAGGAGCGGCGCGCGCTTCTCGCCAAGCTAATGAGCAAGAAGGGCACGTCCAACTATCTCGTCTACGCCGACTACGTCGAGGGCTCGGGTCCGGAGTTCTTCGAGCAGGCCTGCGCCGCGGGGCTCGAGGGCATCGTGTCGAAGCGGGCCGACGCGCCTTACCGCTCGGGTCGCGGCAGGGACTGGCTCAAAATCAAATGCAAGCGCGGCGAGGAGTTCCTGATCGGCGGGTATAGCCGCTCCGACGTGAAGGGGAAGCCATTCTCCTCGCTCCTGCTCGGCACCTTCGACGGCGACAAGCTCAACTATTCGGGCAAGGTCGGCACCGGCTTCGACTCCGCCGATCTCGACCGGCTCGCGCGGAAGTTCAGGCCGCTCGAGCGCAGCAAATCCCCATTCGAGGAAGTACCCGCGGCCGAGCGCAAGGGCGCGGTGTGGCTCGAGCCGAAACTCGTGGCGCAGATTGCGTTTACCGAAAAGACGCGCGACGGGCGGCTCAGGCATCCGAGCTTTCAGGGCCTGCGCGAGGATAAGCCCGCGCGCGAGGTGCATCGCGAGCGGTCGGAGGATGAGGAGTCGGCGATGGCTACGACGAAACCTGCCCCTGCGAAAAAGAGCAAGAACCCTGTCTTCGCCGGGATCACGATCTCCAATCCGGACAAGGTCTATTACCCCAAGAGCGGTCTCACCAAGCTCGACATCGCCAAGTACTACGAAACGGTCGCGCCCTTCCTGTTGCCTTACGTGGCGAGACGGCCAATCAGCCTGGTGCGCTGCCCCGAGGGGATCGAAGGAGAGCGCTTCTTCCAGCGCCACGCCATGAAGGGCATGAGTAAGGCCATCAAGCAAATCCCTATCCCGGGCGGCGAGACCAACAAGCCCTATCTCTATATCGACGACGAGGAGGGTCTGTTCGGGCTCATTCAGATCAGCACCTTGGAGATTCACGATTGGGGCGTGTCGCTCGCCCACGTCAATGAGCCCGACCGGCTCGTGTTCGATCTCGATCCCGACGAGGACCTCGATCTCGGAACCCTCAAAGCGGCGGCGGTCGAGGTGCTCGAGTTCCTCGAAGATCTTGGTTTCAAGAGCTTCCTGAAATCGACCGGCGGCAAGGGGCTGCATCTCGTGGCGCCGCTCGCGCCGAAGCTCGGCTGGGACATGGTCAAGGGATTCGCGAAGGCGATCGCCGACGCGCTCGTTTCGGCGCGGCCCGACCGTTACACGGCGAACCCGCTCAAGAAGACCCGTGAGGGCAAGATCTTCGTCGACTATCTGCGCAATCAGAGGGGAGGATCGGCCATCGTGAATTATTCGACGCGTGCCAAGGAAGGCGCGCTAGTCGCTTGCCCGCTTCGTTGGGACGAGCTCAAAGGGCTTAAGGCGGCGGCGCCATACACGGTGAAAACGCTACCGGCGCGGCTGAAAGCGATGAAGCGCGACCCGTGGGAGGGGTTTTCCTCCATCCGGCAATCGATCACGGCGAAGGCGCGCAAAGCCCTCGGGGTCGACTAGTTCACAGGACCCGCGTGTCACTGGCCAGGCAACAGGCTCGTCCAGTAGCTCGCAAACACGACCGCCGAAAGCAGAAACCCAAGTATCACATTGACCACGACGCCCGCGCTGAAGCCGAAGAAGGGCCGCGCGCCGACGCCTGCCAGCTCGCGAAATCGCGTGGTGAGTCCGATCGACAAGAAGCAGAAGATGAAGGCCCAGGTGCGCAAATCCTTGATCGGCGCAACGAGGTTTGGCTCAACCACCTTCTTGTACTCATCGAAGCTGTAGCCCGCGGCGATCAAAGTCACCAAGGCGGAAGCGATCAAAAATCCGATGACGAATTTCGGGAAGCGCCACCAGATCTCGCCGGCGCTGGGTCGCGCACCGGTCTCCTCCACCTCCCAGCGCGTGGTCGCGATCAGCGCGAAGATGAAGGCCCAGATGCCGATCCAGATGTCGCGGCCGATGACCTTCATCAGCGTGAAGGCCTGGAGCGACTGCTCTGCCGTGCCCTGAATGGCTCCTTCCGATGCCTCTGCCATGCCGCCATAGGTCTGAGCGGCGGCGAGCCCGGCAGCGTCGGCGAATTCCGAATTGCCGATCCAGGCTCCGGCAACGGCGGCGTGCAGGCCAAGCGCCTTCGACGCGAAGGGAAGGACAAAGATCATCACGATGGCCCAGAGGATCACCAGCGTGATGGCGATGGCGACCTGCTCCTTGGTAGCCTTGACCGCGCCAGCCATGGCGATTGCGCCTGACACGCCGCAGATCGCGCCGCCAGCTCCAAGACACGCGCCAAGTCTGCGGTCGAGGCCGAGCGCCCGGCTCGCGTAATAGATCACGGCGAAGGTGACCACCGAGACGATGGTCGCTTGCAGCATGGCGAGCGGACCGGCCCAGATGATCAGCGTGAAGGGCAGCGTTGCGCCAAGCAGCACGATGCCGGTCTTGATGTAGTACTCGACGCGAAAGCCGGCATCCATCCAGCTAGGCAGCGGTAGCAAATTGGAGATGAGCAGGCCGACGACGAGAGCGACGAGCGGCGGCTCGAGATTGTAGGCGCCCGCCTGCTTCCATTGGCCGATGACGAAGATAATGAGCGAGGCCGCGTAGACGAATAGGAACGAGGGTAGGAACTCGCCGAACTTCCAACCCATCGCCGAGGCGCTGATGCCGAACACGATCAGCAAAAGGAGGAGCTGAGCGACGTACCACTGCCACTGTGCGGCGAAATGATCGCCGAGCGCAGCAAAACTATCCCAGCTTGCCGGCTTGACCGCGATCGGCTTGATGGTTCCTCCGGCGAGAAACGCGATGATCGCCACGATGACGATTCCGAGCCCGAGCCAGACTGCCCACCAATCCTCTTTCTGCCAGAGCTCGCTCCAACCTTGGAGCGTTGTGGGTTCAGACTGTGTCTTTGCCCTGCTCGGCCTGCCGGCTTTCGTTTTGCCCATGTGATCGATCTCCCTCCATGCCCACGAGCGCCCTTCTTTTAAGTTCGTCTTGGTCTCGTGACCGGCGCCCAAAGAAATGAGATTTCAGCAACGAGAAAAAACGTGGAATTCTAGCTCGTTTGAAGTCGTCCCACTTCTCCATGTCTCTCTTGCCGATGTCAAAGGCTCGGGCGAAGATGACAGCTGCTCCTGGAGAATTCCCTCATGACCAGATGGACGCCTGATCCCACGTTCTATCCCTCGCCGCGGCTCGCCGCCAAGGCGCCGGCCGAGACGCTCGCGTATGTCGCTGCTTTTGCGCCGAAACGCGACGCGCCTGACGCCATCGCCGTGATCGACGTCGATCCATCCTCGGCCACCTATTCCAAGATCGTGGGCGGCGTCGACATGCCGAAGATCGGCGACGAGTTGCACCATTACGGGTGGAACGCGTGCTCATCGTGCCTCTGTCCCAACGCCCCACATCCGCACACCGAGCGGCGCTATCTCGTCGCTCCGGGCCTGCGCTCCTCGCGCATCTACATTCTCGACACCAAGCCCGATCCCAAAAATCCTTCGATCGTTCGCGTGATTGAGCCCGAGGAGGTGATCGAGGCGACCGGCTACAGCCGGCCGCACACGGTGCATTGCGGGCCCGATGGCATTTATGTCTCGGCGCTCGGCGATGCGAATGGCGAGACGCCGGGCGGCGTGTTCCTGATCGACCCCGAGACCTTCGACGTGCTCGGCCGCTGGGAGGTCGAGCGCGGGCCGCAGCGCCTCGCCTATGACGCCTGGTGGCATCTCGGCTACGACACCATGGTGACCAGCGAGTGGGGCGCACCGAACACGGTCGAGAACGGGCTCGTCCCTGAGATCCTGCTCGGCGCCCAATATGGGCGGCGCCTGCATTTCTGGGACCTGCAGAAGCGCAAGCATTTGCAGGAAATCGACTTCGGCCCCGACTATCAGCTCGTATTCGAGCTGAGGCCTGCGCACGATCCGACCAAAGCCTACGGCTTCGTCAATTGCGTGATCAGCCTCAAGGATCTGTCGGCATCGATCTGGACCTGGTATCGCGCCGGCGACACCTGGGCGATCAAGAAGATTATCGAGATTCCGGCAGAGCCCGCCGACCCAGACCTGCTGCCGCCGGTGCTGAAGGGCTTCAAAGCCGTGCCGCCTCTCGTGACCGACATCGATCTGTCGATGGACGACCGCTTTCTCTACGTTGCGTGCTGGGGCACCGGCGATCTTCGCCAATACGACGTGAGCGATCCATTCAATCCGAAGCTCACTGGCAAAGTCCGGATTGGCGGGATCGTGGCGCGCGCGTCGCACCCGGCCGCGAACGGCACTCTGAACGGCGGACCGCAAATGGTCGAGATCAGCCGCGACGGGCGGCGCGTCTATTTCACTAATTCGCTCTACGGCGCCGTCGATCCGCAATTCTATCCAGAGGGCCTCGACGGCTGGATGGTCAAGCTCGACGCCGGCGTCGATGGCGGTATCGAGTTCGATCCGCGGTTCTTCGTGACCTGGCCAGAGAGCCACCGCCCGCATCAGGTGCGCCTGCAGGGCGGCGACTGCTCCTCAGATTCTTACTGCTACCCGTAGGACCCGTGTCGTTGTCATTCCCGCGAAAGCGGGAATCCAGTAACCACCGTCTCAGTCGAAAAGGTCGTGCGTGATTACTGGATTGCCCGGTCAAGCCGGGCAATGACAAGAGCGACAAATGTCCGACATCTCGCCATGGCTGGTGCTGATCGGGCTCGGCGCGTTCCACGGGCTCAACCCGGCCATGGGCTGGCTGTTTGCCGTGGCGCTCGGCCTTTACCGGCAGAGCCGCACGACAGTGCTCGTCTCGCTGATCCCCATCGCGATCGGCCACGCGCTTGCCATCGCCGTCGTCGTCTATGTGGTGATCGTACTCGGCATGGCAATCGATGAGGACGCGTTTCGCATCCTCTCCGGCGTGCTGCTGATCGCCTGGGGCCTCTATCATCTCCTCTACGGCCATCGGCACCGCGTGCTTATCGGCTTTAAGACCGGGCTTGTCGGCCTCGCCGTGTGGTCTTTCGTCATGGCCACGGCGCATGGCGCCGGGATGATGCTGATCCCGGTGCTGATGCCGCTCGAGCATATGGGCGAGCACGCCCATTATATGCCGGCAACGCACTCGTTGTGGATCGCGTCGCTCGCCGTGTTGGTGCACAGCCTCGCAATGCTTGCCGTCACCGGCATTGTCGCGCTTGTGGTGTACGAATGGGTAGGGCTCGATTTCCTGAGGCGCGGCTGGATCAATCTCGATCTTTTGTGGACCGCGGCCCTGATCGGCATTGGCCTATGGCTGCTGCTTGCCTGACCCCTCCTTGCCGACGGCGCTCCGGCTGCATAGCTTTGGGCCAATGTGAAGGGAGAGGGAGGGCTCGGCGTGGCGGTCCATTCGCGTGATGGGCGCGGAATGCGCCTCGCTTTCATTATTTCCCTCATTTCGGCGCTCCTCGCCGTGGCCTCCCCCGCAGAGGCCGCAAAGCGTTTTGCCCTCGTCATCGGCAACAACGCCTATGAGAACGTCCCGCAACTGCAAAAGGCGGTGAACGACGCCGACGCCATCGCGGCCGAATTGTCCAAGCTCGGCTTCGATGTGGTGAAGGCCGAGAATGTCGGCCGCCGCGCCATGAGCCGGGCCTTGGTCGAGCTCGAAGGCAAGATCGCGCCCGGCGACACGGCGCTCGTCTATTTCGCGGGCCACGGCTTCGCCATCGACGGCACGAATTATCTTCTCCCCGCCGATGTGCCTGCTGCCAACCCTGGCGAGGAAGGGCTTATCGAGGACGCGTCTTTCGCCGCAAACGGGCATTCCGACCGTTTGGAACAGCCCTGTAGCCGTTGATTACCAAGGGGTTCAGAGGGAACAAAGCGTAAATTGCAACCGGATTGCAACCGGAACCGCAATATCAAGAGCGGGGTGCACTCATAAATCGAGAGATTGGTAAGCAGCCGTTGGTCAACGTCCGTTTTGCCCCCAGAAGCGGACATTCGTCAGCGCATTGAGCATGTCTGCTTTGTGCCAGAAGCGGACAATCGCATCAGTTCGTCGACTCGATGTTATTGAGCTTCCACGTGCCGTCGAACGTTGGTTCGAGCGGGCCGTACAGACGGAACATCGCAAACCATCCCTGGCCCGGGATCGTCTTGATCCAGTTGTTTTCAAGACCAGCGGCGCGTTCGGTCCGAAATAGAGATCGACCAAGCCGTCACCTCACTGAAATGGCTAGATGCCAATATCGATGGCACCGGTATAGCCCATCGATGGTTTCAATATCCGCGACTGAACCCTAGTTGATTTCGATTGTTATGCACCAATCGGAGTTTGGCTGCCGGGGGTTCGTACCCACTTGCGTAAGGAGTAGAAAATGAGACTAGTAACTTTGACGTCCCTGGCATTACTGCTGAGCGCAAGCTGTGCTCTCGCCCAAGGAACTTCAAACACCATGACTTCCGGTCGCCCGAGCGCCGTCCTCGATGACGCTACATGTCAGACGATATGGCAGATGGCATCACCGAATGGCGCAACCATCTCGCAAGATCAGGCAGTGCCTTACATCGTCAACTTTAAAATGGTTGACGTCGATGGCGACGGCAACATTACGGCGGATGAGTTCAAGGCCGCCTGCGGTAAGGGTCTCGTGAAAAACACAAAGCAGTAAATCCTGCCACCAACAAGGCCGGGCTTTGCGTAACAGGGCTCGGCCTTTCAATGTCCGCTAAGGGTCATAAGCGGACATACTGACAAGTCCGCGCCATGTCCGCTTTACCCCCAATAACGGACGTTGGACGGCACATCCAAGTCGGCATTTTGGCTGTGCGCTTATGAGTACACGCCCTAGTTCGAGGATGTAATCCTCAGGCCCAGTATCGTCGGTGTTGGCGGACGCTGGCCAGTTCTCCGTCTGAAGCTCCCTCTTCACACTGAGGGGCCGCCACGCTGCCTGCTCTGGTATTGTCGCCGGGCGCAGCGCCGGCTTGTCTGAGCGCCTATTCATCGTCGCTCATTTCAGCACTCCCTCCATCGCAGCCGCGGCGGCTTTATCGCTCCCCCCGATCAGGTGGCCGTAAACGTCAAGCGTAATAGACGCCTTCGAGTGTCCGAGGCGTCGGCTAATGGTGAGGATGTCCACGCGGGCATTGATAAGCGTGGACACGTGGGTGTGCCGCAGCGCGTGAAACGAGACCCGCGGCAGCCCGTTAGCAGCAACAGCGCGACGCCACCAATGGGTAACGCTGATCGGCTTAATCAGCCGCCCCTCGATGTCAGTGAACACCGGTGTCGTTGCATCGGGCCGGCCCATGCCAAGAGCGAGGCGCAGTTCCATTTGC
>Ga0070663_100002480_pt1 | contig 10412 bp, 14 predicted proteins | sample KBSC63metaG_FD_65646 | JGI IMG/M metagenome (GOLD analysis project Ga0070663, IMG submission 65646) | Corn rhizosphere microbial communities from Kellogg Biological Station, Michigan, USA - KBS C6-3 metaG | ecosystem: Host-associated > Plants > Roots > Rhizosphere > Soil ...
CCGAGGCTCGACGCATTGTTGACGAGCACGTCGAGCCCGCCGAGGCGCCCGAGGATCTGCAGCGCGATCGGATGAATATCGGTCTTCTTCGAAACATCGCCGACGATGCCGGTCGCACCCGGGATCTCGGCCGCGATCCGCTCCACGCTGCCGGGCGTGCGCGCGACGAAGGCGACGGCGGCGCCGCGCGCGCTCCATTCACGCACGAGTGCGAGCCCGAGGCCCGCCGTTCCGCCCGTGATCGCGATGCGCAGTGCTGCAAGATCGTTGCTGCGTTCGTTGGTTCGGTTCATGGTCGCTTCTCCGGTGGCATGTCTGTGACAATACGGGCGCGGCCGCGCTTTCCAAGCCGGCTGTCCACGCGCTTGGCGAAAGGTCATCCTGATGGACAAACCGCCGCTCGTATCGGCGCATCTCGCGCGAAACCTCGCGGCGCTGCGCCAGGTCCGCTCGCTTACGCAGGAAGCGCTTGCGAAGGCGGCCGGCGTGCCGCGCTCGACGATCGCGAACCTCGAATCGGGTGAGGGCAATCCCTCGCTCACGGTGCTCGTGAAGGTGGCCGAGGCGCTTGCGACGTCGATCGACGAACTGCTGGCGTCTCCGCGCGCGAAGGTTCGGCGCTGGGCGGCAAGCGACGTGGCATCGCGCCGCCGCGGACGCGGCGTCACGACGCGCGCGCTCGTTCCCGAGCCTGTTCCCGAAGAGGTGATGGAGTTGATGCAGTTCGCGCCGGACGCGGTGATGGCCGGGACACCGCACCTGCCGGGTACGCGCGAATTCTTTTCGTGCCTCGAGGGGCACGTGACGATCTTCGTTGCCGGCGAGCGCTACGAGCTCGATGCCGGCGACGTGCTCGGTTTCCCCGGCAACGTGCCGCATTCGTATCGGAACCTCGACGCCACCGCGAGCGCGGCCGGGGTTTCGATCGTCGTGCTGGCGAAAGCGGGCGTGTAGCTAGCGCTCCGCCGCGACGACCAGCGCCTGGATCTTTCCGTCGACGACGCCCGGTCCGAAGCGTTTCTCGATCGCCGCGGCGGCGGCGGCGGTCGCTTCGGCGAGACGTGATGGATCGCGCGCCTCGATCTCGCTGCGCAACGGGGTCCCCTGGCAATACGCGATCGCGGGGACCTCCGCCGAATCGGCCCGGCTGCGTTGCGTAACGGTGTCGATTTGCGGCGGCCTGTCGAAGCCGCCCGATGCGACGTCTTGCGCGATGCGGGAAGCGTCGTGGTAGCCGTGCGGCACGCGCGCAAGGAATCGCGGCGGGTCGTCGGGAAAGCACGCAGCGAGTGCCTGCGTCACGTCATCGGCGAATTCGTTCTCCTCGAGGCGATCCCACACGTTGAACAGGAACGCCCCGCCGTTGCGCAGCACTCGCCTCGCCTGGGCGAAGGCGGCCGGCTTGTCGGGAAAGAACATTGCGCCGAACTGGCAAACGACGATGTCGAACGATGCGTCGGGAAACGGCAACTGCATTGCGTCCGCCTGCCGCCATTCGACGGGCCGGCTCGTTCCGATCGATTTCGCCTGGTCGAGCATCGCCTGGTTTAGATCGGTCGCGACGATGACCGTGCTCGCCGGAAGAAGCGACGCGAGCGCGCGCGTGACGACGCCGGTCCCGGCGGCGATCTCGAGGACACGCGACGGCGCGCGCGACGCGACGCGCGCGGCGAGATCGGACGCATAGGGCGCGAAGATCAGCGGGACCAGGTGGCGTTCGTAGAACTGCGGGATGGAGCCTGCGAATGCGGTGTCGATTCCCGATGCGCTCATGTGTTTCAACCTTTCGAAATGACGCGAACGACCGACTCGCGATGCAGACGAAATCCCATGTGCTGATAGAGCCGCGCCGCGCGACGGTTGTCGCGCATCACATGCAGGCACGGCGTTTCACCCCGCTGCATCTCGCGCCGGATGAGCTTCGTCATCAGCCGCCGTGCAAGACCGCGCCCGCGAAAATCGGGGTGCGTGCACACGCCGCTGATCTCGCGCAGCCTGCCGGCGCGCATTCGCTCGCCAGCCATCGCGACGAGGCGGCCACCTTCGAAGCACCCGAAATACTCGCCGAGCTCGGGCGTGCGCGGGCCGAACGGACCGGGGCGTGTCAGCGCGACGAGCTCCAGCACCTGCTCCCGGTGCTCGGTGCGCAGCGCGACGGCTTCGTGTGCGTCGTCGCTCGCGGGCATCGATGCGTCGAAGATCATCTTCAGCATGATCTCCTCGGCGTGGACGTGCCAGCTCGACGGTGCCGCGCCCGACCAGCCATCGCAGTAGAACGATTCGCCGGATTCACAAAACGGCGCCAGCGCATCGACGTTCGGGTGCTCGGGATCGGCGAAGCCGACGATCGGCGAAAATCCGGCCGCGTACCGGCGCGCCTCGTCGGTGCCCGCCGCGTGGTTCGCGTGCGGACCGGCGAGGGCGTTCCATACGATGTTGTCGAACGGATGCTGCATCGGTTCGAGTGGCTAACCCGCCCCGCTTCCCGTGAACGCCGCCTCGAGCGCCCCGATGTCGATTTTCACCATCTTCATCATCGCATCAGACACACGCTTTGCCCCTGATCCACACAATCAACGACGAACGATACCGCATGATTGAACGGGTCGAGCGGGCCCGCACTCATGGACTTGATAGCGGGAGGGGCAGAAGGGTCGATCCCATTGCCGGTGCCCGGTGCCGGACCGCCCTGTCCGCAGCCATGGTCGGTGGGCAACGTCCCGGATCGACAGGCCAAGAAACGGTCCGGTGAAATGGCAGTCCAATGCGCACTGTTCACCCGTTGTTCCAGCGTGCCGGTCGGCGCGTCGCAATACGACAACAGCGAGGAGGCATCATGGCAGCACGGCAACGTCCCGATCCGCGGCGGCGCAGCGTGGTCGTTGGAGGCACCGCCTTCGCCCTTGGCGCACTGGTGCGCCCGCATGCTGCGTTGGCGCAGGCGAACGCGGGAGCGAAGACGCCGATCGGCGTCATCGGCTCGGGTCACATAGGCGGCACCGTCGGCGGCTTGTGGGTCAAGGCCGGCCATCCCGTTCTGTTTTCGTCCCGGCACCCGGACGAATTGAAGGACATGGTCGAAAAGCTCGGCCCGCTGGCGAAGGCGGGCACGGTGGCCGAGGCCATCGCCTTCGGCGATGCACTGCTCATCGCCGTCCCCTATGGCGCGCTGCCGAAGATCGGCGAAGCCAATCGCGATGCGCTGAAGGGCAAGGTCGTGCTCGACGCCTGCAACGCCGTGGCGTCGCGCGATGGCGACATCGCCGCCGAGGTCGAGCGCAACGGCATCGGCATCACGTCGCAGAAGTACCTGCCCGGCACGCACGTCGTCCGCGCTTTCAATACGCTGTCGTACATGATCCTCGCGCGCGAGGCGCATCGCGCCGATCCGCGGCTTGCCATTCCCATTGCCGGTGACGATGCTGCCGCCGTGCGCACGGCCGAAGCCCTCGTTCGCGACGCCGGGTTCGATCCGGTGGTCGTCGGCAAGCTGGCCGATGCGTCGCGCTTCCAGCGCGGCGGTCCGGGCTACGGGCAGAACGTGAGCGCGGCGGAACTCAAGCGAACGCTGTCGCTCGCACCGTGATGTTGCGCGGCTGGGGACGTTTTGCGTTGCCGGCCACACCGGCCGAGCGCGCGGCGGCGCTGTGGTCGTTCGCGTATTTCTTCACGCTGCTCGCCGGCTATTACGTGCTGCGCCCGCTGCGCGACCAGATGGGCATTGCCGGCGGCGTCAAGACGTTGCCGTGGCTTTTCACCGCGACCTTCGTCGCGCTGCTGGTCGCCCAACCGCTGTACGGTGCGCTGGTCGCGCGCCTGCCGCGCACGCGATTCATCCCGATCGTCTATCACTTCTTCGCGCTGAATCTGGCGATCTTCTGGCTGCTGCTCACGTTGGGCATCTCCACGGCGATCGTCGCACGGGTGTTCTTCGTTTGGGTGAGCGTGTTCAACCTCTTCGCCGTCGCCGTGTTCTGGTCGTTCATGGCGGACCTTTTCACGAGCGAGCAGGGGAAGCGGCTGTTCGGCTTCATCGGAGCCGGCGGCACGGCCGGTGCGCTGCTCGGTCCGGTGATCACGATCGGGCTCTCCGTTCCGCTGGGCCCGGCGAACCTGCTCGTCGTGGCCATCGTGTTCCTCGAGCTCGCGGTGCTCTGCGCGCATCGACTCGAGCGTGCGACTGCATCGCACCCGGCATCGTCGGTGCGCGAACGGCGACTTGGCGGGAGCGCGTTCGCGGCGTTGCCTGCACTGTTCCGCTCACCCTATCTGCTGGGTGTCGGCGCGTGGGTCAGCCTGCTTTCGTTTGGCGCAACGATCCTGTATTTCGAGCAGGCGAACATCGTCTCCGCCACGGTGCACGGCGCCGGCGCGCAGACGCGCATTTTCGCGTCGATCGATCTCGCCGTGGGACTGCTGACGCTCGCGACGCAGGTGTTCGCCACCGGCCGCGTGCTCGAGCGCTTCGGCGTGGGCGCGGCGGCAGCCGCCCTGCCCGCCGTGTATGTGGCCGGCTTCGCGGTGCTCGCCGCTGTCCCCAGCCTCGCTGTCGTGCTCGTTTTCCAGGTCGTCCAGCGCTGGATGAACTTCGCCATCGCCAATCCCGCGCGGCAGGTGTTCTTCACCGTCATGGGACGCGAGGACAAGTACAAGGCGAAAAACCTCATCGACGTCGTCATCTACCGCGGCTCCGACGCGTTGTACGGCTGGGTGTTCGACAGCCTGCAGGTTCTCGGACTGAAGCTCGCCGGCATCGCTTTGTGGTCGCTCCCCGTCGTCGCCGGATGGCTCGTACTATCGGTCGCGCTCGGGCGAACGCAGGAACGGCGTGCCGCGCAGGACGTCGCGGTCGCACAGGGAGATTGACGATGATCGGGCTCACCCGCCGTGAATTCGTCGCGCTCGTCGCATCGTCGCTTTTCACGCCGCGTGCCGTGGGTGACGCGACCCCTTCGCCGATCATCATGCGTCCCATTCCCCATTCGGGTGAACGATTGCCTGCTGTCGGGCTCGGCACCGCTAGCGTGTTCGACCGCGACACCGAAGAAACGCGGCGCTCGGCGGCAGCGGTCGTGCATACGCTGCTCGATGGCGGCGCGCGCCTTATCGATACCGCATCGACTTATGCCGATGCCGAGCTCGTGCTTGGCAAGGTGCTTGCAGCCGAGGGCGTGCGCGACAGGATCTTCATCGCGACGAAGCTGGAGGAGCCCGACGAAGCCGAGCTCGAGCGCTCGCTCACGCGCCTGCGGACGCGCAAGCTCGACCTGCTGCAGCTGCACAACGTGCGCGACCCGCGCCAATCACTTGCGCAGTTTTTTGCCTGGAAGCGGCAAGGTATCTGCCGCTACGTGGGCATCACGTCGACATATCACAGCGATTTCGATGCCGTGCTCGCGGTGCTCAAACGAGAGAAGCCCGATTTCGTGCAGATCGACTATTCGATCGACAACCGTCTGGTGGAAGCGCGCATCCTGCCGCTCGCCGCGGATGTCGGCGCGGCGGTGCTCACCGCGCTGCCGTTCGGACGCGGCCGGCTGTTCCGTACCGTGCGCGACAAGCCGATCCCCGACTGGGCGCAGCCGTTCGCCGGGAGCTGGGCGGTGTTCTTCCTCAAATACCTGCTCGGCGACGAGCGGGTGACGGCGGTGATTCCGGGTACCACCAGCGCCGCGCACATGGCCGACAACCTGGGCGCGATGCGCGGTCCGCTGCCCGACCAGGCGCAGCGCAAGCGAATGGTGTCGTTCATCGCGAGCCTGTAGCGCGCTCGGGACGAGGCCGCCGTTACTGCGGTATCGAGTCCAGTTTGCGCCACATGTGGATCTTGGACACGAACGTCGAGCCCACGGCCACGGCAAACGGTTCGAGCCCGAAGCGCACGAAGCCGCAATCTTCGTAGAGCAACCGCGCGCTGTCGTTGCCGTCGGTCACCGTGAGTTGGACGAGCATGACGCCGTCGCGCGAACGTGCATGCGCCAGCGCGGCAAGCACGAGCGCGCGACCACAGCCCTTCTGCCGGTACGCCGGCAGCACGTACATGCCGAAGAGCGTCGCCTTGTGGCGGGCCTTCTCGCGTGATTCGAAAGAAATGCCGGCAACTCCCGCGAGGCGGTCGTCTGCGAACGCACCGAGGACGACGTCACGCGGCTCGGACACAACGCCAAGACGCGATTGCCACCATTCGAGCGGAAGGCTCGCTCGTTCCGCATGGCTCGAAGTGAACGCATCGGGGTGCTCGGCGTACGCTTTGAGCATCAGCTCGCGGTATGCGGGAGCTTCGGCCGGCACGAGACGGCGCACTTTCATGTTCGACATTGTCGACGAGCATGGCGCCAGCCTAGGCCGGCGTGGCAATCTTGAGTCCGACGATGCCGGCGATGATGAGACCGAGACTGATGAGCCGGCCCGCATTGGCAACTTCGCCGAGAAGCACGATGCCCATGATGGCCGTTCCCACCGCGCCGACGCCGACCCACACCGCGTACGAGGTTCCGACAGGGAGCGACTTCATCGCGATGCCGAGCAACCAGAGGCTGACGACCATCGCCAGAACCGTTCCGATCGTGGGCCACAGCCGGGTAAAGCCGTTCGTGTACTTCAAACCGATAGCCCAACCCACTTCGAACAGTCCAGCGAGCATCAGGAGCAACCAGGCCATCGGATCTCACCTCGTCTATGTGGAGCGATTTAGGGTATTAGCGCCCTGACTTCGCGTCGATAGGCGGCACAGGGCTCACGCACCGCGAATCGCGCGCTGCCTGGTTTTGCTCAATGAAGTGAATGCGCGTTGATACGACCATTCGACGAGCTCCTTGAGATAACCCGGCGGAAAGTCGGACACGTTCACGATGGTAATCCAGCCGAACCGTCCGCGATATCGGGCCGGTTTTACACCGGGGATGTCCGTGAGCTCAAGGAACCGGTCGGATGAAACGCGGGTACTGAAGCGCCATCGCTCCGGCTCGCTCGTCTTGAAGTATGCGAACTTCTTGCGGTCGACCGAGTAGACGAGAAAATTGTAGGGCTCACCGTAGGGTGTTTCGGTTGTCTGTTGGAAGTTCCGGCAGAACTGCCTCAATTGCGATACGTTCATCCGGATGCGCCGCTTCGATGCAGCTCGACTTCGCCCTCAATCTCCACCGGAATACGAAACGGCAGCTCCGCGAGCCCCACAGCACTGCGTGCGTGCGACCCGCGCTCAGAGCCGAAAACGGAAACGATGAGGTCGGTGAACCCGTTGATGACTGCGGGCTGGCGATTGAAACCGGGGGCCGAGTTGACCATCCCGAATACGCGCGACCAGCAAGCGATCCGGTCCAGGCTGCCAAGTTCTCGCTTCAGGCTTCCGAGGATGGCAAGCCCGGTGAGGCGAGCGGCAATGTACGCCTGTTCCTCGGTGACTTCGGTGCCAACCTTGCCGAGAGGGAGCGCGAGGCTGCCGTCGGCGTTGGTGGGTCCGTGGCCGGAGATAAGGGCGCGCGAGCCCACGACGCGCACCCATGGAAATGGCAGGGTGACACCGTGCGGAAGCTTGAGCGGCTCCGGCAGCGCGTAGCCAAGGGCGGCCAAGCGTTCTTCAGTAGTTGGCATATAGGGCCTGGTCGCGGCGGCAGCTATGACGTCTGTCGTCGAAGGTAGAAAGCGTCACCGTAAGGTCCGGTGGCCGCTGGAAAGTTACGGGTACTGAATTGCATCGGACAGGTATCGCAGATGTAATCGAAGCCCTTCGATTCAAGGATTGGCCGACTCATTGGTAGGTGAGGCACACCATCAATCAAGATAGATGCGATACCGCAAGCCCGGCTTATTGCCGAACGCAGCTGGCTTCGTAAACTGCTCCAGCAAAACGCCGCCATTCGCGAGTATCACGCGCTGAGACGCCACGTTGACGACATCGGTCGTGATTTCGACGAAGGAGAGGCACTCCTGTTTCGCCAGAGGCAAGATCAGCGATAAGGCGAGCGTTGCGTAGCCACGGCCCCGTTTCCACGGGACGACACCGTAACCGATATGTCCCAGGCAATAATCGGGAAGATTCGTTGTTCCGGGAGACCACCGGAAGCTTACGCTTCCGGCGAATTCACCGTCCCACATCCAGCGCTGAAACCCGGGAAGCCGATCCGCGGTGGTTCCGTCGGGCAGCTTAATCGGCGGTCCCGTCGCCTCTCGATCATCCATTGAGGCAAGAAAGGCGGCTGGATCGAGCTTTATGCGTTGAAGTTCCTCGGTCGCGGCCTCCGCGCCCCTCGAGCTGTCTGGCGACCAGCCTCGACCAAGCGCCGCAACATAACTTGCCAAATACGATTTGCGAGGGCGCACTAGCTGCATACCTACGCGCCAGCTGCATCACGCGAAAGTCGCATACGAACCACTCTGACTGGAATTTGCCGCTTCCCGCGAAAAAGTTCGCTTTCGCCGACCTTCGTGAATCCGTGCCTTGCATAAAACGTTTCCGCGTTCAGTAGAGCGAGAACGCTTACGGCGTCCGGCTCCCGGCGCCGTGCCTGACTGATTCCGAGCTGCAAGAGCATGGTCCCGATGCCCCGACGAACCGCCGTGGGCTGCACATATAGCTTTTCGATCTCCGCCGGCCGAATCTCGAGAAACCCGAGCACGAGATCCGCTTCCGTCGCCAACCAAACCCGTTCCTCGCCAATGGCTTTCGCGTACATGTTCGGCGGGCGATCCTCGAACCACGCCTCGAGTTGCGCGTGCGAGTAGTAAGCGGCACACAAGTGCTTGACAGAGTTGCGATGTATGGCCGCAATCGTCGCCGCGTCGTCTTCGGTTGCGAGGCGTGTCAGGACGGCAAGTGCGCGCATAGCTCGAGTGCGGCGTAACGTTTATGGCAACCGGCGCGTCGACGAGACGGTGACCGAAGAGCAAGCCGGGTGTCGGCCACCTGTGCTCATCGGGAAGTCCGTTGCCCCAGCTCTTGGGCGAGCCCGATGAGAATCCCTTCCGGGCCCCGGACGTAGCACAGCCGATACGTATCTTCGTACTGGACCACTTCGCCGACTAGCCCTGCGCCGCGTTTGACGAGCCGGGCGAGCGTATCGTCGATGTCCTCCACGGTGAACATGACGCGTAGGTAGCCGAGAGCGTTCACCGGGGCGTTGCGGTGATCGGCGACTACCGGCGGCGCGAGGAACCGGGAGATCTCTAGCCGGCTGTGACCATCCGGCGTACGCATCATGGCAATCTCGACCCGCATGTCGCGCAATCCGGTGACGCCATCTGCCCAGTCTCCTTCGATTGGGGCGCGCCCCTCGAGAACGAGGCCAAGTTCGGTGAAGAACTCAATGGCGGCATCGATGTCTTCGACCACGATGCCGACGTTGTCCATACGCTTGACGGTCATGATGTCTCCTTGGCGTCCGACGATCGAGGTAACCCGGGCGCGACGCTGACGCGCTGAAACGAAAACTTGAACCGGGGCGACCGATTGACCGGAAGGTCAGGCACCGTACGCCTCGCGCAGCAGACGTGCGAGGCGATCGGCCTCAGCATCCGGCACGCGCTTGGCACGGGAGGGATTGAGCTCGTCTCTCCCGTTGACGGGAACTAGATGAACATGGACGTGCGGCACCGCAAAGCCTTCAACCGCGACACCAATACGTTTCGCTGAAGTGACCGAGCGAAGACCTGGCGCCAGCTTGGACGCTGTCGCCCATAGCGCCTGGTATGCGGGAATGGGCATGTCGAACAGGTAGCCGACATGGCCCTTCGGAACGAGGAGCAGATGGCCGGGGTTGATATGCTCCAGCGGGAAGAAAGCGATGTGGTCCTGGTCCTCGAAGACGATAGTCGCTGGCACACGGCGCGCGATGATCTCGCAGAAGATGCAGGGCGTTGGGCTGGCCACGGTGTGCGCTGCCTGACGTTCAAGGTAACCGGCGCACTGCGCCGATGATGAGCGAAGAAGAACGCATCTGCGGGCGCCGGTTGACCGTGGGGTTAGGCCGCAGTTGCATGGTCCTAACTTATATGATCTTGCGCATAAGCGCGTTGGGAACCTCGACGCCACGGATAACCGGCCGCCGCTTCTCGATCAGCACAAAACCAAACCTCTCGAAAAACGGCTGTGCCGTGCGGCTGACATCTGAAGTCAGCTCAGGGAGACCCATATGCACCGCTTCGAACTCAATGAATCATCAGCGGTGCAGAGCGACCGTCCATACTTGACCATGCTGCTGATTGGCGTCGGCGCGCGGTGCGTCCGCACCGACGCCATGTTGGGCATCAGGTCGACGTCAGACTGGATGAACGAGCGAACGCAGGACGTGCCTTGTCTCACGATTGACGGTAGCTCACGCCTTCATGGGCGTGCGGAGGAAACCGACAGGGATCGCCAGCCGCACGCCGGGTCCATGCGCGGCCGCAAACAGAAGGCCGGCGATGAACGTAAA
>Ga0070663_100002495_pt1 | contig 10380 bp, 10 predicted proteins | sample KBSC63metaG_FD_65646 | JGI IMG/M metagenome (GOLD analysis project Ga0070663, IMG submission 65646) | Corn rhizosphere microbial communities from Kellogg Biological Station, Michigan, USA - KBS C6-3 metaG | ecosystem: Host-associated > Plants > Roots > Rhizosphere > Soil ...
ATCGACACGAGCCCCATGGCGTAGTCGAACGCTTCCATCGTCAGCCCCGCGACATCGTGCCTTGGGGATAGCTTAGCGCTCTAATGGCAGCTTTCCACCCAACAGTAGCGTCCGCTTTCGACCCATTCCTGCCATTAGCCGCCTTCAGTTTTCGAGGAGCGTTGCCACCGGGTCGCTGAGGCAGAGCAAGATCATGACCGTCAGAATTGCGATCATTGGCCTGCGTCCCTTCACGAGTATGCCCGCCGCGCATGCGCACATGAAAACGCCAAGCTCCGTCCAGTCAGCCCAGCTGAAGTAGGCGAACGAAGCCCAGCCCATCAGGGCGTAACGCCAGCCGTACGCGACCACATTCGCGAAAAAGATGCAGCCAAGGACTGTGCCCTTCTCCTTGAAGAAGTGCTCGTCGAAATCTTTGCGCTCAGCCGCGTCGCTGGGGATGATCAGCACCGCGCCAAAATAGAGCAGGCTGCAAATTACCAGGGAAGCAAAGAGCGCAGCGCTGTTGTCCGGAACCGCGTCTTTCGCTCGCCAGGCGATCTCCCAGAAGATCGCAATGCTGAGCATCATTTGAAGCGCGAGCAAAGCGGTCGGCCAACCCAGCTGAACTTTATCGCGAGCTTCGACCACCTTCGCGAGGCCGCTGAGAAGGTGCGCAAGCGCGAGACCTAGAAGCAGCGAATAGAGCGAGAAGACATATTCGAAGACGCTCATCGCAACCCTCGCAACGACACATTGCAGACAATAGCTCGTCTGTTACGCTTACGTAACTGCTTGGAGCCAGCCGCATGCACATCCCCCTGCCCAAACCTCTGCACGGCTGGCGCGCGTTCGTCGGGGAGGTGGGCATCATCGTGCTCGGCGTGCTGATCGCGCTCGCGTTCGGCCAACTCGCGCAGTCGGTCCACGACCGGATCGCGGCAGCACAGGCGCGCGAGGCGATCAGAGCCGAAGTTCGCGAGAATCTGTGGTGGCTTGAGACTCGCGGGAATTATGAGCCCTGCATCGATCGGATGATCAACCAACTCGGTTCCGTGCTTGCCCGAGCCCGGAGCGGAGAACCGACGCCGCTGATCACGGATGTCGACTTCCCGCTTCATTCGAAGATGACGTCGCTTCGGTGGAACGCGAATGCCGAAGCCGGTCGTGCAAGCCTGTTTTCCGAGCAAGAGCTGCGCATCCTCGGGAACATGTACTTCACCACCGACGAATATCGCGATTCCCAGGAGCAGGAGGAGGCGGTCTGGGCGAGGATCGGCTTCGTCGGCGGCTTACGGCATTTTACGCCGACCGATACCCATGACCTCGGCGTGCTCCTGTCCGAAGCGCGTTACCGCGATTCCAGGGCAAGGCTGGACGTGGAGCGTGCCCGTCAGTGGGCCGCAAGGCTGCACCTTACGGCGGCCAACCCGGATTCCGTCGAAAAGATAAGGCTCTCGAGCGTGCCGGATTGCCCATCGCTCACGGGCCCGCCGACGAGCGAGTGAATTGCGAGCCAATGGCAACTTTCCACCCAAACTTGCCGCGACAGCGTTCGACCCATTGCGGACATTAGCGCTCGGACGGGTAGGGTAATTGTCGCCGTGTCGCATTACGAGTGCGGCTAAGATGCGAGGAGCCGGACGCCCAAGGCACGATGATGTGCTCACGCCCACCGAATGGAAGGTGGCGGAGCAGGTGCGGCACGGAATGACGAATCGGCGAATTGCTGAACGGATGGGTATCAGCATCGACGCGGTCAAATTTCACGTCGGCAACGCACTTTCGAAGCTCGGCTTTTCAAGCCGCACGCAGCTTCGGTTGTGGGATGGCGTCGCCAAAGGAACGGCCCTTCACCATTCAAGGAGGAGACAAGCCATGCACTCCGAGTCCACGATCGAGAGTTACATGATGCTGGGCCAAGTTGCCCGAACCACCAAGCGCTTCGACGAATCCCACGCATGGTACCGCGATGTACTTGGCCTCCCGGAACTCTACAGCTTCGGAAATCTGGCCTTCTATGATCTGGGCGGCGTCCGGCTCATGCTCACGGAAGAAGAGGGAGATCTCGCATCAGAGTCCATCCTCTACCTGCGCGTTCCAGATATCCACGCGATGAAGGGGGAGCTCGAACAAAGGGGCGTGGAATTCATCAATGCACCCCACTTGATTCACCGGCATGAAGACGGGACCGAGGAATGGATGACAGCCTTCCAAGACAACGAAGGGCGACCTCTGCAACTGATGTCGCAGGTCCGCGCCCAGGCCGGTTAGCTGACGCATTGGAATGTCCGCTTTCCACCCAAAGCTCGCATTAGCGCGTGCGTGGCAAGCCGAGGACTGAAGTTCGTTGTCCTACTGCCGCTCTATGGCGGTTTGCGTTCGGCGTTCGGTCGTTCGCCTCGCGGAACGCGCAGTCCCTGTCGAGATGAGGTCGTCTTTTAGTGTCCGAACGCATCGTGGCCCTCGGCCTCCTCACCAAGAATGACGTTTGGCTTCTCGGACCGGCGTTCGATCGATTATGGCCCCTGGAGAAGGCGCCCGATTTCAGTGGACTGCTTCGCGCGATCGATGACGCCGATCGACAGCTTGCGCGGCGACCAAAGGACGATGAACGAGATCGCTAAGGGCACCTTGTACCGGTTTCAGGCAGCCCCGCGCAGCCAAGCAGCGGCTCGTGTGCAATTCCAGCGACGAAAATTGCGAGCGTCGATCAGCTCCTCGCCGAAGAGGTCCGCTGATGGTCGGGGCTGTGGAACGGGTCTTTCAGCTGGCCCCCGGAATGCCGAAACCGCGGAGAAGCCGTTGCCCTTCCAGGTGGTATTTTCAAAGAATGGCGTGATCATCGCTCAAAGGCCCGTGACGTCGCAATTGGCTGGCCAGGGCTCATTGCGAACCTTCTTCCGCCACTTCGCAATTACGACAAAGTCTCAGGATTTGCTCGGCGGCGACCCGCTCTCTGCTTTAGCGACTGCCGCATCGGCATGGCTGCCGGCAGCGTTCTGCCCTGATCACGCGGCGACACAGATGAAAAGCTATGCCGGTAGGCTCAGTAGACCTCCCCAACCTTGTTGCCGTCCCGAAGAACGTCGCAGACAGGACAGTCGTCACTGTCGCGCGCCTCCTCCACGGCTTTTCGGTCGCTCTCTGCCAGGATGTGCTTCTTCTTGACGAGAGCGCCACCGGGTCTTGTCAGCTTGTTGATTCTGTAGAGTTTCATGCCCGCCCCTGATCTGCACCATGGACACGGTTTGTTGCGGTGGCAAGGCCGAGCCAGGCGTGACTGTCGCAGTGACGCACCGCGGCCGGACAATCCTCCAAATCTGCGGCACGGCCGCTGGCGCGACGCGTTGGCCCCGGATGGCGGCAGACCCGATCATGAACATGCGAGCGCGAGTTGCGCAATGTCGACTCCTTGCGCGGCACACGACGGACCTGCGAGCGGCGAAGATTCTGCTGCAGATGGCCGATGAAGGTGAGCGGGACATCCAGCGACTGGAGCACCACTCCACGGATGGGATGTCCGGCAAGGACACGAACGATTAGCGGTCCACCCCTTGCCGGAACACTTGCTGCGAAGGCAGCGCTTAATGCGCCTGCTTGTCCTTGCTAGGCAGACCCCTGCGATACTCGCGGAGAAGGACAGCGGCGAGGACGAACGTGGCGGCACCGAGGACCCCGAGGACAAGGCTCAACCAGAAGTTTCGGACGATGATCGCGACGAGTAGCATCACGAAGGCCGCGACGGCCGCGATGGCGATTGTCGACGGCGGAAGGGGCTTGCGGGCCATGCCGGCCTTGTCGACCCCATCGCTCTCGGCAGCAAGTGCAAGAAGCGCCAGTTCGAGATATTCCGGTCGAGCGGGGCGTCCACTTTCTACCCATTCCTGACGTCAGCGGCCTGAGTCTGTTTTCGACTCGAACCAGACACTAGCGGTTCGGGGACACTTTCGAGCCAGGCGGACGCTAAATCGCTAGAGATTGGTTCCAGTAGCGGAGCAGGTAGAACCCGATGACTAGAGCTGGAGCCAAGTAGTCAAGCCAACGCACCCGCACGACTGCCAAAATGATATAAACTGCCAGTGGACCCACCATGCGAAGCCAGTCGAATGGCGTCACTGTGCCGCCCACGGTCGCCTGTGTCCCTCCGAAAACCGTTAGCCAGAGGGCAAAATACGTCGCTTGGTAGGCGGCAAAGATCGACCAAAAATACCGGCGGTTCGCTTCGTAGAAACGACCTAGGTCGCAGTTTTCGTCCACGACGTCTGGAAGTGACGCGAATGCAAGCAGGACAAGCAAAAGAATCTGGACGAACTCTCCTAGGTAGACGCCGAACGTCAGAGCGCTTGTTAGGTCCCTGCCGGTCCACTGTGCGAACCACATTCGGATGACTTCCAGCATCACGAGAGACGTCGCGATGAGAACTCGCCCATCCCACCTCACAGTCTCGCGCGGTCGGATTAGCCTGTGGAAGGAGACAACGATGTCCGCGAGCGCCAAGCCCATCAAAATGGATATGAGGACAAGAGCGTATTCAAACGGCCTCATGAGCGCCTCCCCGCGGCAGACTATACGGAAAGCGCTGTCTCAGGAATGTCGGCATTCCACCCATTGCGAACGCCTCGCTGTTGTGGAACCTCACTGGGATGCCTGGACGCCTGATCCTTACCTTTAGCGCCATCGTCCTGTTCATCGGCGGAGGGGCAACCCTGTTCGCGCCCGATGAACTGGCACGAGCATTGGGCCCATCTGCCTCGCGGGGCTTGGCGGTGATCATCCAGCTTGCGGGAAGTGGTTTGCTTGGCTTCGCGCTGACCAACTGGATGAGCCGGAGGAACAGGATCGGCGGGATTTACGCCCGGCCATTAGCAATGGGTAATCTGCTCCTTTTTTCGACCGCCGCGCTGACGCTCGGGAAGGCCGCAGCGACGGATAGCCTTCCGGTCGCCGCCATTGGCGTTTGCGTGGTGCTCGCTGTGTTGGCCGCGAGTTTTGCGTGGCTCGTCTTTGCCCATGACCCACTTTCGGACCCGGCAGCAAAGACCGCTGCGTAGAGTAAGCTTTACACCCGAACTTGCCGCATCAGGGCAGCGCCCAAGACAAGATTCCACACCGAGATCGCCGGCAGCGCTCTCTGCTTGGTATGGCCCGAGAGCAGCTGGGAAGCTCGAAGATCACCTGTCGCCGGTCCTCAAGGGGGGGGCCGCCAGGATTAAACATCAGTCCGAAATGGATATTTCAGCCGGTCTTAACCCATGAAATGCGATGGGAAGGGCACGGCGGAGGCCGTCGCCGCGGCCACGGCCGATCAATCCCTCTCCTCAAGAAGGTCTCCCTTGCAGCCGATCGCAGTCCCCAAGTCGAGATTCGCGAACTGGCTGCTGTCGCCCGGACAGGACGTCGACCCGAGCATCGCGCAGCACCTCAGAAGCGGCCTCTTCACGTCGATTCCGATCTTCCTCGGGGGTGTCATCAACAGCATCGTCGTCGCGGCGATCGCGGCTTCGCGTCATCCCACCTGGCCCTTCCTCCTGTGGCTGGGCATCGAGCTTCTCCTCGGCGCCCTGCGCTTTGCCGTCGTGCTCTTCGCGCGCCGCGCCCGGAGCCGAGGCGTACCGCCGCCGCTCACGCTGCCGGCCCTCCTCTCGTGCGGATGGGCCGCGTCGATCGGCTTTGGCGCGTTCATCAGCGTCGCAAGCGAGGACTGGATCCTCGCGACCATCATCTGCCTTTCCGCGGCCGCGATGGTCTCGGGCATCTGCCTGCGCAATTTCGGGACGCCGCGGCTTGCGGTCGCGATGATGATGCTGAGCCTCGCGCCATGCGCCGCGGCGGCGCTGCTGGTCAGCGAGAAGGTCATGGTCGTGGTGACGATCCAGTTGCCGATCTACATGGCGGCGATCGGCACCGCGGCATTCCGGCTCAACCGGATGATGGTCGCGCGGATGGTCGCCAAGGACGCGCTCGAGAAGAGCGAGGCGTTCAACCGCAGCATCCTCGAATCCAGCCCCGATTATACATTGCTGCTCGATGCGCGGGGCACGATCGTCTTCTGCAACCGCCCGGGCGCCGGCCGCTCCGGCACCCAGTCGATGATGGGCGCGCTGTGGCTCGACATGCTCCCGTCCGAGAACCGCAACGAAGGAGTCCGGGCCCTGGCGAGCGCAAGGGCGGGCGACATCGCGCGGCTGTCGGTCGCGCACGACGGCGAGGAGAGACGCCGCTGGTTCGACCTTGCCGTCTCGCCGGTTGCCGACGGGTCGGGACGCATGCTCGTCGTCGCCCGCGACATCACCCACCAGAAAGCGAGCGAGGAGCGCGCCGTCTGGATGGCCAATCACGATCCGCTGACAGGCCTTCCGAACCGGCTCGTCCTGCAAGACCATCTCGAAACGCTGGTCAGCGGCGGCATGCAGCAGCAGGGCTTCGCGCTGCTCGTCCTCGACGTCGACAATTTCAAGATGATCAACGACACGCTCGGCCACGACGCTGGCGACGCCTTGCTCACCGCGTTCGCCGACCGGCTGCGCCAGGCGGTCCGGAGCGAGGACCTCATCGCGCGGCTCGGCGGCGACGAGTTCGCGATCGTCCTGCGCGCGTGCACCGAGGCCGAGGTCGGGCGCGCCGCAGAAAAGATCTTCTCGGCGCTCCAGCAGCCGTTCTCGCACAATGGACGGGCGATCGACTGCAATGCGAGCATCGGCGCCTGCCTCGCGCCGCGCGACGGGTCGGCGCGGTCGGAGCTGATGAAGGCCGCCGACGTCGCCCTTTATTCGGCCAAGAGCAGCGGCCGGGCCCAGCTGAAGATCTTCCACAGCGCGATGCGGAACGACGTCCAGGTTCGGACCGCGACCATGTTCGCCGCGCGCCGCGCGCTCGCCGCCGGCGAGGTCCTGCCCCATTACCAGCCCAAGGTCGCCCTGCGCGGCGGGCGGATCGTCGGCTTCGAAGCGCTGCTGCGCTGGCGCGACCCGTCGGGTCGATTGTGCTGTCCCGACGAGCTCAAGGCGGCGTTCGACGATCCGCTCCTGTCCAAGGCCATCAGCGACCGGATGATCGACCAGACGCTCAACGACATCCGCCTTTGGCTCGATGCCGGAGTCGAGTTCGGCCATGTCGCGATCAATGTCGCGGCGGGCGAATTCCGCTGCGGGAACTTCGCCGAGACGCTCCTCGAGAAGCTCTCGCGCCGGCAAATCCCGGTCGGCGCGCTCCAGATCGAAGTGACCGAGACCGTCTTCCTGGGCCGCGGCGCGGACCATGTGCAGCGCTCGCTTCAGCAGCTCAGTGGCGCGGGGCTGCGTATCGCGCTCGACGATTTCGGAACCGGCTATGCGTCGCTCGCGCACCTCATGCAATTTCCCGTCGACGCCCTGAAGATCGACAAGTCTTTCATCGAGCAAATCGGACGCAATAGCGGCGCGGAAGCCATCACGAGGGCGATCGTCAATCTCGGCCACAGCTTCGACATCGAGATCATCGCCGAAGGCATCGAGAGCGCCGAGCAGCAATCCTATCTTCTCGGCCTCGGCTGCCAGACGGGCCAGGGCTATCTCTATTCGAAGGCGGTGCCGGCCGAGATGGTCCAGCCGATGCTCCGCGGAGATCTCGCGCGGCGCGCCTGAGCAGCGCGGCGAAGCGCCGCCGGCGCCGCACTTCGTATGCGTCCGGTGCCAGCGACCCAACGGATTGCGTAAATCGCCGGAAAAAAGAGAACCCTTGTCGCGCTCATGCTTTGTTGGATAACCGCGTCAGCGAGAGCCGGCCGTAGTCGAACAGCCGTATCTCCGGCTCGGCAAGGTTCGCCTCCCAGCTTGCCGGGCCATAAGCCGCAAGCGCCCGCCTCGTCAGGACAAGCGATCCGCGATGGGCGCTCGAGACAGGCCGCGCCCCACCGATATTGGCTCAGTCGTGGCGGCGCTCGGCGAAGTCCCGAGATTGCCTGGGACGCGTGACGCGCAGCCCCGGGATGCCGCCACGGTCCACCGCGATTCGCCAGCTGGTGAACTCCTCGATGCTGATGGAATAGCGCGCGCAGGCTTCATCGGCGGTCAGCAGGCCTCCCGCGACCGCGGCAAGGACCTCAGCCTTGCGCCGGACCACCCAGCGTTTCGTATTCACCGGCGGCAGCGTTTCGAGGGTCAGGGCTTCGCCGAGGGGCCCGATGGCCTGGGCCGCGCGGATCTTTTGGTTCTCGAGCATCAACTCTCACAGGTATCGGACTTTTGCGAACGGCTTCGCCTTAACCTCCCGCTACTGAAGAATTCCTCAAGGCCGCTGGTTAACAGGTCCGCCGCCGACCCCCTTCGGGCAGGCTGAGGCGCCTGGCGCGATCAAGGACCCGGTCGGCGTCACGGAGCCGCCCCAGGATGTCCCAAGCAAGGTCAGGCGGCGGGATCGTGCAAGTTATCGCCCGGCCGACATTCGCCGCCAATCGGGCAAACGCCTGCCGCTCACGCGCAACCGCCACATCGCGCTTTCGACGCCATGCTCAAGGATGAAGTTTTATCGCGTCCTTGAAGACGATCGTGACCACTGGCGCATCGTGAGCGTCGGTCACCTCGATGCGGTGATTGAGGCCAAGATGCCCTTGTCGGACCTCGCTGCAGGCAATCTCGCGCGCCATCGTCACGGCAGCTTCGCGGGCGGCCTCGGCGCTCGGAAACTCCTGCCCCTCCGGGTCGAGAAGCACGGTCTCTTCGTGCAAATGAAAGAAGAAGCGTGGCATGGCCGTGCCAACGAATTCGGTTTTGGGAGGTTGCTTCAGCGGCTTCGAACCCGCGGATGCGCGCTTACACTCAACGGATCAACATCAATGACGATGCCCTTCCGCATGCCGCAACAGCAGTAGGCGACATTAATCCGCCGGCGCTATGGATCGGCTCAGCCCGTTACCATCGCCCAAGTTGGGAGCGGGTCGCGGCCCGGCCACTCTCAAGAGGTCGACGCCGGGCCGCATCCGCGTCCCGTCCCACAGGAACAAGCGGCCCATATCCGGGTTCATCTCGGGTGCGGCATCCCCTGCGCACAACAGCGAAGGGACGGCTCGATCGAAGGCTCGGGCCGTCCCTTTCTCGTCAAGCGATCGCCGTAGCGACCATCCGCGCTCGCTCCTCATGCAGAGAGAGGCGAATTCGCCGGACGGCCAATCATCAACGAGGCAAGGAATTGCGCGGCGCCCGCCTTCGCTTCTTCGGAAAAAGCGGAACGCCGGCAGCATCAGCGCCGGGTGGCGGCCGCCAGTGCGAAGGCAGGCGATCATCCTGAACGCGCTCACCGACCGTCTGACGCGAAAGGGTTCATGAGCTGCTGCCCTTGCTCGAAGGCTTGAGCGGCCAGCCTGAACCCGGGGCGCGGCTAATTCATCTCAATGATCGAGCGGATGCGCGCCGCCAGCTTGTCCATGGAGAAAGGCTTGCTCATCACTTCCATGCGGGGCTCGAGGTGGCCGTTGGTAATCGCTGCGTTCTCCGCATAGCCGGTGATAAACAGCACCTTGAGCCTGGGGCGCCTGGCACGAGCAACGTCCGCCATTTCCTTGCCGTTCATGCCGCCGGGCAGGCCGACGTCGGTGATCAACAAGTCGATGTTGACGTCGGATTCGAGGATCTTCAGGCCTGACGCCGCGTCGGCGACCTCGATCGCGCGGTAGCCGAGCTCCGAGAGCGTGTCGCCGATCAGCATGCGGATGGTGGGTTCGTCATCCACGACGAGGACAGTCTCGCCTTCGCCTGCCCGGGGGAGTTCGCCCGCCTGCGCGTCGAGCCCCTTCTCCTCAGGCTTGCCGACGTGGCGCGGCAGGTAGATCTTGACCGTGGTTCCCTGCCCAAGCTCTGAATAGATTCGGGCCTGCCCGCCCGACTGTTTCGCGAACCCATAGACCATCGAAAGCCCCAACCCCGTTCCCTGCCCGGTCGGCTTGGTGGTGAAAAACGGGTCGAATGCTTTCGCGATGGTGTCGGGAGACATGCCGACGCCTGTGTCGGTCACGCAGATCGCGACATATTGACCGCGCTCCATGTCGCGCTCCTTCGCCGCCGTATCGTCCACCCAGGTGTTGGCCGTTTCAAGCGTCAGCGTCCCGCCCTTGGGCATGGCATCGCGAGCGTTGATGCAGAGGTTCAGGATTGCATTCTCGAGCTGGTTGGGATCGCAAACACAATTCCAGAGGCCCGCGGCGAGCACTGTCTCCATGTGCAGGTTCGGACCAACCGTCCGGCGGATCAACTCTTCCATGCTGCCGACCAGCGAGTTCACATTCACCACGGTCGGCTGCAGCGTCTGCCGGCGGGCAAACGCGAGCAGGCGGTGAGTCAAAGTCGCAGCGCGTGCCGCCGCCCCCTGGGCGGCCGTGATGTAGCGCTCCAGCTCGTTGATGCGGCCTTGGGCAAGCCTGATCTT
>Ga0070663_100002505_pt1 | contig 10360 bp, 10 predicted proteins | sample KBSC63metaG_FD_65646 | JGI IMG/M metagenome (GOLD analysis project Ga0070663, IMG submission 65646) | Corn rhizosphere microbial communities from Kellogg Biological Station, Michigan, USA - KBS C6-3 metaG | ecosystem: Host-associated > Plants > Roots > Rhizosphere > Soil ...
CCCTGCTTCGGGTCGCCCGCATCGTCTTCGGCCAACAGTTCGAACTTGGCCTTCTTGCCGCCGATGGTCACGCCCTTGGCATTCAACTCATCGATGGCCATGCGAGCACCATTCTCGTTGTCCTTGCCGAGGTGAGCAATGCCGCCGCTGGTAGGACCCACGTGGCCGATCTTGACGACCAAGTCTTGGGCGAATGCCACAGCGCCCAGCGTCATCAGCGCTGCGCCGACGATCACTTTCAATTTCACTTGCATGAAGAAACCTCCGTATAGGAATGTGGAGTGAGAGCGTTGATAACTCAACGGGCGCCACCATACCCCAAATGAAACTCTTACCAATACCGGGAATCCTCGGGTCGCCATGACCGTTGAAACGGTAGGTATGAGTGAGGGGTTTCAATGGAGGTGGAGGTGGATCGAAGAGTCGTTTGATGGTTCCTGGTCTAGGGCCATCTGCAGCTCATAACGAAAGATCTAGCGACTGCGATGACGGGATAACTCCTGAGCCACCGCTCGCGCAACCACATCCCGCAAGGTCGATGCCAACTCGGCGCGTGTTTCGCGCACCAAAGCGTCGGCCAGTCGCGTCAATGCCGGGGCCAGCGCCTCACGAACTCGGTATTCGAGCATCAGGTCGATCTGGCGCTGCACGTCTCCAAGGATGCGCTCCACAAGCCGCTCGGAGGATTCCTCAGGCGCCTGCGCCGCACGTGTAGCAGCCAAGCGCGCCGCCACCGATTGAGGCGGAGAAGGCGCATCCACCACTTCGGTGAGCTTGGGTAGTTCCGATGGAGGCATGCTCATGAAGGAGTTCCAGCGACATCAAATCGTTGCAAAGCGTATCCGCGCCCGGCGTAGTGCTTCCAGCGCCGCCGGGCGGCTTCGCGCTCTGCCTCATTCGTCGAAACAATCTCGATCAAGCGGTTGAAGCTCTCAAAAGCTACTGCCGGCTCCTCACCGAGATGCACCAGCACCGGATGATGCGCACCTTGGTCTGCCCGCTCGACGAGCCAGATCGGTGTGCGCTTGAGCCGTGTCGGCACCAGGACTCCCTGGCGCACGAGAACGTGCGGAATGAACTCCTGCGGATCGAAGGTCCACAAGGCCCTGTCCAATCGCGTGAGCGTCGCCACCGGCGCGCTCACTGCCACCCCGCTAGCTCCGCTGCGCAAGGCCTTGCGCAGCAGTCGACATGCGTACAGCAGCCTGTCGGGAACATTGAAGTGGAATTGGACTTCCGTCATGGTCCTGCCGCGCGAACATGGCCCGTTCCCACGCTCATCCGAACCTCAAGCCGCCTGCGACAAAACGAAGTGCGTGAGCAAGCCCACCGGACGCCCGGTAGAGCCCTTGGCAGCACCCGACTTCCATGCCGTCCCCGCCACGTCCACGTGCGCCCACCGGTACTTGCCTGTGAACCGCTGTAGAAACTTCGCTGCGGTGATCGCCCCGCCCGCACGCGACCCCACGTTTGCCATGTCCGCGAAATTGCTCTTGAGCGCGTCGTCGTATTCCTCGTCCAGCGGCAAGCGCCACACCGGATCGAGCGCAGCCCGGCTGGCGTCAAGCAGTTGATTGGCCAAGGCATCGTCGGGGCTGAACAGTCCCGAGTGGTGGTTGCCCAGCGCAATCACGCAGGCGCCGGTGAGTGTCGCCACATCGACCACGCAGGCCGGGTTGAAGCGTTCCGCGTAAGTCAGCGCGTCGCAAAGTATGAGGCGACCTTCGGCGTCGGTGTTCAGGATCTCGATGGTCTGCCCCGACAGGCTCGTGACCACATCGCCTGGCTTCACCGCCGTGCTGCTGGGCATGTTCTCGCAAGTCGGGACGAGCACAACGAGGTTCAGCTTGGGCTTGAGTTCGGCAATCGCACGCAGGGTGCCGAGCACGCTCGCGGCGCCGCCCATGTCGTATTTCATCTCGTCCATGTCGGCCGAGGGCTTGATTGAGATGCCACCGGTATCGAAGGTGATTCCCTTGCCCACCAGTACGACCGGCGCTTGGCTCTTTGCAGCACCGTCATAGCGCGCGACGATGAATCGCGGAGGCTGGGCGGAGCCTTGCGCCACCGACAGAAAGGACCCCATGCCGATCTTTTCGATCTGTTTGCGGTCCATGACTTCAACCTTGAGGCCGTAGTCCTTGCCCATTGCCTTGGCCTGCTCGCCGAGGTACGTCGGCGTGCAGCGGTTGGCCGGCAGGTTGGCAAGAGTTTTCGCGAGCGTCACGCCAGCAGCAATGGCGGCGCCGCGCACGAGACCGCGCTGAATGTCCTTTGCTTCGGGTTTCCCGCAAATCAATGTCACCTTGGCGAGCGACGGTGCGGGCTGCGCGCTGGGCTTGGTCTCGCGATAGAGGTAGGCCGCGTCCGACGCGGCGGCAGTGATCGCTTCAGCATGCTGCTCGGTCACCGCACTGCTGTTGCCTATGACCACAGCCACGTGCTTCACGCCCAGGCCCTTGAGCTGCGCCAAGCCACTGGTGACCGCACTCTTGAACGCCTTGACCGACGGGTTGCCAGCGGCCGACACGACGAGTCGAGCGGCCTTCAGGCCGGCAGGCCTTTGCACGTACAAAGTACGGCCGGCCTTGAATTGAAAGTCGCCCAAAGCGACAGCCTCTTTGAGAGGAGACGCCACTGCGGCATCTAGAGAAGAATCGACCCCGTCGCCATGGACAACGACGAGCAGTGCATCGGCCGCCACGCTGGACAGTGCGCTGGAGGAAGCGATTTGGTGTCGAAAGTCCATAATGCGGCCCGAATTAGACAAGGCGAAGATGTTATTCGATTCCACTCTGCGCAGAGACCTTGCTCGCACGTTCGGAGCAACGCTGGTCATCATCCTGACGATCGTCCTCACGATGATGCTCATCCGAACTCTCGGACAAGCTGCTCTTGGCCGCATTTCGCCGCAGGACGTGGTCCTGCTGCTGGGCTATCTGGCGCTGGGCCAGCTGCCTACCATGCTCGCGCTGTCGATGTTCATCGCTGTCGTGGCAACGCTTGGGCGCATGTACCGCGAGAGCGAGATGGCGATCTGGTTCGCCAGCGGCGTAGGCCTCACGCGCTTCGTGCGCCCCGTACTGCGAATGAGCTGGCCGGTATTGCTTCTCGTGCTGATCCTCGCCCTCTTCGTATGGCCATGGGTCAACCAGCGCAGCGTCGAACTGCGTGACCGCTTCGAGCGGCGCTCCGATCTGTCGCGTGTCGCGCCGGGGCAGTTCCAGTCGTCGAGCGACGGCCAGCGCGTCTTCTTCATCGAGCGTGATGCGACCGATGAACGCACCGGGCGAAACGTGTTCATCCTCGCCAAGCTCGGCGATGTCGAGTCGGTGACGACGGCCAAGACTGGTCGCATCTTGCTGGAGGGCGACGTCCGCTATCTCGTGCTCGATCGCGGACAGCGCAACGAGCAGAACGCGAAGACGCAGGAGAAGACACTGTCGCGCTTCGAAGGCTACAAGATCCAGGCGGGCGAGCGGGTCATGACAAGCACCGACGAATTGCCGCCCAAGGCTCGTCCGACCCTGGAGCTGATGCAGACACCGAAGGCGCCGTTCCAGGGCGAACTTGTGTGGCGGCTCGGCTTGGTGCTGGGCGGCGCGAATCTGCTGCTGCTTGCGATTGGCTTGTCAGAAACCAACCCTCGCCGCGCAAGCAACTGGAACCTGCTGTTCGCCCTGCTCACATTCGTCGTTTACTACAACATCATCAATCTCACCCAGGCCTGGGTGGCCGCCGGCAAGGTCACAATGGGAAGCGCACTCTTCACCGCGCACGGCGGCGCCTTCTTGCTCGCATTGGGCCTCATTTGGTGGCGAGAGCATGGCAACAGCCGTGGCTTGCGCCGTTCGCGCAAGGTGATTGCCGCATGAAGACCGTTCGCCGACTCTTCTATGTCGACGTGTTGTCGTCGGTCGCTTTCGTGGCAGTGGCCTTTCTTTCGCTCTTCTTCTTCATCGATTTCGTCGATGAACTCTCAGACGCCGGCAAGCGCGGCTACACCGCCTTCTATGCCGGTCTCGTCAGCGCACTCGAACTGCCCGGCCACGTCTACGAGTTGATGCCCATTGCGGTGCTGATCGGCACCATCTATGCCTTGTCGCGGCTTGCGCAGTCGTCGGAGTTCACGATTTTGCGCACTGGCGGCCTGGGCCCTGGGCGCGCGCTGAGCTTGCTAACGAAGCTTGGTTTTGCCTTTGCAGTGCTCACCTTCATCGTCGGCGACTACCTCGCGCCCTTCGCTGAAGAGCAGGCCGCACATCTGCAGGCCAGCTTCAAGGGCGGCCTCAAGCTAGGCCGCGGCGGCGCGTGGCTCAAGGACCGACAGATCACACCGAGGGGCGAACGCAGCTATTCCATCAACGTCGGCAGCGCGACCGCTGGCGGAAAGCTGCAGGACATCCGCATCTTCGAGTTCGACAGCAACGGGCGCATGGTTGAACGGATCGCGGCAGCCACCGGTGAAGTCGACAAGCATGCTCAATGGGCGCTGTCGAACGTGACCATCACCCAATGGGCCGATCCGGCTGCAGATCAGCTTCCTATGGCTTCGGATCAGAAGCTGCCAAGCCTCTTGTGGCACAGCACCCTGTCGGCCAACGTGGTCGCGGCCGCCGTGCTGCCGCTGTCGACCATGTCGACAATCGAACTCTCTCGATACATTACCCACCTGGCCGACAACGAGCAGGCGGCGCAGCAGTACGAAATTCAGTTCTGGAAGCGCGCGCTGTATCCCTTCGCCTGTCTGGTGATGGTGGGCCTGGCCCTGCCCTTCGCATACCTGCACGCACGCGGCGGTGGCGTGAGTTTGAAGGTGTTCGGTGGGATCATGCTGGGCATCAGCTTCGTGCTGCTCAACAATGTGGCGGGGCATCTGGGGATGTTGCGTCACTGGACACCGTGGATCGTGGCGGCGACGCCGAGTGCGATTTACCTGATGTTGTCCATGGCGGCCTTCACGTGGCTCGTGAGGTATCGTTAGGACACGTCCTTAGCAATCAATGCGGTGGTCGGCATGAAGCAAGGCATTCTGCTTTTCGCCCACGGCGCCCGCGACTCGCGTTGGGCATTGCCGTTCGAGGACATCGCGACGCGCATTCGTGAACGCGCACCGGCAGCGCCGGTGGAGTTGTGCTTCCTCGAATTCATGACGCCGGGTCTGGTTGAGGGCGCGAATCGATTGGCGGCGGCGGGATGCGTGCATGTCGACGTTGTGCCGCTGTTTCTGGGGACAGGCGGGCATGTGCGAAGGGACATCCCCGAACTGCTCGCGCAGATCGAGGCGGCGCATCCGGGGGTGCATTGGGAACTGCGGCCCGCCATCGGCGAGGTCGACATCGTGGTCGAGGCGATGGCGCAAGCGTCGCTGGCTTGGCTGCATCGGACCAGTTGATCAGACACGAAGCCGCATCACGCCGCCGAATGGTGGCACGCGTAGTCCGTTACAGCGGCCCTCGAAAACCATGGCGTTGAGCTTGCGATGGTTGATCACTTCTGCCATCGAGAAACCGTTGGCAAGCAATTCATCCGCGAGCACACAGGGATCGAGCAAGCCGATCCAAGGCTCACCTTGCTGAGCGAAGCGTCTCGTGAGCAGGCGCAAGACGGCTCGCTTGAACACCGCGTACCTTGGTAGACGCAAGGCGTAGTCGAACACGATGCCGCTGCCTGCCGGCGCCCACGATGCGATCGACTTGAGCATCGCCAGCGTGGTGTGCGGGCTCAGATACATCGTCACGCCAAGCCATGAAAAAAAGGTCGGTACATCACGCCGAAGTCCTGCCTTGACGAGCAGATCCAGCAGACTGTCCTTCTCGAAATCAACGCCGACGAAGTGAACCGAGGAGGGCACGGCCAGCGCCGCTGCCCGCAACATCTCGTGCTTCCATGCCTGCGTGCTCGGGTGGTCCACCTCGAACACAGTGAGCGCACCGTGCGGATACGGGTTGCGATAGGCGAAAGTGTCCAGGCCGGCGCCCAGGATGACGTATTGCCGGACGTCGTGCGATGCGATGGCATCGCGAAGTTCATCCTCCGCGACCCTCGCACGCGCGACGATCACCGATCGGAAAGTTCTGATGACGAAGTTGTCCGTACTTCGACCGCGAAGCCTCAGCTCATCGGCCGCGGCCTCACCGACGATGCGCAAGGCCAGCGGATCGTCGAAGACCGGAGGGAAATCGATCACCTGATGTCGAGCGCGTGAATACGCAGCTGCAAAAGCGGTGTTGCTGGGACGGCCTCTTTGCATCGCATGAACCTGTTTCCCCTCCTCCCTGCGGAACAGCGAACCATACCGGACCGCAAGGAAAAAACAATCGCTTGCGCAAGCGATGGAATAATCAACCCGATCCAAAGATCCACCAGGAATATGAACCTTCATCAGTTCCGCTTTGTCCAGGAGGCCGTTCGACAGAACCTCAATCTCACCGAGACCGCAAAGGCGCTCTTCACATCTCAGCCCGGCATTTCCAAGGCCATCCTCGAACTCGAAGGCGAACTGGGCGTTGACATCTTCGCGAGGCACGGCAAACGCCTGCGCCGCGTGACCGAACCCGGTCAGCAGGTTCTCAGATCCATCGAGATCATCATGCGCGAGGTCAACAACCTCAAGCGCATCGGCGACGAGTTCTCGAAGCAGGATGCGGGCACCCTATCTATCGCGACAACCCACTCCCAGGCCAGGTATTTCCTGCCCGAACCCATCGCCCAACTTCGCAAGCGCTTCCCCAAGGTCAACATCAGTCTGCACCAGGGCGCGCCGAAGCAGGTGGCGCAGATGGTGATCGACGAAGTGGCCGAGATCGGCATCGCCACCGAAGCGCTCACTGAACTCGACGAACTCGTCACCCTGCCCTGCTACGAATGGCAGCATGCGGTCGTCATGGCACCAAACCATCCGCTCGCAAAGATCGACCGCATCTCGCTCGAAGACCTGGCCATCGAGCCGCTTGTGTCCTATCACCCGTCGTACAGCGGCCGCTCCCGCGTCGACCAGGCGTTCGCGGCGCGCAAGCTCAAGCCCAACATCGTGCTCGAGGCCATCGACGCCGACGTGATCAAAACATATGTGCGGCTGGGTCTTGGAATCGGCATCCTCGCCGAGATTTCCGTACGAGATGACCCGCTCGGCGGCGAGCTCGTATCGCGACCTGTGGGCCACCTGTTTGGCCAGAACGTCACCCGCGTCGCGTTCAAGCGCGGCGCTTATCTTCGCAACTTCGTCTACGCCTTTGCAGAGATGCTGTCCGACCGATTGAGCCGTGCATTGATTGCACGCGCCATGGGAAACGACGGCCACGACTACCAGCTATGAACCTTCACACACCCGCTCTCAAAAGCCGCCTGCCGGCCGTCGGCACCACCATCTTCACCGTCATGTCGCAGCTTGCGCAGGAGCATGGCGCGGTCAACCTCGGGCAGGGCTTTCCGGATTTTGATTGCGACCCTGCCTTGGTTGCTGCCGTCGACGATGCGATGAAACGCGGCCTCAACCAGTACCCGCCGATGACCGGCATACCTGCACTGCGTGAGGCGGTGGCCGCGAAGATGCAAGCGCTGTACGGCCATCATTACGACGCTGGCTCGGAGATCACGATCACAGCCGGCGCGACGCAGGCGATCCTCACATCCATCCTCGCCATCGTTCACCCAGGCGATGAGGTCATCGTGCTCGACCCGTGCTACGACAGCTACGAGCCCAACATCATTCTTGCGGGCGGGCGCGCCGTGCACGTGCCGCTCACACCGCGCACTTTCCGGCCAGACTTCGATCGCATCTCTGCGGCCTTGTCGCCGCGCACCCGAGCCATCGTCATCAATACGCCGCACAACCCGAGCGCGACCGTTTGGTCCTCGCAGGACATGGAGCGGCTTGAAAAATTGCTGCGTCCCACCGACGTCATCGTCATCGCCGACGAGGTGTACGAACACATGGTCTACGACGACCAGCAGCATCAAAGCATCGCGAGATTTCCCGAGTTGGCGGCACGCAGCTTCATCGTGTCGAGCTTTGGCAAGACCTATCACGTGACTGGATGGAAGGTGGGCTTTGTGGCAGCACCGGCGTCCCTCATGGCGGAGTTCCGCAAGGTCCACCAGTTCAATGTGTTCACGGTCAACACGCCCGTGCAGCACGGCATCGCAGCCTACATGGCCGACCCCAAGCCCTATGTCGATCTTCCTGTGTTCTACCAGCGCAAGCGAGACCTCTTTCGCGCCGGCCTCGCCAAGACTCGTTTCGGCATTCTTCCGAGCGAAGGCAGCTACTTCCAGTGTGTCGATTACTCAGCCATCAGCGACGAAGGCGAAGCGGCATTCTGTCGTCGGCTGACCTCGGAAGTCGGCGTGGCGGCCATCCCCTTGTCGGCTTTTTACCCGGGCGGTTTCGAGCAGCGGATCGTGCGCTTTTGCTTCGCAAAGAAAGACGCCACCCTGGAATTGGCCCTGGAGCGGCTCGCGCGCCTGTAGGTTGTGCGTCAGCGTTTGCGTGGCGGCAGAAGGTCGAGTTCCAAATCGACCTGCTCCATGCATGATTCGTGCGGACGCGTCGCCTCGTAATGCATGATCGACGAGGGCTCTTCATCGCCGCCGATCGGTAGCAGCAGGTCAACCCCTTGGGGGTTGGTCATGCGCTCCAGCGTGTCGCGGGCTACGGCATGCAGGAACATCAGTTCCTCATAGGCCGGGAGCTCGAAGGTTTCCGCCGAGGCATCTCGGCGATACAGCAAGGCTTGCAGCAGGTCGACCGCCTTCGCTGGCGACTTCCAAGTGCTGACGATGCGTTCAAACACGCCCTCGTAGGTTTCGAGTGTGCGCCGCTGGTTGCTGTAGGCCTCCCAAGAGGGAGCATGCGCATTGAAGCGGCGGTTGAATCGTTCGCGGATGCGCTCGTAAGCGTCCCCGTCGCTGCGTTGGCGATAGATGCCGAGCAGCTTCATATATGGCCTCGGGCTCGTGGCGCCTCCGCTTCGCACATAGCCCATCAAAAGGTCGATAGCGGCGTCTTCCTGGCCGAGTGCGATGAAGAAATCCGCCTGCTGTTCGAGGTCAATCAACTCCTCGGCAGTCAACTCGTCTGCGACAGGAAAAGTCGTCGGCACCGTCGAATCGCAGATCAGCTGGGAGGATCTTTCCGAGCCTTCGCGCGCAGGCTCCGTGAACTCGCGCATGGACGACATGGTCGCCTCGTTCGAGGGCGGTGTGACATCGAGCGGCCTGTGCCGCTGCATCGACACTGGCCCTGGCCTGAGATGCTCCGTCAGCGCGCGAGCTTCCTCGACCCAGGTGCGCTCGTTCTGAAGGCGCGACAACCGGAGAAGCAGCGCGACGATGCTGCCGAGCAGCATGATGACAATGATGATGAGGCCGTAGCGGGCCGGATTGGCTCGGCGCGCGTGCTCGGCTTCGCGTAGCTTGCCCTGCAGTGTTGATACTGTCTGCTGCAAAGCCTGGTATTCCTGCCGCTGGCGCTCGAGTCGCTCTTCCAGGGCCAGCAGTTTCTGTTCGGCTTCTGTCTGCGTCCCCGGCGCTTGTTCAACAGAGGAAGCAGGCGATGCCGATGCTGTCGTTGTCATCGAGACGCCCGCAGGATGGCCAAGCCCCACTGCACCTGTGGTCGAGGCCATGCTGCACAGTGTCGAAGCGACGACGAAGATGGCGATGACGGATCGCATTGGCATGTATCAGAGGCTGAGAGTATTTCGAGCGTGCCCGAGCAGCGCGTCAAAAGGCGCCTGATCTAGGCGCAAAGCGCAGCCATAGCTCGTGCTATGGCGAGCATTTGCAACGACGAGCAGGCGTCTTTTGACGTGATGAGCGGGCATGATCGAAATACTCTCAGCCTCTCAGTGAAAGCCGTGGCACTCTAGCATGTGGTTACATATAACCACACCCCTGGACTCCGAGGGGCGTGAGGCCTGACACACGCCGTACGTGACACAATTCGCGCCCCTTCGCTTCCGCGCCCTAGTGGCCCTCGCCCCATGCCCTCCGAACTGACGACCGAGCGGCACGGCAGCACCTTGGTGTTGACCCTGAGCGACCCCGCCACGCGAAATACCTTGTCTGAGCAGCTGATCTCGGCCGGCGTCGAAGCCCTGGGCGTGGCCGAAGCCAACGACGATATACGAGCCGTGGTGTTGCGCGGCGCCGGCTCGAATTTCTGCGCCGGCGGCGATCTGAGCGTCCTCAGGCAGCGGCGCGAGTCCGGCGGCGCCGCACACGTCATGATGCTTGACCAACTGCACCAGTTCGTCGAAGCCCTGCGCGTGTTTCCCAAGCCGGTGATCGCGGCGGTGGAAGGCGCCGCGGCAGGTGCCGGCTTCTCGCTCGCGGTCGCCTGCGACCTGATCGTTGC
>Ga0070663_100002506_pt1 | contig 10359 bp, 7 predicted proteins | sample KBSC63metaG_FD_65646 | JGI IMG/M metagenome (GOLD analysis project Ga0070663, IMG submission 65646) | Corn rhizosphere microbial communities from Kellogg Biological Station, Michigan, USA - KBS C6-3 metaG | ecosystem: Host-associated > Plants > Roots > Rhizosphere > Soil ...
CCAGCTCGGTGCGGAGCTGATCAACGCCGAGCTCAGCGTGGAGCTGCCGGAAGGCCGCTGGCTGCTCGCCGCAGGAGGCCCGGGCTGGGGTCCCGCGATCCTGTTCTGGGGGCACCTGGTGCTGATCCTGTTGCTCGCGCCGGTGCTCGCGCGCCTGCCGCGCAGCCCCCTGCGCACCTGGCAATGGGCGCTGCTCTCACTCGGGCTCACCCAGGTGCCCTTGCCCATCGCCGGGCTGATCTTTGCCTGGTTCTTCCTGATGGCGTTTCAGGACCTGGAGCGCCCGCAGCGGCGCCTCTGGTTCAACGCGCGCCAGTTCCTGCTGCTGGCACTGACGCTGGCGTTTCTCGGCTGCCTCTTCGGCGCCGTTTACGACAGCTTGCTCGAGTCACCCGACATGCAGGTGGCCGGCGCGGGTAGCTCCGAACGCTTGCTACATTGGTACGTGGATCGCAGCGCCGGCGCCCTGCCCGAGGCCTGGGCGCTGTCCCTCTCGCTCTGGGTCTGGCGCGGCGTCATGCTCGCCTGGGCGCTCTGGCTTGCCAACAGCCTCGTCGGCTGGCTCAAGTGGGCGTGGCGGGAGTTCAGCGCCGTGGGCGTCTGGAAGGCGTGATACAACCCGTCCCGCCATGAATGCTCTGCTGTGGGTCGTCCAGATCGTGCTCGCCCTGCTCTACCTCTCCGGCGGCGCGTACAAGGCGTTCAGCTTCGAACAGGTCGCAGCCCAGCTGACGGCGCTGTCCCACGGCACCTGGCGCGCGATCGGCATCTTCGAGATGCTGGGCGCGGTGTTGCTCGTCGTCCCCGCGGCCCTGAAGTGGCAGCCACGGTGGACGCCCATCGCCGCCGCCGTGCTCGCGCTGGAGACGTTCGCGCTCGCCGCGCTGTACGCCCAGTACTCGCTGCAGCTGGCCGCCACCAACCCCCTGGTCTGGGCGCTGGTGATGGGGCTGCTGGCGGCCTTCGTCGCCTACGGCCGCTCCGCGCTCCGGCCCCACAAATAGACTGTTACGCCGGGCGCGTCTCGAGCCGTTCCCATGGGCTCGGAGGCGCACCCACATGAAGAACCTGAAAGCCACCGTTACCCTCCCCCTGACGCTGCTCGCGCTTCTCAAATGTAGCGGCGAAGCACAGGACGGAGCGGGCGAAGTCAGCTCCGGCATCTCCAGCGGTAAGGCCTTGAGCGCGGTCACCGCGCAAGAGGCCGCCAGCGGCTGCGCGCACATGAAAGACGCGGTCGAGGCACACTTCAACAGCTCGAGCGCAAAGACGGGCCTGTGCACGCTCGTCGGCTTGGCGCTGAGCCCGGACGAGTCCACCTGCATCAGTCAGAGAGACGCTTGCCTGAAGAGCGAGAGCGGCGACGGCGCCAGCTCGTCCCCAGCGCAGGAGTTCGAGTGCAGCGATGCCAGCGTCGATGGCTGGCAGGGCTGCTCTGCCACGGTCGGCGAGATGGAGGCCTGTCTGAATGACATGCTGACCGCCTTCGACCGCCTGTTGAACAGCTACAGCTGCAAAGACGCTAGCCAACCAACCTACACCGAGGATTGCACTCCCCCTCCGCTCAACCCCAACGGGACGGTCGCGATCGACCCCGCCACCGGGCAACCCTACGTCGATCACCGCGACGAATGCGAAGCGGCGAATGCGAGCCGGATGAGCCCCGCCACGCCGAAGTCCTGCGAGGCGCTCCAGACGAAGTGCCCGCAACTCGAAATGTTCGGCAGCGCGGAAGACGACGCTCCGACGAATTGAGGAATGGGCTCGGCGCCGCCCGTCGCTCAGCGACGCCAGAATGTGCCCCCTGAGCGACGCCCTGCCGTGCGCTGGGCTCGAGGACGCGCGGGGCCTTGCAGCGCCCGCTTGCCCTCAAAATCCAAGCTGTCGGACCGCGCTGCGTAGCAGGTGTTCCACGTCCGGGTCGAAGCGGAAGGCGCGCAGGAAGTCGTCGCTGCCGTAGGCGGGGACGCGCGCGCGAATGCGGCTCACGAACTCCAGCGCCTCGTTGCGCCGGTTCGCGAGCGCCAGGCAGGTCGCCGCGATCGCCAGGATGTGAGCGTGGGCGTTGGGGCGCGCCGCCGCGCGCAGCGACCAGGCCGCGGCTTCCTCCAGCTCGCCGAGCCGAGCGTGGGCCAGCGCGCGGCTGGCGAGCATGCCGAACTGCAGGGGATCGAAGGGGCTCAGCTGGCGCGAGGTGTCGGTCGATTCGATCGCGGCGCGCGGGTCACCGACCTGCGCCTGGACAAAGCCCAGGGTGTAGTAGCCGAGCGCGAAGTTGGGGCTGAGCTCGATGCTGCGCCGGAGCTCGCTCAGCGACTCGTCGGAGCGGCGATTCAACCACAAGGCGCGCCCCATCGCCCAGTGCGCGGCGGGGTCGCGGTCGTCGCTGCGCAGGCTCTCGGCGGCGGTGTCGAGCGCCAGCTGGATCTGGCGCTCGGGGTCGGGCACCAGATTCAAAAACGCATTCTGAAAGTGCGTGAAGGAGAGGCCCGCATGCGCGCGCGCGAAGGTGGGATCGAGCTGTAGCGCACCGCGGAAGGAGCGCTCCGCCTCGAGGTTGTCGGGGCCATTGAAGCGATACATGTGCCAGAGGCCGCGGTGGTACGCCTCCCAGGCGTCCAGCGAGCTCGGCGGCTTCAACAGCGCGCGGCTGCACTCCGCCGACTGGACCTCTTCTGCCAGGGCCGCCACGATGCGGTCCACGATCGAGTCGAGCGCGCGGAAGGTCTGGTCCGTGCCGCTCTCGAGCTCCTCCGTCCAGACGATGCGCGCGCTGTCCGTCTCGGCGAGCTCGACGCAGACCGAGGTGCGGCCGCCCTGGCGCCGGATCGAGCCGCTGGCCACGTACTCCACCTTCAAGATCCGCCCGGCTTCACCGGCGCCGATGCCGCGCTCGCGCAGCGCGTACACTGTGCCGCGCGCGATCACGAACAGCACGCGCAGCTTGGCCAGGCGCGTGATGATGTCCTCGGTGAGGCCGTCGGCGACTCGTTCCGCGCGATCGTTGTCGGCGTCGCTGAAGGGCATGACGGCGATGGACGCGCGGCGCCGCACCGCCGGTTCCGGTGGCGGCGGGCGCGGCGCGGGAGCAGACAGCGCGATCACGGGCGCGGGCTGCGCACGCAGCAGGTTCCAGGCCTCGCGCAAGCGGGACCAGTCGAGCCCTTCCGCCTCGTAGGCGCGCAGCGTGGCCGCCAGGTGAGCTTCGGCCTCCGGCGCGCGGCCACACTGGACGAGCGCGTCGAGCATGCGTTCGTGCGCCTGCTGGTCGAAGGGGGCGTAACCCAGCCACGCGCTCAGCTGGCGAAACATCTCATCGGAGCCGAACGGCGCGCGCGCCGCCAGCTCGGCGAGCAAGCGCAGGTGCAACCCTCGATAGCGCAGCCGCTGCGCGCCGAGCCAGCCGGTGAACTCGGGGTTGCCGTCGATCTGCACGCCCTCCAGCAGCTCGCCACCCGACAGCCCGCCGAGCTCGCTCAGCCGTTCGGGGGGAACCTGCTCGAGCGTCACTTGCAGGCCACGCTCCACCAGCAGCGCATCCACCTCGCAGTCGCTCAGGTCGATGCGGATCGAGTCGCGATCCACCGCGAGCACCCGACGGCGCTGCTCGTCATCGAGCGCGGCCCGGAGTTTGCTCAGGCACCAGCGCAGCTCGCCGCGCGGGTCATTCGGTACGTCCCACAGCAGGTCACACAGCCGAGAGCGCGCCACCGGGCGCCCCTCGAGCACCAAGAAAGCCAGCAGTGCCCGCACCTTGCGGGAGCGCGGCAGCGGTACGGCGACTCCGCGCCGCAGCACGGCCGTCGGCCCGAGCAGCCGGAGCACCAGTTCGGGGGCACGGGAGTTCCCCGGCGTGGGCAGATTTTCCACGATCGTTTCCACGCGCGCTTCCCGTGCTCCGCCCCATGCTGTCGCTGACCCTGCCGCTTTGCCAGCGCAAACATCGGAGCCGCGCGGCGGCCACGTCCCTCACCAACCGGAGAACCTCATGCTGTACGACGACATCACGCAAACCATCGGGCGCACGCCCGTGGTCCGCATCCAGCGCCTGGCTCCCAGCCACGTCAAAATGTACGTGAAACTGGAGGCCGCCAATCCCGGTGGCTCGGTGAAAGACCGGCTCGGGCTGGGCATCATTCAGGACGCCGAGCGCCGTGGCCTGCTGAAACCCGGCCAGACCGTGGTGGAGGCGACCTCCGGCAACACCGGCATCGCACTCGCGCTGGTCTGTGCCGCGCGCGGCTATCCCTTCGTCGCCATCATGCCCGAGTCCTTCTCGGTGGAGCGGCGGCAGATCATGCGCGCGTTCGGGGCCAAGGTGGTGTTGACCCCGGCGGCGGAGCGCGCCTCCGGCGCCGTGCGCTACGCGCAGCGTTTGGCGGAGGAGCGCGGCTGGTTTCTGGCGCGGCAGTTCGACAACGAGGCCAACCCGGCGTTTCACCGGCAAACCACCGGCGCCGAGATCCTCTCGGACTTCGCGAGCGAGCGGCTCGACTACTGGGTGACGGGCTGGGGCACGGGCGGCACGCTAACCGGCGCGGGGCAAGTGATCCGCTGCGCGCGGCCCGAGACGAAGATCATCGCCTGTGAGCCGGCGTCCGCCGCGCTGCTGGCGGGCCAGCAGTGGAAGCCGCACAAGATCCAGGGCTGGACCCCCGACTTCGTACCCACCGTGCTCGACCGCGACGTGTTCGACGAGGTGCTCTCGATCGAGGATGAACGCGCCCTGAGCTGCGCGCGCGATCTGGCTCGACGCGAAGGCATCTTCTGCGGTATCTCCGCCGGCGGGACGTTCGCGGCCGCGCTGCAGGTCGCGGCCAAGGCTGAAGAGGGGAGCGTGATCCTGGCGATGCTGCCGGACACGGGGGAGCGCTATCTTTCGACGGTCCTGTTCGAGGGTATGCCCACGGGCTCCGATCCAATCTGAGAGGTTTCCACGGCGCCTCCCACACGCCCTCCCACAATGGGAGCGCAGACTGTGTTCGCGAACCTGCTTCGCCCAAGGAGAGAACGATGCCGAACGAGAATCAGTACGAAGGTCGATGTTTTTGTGGCGCAGTCGAGCTGCGCGTCGTCGGAGAGCCGGCGGCCATGGGCTACTGTCATTGCAGCTCCTGCCGCGAGTGGTCGGCGGGTCCGGTGAACGCCTTCACGCTGTGGGCGCCGAGCGCGGTCACGATCACGCGCGGCGCAGACCAGCTCGCGTCCTACAACAAGACCGAGCACAGCCAGCGCAAGTGGTGCAAGAAGTGCGGCGGCCACGTGCTGACCGTGCACCCCGGCTTCGGGCTCTGGGACGTGTACGCAGCCACCATCCCGAGCTTTCCATTCCGCCCGCAGCTGCACGTGCACTACGGCGAGACGGTGCTGCCCCTGCGCGACGGGCTACCCAAGCAGAAGGACCTGCCCGCCGAGATGGGCGGGTCCGGGGTGGTCCTGAAGGAGTAGCGTCACGCCCCGCGCGGCGCCCAGGCCACGTCGGCGACTCCCGCGCTCTGGTTCTGATGGCGCGCCATCACGAACAGGAGATCGCTCAGGCGGTTGAGATAGATGATGAGCTCGCCGCGGAGCTCCGCGCTCTCGCGGATACCGACCACGGCGCGCTCGGCGCGGCGGCACACCGTGCGGGCATGGTGCAACGCGGCCGCGCCGGGGCTGCCGGCGGGCAGCACGAAGCTGGTGAGCGGGGGCAAGTCGGCCTCCAGTTGATCGATCTCCCTCTCCAGCTGCTCGGCGTCCGCCGCGGAGATGAGCGGCAGCTCGAGCCGCGGGCGGTGCGAAGCCGGCGTGGCCAGCTCCGCGCCCAGCACGAACAGCTGCGCCTGGATGCGCTGGAGCGAGGCATCCAGGCTCGCGCTCAGACCCGCCGCGCGCGCCACACCGAGCAGCGCGTTGGTCTCGTCGATGCTGCCGTAAGCATCGACCCGCGCGTCGTTCTTGAGCACGCGCTCGCCGCCGAACAGGCCGGTGCCACCGTCGTCGCCGGTCTTCGTGTAGATCTTCATGCTCCGAGTTGTAACGTCCGCCCGGATCGATCACCAGCTAGTGGCTGGTCTCGCGGACGACCTCGGGGGCAACAACGTGGGGAGACTCACGCCGGGCGTTCGCGAGCAGTTGCTGCAACGCCGCGGGACTGGCCGGCTTGGTCAGATGCAGGTCGAAGCCAGCCTGCAAGGCCCGTTCCTTGTCGCGAGCCTGGCCCCAGCCGGTGAGCGCGACGATCAGCGGGCTCGCGCCGCTCTTCTCGCGCCGGATCCGGCGGCACGTCTCGTAACCATCGATGCCCGGCATGCCGATGTCGAGCAGCACCACGTCCGGCTGAAACTCGAGCACCTCGCGCACGCCGGCTTCACCGTCATAGGCCACCTTGCAGGTGCCACCGATGGCTTCAATCAACAGCGCGAGCGTATCGGCCGCATCGGCGTTGTCGTCGATCACCACCACCCGCCGGTCGACGGCGCGCGGGCGGGCGGCGCTCTCCGAGGGTTCGGGCGCGGCCACGGGAGCGGGCAGCGGCAGGTGGATCACGAAGCGGCTGCCGCGACCCGGCCCGCTGCTGAAGGCTTCGATCGAGCCACCGTGCATCTCGATCAAGCGCCGCGCGAGGGCCAACCCGATGCCGAGGCCACCGGGCGCCCGCTGGGCTCCGGGCTCGCCCTGGGTGAACAGCTCGAACACGCGCGGCAACAGCTCGCGGGAGATGCCCGAGCCGGAGTCTTCTACCGCCAGCAGCAGCTCCGGAGCCGAGGCAGGCGGCGCAGCTCTCTGAGCGGTAATGCGAACCTGGCCACCGGGGTCGGTGAACTTGATGGCGTTGTGCAGCAGATTCGAGAGCACTTGCACGAAGCGCGTCGGATCGACGTCGAGCGTGAGCGGCGTGGACGGCAACTCCAGCTCCAGGTTCAGCTGCCCGCTGTCGAGCGCGGCGCGATGGGCCTCGATCGCCGTGCTCACCAGCGACTGAAGCGTCACCGCCTGGCGCTGCAGACGGATGCTGCCCGAGTTGATGCGCGAGACGTCGAGCAGGTCATCCACCAGCCGCACCATGTGGTTCACCTGGCGCTCCATCACGCCGCGCACCCGGGCACCGCCGTCGGGCGAGCCGCCGTTGAGGCGCAGTAGCTCCAGCCCGGTGCGGATCGGCGCCAGGGGATTGCGCAGCTCGTGCGCGAGCACCGCCAGGAACTCGTCTTTGCGTCGATCGCTCTCCTTGAGCTGTTGCTCGCTGTGCCGCAGAGCATCTTCGGAGAGCCTGCGATCGCTGATATCCGTCGCAACTCCGGTCAAGCGCTCAGCGCGACCGTCCTCGAAGCTGGCCTGCGCGCGGATCGTCAGCCAGTGCACACCGCCGTCCGCATGCACGACGCGGATGTCCTCGCGCAGCCGGCCCGAGCTGGAGGGCTCGAGCGCACACGCCACCGCATCGGCGTAGCGCGCTCGATCGTCAACGTGGATCAGCTGCTGCAGCGCGCGCGCCAGATTCAACCGACCGTCGTGGGGCAGCCCGAACAGGCTGAGCATGCGCGCATCTGCTTCCGTCCGGTCTTCGCCGGCGTACCAGACGAACGTGCCCATGCCCGCCGCCTCGAGTGCCTGCTGCAGCCTCAGCTCCGTCTCGCGCAGGCTGGCATCCGCGTTGGCACGCTCCAGCCTCTGAAACAAGCGCACGCACAGATCTTCGAGCAGCTCGATCTCGTCCTCACGCCAATCTCGCGCGGCGCTGTCGCCGACGCAGAAGACGAAGATGACCTCGTCCTTGCGCGGGCCGGGTACGCTCACCAGCGAGCGAATGCCACGCGAGCAGCAGTCCCGGGCGTCCACGCGCGGATCCACCTGCGCGTCGAACACGACCAGCGGTCTGCCCGTCTGGTACAGACGCAGCACTTCCTTGTGCACGAGCTCCGAGAGCCGCAGGGTCTCGGGTGCCCCGAGCGTGCCCGTGCTGCTCCAGGTGGAGCGGACGCGCAGCTCATCCCGCGCTGGATACAGCTCAGCCAGCCAGCAGCTGCTGAGCTTCAGAAAGCCGCCGAGCTTGGCGCTGACCACGCGCAGGATCTCTTCCGCCGAGCTCAGGCGTGCCAGCTCGTCCTGAATGTCCGTCAGGAACGTCGCGTTCTGCTCGCGCCACTTGCGCTGCGTGACATCGGAGAATACCACCGCCACTTGATGGTTCTCGCCCTCGCCGAGCGAGCTGGCATAGACGCTGAACCACCTGCCCGTCACCTGCACATACTGCTCGAAGCGCACGGACTGCTTGGTGATGGCCACCTTGCCGAACACGTCGATCCACCACTGCTCGACGTTCGGCAACAGCTCCAGCGCGCGCTTGCCGCTGGCGACCACGCCACTCTGGCGCTCGAAGGCGCGGTTCGTCTCCACGAACATGAAGTCGCGCGCCGCGCCCGCGGCGTCGAACAGCACCTGCAGGATCGCGAACCCCTCGTCGATGGCGTCAAACAGGCTGCGATACTTGGCCGCCGACGCGCGCGACGCCTGCTCGGCGCGCGCGCGCTGCAGTGCTGCCCAGGTGCGCTCCGCGGTCTCCTCGATCAGCGCCAGCTCTTCGTTGCTCCAGGGCCGGGGCTCGGCGCTGTGCAGCGTCAAGATCGCCGTCAGGCGCCCCTGCTCGAGCAAGGGCACGCTGGCGAAGGCGGAGATGTCGAGCGCGGCGTAGCTGCTGCGTTCCGCCGCTGTGAGCACCTCGACGGCGCCCACGTCCGCGACGGCAAAGGTGTGACCGGCGCGATACTCCGCCATCAAGGTCGGACCGAAATCGTCTAGCCGCCAGCGCCCGATCAGGCTCTGCATGCCGGGCTCGCAGTACTCTCGCTCCACCGTCAAGCCGTTGCCGTCAGCGTCGACCTCCACGTACGCGACGCGGCTCGCGCCGAGGTGCTGGCCGAGCACACGCGCTGCTTCACTCTGGACTCGCAGCGGATCGCTCCAGGGGCGCAGCGCGTCCGACAGTTGCACGCGAAATGCGTCCATGCGAGCCACGCGCCGCGAGATGTCCTCGGCTCCGCTCGACACAGGCTCCCCCTTGCTGGCTGCAGCCGGCTCGTCGAGTCGAGAAACCTGAGATGCGCACATGCCGATGTTGCCCCGGGTCGGGGGCCCCTGCTTCAGCGTTACGCTCTCGACAGACTGGAGCGCAAGGCTCAGCTTTCGCCGTCGTGCGCTCCGGGCACAAACGCCACAGCCCAGGCTGTGGCAGAATGGCGCTCCGCTGGGCTTTGCTCGTGCCTGCAGCGCCAGGAAATAGGTTCAGGATTTCACGAGCGCCGGCGTGCGGCGATCGCCGCCTTCTTCCTGGGCCTCGGCCTCGCTGTGCCAGCCCTTTCCCACCTGGCGATCGAGCGTGGCCCGGTCGCGCTCCATCTGTTGCTCCAGCTGATCGCGCGCCGAGCGCGCCAGGTTCGTGCGCTGCGCTTCGTCCGCCCAGATCGCCAGCATCTGCTCCAGCGAGGCCAGGTTGTGCCGGCGGAAGGCATCGGCGCGTTCCTTCGCTTCAAAGGCGCGCACCCCCAGCACCTCCAGCGCGCGGCGCCCGATCGAGAGCGCAGACTCGAAGGTCTCGCGCTCGAGGATCTGGATGCCCGCCGAGCGCAGCCGCTGCCAGTGTGGCACGTTGCGCGCGCGCGCCACCATCGCGAGCTTTGGAAAGTGCTCGCGCACGGACTCGACGAGCCGCACGCTGGCGTCCGGATCGTCGATCGCGACCACCAGCAGCCGCGCGTGCTCGGCGCCGGCGGCGTGCAGCAGATCGAGGCGGGTCGCGTCGCCGTAGTAGACGCGGAAGTCGAAGCGCTTGAGCAACTCCACCTGATCCGGGTCGAAGTCGAGCACGGTGGCCTTGACGCCGCTCGCGAACAAGAGCCGCCCCACGATCTGCCCGAAGCGCCCGAAGCCGGCGATGATCACCTGCGCGTGCCGATCTTCGATCTCGTCCGCCTCGCGCCGCGGCGACTTGCTCTCGAGGCGCGCTTGAACCCAGTCGTGCAAGATCAGCGCGAGCGGCGTGAGCGCCATCGAGAGCGCGACGGCCAGGGTGAGCAGCGCGTCCCAGCGCCCCGGCAGCAGCCGCGCCGTACGCGCCACGCCAAACACCACGAAGGCAAACTCCCCGCCTTGCGACAGCAGCGCGGCGAACAACCAATTCTGGCGCGGGCTCACGCCGAGCGGGCGCGCCACGAGCGCGAGCGTGAGCGCCTTGATGGCTTGAAAGCCGAGGATCAGCAGCGCCACGAAGCCGGGCTGGCTCCAGAGCAACGCAAAGTCGACGCTCATGCCCACCGCGATGAAGAACAGCCCCATCAACAGACCCCGGAACGGCTCGATGTCGGTCTCGAGCGCGTGACG
>Ga0070663_100002518_pt1 | contig 10341 bp, 7 predicted proteins | sample KBSC63metaG_FD_65646 | JGI IMG/M metagenome (GOLD analysis project Ga0070663, IMG submission 65646) | Corn rhizosphere microbial communities from Kellogg Biological Station, Michigan, USA - KBS C6-3 metaG | ecosystem: Host-associated > Plants > Roots > Rhizosphere > Soil ...
TGAGAGGCTGAGAGTTTTTCGAGCGTGTCCGAGCAGCACGTCAAAAGGCGCCTGATCTAGGCGCAAAGCGCAGCCATAGCTTGGCTATGGCGAGCATTTGCAACGACGAGCAGGGGTCCTCGCCATAGCACGGCTATGACTCGTCGGCGCGCCTTGCACTGCGCTCCGACAGCGGCGCGATCAACCGACACTTGAGGCTTGACGCGACACTAGACAGTGACTTGACCCATCACTGCGCTGTCGCAATGACGCCACCGCCCAGGCACACTTCACCGTCATACAGCACGGCAGATTGTCCCGGCGTCACCGCCCACTGCGCTTCACCGAACGCCAGTTCGAATACGCCGTTAGCCCCGGGCGCAATGTCGCAGGGCGCATCGGCCTGCCGATAGCGCGTCTTCGCGGCAATCGACAGCGCGGGCGGTGCGACGCCCGCGACCCAGCTCGCATCGTCGGCCACCAGCGTCTGCGACAGCAGCCACGGATGGTCGTGCCCCTGCACCACGTACAAGGTGTTGGCCGCCATGTCCTTGCGCGCCACGAACCACGGCGAATGTTCGCTGCCGCCCTTGGCGCGCTTGCTGTCCTTCAATCCGCCGATGCCAATGCCCTTGCGCTGTCCCAGCGTGTAAAAGCTCAACCCGACATGCTCCCCGATGACTCGCCCCCGATCGTCCTTGATCGGGCCTGGCGTGTTGGCGAGGTAGCGGTTGAGGAACTCGCGAAACGGCCGTTCGCCGATGAAACAGATGCCGGTCGAATCCTTTTTCTTTGCGTTCGGCAGGCCGATCTCGGCGGCGATGCGGCGCACTTCGGCTTTTGGCAATTCGCCCACGGGAAACATTGTCTTCGCAAGTTGCGACTGGCTCAGCCGGTGCAGGAAATAACTCTGATCCTTGAGCGGGTCCAGCCCTTTGAGCAGCTCGAAGCGGCCTTCCCGTTCGCGAACCCGGGCGTAGTGGCCGGTCGCAATCTTCTGCGCACCCAGCCGCATCGCGTGATCGAGGAAGGCCTTGAACTTGATCTCAGCGTTGCAAAGAACGTCGGGGTTGGGCGTGCGGCCGGCTTCGTATTCGCGCAGGAACTCGGCGAAGACACGGTCTTTGTAGTCGGCTGCAAAATTCACGTGCTCGATCTCGATGCCCAGCACGTCAGCGACGCTTGCCGCGTCGAGGAAGTCCTGGCGCGACGAGCAGTATTCGTCGTCGTCATCGTCTTCCCAGTTCTTCATGAAGATCGCGACGACCTCATGCCCTTGTTGCTTGAGCAGATGCGCCGTGACGGCCGAATCTACCCCGCCCGACAGGCCTACGACTACACGTCTTTTCTTCGCTGATGGCATCCCCGCATTTTAGGAACACGGCCGGTCGTCAAGCGGCATCACAGGGACATTGCACCCAAGGATGTGAGTCGCGTCGCAAATTGCGCTGTGGCTTCGTTTCCGTCGCATGCGCAACCAAACTTCTGACATACCGTTACAGCCCCACATTTTTCAAACGCGGGCGCGAAAAAGATGACCAGACCAACGAGTCCTACCAGGGGCGATCCACGCTACGACTTGCAGGCATACGAGCAATTCAGACTGGAAGCAGCATCGCAGCGATCTCGGGGCAGTAGCAGCGGCAGCGGAATCATTGGGCGCAGCGGTTGGAATGACCCCCAACTCAACTCGCTCCAGGCTTTGCAGCGAACGCGCTTGGCAATTCCCGCACAACACGCCTCTGTAGAGCCCGCCGACGACCGCGTCCGCGTCCTGTCCTCTTTATTCGCCAGCCCCCAGCAGTCACCGGTGTTCTATGACCCGCGTTACTACTCGTTTTGGGCACAGTCTCAAATCGGACACCGGGCCGCGCCGCCTGTTGTCACGTCCGTTCCACAGTCACTGCTGGATCAAGGCGGCAGACTCCACTCCGAAAGTGCGCCGGGGCCGAGTCGCGACCGTACCGTTGCGCCCCCTTACGACCTTGACACTGCGCCTTCTGGGCGGCCGAGTCAGGGCGCACAGTCTCATCATCAGCCCAATCCATCCGGTGAGGCTACTCAGCCAAGGGCCGCAGATGGATCAATTTCCTTGAGGGATGGCCAGTTGAGCGCATTTCGGGAGCGGGAGGCGACAAACCGTCAACAGTCGCCCACGCGAAGTTTTGGAGGCGATATTTCTTCGTCGTCGGTCCGGCCCGCTGCGAGCGCTCGCCCACCGTCAAAAGTGCGAGCCCTGATATCTGAGGATATGCTCCCAGCCCAAAATGGCCACATCTGCAAGCCGACAGCACTTGCTGCGCTGGATGCATATTTTTCGCAGATGTATGCCGTTCGTAATATTCCACTTAGAAAAAGTTTGGCAGGCGGCAGCGAGGAAAGTTCTGCCGATTCACTGATGAGGAAAATTGCGAAGGAAAACGGGTCGGCGCAAGGAGAGATCTTGCAGGTCGACATGTTTGCACACGTTGCCCAGAAAATGGGGTATGAAGCAAAACCCCATCATCCAACTGATATCAATGATTTCAGAGAGACTGTCATCCATAACATCTCAAGTGGAAGACCGTTGGTGACCTTCTTTGCTCTTAACCCCGAAACTCGACTTCCGAGCAGTAGATTCAATGGGGCTAACGAGCATGCAGCTCTGATAGTTGGCTACGATCAGAAGCGAGATACTGTGAATATTTCTCATTATGGGAGGCTGTATGAGTCTGTTCCGATGAAGAAGCTTTATAAATCGATGCAGAAGCTTCCCTCAACACGAGAGCAGGAAATCTACAAACGCACGGGCACCTCGGTATCTAGTGGTGTGCAATATAAGTATTCTCTAGCGTACGCCGCAGACGGCAGCGGCGCCGATTTTCGGTATTCAATCGTTCCTGAACCGGGAAGTGGCTTCAAAAACACGTTGTTTATAGTGAATCCTGACCCAGCGCATGACAGATGGGGTGGCACCGGGACCTGGGGCACTGCAGGTCACCGTCCCGGCTGATGGAGGCTGACGGACGCGGACGATTCGCGTCAATTCAACCAGGGCTCGAAGGCTTTGGCCAGCCGTTTCAACACGGCTGGCTCGGGCAACGGCAAACGTAGGCTGGCTTGCCCTGTGACCGGATCCCGCTCTATAGCGATCGCGGGCTCAGCACCCGCCGCACGTGCAGTTGCAAGCCCCTGCAACATCAAGGCCCCGGCTGCGAGAAGCGTGGCCCAAGGGTCGGATGAAGCGGCAGGAGTGCTGGGCTGTTTGTCGAGCGGTTCCGTTGCCATGTCGGCGTTAGCTGAGCTTGCGATATCGGCCGCGGGGTGCGGGCTAGTGCGGCCCTGCGACGGGTCCGCCGCGGCGGGCGAATCGAAGTACTCTGCAGTGTCCTCATCGGCCTCGCCCATGGCTCCGGCCACTTGCTCCACGCTTTCCATGAACTTGGACAAGCGCGTGCCCTGCAGGAAGACCTCTTGAGCGCCGCCGTCGAGCACCCCCGCGAAAAGCGACTTCTTGAATGCGAGCACCGAAAGCATTCCCTCTTCGATGCTCCCTTGACCGACAAAATTGACCACCTGCACGCCGCGCGACTGGCCCATGCGATGCACGCGACCGATGCGCTGCTCGAGCACCGCCGGGTTCCATGGCATGTCCATGTTGACCACCATTGCGGCCGCGTGTTGAAGGTTCAGCCCCACGCCGCCCGCGTCGGTCGAAAGGAACAGACGGCAATTCGGGTCGTTGTGAAATTGATCTACCAGCGCGCCGCGCTTTTCTCCAGGCACGCTACCGCTGAAAAGCACGTGTCCCCAGGCACGCGATGCCAAGCGGCGCACGATCAGCTCGTGCGTGCCCAGCCACTGGCTGAACACAACCGCCTTGGCCGTCGGGCTTTCGAGCACCTCTTCCAGAAGCGTCATCAGCTCGTCCACCTTATGGCCGTGATCGGTTTCGCGGTCGAGCAAGTAAGTGCTGTTGCAGGCCATGCGCATGTTCTGCAAGGCGCATTGCAGGCGACGCTGGTCCGCATCTGACAGATAGCCCGTCTTGCGCCAGCGCGACACGATGCGCGTGACGATTGCGCCGTTCTCGTCATGGTGCACGCGCTGCTCCGGCGTAAGCGGCACGAAGATGCGGTTGTCGACTCGCTCGGGCAACTGAGTCAGCACGTCGGACTTGCGTCGACGCAGCATGATTGGCGACAGGGTTTGGCCAATGCGGTCGAGCGCGCGATACCCGATCACGCGCCCTGCCTCGTCTCGCAACTGGTGTTCGTCGAGCAGACGCCAAGTGGGGCCGAGTCGATGTCTATCCACGAACTGCACGATCGAGATCAGCTCTTCCAGACGATTCTCGAGCGGGGTGCCGGTCAGCACCACGGCATAGGGGCTGACGATGCGCTTGAGCGCGCGTGCGGCGACGGTGTTCCAGTTCTTGATGCGCTGCGCTTCGTCTGCGATGACGAGTTCGGGCGCCCATGCGTCGATCAGGTCAGCGTCGCGCGCCAGCGTCTCGTAGTGAGTGATCTTGCAAAACACGTCTTCACGGTATTGCAACTGCCGTTGGGAACGCAAGCCGTGGATGACTTGAGAGTCGCGATCTATGAAGCGCGTTAATTCGTTCTTCCACTGGTGCTTGAGTGAGGTCGGACACACCACCAGCACCCGCCTCACACCGAAGTGGCGCGCGAACAATTCGGCCGCAGCGATGGCTTGAATCGTTTTGCCCAAGCCCATCTCATCGCCAATCAGCGAGCGGCCAGCCCGCGCGGCGAACAGTGCGCCCTCGGCCTGGTATGGGTAGAGCTTGACCTTCAGCAGCTTGGCGAGTGCTTTATCGTTCACACCCTTCGGGTAGGCCTCGACCAGGGCGGCTTGCCGGCGTTCCCCATCGCGGATTTGCGCAACGAATTGCCATACATCGTCGTAGCAGCGCAGTTCGTGGCCGGTGTCGCGGGCCATGCTCACCAACGCATCCAGACGATCGAGACGATCCCATGGCAGCGCCCAACCGGCGCTCTGGTTGAATATCTGTTTGGCTTGTCTCAGCAATGCTGGCGGGCAGCCCGTTCCTGCGCGGAAACGCACATGCCGTGAGCCCGCATAGTCGAGCCAGACTTCGCTGTATTCAGGTTGAAAGCCTTTTGCCAGCGCTGCCTTGCCCCCACGCCTGGACGTCAGCTTGGCGAGGGTGAACTCGATGTGCTTGCATGTGCCCAGGTCGTTGGTCGCGTAGTCGGGGCAGGTGCAGGAATTCTGTCCGACTGAGCTGCCGCGGATCGCCACGCGATAGCGCGTCCCGCTGGAGGGGTTGTGCACACGGAAATCCGAGAACACAGGATCGGTTCCGAGGTTCTCCAGGCCGAAGGATTGCTCGCGGCCGAACTGCCGGCGCAAGGCAGTCTGCCAGTCGGCTACGTCGAGGTCCTTTGGGCGCCGCGTTCGCGATACGCGAGGTTCGGCAGGCGGGGCGGTCTTGCCGGCCTTGGGTGTCTTCGATGTCGGCTTGCGAGTGGCACGGGTGTTGGGCATTACTGTGGCGCGGCTGCGCAGGTCGTTGGAGCGAGCGCGATTCTCGCTTGCAGTTGCGGGCTCGCAGCAGGGGGTACGCCAAAGTTGATTTGTTCCGAAGGTCAGCAGCGCGTCGCCAAGCTGACCGCCGGATGGGACTGCTTGGCGGGCGAAGTTGGGCATTACGGTCGTATGTCGAGGGTTAACGATGGTTTTCTCAAGACTGACTGCCGACTGTCGCGATAGGGTGGCGCGTGTCAGGTGACGGCCGGAAAGCCGCCGCCCGCTGATGGGATCAATTCCAAAGGCGCTCGTCGATTAATAGTCGTCCGGCGGGCCGTAGTCCAACTCGACCTCAAATCCTTCGAGGGAGTAGCTGCCGTCAGCAATCTCGATGTCAGTGTCCCAATCGCCCGGTTCGGTTTCCAGGTGCACGTCGGCGCAGGTGAGGAAGACGTCGATATCGACCTCTTCCTCAGTGGTGAATTCTTGCGCCCCGAGGCTCAGCTCCTCCCTGTCGATGGAGTCCCAAGCGAAGAATTCGACGGACACGTCAACGTTCGCCTTGACGCGCACGGTCAGTTCGACGAGCCACGTCGTGGGTTCACCCTTCACAGACCAGACGCTGATATCTCCGTCAATGCTGTAATCGGCGACATGGGCATCGTAGGGCTCCGGTTCGAGCCGGTGCGATGAGCCTGTGTAGACCTCTGAGGCGTCCCATTGCGCGTTTGCAATGTGTTGATTCAGCGCGTGTGTGAGAGCGGTACCCAATGGAGAACCAGCGTCCTTGACTGCGGCAGCGATCTTCTCCTTAATGGAGTTGGCGTGCTCGTTGGTCGCAGCGAAGAGGGCCGCCAACTCGTCGATCGAACTCGCGCAGTACAGCGTCTTCGACTCAGCCGCGTATTGTTTCCACCCCTTGTCGTCCGACGCGATGATGCCAATCGTGTTCTTGTCTTTGGCATACCGCTCGAGCTGCCACAGGCACATGGCGTCGGGGAACTCCGCTTTCTTCTTCTCACTCAGTCCAAATGGGGGCCGCTGTGCAAAGTAGTCGGCGAACAGATTGGCCACGGCGTCCGTACCTGCCGTGGGCAAGACGGCGCCCCGGCACTGCGCTGCGTAGTCGTGAACCTGTTGGGTGAAGTGCTGAGTGGCTGCCTCGATCGCATTCAACTCTTCGATGGAGCCTTGGACTTTTGAGACGTCCATAGTGGTCAGCCGATGCAGCACATCGGCTGCGCCCTTGAGCTGCTGGTGCGCCTTGTGCACTGACTCCATTCGGTGCTTCACGATCTCGCTCACCACAATCTCCGGCAATTGCAGTCCGATCGACTCGGGCAATTGATTCGGCAGCTGATGCAGTGCGCCTTGCGCGAAGTTGTAGCCGGCGGCCTGGATGAGGTTGGTGTCGATTGAAAAAAAAGTGACGTCTTCCCAAGCTTGGGCGGCGGATGGTAGATCTTTAGGCATGCCGGATTCTCACCCGCCGCCGGCTCCTGTGACCGCTCGGCTCCGAAGCTGACGTTAAACCCCGGGCCGACCAGCGTCGCCCAACGCTGCACTCCTGCAGTTCGTCCGCTCAAGTCGAGCGGCAGCTGATGGCCAGCTCTGCCCGCCGAGAAGTCCCACCGGCGGTCAGCTTGGCGACGAGCTGCTGACCTTCGAAAAAAATCAGCTTTGGACGTACACCACCCGAGCAGGTAGTAAAAGCCTTTACCGTGCCGACTTAGCACGGATCACAACCATCACTTGCCTTCCTGACCATAGTCCCCGCCGCTTTGATGCCGCGCACTCAAAGCACTTGCATGGCGGCTTTGAGGTCGTCTTGCTTCTTCAAGCAGCCAATTTCTGCGGCCTCAGGTTGTCCAGCATGTCATCGACCATGGCTTGCAACGTGTATTGAGGCTCCCATCCCCAGTCCCGCCTCGCGAGACTGTCGTCGATCGATCTCGGCCAACTGGCGGCAATCTGCTGCCGAAAGTCGGGCTTGCAATCGAGCGTGAATCCTGGAATCCGCCTGGCTATTGCGGCAGCGATCTGTCTGGGCGTGAAACTGATGCCGGCTAGGTTGTAGGAGCCGCGTTCGCTGATGCAGGACGCATCAACTTCCAGCAGATCGATGGTGGCGCGCAGGGCATCCGGCATGTACATCATCGGCAGTTCCTGGTCTTCTTCCAGGAAGCAGGTGTAGCGCCCATCCCTCAGTGCGGCATGGAAGATCTCCACCGCATAGTCGGTGGTGCCGCCTCCGGGCGGTGTCTTCCAGCTGATAAGGCCTGGATAGCGCAGGCTGCGCACGTCGACTCCATGGTTTGCGTGGTACCAGGCGCACCAGCGTTCGCCCGCCAACTTGGAAATGCCATAGACGGTGGTCGGGTCCATGACTGCAGCCTGTGGCGTGTGGTCTGCCTGCGTGCTCGGACCGAAGGCCGCGATCGAACTCGGCCAGAACACGCGATCGATCTGCTCCTTGTTCGTTCGGGCGAGTTCCAGCACGTTGAGCAGGCCCACCATGTTGAGGTTCCAGGCCCATTGAGGGTGCTTCTCGCCACTGGCGGAGAGTGCTGCGGCCAAGTGAACGATCTGCGTGACCTTGTGGCGCTCGACCACGGTGGCAAGTTCCTTGGCGTCGCTGACGTCGAGCGTCTCGTGGGAGACACCAGGTACGCGACCGACTGGCGCTAGATCGCTGGTCACCACCGCGTTGTGGCCATGCCTTGCAACCAATGCCTCGGCCAGTTCGGTGCCGATCTGGCCGTTGGCGCCAATGATGAGTATCTTGGGCGCGTTCATTTCAGCAACTCCAGCTCGCGACCTGCTTGCGAGAACGCGGCAACGGCGCGCTCCAAATGCTCTCGTTCATGCACCGCGCTCATCTGTACGCGGATGCGTGCTTGACCCTTGGGCACAACCGGGAAGAAGAAGCCGACTGCATAAATACCCAGCTCCATCAATCGCTTGCTCAGTCGCTGTGCCTTGACGGCGTCGTGAACCATGATGGGAACGATGGGGTGCTCGCCAGGCTTGATCTCGAAGCCAGCTTCGGTGATCGCTTTGCGGAAATATCTCGTGTTGTCTTCGAGCTTGTCGCGTAGCGCGGTCGAGGCTTCTAGCAGGTCGAGTACCGCAATTGACGCGCCGACAATCACCGGCGCAAGCGTGTTCGAGAACAGATAGGGCCTTGACCGTTGCCGCAACAGATCGATCACCTCTTTGCGTCCCGCCGTGAAGCCGCCGGAGGCACCGCCCAAAGCCTTGCCGAGCGTGCCGGTGATGATGTCGACGCGGCCGAACACGCCACGATGCTCGTGCGTGCCACGGCCAGTCTTGCCCAGGAAGCCCGTCGCATGGCATTCATCGATGCCGAGCAGCGCTCCATAGCGGTCGCATAACTCGCGAATCCGGTCGAGTTGCGCGATCGTGCCGTCCATCGAGAACGCGCCGTCGGTGAATACAAGCTTGAAGCGTGCACCATCCGCCTTCGCCTGCAAAAGACAGCGCTCGAGGTCATCTGGATTGTTGTGCTCGTACCGATAACGCTTCGCCTTGCAAAGCCGGATGCCGTCGATGATCGAGGCGTGGTTCAGAGTGTCACTGATCACGGCATCTTCTTCACCCAGCAATGGCTCGAAGAGCCCGCCGTTGGCATCGAACGCGGCAGCGTAAAGGATGCTGTCTTCGGTGCCGAGAAAGCGGGCGATGCGAGCCTCGAGCGTCTTGTGCAAATCTTGCGTACCGCAAATGAAGCGCACCGACGACAGCCCGTAACCATGAGTGCGCAATGCTTCGTGTGCTGCCTCAATGACTGCAGGGTGAGACGACAGCCCGAGATAGTTGTTGGCGCACAAGTTGATGACCTCGCGCCCCTCTGTCGTGCGAACGACGGCGTGTTGCGGCGTGGTGATGATGCGTTCGGTCTTGTACAGCCCAGCATCGTGGATGCCCTGGATCTCCTGGGCAAGGTGCTGGTAGAACGAGGATGATGTGGTCATGGTTCGCTTGCGTGCTTGTGCGGCATAATCGAATCAGTTCGATATGGCGGTTGGCGTTCAATATATCGAACAGAAATTCAGTATTGCGGATTCGCCATCAGAGGTCAAGGAAAAACTGTCGCGATGACCACTCCTCCAGCTTCCGCGCCCATGCCGGACGAGCCGCCCTGCGTAGGCGACACCCTGCTTGCGATGCGCCAGGCTCAAGGTCTCACCCTCGACAACTTGGCCCGCAAGGCGGGAGTGTCGAAGTCGATGCTGTCGCAGATCGAGCGCAATCAAGCGAACCCGACGGTGGCGCTGGTGTGGCGGCTGGCGAACGCGCTTGGCGTCTCAGTCGGCGAACTGCTGGGCTATGGGCCGCCGGAGCCGCCGCCGATCATCATGGTGCAAGCTCATGCCACGCCCTCGCTGGGAAGCTCCGACGGCAAATGCCAGCTGCGCATTCTTGGTCCCATCGATTTGGCGGGACAGTTCGAGTGGTATGAGCTGACGATGCAGCCGGGCGGAGCACTCGACTCGGAACCGCACGAGCCCGGCTCGCGCGAGCACCTCAGCGTGCTCTCCGGTGCGCTCGAGGTCACGGCCGGTGCGCACAATAGCCGGATCAAGTCCGGCGAAACAGCCCGCTACGCGGTGGATCAGCGGCATTCGATTCGCAATCTCGGACGAACAACGGCTACGGCCTTGCTTGTGGTGCTCCACGGCTGAGGGGTTGGAGAGGCTGAGAGTATTTCGATCATGCCCGCTCATTCGCCAAAAGGCCCCTGCTCGTCGTTGCAAATGCTCGCCATAGCACGAGCTATGGCTGCGCTTTGCGCCTAGATCAGGCGCCTTTTGACGTGCTGCTCGTGCACGCTCGAAAAACTCTCAG
>Ga0070663_100002537_pt1 | contig 10317 bp, 8 predicted proteins | sample KBSC63metaG_FD_65646 | JGI IMG/M metagenome (GOLD analysis project Ga0070663, IMG submission 65646) | Corn rhizosphere microbial communities from Kellogg Biological Station, Michigan, USA - KBS C6-3 metaG | ecosystem: Host-associated > Plants > Roots > Rhizosphere > Soil ...
CGGGCTGATGAACATCCAGTACGACTACGCGTTCGGCTTCAGCTTCTACACCGCGCACTACATCGGGGCGTGGGTGTTCACCGCGGGCCTCGTCGCGCACGTCGTGCTCAAGCTGCCCGTCGCGCGGCGGGCGTTGCGGACGCGGTCGCTGCGGGCCGAGCTGCGGGTGCCGACCACCGCGCCGGAACCCGTCGACGATGACGTGGACGGGGGCCTGGTGGCCACCGATCCCGCACCACCGACGATGAGCAGGCGCGGGGCGTTGGCGCTGGTCGGGGGCGGTGCGCTGTTCGTCGCGACGATCACCGCAGGCCAGACGGTCGGTGGCCCGCTGCGCGACCTCGCGGTGCTGCTGCCCCGCGGTCGCGAGGACTTCCCGATCAACCGGACGGCGGCCGCCGCGGCCATCGAGCCGACCGCCACCGGCGCGGCGTGGCGCCTGGCGCTCGGCGACCGGAGCTTCAGCCGCGTCGATCTCCTGCGGCTCCCCCAGCACACCGCACGGCTGCCGATCGCGTGCGTGGAGGGTTGGTCGACCGTGCAGGACTGGACCGGGGTGCGGCTGCGCGACCTCGCGGCGCTGGCCGGGGTGCCGTCGCCGGGCTCGGCGTTCGTCGAGTCGCTCGACGCGGGCCCCTTCGGGCGGGCGACGCTCTCGGCGGGCCAGGTGATCGACCCGGACGCGCTGCTCGCGCTGCAGGTGAACGGGGCCGACCTGAGCCCCGACCACGGTTACCCGGCCCGCGTGATCGTGCCCGCGCTGCCCGGCGTGCACTGCACGAAGTGGGTCCGCTCGATCACCTTCCGGGACGCGTGATGGTGACGTTGGCCCAGCGCGTCGGCGCCGCCCCCGCCCAGCTCGCGACGCTGGTGGCGTGCCTCGCGCTCGCCGCGTACGCCGCCTTCTTCCTGCTCGGCGACCCGGCGCTGCTGCGGATGCTGGTCTGGTTCGCGGCCGCGGCCGTCGTGCACGACCTCGTGATCTTCCCGCTCTATGCCGGTGCCGACCGGCTGCTCACGGCGGTGCTGCCCGGGCCGAAGGTGAACTACCTGCGCGTGCCCGCCCTGGGCGCCGGGCTCGCGCTGCTGATGTTCTGGCCCGGCATCGTGCGGCAGGGCGAGGTCACGCACCTGGCGGCCACGGGTCTGGACCAGGAGCCCTACCTGGGACGGTGGCTGGTGCTGTGCGCAGTGCTGTTCGGCGCGTCCGCGGTGGTCTTCGGCGCCCGCGTCGGGCTGCGCCGGTTGCGGGCGTGATCACCGGAACCGGGTCGTACCGTTCGCCGGTGGGCGGGATCCGCCGGTTCCGGCGATCGTGGTGGGCTGATCTCGTCGTCGTCGCGGCCGCGGGTGCGCTCGTGGTCGCGGCCGCGGCGGTCGGTCGGCGCCTCCTCGCGGACGGAGCGACCCTGTACCTGCCGTTCCCGCCGCTGCTGGCGCGGTGGCTGCCCCACGTCGGGCCGGGCACGCCGGTGGCCGTCGTCGTCGCGGTGGTCGTGGTGGCACGCGGCCCGGCGTGGGCCGAACGCCTACCGTGGCGGGCGCTGCCCGCGCTGACCGGCGTCGCCGCGGCTTTGTGGACGCTCGCGCTGGCGCTGGTCGACGGGTGGCAGCGCGGCGTGGTCGACCGCCTCACCTCGGCCGACGAGTACCTGCACGACGTGCCCGGCGCGCCCGCGCTGCCCGTGCTGGTGCGGGAGTTCGCCGGACACATCCTCACCTCGGCCGTCGACCCCGACCAGACGTGGTTCTGGACGACGCACGTCGGGGCCCACCCGCCCGGCGCGTTCCTGGTCTTCGTGGTGCTCGACCGGATCGGGCTGGGCGGCGGCGGAGCGGCCGGGCTGTTGGTGATCGCGGTCGGCGCGTCGGCCGCGGCGGCCGTACTCGTCACGGCGCGGGCGATGGGCGACGAGCAGGTGGCCCGCCGCGCGGCGCCGTTCGCGGTGCTGTTCCCGGGCGCCGTGTGGGTCGGGGTGTCCGCGGACGGCCTCTTCGCCGGGGTGCTGGCGTGGGGCATCGCCTTGCTCGCGATCGCGGTGGCGCGGACCGGCCTGCGGTCCGGGGTCGCCGCGGCGACGGCGGGGCTCCTGCTCGGCGGGACGGTGTACCTGTCGTACGGCCTCGTGCTCGGCGGCCTGCTCGCGGCCGCGGTGCTCGTGCGCCCGAGTGCAGGTCGGCGGCTCCGCGTCGCCACGGCGGGTTCGCGACGCGGGCCGGATGGCCGATGGGGCCTGGGCATCGATCGGGCCCGGTGGCGCGCGCTCGGGTTCGCCGCGGCGGGCGCGGCGGCGGTCGTGGCCGCGTTCACGCTGGCCGGGTTCTCCTGGCTCGACGGCTACGCCAAGGTCCGCGTGATCTACGCGGCCAGCATCGCGGCGGCCCGGCCGTACTCCTACTTCGTGTGGGCGAACCTGGCCGCGGTGGCGTTCGCTATCGGACCCGCGGGGATCGCGGGCCCGCGCCGCGTCGTGACCCGCCCGGTCGGTCCGTACCTGGTCGTCGTCGCCGCGGTCGCGGCGATGCTGCTGGCCGACCTGTCCGGCATGTCGAAGGCCGAGGTCGAGCGGATCTGGCTGCCGTTCGCCGTGTGGACCTGCCTGGCGTGCGCGGAGCTCCCCCGCCCGCGACGGTGGCTCGCCGCGCAGGCCGTCCTGGCGCTGCTGGTGAACCACCTGCTGCTCACCGTGTGGTGAGCAGCAGCGCACCCATGTCGCGCACGGCCCGGGCCGTGCCGACCACCGAGCCGGAGACCTTGGACCGGCCGCCTGCCCGGCGGCTGTAGCGCACCGGCACCTCCTCGATCCGCCAGCCCGCCCGCCCCGCGCGCATCAGCAGCTCCAGCGGATAGCCGAACGCGCGGTCGGCGACGCCCAGGGTCAACAGGGCGTCCCGGCGGCCGACGCGGATCGGAGCGATGTCGTGCACGGGCACGCCCCGGCTCCGCAGCAGGGCCGCGACCACCGCGTTCCCGGCGCGGGCGTGCCAGGGCCACACCCCGGACCCGGTCGCCACCCGGCGGCCGACGGCGAGATCCGCCCGGCCGGAGCGCACGGCGTCGGCGAGGACGGGCAGGGCCGCGGCGTCGAGGGAGCCGTCGCCGTCCAGCACGGCCACCAGGTCGGCGCGGGCGTGCCACAGTCCGGTGTGGACGGCGGCGCCGTAGCCGCGCCGCGGCTCCACCACCACGCGGGCGCCCCACGCGCGGGCGACCGCGGCCGTGTCGTCGGTGGAGCCGTTGTCCACGACGAGCACCGGCCAGTCCGGCAGCGCCGCGAGCACCGCGGGCAGCGCCGCGGCCTCGTCCAGGCAGGGGAGCACGATCTCGACGTCCACCCGTCGAGCATGGGCCCGGCGAGGTCCCGCCGACCCTTACGGTTCGGTGGCGGCGGGGGCGCGCAGCTGATCGGTCGCGAACGCGCGCACCCCCTCGGCGAACCCGACGCGGGCGGTGAACCCGAGCAACGCCGTCGCCAGGGCCGGGTCGGCCACCACGTGCCGCACGTCGCCCGCCCGGGCGCCGCCGATGACGACCGGCTCGGGACCGCGCATCGCCCGGGCCAGCTCGGTGGCCAGGTCGCCGACGGTGTGCGGCTCGCCCGAACAGACGTTCACGGCCGTGAAGCCGATGCGACGGGTCTCGATGGCGCGGACGTTGGCCGCGGCGACGTCGCCGACGTGCACGAAGTCGCGGCGCTGCCGACCGTCCTCCATGACGCGCGGCGCTTCGCCGCGTTCCAGCGCCGACCGGAACACCGACGCCACCCCGGAGTAGGGGGTGTCGCGCGGCATCCGCGCGCCGTACACGTTGTGGTAGCGCAGCGACCAGACCGCTCCCCCGGTTTGGCGCGCCCACGCGCCCGCCAGGTGCTCCTGGGCGAGCTTGGTGGCGGCGTAGGTGCTGCGCGGGTCGAGCGGCGCGTCCTCGGGCACGAGGCCGGGCACGAGGTCGCGGCCGCAGACCGGGCAAGGCGGTTCGAAGCGCCCGGCGGCGATGGCCTCGGGGGCGCGCGGGCCCGGCCGGACGACGCCGTGCTCGCCGCAGGTGTAGCGGCCCTCCCCGTAGACGACCATCGACCCGGCCAGCACGAGCCGGAAGACACCCGCCTCGTACATGGCGGCGAGCAGCACGGCGGTGCCGAGGTCGTTGTGGGCGGCGTAGGCGGGCGCGTCGCGGGCGTCGACGCCATGGCCCACCATCGCGGCCTGGTGGCACACGGCGTCGATCCCGCGCAGCGCCGCCCGCAACGCGTCCGGGTCGCGGACGTCGGCGTGGAGCAACTCCCCCACCCACGGTGGCTTCTCACCACCGTGCGCCTGCGGGATCAACGCGTCCAGCACGACGGGCTCGTGGCCTTCGGCCGCGAGCCGGTCGGCGACGTGCGAGCCGATGAAGCCCGCCCCACCGGTCACCAGAACCCGCACGGCCGCAGCGTATCCGGCCTACTCGGTGGGCTCGGGGTGGTAGGAGCAGAACACGCCGGTGCGGGCCGCCGGGTGGCCGTTGCGCGACAATGCGGCGTCGGCCTGCTCGACCCACCACGCCAGCTCGGCGGCGGCCGCGGCCCGCTGGGCCGGGTCGGCGTGCGTGGCGGCGTCGAGGGCCTTGTTCCAGCCCAGCTCGCACAGCGCCCAGAACACCGTGGCGCCCCAGACGGCGTCGTCGACGAGCGGGCGGCAGGCTTCCCGCGCCGCGGCGAGGACCGCCGCCCGCGGCAGGTCCACGTGGGACGCACAGCCGACGGTGAACGCGACGAGGTCCAGCGACGCCGGGCCCGCCGTCGCGAGCGCCCAGTCGAGCAGGACCACCGCATCGTCGGTCAAGGCGATGTTCACCAGCCAGGCGTCGCCGTGGCAGAGGGTCGACGGCGCGCCGCCGAGCGTCGCGACGAGCCCCGCCGGCTCGCGGAGGGTGTCGAAGACCGCGTCGGCGACCGCGGCGGGGACGAGCTCGGCGAAGCACTCCCACCCGCGCCGCACGGCGGCGATCAGGGCGAAGCGCTCGGCGAGCGGCGCCAGGTCGTCGGGGGCGAAGAGGGTGAGCCGGGTCGCCAGGTCGCACAAGCCCGCCGGTGGCCGCTCCGCGAACGCGCCGTGGACGGCCGCGAGGCCGTCGAACAGCCTGCGCAGCTCGGCGGGGGTGATGCGCCGGTCCCAGGACAGCACGGCGGCGCCGAGGTCGCGCATCACGGTCACCAACCTGCCCCCGGTCCAGCCCGCGGCGACCAGCGCGTGGCCGGTGACCTTGGGCAGGCGGTCGAGCACGCCGTCGGCCCACAAGCGCCGTTCGCGCCCGCTCGGGTCGCCGCCGAGCAGCAGGGAGAGGTCCGTATCGGGGTCGACGGTCTTGACGACGACCCGACGGCCGTCGAGCACGCCGCGCTCCAGGTGGGCGCCGGAGCGGCCGTCGTGGCCGTCGATCGGAACCCGATCGGTGACGCGTCCCAGCAGGTCGTTCACGGCCGCACCATCGGCGCCTCGGCGTCCTGCCCGGCGATCGCGGCGGCGTCCCAGTGCCCGGTGCAGTAGGTGACGTGCTCGGCCACCTTCCCGTCCCGCACGTGCAGCACGTGGATGTCGCGCCACTGCACGGTCTCGGCGCCGCGGCGGGCGCGGACCTCGACCTCGACGACGCAGCCGTCGATCGTCGGCACGGCCCGGAACGCGCGCAGCCGGAGCTCGGGCAGGCCCAGCTCGTCGCGGTCGAACAGCTCCTCGAGCGCGGAGCGCCCGACGACCTGGAAGCGCCAGGACGGCACGTTGACGTCGACGAGCACGTCCTCGGCGTAGTGCTCCCGCAGCGGGGCGAAACGCCGTCCGCGATACGCGGCGAGCATCGCCTCGGCCAGGGGGCGGGGCACGTCGACCGCGACGAGCTCCGCGGCCGTCCGGCGGGGCGCCGCGACGAGCACCAGCTCGGTGGCTCCGCCCTCGGCGGCCTGTTGGCGGTGGACGTCGCCGGGCGGGTCGAGCCACCACACCGCGTCGCCGGGCTCCAGCCAGAAGGTGGTGTCGAGCACGGCGCGACCGTCCACGACGGTGAAGCGCTCGTACCGGTCGCCGCCGTCGACGACCACGGCCGCGCCCCACGAGCCGTGGTCGTGCACGACGGTCGCCACGCCGGGCGCGAACCACCGCACGGCCAGCGCGGCGTCGTCCCGGGTGGCGACCACGACTCCCCGGCCCTCGCGCCGCGAGGCCGCGCGGGCCTCGGCGAGGTCGAGGGCGGGTGCGAGGTCGCGCAGCCGCCGGGCCGCGTCGCGGGGTGCGCCCGCGCCGAGCGCGGCGGCGAGGACGTCGGCGGCGCCGCCGGTGGCGACGAACGAACGGTCGAGGTGGGCAGCGGTCATGGGTTCCTCCCGGGGAAGCGGTCAACCGGGAGGCGTGGGATCGGATCCCACGGTGTCAGATCCCGGGTCAGGCGGGCGGGTGCGCGACCTCCCACGTCGCGACCGGGTCGGGGTCGTAGCGGCAGAACGCGCCGGTCCGCAGCGACCGACGCAGGTGCCGCGCCGCCTCGGGATGGGCGGCGTCGAGGCGGCGCAGCGCGTCCTTGACCCGGGTGGTGACGGTGGTGCGGGACCGCTCCGCGCTCGACCCGGTCGGGCGGGCCCGCCCGCCGAGTCCCACGGCGGCGGACAGCTCCGCGATCAGGCGGCCGCGCTCGGCGACGAGGCTCACCGAGTGGTCGGCCTCCCCCGCCCGGTCCGCGGCGTCGAGGGCTTCGTCGATCTCGGCGATGCGGCGGCGGTAGGCCGTGCGCGCGGTGTCGTCGAGCACGGGGCCCAGGTCGCGCTCGACGACGAGCTCACCGACGAGGTCGAGCGCGGCGACGGCCACGCCGGGGCGCGCGACGAGCCGGGCGATGTCGCGCATGCCCTTGCTGTCCTTGACCCGCCGGGCGGTGCCGCCGAAGTCGACGAGCCAGGTGCCGGCGTCGAACGCGAGCCGGGCAGGCGCGCCCGACGCCGCCTGGTCCTCCGACGGCTCCAGAGCGGCGATCGCCCGCGACACCGGCCCGCGCAGGGCCGCGCCGATCCCCTCGACGGCCCACAGGTCGCGGTAGGGCAGCAGCGACCGGTGGGCCCAACTGGCGAGTGAGTGGCCACCGGTGAGGCGGGCGACGTCGGCGAGCTGGACCACCGCGGGCAGCCACTCGGCGTCGCGGCCCATGGACCTGATCTCGGTGGCCCAGCGGTCGAGCAGGGCTCGCGCCTGCGCGGTGTGGCCGTTCGCGGCGAGGACGAGCGCCTGGGTGATGGCGAGCGTGGGCGGGAGGCCCGCCCGGCCGACCCCCATCTCCTCGCCGAAGCGGCGGGCTGCGGTGGCCGGGTCGCCGTCGACGTCGAGGAGGTGGAACAGCTCCTGCACACGCGCGAGCAGCCGGGCGTCGCTGTCGGCGGGCAGCACCTCGACGAGGGTGTGGAGCGCGGCGCGTTCCCGCCGGTAGCAGGCTTCGTCGCCGTCGGCGGCGGCCAGTGTGGCGCGCCACAGCGGGAGGAAGAACGCGTAGCGGGGGTCGCGCACCAGCGTCACGCGCCCGGCGTACTCGTCGACGGCCCGCCGCACCTCGGCGAGGTCGCCACGCTCGAACAGCGCCTCGACGCGCAGCCGTCGACCGAGCAGCTCCAGGCGGGTCTGGCGACAGGCGCTCGCGTGCCGCACGACCGCGGCGGCGTCTTCGAGGCGTCGGTCCACGGCGTCCGGGCCCGCGTGCAGGTGGCAGCGCGCCACGGCGGCGTCGGCGAGCGCGAGCGGATCGCCGGTCGCTTCGGCGAGCGCGGCCGACTCGGCCACCAGCCCGGCGCGCTGCTCGGGCGCCGACGAGGCGGCGACGACGATCGAGAGCCGCGCGAGCAGCCGCGCGGCGGTGTGGTCGTCGACCTCGGCGAGCGCGCGGCGTAGCAGCGTGCGGGACGGCTCGTCCGGGACGACCTCCATACCGGCGCCCCCGCTGCGGCCGAGCGCGGCCCGGGCCAGGTCCGCCGGTCGCCCGTCGGCCAGGTCGGCGGCCGCCTCGTACCCGGCCCACGCGGCGGCGTCGCGGCCCGCAGCGGCGTCGGCGTCGGCCCTCCGCAACAGCACTTCGACGCGGTCGACGGCGTGCGGGGCGAGGTCGAGGGCCTGGCCGTAGTGCCGGGAGGCGGTCTCGTAGGCCAGCCGCCCCATCGCGGCGTCGCCCGCCGCCGCGGCGTAGCGCGCCGCGGCCTCGGCGTTCCCCAGCGGCGCGCTCTGGGCGAGGTGGTGGGCGAGCACGGCGGGCTCGGCGCCGGCTTCGAGGACCGCGGCGATGCGGGCGTGCGCCGCGACCCGGCCCGTCGCGCCGAGCTGCTCGTACACGGCGGCGCGGAACAACGGGTGGCGGAACGCGAACCGGCCCGGGCCGCGCTCCTCTGCGATCGCCGCGGCGACGGCCTCCTCGAGCAGGCCGAGCGTGGTGGCGACGTCGTGGTCAGCGGCGGCCGCGAGCGTGGCGACCGCGAAGTCGGCGCCGATGGCCGAGGCCAGGCCGAGCACCGCACGACAGTCCCCGGACAGGCGGCGCACCCGCTCGGTGATCGTCGCCGTGATCGCGGGCGGCACGCGCAGTTCGGCGAGCCGCGGCGAGCGGCCGTCGAGGAGGCGGACCGTCTCGGTGACGAACAGCGGGTTGCCCCGCGTCCGCTCGACCAGCGCGTCGACGTCGACGCTCGCGAGCTCGCCCGCGCCGAGCTCGCCCGCCAGCGCGGCGACGTCGGCGCGGGCCAGCGGTTCGAGCACGACCTCGCTGCCGAGCCTGCGCAGCTCGACCAGCGCCGCACCGAGCGGGGACGAAGGCGGCGCGTCCTCCGGCCGGTAGGTCACGAGCAGGCAGGCCCGGCTCTGCCGGGCCGTGGCCGCGTAGTGGACGAGCATCGCCACGGTGGCCGGGTCCGTCCAGTGGGCGTCGTCGAGAACACCGAGCACCGGCGTGCCCGCGGCGGCGTCGCGAACCCGGCGGGCGACGGCGTCGAACTGGGCGATCCGGGCGGCGGCCGGGTCACCGCCGTCCGGCGACGGGGGCAGGTCGCCCCCGTCGAGCGCGCCGAGCAGCTGCCGCCACGGCCACAGCCCGGGCAGGGTCGACGCCTGTGTGGCCGCCGTCCACGCGACCCGCCACCCGGCCCGCTTGGCGTCGACCAGCACGGCGTCGCAGAGCGCCGTCTTGCCCATCCCGGCCTCGCCCGCGACGAGCACCACCCCGCCGACGCCCTCGGCGGCACGGCGGCGCAGCTCGGCGATCCGGCGCAGCGCCCGGTCGCGCCCGTGCAGTCGGAGCCCGATCACGGCAGACGAGGGTGGCGGCCCGGGCCGCGCAGTGTCCGCACGAGCGCGACGACCCGGCCTCCCGCTCGTCGTCATTCGTACAGTGTGGACCCGTGTTCAGCCGTCGGCGCCGTGGTGGCGCCGGTAGTGCCGGGCCACGCGGGCCCGGTTGCCGCACGCGGCCGAGCACCAGCCCCGTCGGGGGCGGTCGCGGACGAAGTAGCGCACGCAGCCAGGCGCCTCGCAGGCGCCCAGCGCCGATGGTCGCGTCAGCAGGTCCACCGCCTGCGCGGCGAGCCGGGCGACGGCCGAAGTGGACCGCGGATGTGCGGTGCGCGCCGACGCGCGTGGCGGCGCGGTGGGCGGCCAGACCAGGGCGGGCCACGCGGTCGCGAGTGCGCAGGTCTCGTTCAGCGCCGTGATCGCGTCTGCGCGGTCGGCGATCGCCGATGCCGCGGCGGGCCGGGGATCGTCGGTGAGCTCGGCGGCCAACCTGCGCAGCGCATCGCGGAGCCGTCGCAGCCGGGCGACGTCCTCGTGGATGTCGTCCTCGAGCCCGTCGCACGTCGTGTCGGCGAGCAGCACGTCGGCGGCCGTCCGCAGCCAGTCGGTGGCCTCGTCGTCCAGGGTGTCGTGAACGCCGTCGCGGTCGGCCCAGATCGTGTTCATCAACGCCACGGGCAGCGGATCGTCCTCCACACCCGCCAACCTAATGGATAGATGGCTCACAAACCATTTGACCCGACGTGAGTCTCACGAGCAGAGTGGGGAGGCAGCGTCAGCCCTGGGAGGTCGTGCGATGTCGGAGTTCCACGAGGGCGAGCTCGCCGTGCAGCAGCTCGCGGGTGTTCGCGCCGAAGCCGACCGGCTCAGTGGCATGCTCGCGCCGCCCCACCTCGGCGGCGCGGCGCGGTTCCTCGGCGAGCGCACGTTCGCCGCGCTCACCGGGCGCGACACCGAGGGGCGGCTGTGGACGTCGCCGCTGGTGGGTCCGCCCGGCTTCCTCGACGCCGAGGCCACGACGCTGCGCGT
>Ga0070663_100002541_pt1 | contig 10312 bp, 1 predicted proteins | sample KBSC63metaG_FD_65646 | JGI IMG/M metagenome (GOLD analysis project Ga0070663, IMG submission 65646) | Corn rhizosphere microbial communities from Kellogg Biological Station, Michigan, USA - KBS C6-3 metaG | ecosystem: Host-associated > Plants > Roots > Rhizosphere > Soil ...
CGGGCCTTCCGCGACCTCGGCTTCGACTCGCTCACCGCGGTCGACCTGCGCAACCGGCTCTCGTCGGCGACCGGGCTCCCGACGTTGCCCGCGACGCTGGTGTTCGACCACCCGACGGCGGCCGTGCTGGCCGCGTACCTGCGGGCCGAGCTGACCGGCGAGGACGACACCGAGCCCGTCTTCGCCGACCTGGACCGGCTGGAAGCGGCCCTCGCCGCCGTCCCGGACGGCAGCGAGCTGCGTTCCGGCATCACCGCGCGCCTGCGGACGGTGCTGTCGAAGTGGCTCGCCGGGCACGAGACACCCGATGCGGAGGAAGCGGTGACCGGGCGGCTCGAAGCCGCCGGCGCCGCGGAGGTCCTCGACTTCATCAACAACGAGCTGGGGATGGCGTGATGCGCGGAAGGACCTGTCGTGACCGATGACCAGCAGCTGCTCGATGCGCTGAAGAAGCTGGCCGCCGAGCTGTACACCAGCCGCGAGCGGGTGAAGCAGCTCGAATCCGGGGAGCACGAACCGATCGCCGTGGTCGGCATGGGCTGCCGCTTCCCGGGCGGGGTCCGCACCCCGGACCAGCTGTGGGACCTCGTCGCCGCGGGCACCGACGCGGTCTCCGGGTTCCCCGCCGACCGCGGCTGGGACACCACCGACGGCTACACCCACCAGGGCGGGTTCGTCTACGACGTGGCCGACTTCGACGCCGGGTTCTTCGGGATCTCGCCGCGGGAGGCCCTGGGGATGGACCCCCAGCAGCGGCTGCTCCTGGAGGTGTCGTGGGAGGCCCTGGAACAGGGCGGCATCGACCCGGCGTCCCTGCGCGGCTCGGCGACCGGGGTGTTCGCCGGCGCCTCGACGTCCCGCTACGAAGCCAACATCCTCGGCATCGACGACGGCGCCGAGGGGTACGTGCTGACCGGCAACGCGATCAGCGTCATCTCCGGCCGCGTCGCCTACACACTGGGCCTGGAAGGCCCGGCGGTCACGGTGGACACGGCGTGTTCGTCGTCGCTGGTGGCGCTGCACCTCGCCGGGCGGGCGCTGCGGGCGGGGGAGTGCTCGCTGGCGCTGGCCGGTGGCGTCGCGGTGCTGTCCACCGCCGGGGCGTTCGCGGAGTTCTCGAAGCAGCAGGGCATGGCCGCCGACGGCCGGTGCAAGGCGTTCGCCGCCGGGGCCGACGGCATCGGCTGGGGCGAGGGCGCGGGCATGGTCGTGCTGGAGCGGCTGTCCGACGCGCACCGCAACGGCCACCGGGTGCTCGCCGTCGTCCGCGGGTCCGCGACCAACTCCGACGGCGCGTCCAACGGGCTTTCGGCCCCGAACGGGCCGTCCCAGCAGCGGGTGATCCGTGCCGCGCTCGACGACGCGCAACTGTCCGTTTCGGACGTCGACGTCGTCGAGGCGCACGGCACGGGGACGTCGCTGGGCGACCCGATCGAGGCGCAGGCGCTGCTGGCCACGTACGGGCAGGACCGCGGCGAACCGCTGTGGCTCGGGTCGGTGAAGTCGAACATCGGGCACACCCAGACCGCGGCCGGGGTCGCCGGCGTGCTCAAGATGATCCTGGCCCTGCGCCACGGCGTGCTGCCCCCGACGCTGCACGTCGACGAGCCGACCCCGCACGTCGACTGGAGTGCCGGGAACGTCCGGCTGCTGCGGGAGTCCCGGGACTGGCCGGCGGCGGACCGCCCGCGCCGGGCGGCGGTGTCCGCGTTCGGGATCAGCGGCACCAACGCCCACGTCGTCCTCGAAGAAGCTCCGGCGGGCGAAGCCGGGGAGCGGCCGACGGCCCTGGCCGGGCCCGGCACGGCGTGGGTCGTGTCCGGTCACTCGGCCGCGGCGCTCGCCGGGCAGGCCGGACGCCTGCGGGAACACGTCCTGGGCGGGTCTTGGGCGCCGGAGGACGTCGGCTGGTCCCTGGCCACGACGCGGTCGGCGTTCGAGCACCGGGCGGTCGTGCTCGGTGACGACCTGCCCGCGGGGCTGGCCGCGGTGGCGACGGGCCAGCCCGGCGCCGGCGTCGTGACCGGAACCGCGGCCGGCTCGCCGGGCCGGACGGTGTTCGTGTTCCCGGGGCAGGGCAGCCAGTGGATCGGGATGGGGCGTGAGCTGGCGGAGTCGTGTGCGGTGTTCGCGGCGCGGTTGGCGGAGTGTGCGGCGGCGTTGGCGCCCTATGTGGAGCTGGATCTCGATGGCGGTTCGGAGGCTGCGGACGTGGTGCAGCCCGCGTTGTGGGCGGTGATGGTTTCCCTCGCCGAGGTCTGGCGGGCCGCCGGTGTCGTTCCGGACGCCGTCGTGGGGCACTCGCAGGGTGAGATCGCGGCGGCGGTGGTGTCGGGTGCACTGTCCCTTGAGGACGGTGCGCGGGTGGTGGCGCTGCGGAGCAAGGCGTTGACGGCGCTGGCCGGTCGTGGCGGGATGATGTCCGTTGCCGAGGCCGCTTCGGTCGTGCGTGAGCGCATCGAGCCGTGGGGTGCGCGGTTGTCGGTGGCGGCGGTGAACGGTCCGCTGTCCACTGTGGTCTCCGGTGATCCGGCGGCGCTGGCGGAACTGGCGGAAGCCACCGAGGCCCGGACGCGGATGATCCCGGTCGACTACGCCTCGCACTCGGCGCAGGTGGATTCGTTGCGCGAAGAGATCCTCGCGGTCTTGAGCGACATCTCGCCGCGCACGGCGGACGTGCCGATGATCTCGTCGATGACCGGTGCGCCCGTCGCGGAGCTGGACGCGGAGTACTGGTTCGACAGCCTGCGCCGGCCGGTCGAGTTCGAACGCGCGATCCGGACGCTGGGCGAGTCGGGGTACGGGGTGTTCGTCGAGGCGTCGCCGCATCCGGTGCTGACCGGCGCGATCACCGACACCCTGGCCGTCCCGATCGCCGTGGGCACCCTCCGGCGGGCCGACGGCGGTGCGGCGCGGCTGCTCCGCTCGTTCGCCGAGGCCTGGACCCGCGGGGTGCCCCTCGACTGGTCTTCGGTCCTGAGTGGACAGACTGTCGACCTGCCCACCTACGTGTTCCAGCGGCAGCGGTTCTGGCCCCGGCCCGCGGACGCCACGCAGCCGGACACGGCCGACTCCGCCTTCTGGACCGCGGTGGAGAACGGCGATCTCCACGAACTGGCGGCGGCCCTGGAAGTCGACGACGACCGGCTCGGCCCGGTACTGCCCGCCCTGAAGTCGTGGCGCCGCCGCGAGCGTGCCGGGTCGGCCGTCGCGGACTGGCGCTACCACATCACCTGGACCGCCGGCGCCGAGCCCGCCACCGCAGCGCTGTCCGGGACCTGGCTGCTGGTCGGAGAATCCACCGAGATCGCGGACGCGCTGCGCACCCACGGCGCGGAGGTGGTCACGGCGACCTTGGACGACCTCCCGCCCGGCGACTACGCAGGTGTGCTCTCTGCCGTGGGTGTCGTGGCAGGCCATGAGGGTCTGTTGAGCACGCTTCGGTTGGTGCAGGCCGGCATCGACGCCCCGCTGTGGATCCTCACCCGCGGTGCGGTGACCACCGGTCCCGGCGACGCGCCCGTCAGCCCCGTCCAGGCCCAGCTCTGGGGCCTCGGCCGGGTGGCCGGTCTCGAACACCCCCGCCGCTGGGGCGGGCTCGTCGACCTGCCGCCCACCTGGGACGAGCGCACCGGTGCCCGGCTGTGTGCCGTCCTCGCCGGGCGCGAAGACCAGGTCGCGCTGCGCGGCTCCGGCGTCCTCGCCCGCCGCCTGGTGCGCGCCCCCGGTCACCGGTCCGGCCCGCGCCGCTGGACGCCGCGCGGCACGGTGCTGCTCACCGGCGGCACCGGCTCCACCGGGGCGTACGTCGCCCGCTGGCTGGCCGGCCGCGGCGCCGAGCGCGTCGTCCTCACCGGCCGCGCCGGTCCGGGGGCGCCCGGGCTGCCCGCCCTCGCCGCGGACCTCGCGCTCGCCGGCGCCCGCGTCGACGTCGTCGCCTGCGACCTCGCCGAGCGCCACCGGGTCGCGGGCCTGCTCGACCGGATCGCCACCACCGGACCGGCGCTGACCTCGGTGTTCCACGCGGCCAACACGGGATACCTGGCCCCGCTGGACACCACCGACGCCGCCGGGCTGGCCACCGCGCTCGGGGCGAAGGCGGCCGGCGCGCGGTGGCTGGACGAGCTGACCGGGGACCTCGACGCGTTCGTGCTCTTCTCGTCGATTTCGGCGACCTGGGGCAGCAACGACCACGGTGCCTACGCCGCGGGCAACGCCTACCTGGATGCCTTGGCCGAGGACCGCCGGGCGCGCGGGCTGCCGGGGACGTCGATCGCCTGGGGTGTCTGGGACACCCGCGACTGGGCCGCCGTCGACGCCGCCGCGGACCAGGACAAGGCCGTCACCCCGGCCAAGCTCCTGCGCCAGGGCATCCGCTTCCTCGACCCCGACCGGGCGCTGACCGCGCTGGGTCAGGTCCTGGACGACGACGAGACGTTCATCGCCCTGGCCGACGTGGACTGGGCGCGCTTCGCGCCGGTGTTCGCCGCGGCCCGGGAACGTCCGCTGCTGGACCTGCTCTCCGACGCCCGCCCGGCCGACGCCGGGACCACACCCGCCGAGACGGGCGAACTCGAGGCCCGGCTGACGAGCCTCGACCCGGCCGAGCGGGTCCGCGTCACCACCGAGCTGGTGCGGGGGCACGCCGCCGCCGTGCTGGGCCACGCGTCCGCCGACGAGGTCCCGGCGACGCGGGCGTTCCGCGACCTGGGCTTCGACTCGCTGACCGCGGTCGAGCTGCGCAACCGGCTCACCGCGGCGACCGGGTTGCCGCTGCCGTCCACTGTGGTCTTCGACTACCCGGCCCCGGCCGCGCTGGCCCGTGAGATCGTCGGACGTCTGTTCGGTGTGGCCGAGGCCGCGCCCGTCGCAGGTGGGACCGGCGACGTCGGCACCGACCCGATCGCCATCGTCGGGATGGGCTGCCGGTACGCGGGCGGGATCGAGAGCCCGGAAGCCCTGTGGGAGCTGCTGGAGTCCGGCGGCGACGCGATCACCGGGTTCCCGGCCGATCGCGGCTGGGACACCGGAAGCCTGCTCGATCCCGACCCCGACCACGCGGGCACGACGTACGTGGCCGAGGGCGGCTTCCTGCGCGGCGTCGCCGGGTTCGACGCCGGGTTCTTCGGGATCAACCCGCGTGAAGCGCTGGCCATGGACCCGCAGCAGCGGCTGCTCCTCGAAGTCGCGTGGGAGACCCTCGAACGCGCGGGCATCGACCCGGAAACCGTGCGCGGCACGCCGACCGGGGTCTTCGCGGGTGCCGCCCCGTCCGGCTACGGCGCCGGCCTGGCCGGCGCCGACAGCGGCACCGAGGGCTACGTGATCACCGGCAACACCGGCAGCGTCCTGTCCGGCCGGATCTCCTACACCCTCGGCCTGGAGGGCCCGGCGGTCACGGTGGACACGGCGTGCTCGTCGTCGTTGGTGGCCCTGCACCTGGCGGCCCAGTCGCTGCGGTCGGGCGAGTGCTCGCTGGCACTGGCCGGCGGCGTCATGGTGATCGCCGATCCGGCCGAGTTCGTCGGCTTCTCGCGGCAGCGGGTCCTCGCCGCCGACGGGCGCTGCAAGGCGTTCGCGGAAGCGGCGGACGGGATGGGCCTGGCCGAGGGCGCGGGCCTGGTGCTGCTGGAGCGCCTGTCCGACGCGCGCCGCCACGGCCACCGGGTGCTGGCGCTGGTCAAGGGCACGGCGACCAATCAGGACGGCGCATCGAACGGCCTCACCGCCCCGAACGGACCTTCGCAGCAACGGGTGATCCGGGCGGCGCTGGCGAACGCGGGACTGTCCGCGTCGGACGTCGACGCGGTCGAAGCGCACGGCACCGGGACGGCGCTCGGCGACCCCATCGAGGCGCAGGCCATCCTCGCCACCTACGGCCAGGACCGGACGGCGCCCCTGCGGCTCGGCTCGGTGAAGTCGAACATCGGGCACAGCCAGCAGGCGGCGGGGGTGGCCGGGGTGATCAAGATGGTCCTGGCGCTGCGGCACGGAAAGCTGCCCGCGACCCTGCACGTGGACGCCCCTTCGTCGCATGTGGACTGGACGGCGGGAAACGTCGAACTGTTGCGGGAACCGGTGGAGTGGACGTCCGGGGACCGGCCGCGCCGAGCGGGGGTGTCGGCGTTCGGGATCAGCGGCACCAATGCCCACGTCATCCTCGAAGAGGCACCGGAACCCGCGGAGCCGGCCGAAGCCGCGGCCCGGGCGCTGACCGGCTCGGCGTGGGTGCTGTCCGCCCGTGACGCCGAAGCGCTGCCGACGCAGGCCGCACGGCTGCGCGAGTTCGTGCTCGCCCACCCGGACCTCGACCCGGCCGACGTCGGGTTCTCCTTGGCCACGACCCGGAGTGCGTTCGAGCACCGCGCGGTGGTCACCGGCGACCTCCTCGACGGGCTTGCGGCCTTGGCAGACGGGCGATCAGCGGCCGGAGTCGTTACGGGCGTGGCCAAGCCCGCCCGGATCGGGTTCCTCTTCGCCGGGCAGGGCAGTCAGCGGGCCGGGATGGGCCGTGAGCTGTATGCGGCGAGTCCGGTGTTCGCGGGGGCTTTTGACGAGGCGTGTGCGTTGGTCGAGGCCGAGCTCGGGTATCCGATTCGTGAGGTCGTGCTCGGTGAGGGTGAGGACGGGCGCGCGGATCAGACGCTGTACGCCCAGACGGGGTTGTTCGCCGTCGAGGTCGGGTTGGTTGCCTTGCTGGCGGCGTGTGGTGTCCGGCCGGATGCGGTGGCCGGGCATTCGGTGGGCGAGATCGCGGCGGCGCACGCGGCCGGGGTGCTGACGTTGGCCGACGCGGCTCGGCTGGTGGCGCATCGGGCGCGGTTGATGCAGGCGTTGCCCGAAGGCGGCGCGATGGCGGCGATCGAGGCGACCGAGGACGAGATCGCGGCGGACCTCGGGAGTGTGTCGTTGGCGGCGGTGAACGGGCCGTCGTCGGTGGTGGTCTCGGGCTCGGCCGAAGCGGTCGAGAGCGTGCTGGAGTGGTGGCGGGAACGGGGGCGCCGGGTGCGGCGGCTGCGCGTGAGCCACGCGTTCCACTCCGATCGGATGGACCCGGTCCTGGACGACCTCGCCGAAGTCGCCGCCGGGCTGACGTACGCGAATCCGCGGGTGCCGTGGGCGGGTGCGCTGACCGGCGCGCTCGTCGAGGCCCCTGACGCCGGGTACTGGCCCGCACAGGCGCGGCAGGCCGTGCGCTTTGCCGGTGCGGTGGAATCCCTGGCGGCCCAAGGCGTTTCGGTGTTCTTCGAGATCGGGCCGGACGGCACGCTGTCGTCGATGGGCGCCGGGGTACTGCCGGACGCCGAGTTCGTCCCGGTGCTGCACAAGGATCTCGTCGTCACCGCGCTCGGCACGGCCCACGTGCACGGCGTCGACGTCGACTGGCCGGCCGTCCTCAACGGACAGCAGATCGACCTGCCCACCTATGCCTTCCGGCACCGGCACTTCTGGCCCGAGCACCGGAAGGCAGCCGATGACTCCGGGTTCTGGGCCGCGCTCGAGAACCTCTCGGTCGACCCGGACCGCCCGTTCCGCGAGGTCCTGCCCGAGCTGACCGCGTGGCGCGAGGACGCCGCCGTGGCGGACTGGCGCTACCACGTCACCTGGACGCCGGTCGCCGAAACCCCATCGGCGACGCTGTCCGGCACCTGGCTGCTGCTCGGCGAGTCCACGGAGGTCGAAGCCGCCCTCACCGCTCACGGCGCCGAGGTCGTGACGGCCCGCGAGACCGTGCCGGCCGGGGACTACGCGGGGATCGTCTCGGTGCTCGCCCTCGACGAGACCCCGGTCGACGGCTCGCCGGTGCTCACCCGCGGCCTGGCCGCCACCCTGGCCCTGGTCCGGACGCTGCGGGACGGGACACCGTTGTGGGTGCTGACCCGCGGCGCCGTCGCGGCCACCCCCGGCGACGGTCCGGCGAACCCCGTCCAAGCGCCGGTCTGGGGCCTGGGCCGGGTGGTCGGCCTGGAGCACCCGGAGCGCTGGGGCGGCCTGATCGACCTTCCATCCACATTGGATGAACGTGCCGCGGCCCGGTTCGCGGCGGTCCTGGCGGGCACCGGGGAGGACCAGGTCGCGCTGCGGCCGTCCGGCATCCTGGCCCGGCGGCTGGTCCACGCTCCCGCGCCGCGGCCCGGCCGCACCTGGACGCCGTCCGGGACCGTGCTGGTCACCGGGGGTACCGGCGGCATCGGCGGGCACGTCGGCCGCTGGCTCGCCGGGCGGCACGCGCCGCGGCTGGTGCTCACCAGCCGGTCCGGACCCGCCGCCGCCGGGGTGGCGGAGCTGGTGGCCGAGCTGGCCGGGCGGGGCAGCGCGGTCGACGTCCTCGCCGGCGACACCGCCCGCCGCGCCGACGTCGCCGGGATCCTGGCGAGGATCGGGCCGGACCTCACCGCCGTCGTGCACGCCGCGGGGATCGGGCAGGGGATCGCGGTCGCCGACCTCGACGCCGCCGGGCTCGCGGAGTCGCTGGCGGGCAAGGCCGCCGGGGCGGTGTGGCTCGACGAGCTGACCGGAGACCTCGACGCGTTCGTGCTGTTCTCGTCGATCTCGGCGACCTGGGGCAGCGCGCTGCAGCCCGGGTACGCCGCCGCGAACGCCTTCCTCGACGCGCTCGCCGAAGCCCGCCGGGCCCGCGGGGCGGCCGCCACCTCCGTCGCCTGGGGCGTCTGGCGCGGCGCCGGGATGGGCGGCGGCGAGGCGGGGGAGAAGCTCAGCCGGTTCGGGGTCCGGGCGATGGACCCGCGGCTCGGCATCCGGGCACTGGCCCAGGCCGTGGACGCGGGCGAGACCGCGGTCGCGGTCGCCGACGTCGACTGGCCCGCCTTCGCGTCGACGTTCACCCTGCGCCGCCCCAGTCCGCTGTTGACCTCGGTGCCGGAAGCCGTGGCCGCGCTGGCCGAGCCGGTTCCGGCCGGCGACAGCGGCCTGGCCGGGCGGCTGGCCGGGCTGTCGCGGACGGACCAGGACCGGCTGCTGGTCGAGCTGGTCCGCACCGAGGCCGCTGCCGCGCTCGGGCACTCCGGCGCCGACGCGGTCGACGCCGAGCGCCCGTTCGGCGACCTCGGTTTCGACTCGCTCACCGCGGTCGAACTGCGCAACCGGCTCGGCGCGGCCTCGGGGCTCACCCTGCCCGCGACGCTGGTCTTCGACCACCCGACCGCCGCCGCACTCGCCGCGTACCTGCGGGCCGAGCTCGCCGGCGAAGAAGAGGCCGGGCCCGGCGCACTGTTCGCCGGGCTGGACCGCCTGGAAGCCGGGCTGGCCGGCGTCGACGACCCGGCCGTGCGCGAGGACGTCGGCCGCCGCCTGCGCGGCATCCTCGCCGGCCTGGACCGCGACCCGGGGGCGGGGACCGCGATCGCGTTCGACGCGGCCACCCCGGGTGAAGTGTTCGATTTCCTCGACAAGGAGCTCGGGAGCCTGTGATGGAGAGTCAGGAAAAGCTCTTCGACTACCTCAAGAAGGCGTCGGCCGAGCTCCAGGAAACCCGCAACCGCCTGCGCCGCAAGGAAGCCGCCGAGCACGAGCCGATCGCGATCGTCGGCATGGGCTGCCGCCTGCCCGGTGGCGTGCGGAGCCCGGAGGACCTGTGGTCCCTGGTGGACTCGGGCACCGACGCGGTGTCGGGGTTCCCGGCCGACCGCGGCTGGGACCTCGGCGACGGGTACGCCCACCAGGGCGGGTTCGTCCACGACGCGGCCGAGTTCGACGCCGGGTTCTTCGAGATCTCGCCCCGCGAGGCCCTCGCCATGGACCCGCAGCAGCGCATGCTGCTCGAAGTCACCTGGGAGGCCCTCGAACGCGCGGGCATCGACCCGGCGGGGCTGAAGGGCTCCCGGACCGGGGTGTTCGCCGGGGCGTCGTCGTCGGGCTACGGCAACGCCCTCCTCGAGAACCCCGGCGGCGCCGAGGGCTACCTGATGACCGGCAACGCCGGCAGCGTGATCTCGGGCCGCGTGTCGTACGCGCTGGGCCTCGAGGGTCCGGCGGTCACGGTGGACACGGCGTGTTCGTCGTCGCTGGTGGCCCTGCACCTGGCCGTGCAGGCCCTGCGCAACCGCGAATGCGGCTTGGCGCTGGCCGGCGGGGTCACGGTGATGGCGACCCCGGGGACGTTCGCGGAGTTCTCCCGGCAGAACGGCCTGGCGGCCGACGGCCGCTGCAAGTCGTTCTCGGGTGACGCGGACGGGACGGGCTGGGCCGAGGGTGCCGGGGTGCTGGTGGTCGAGCGGCTGTCGGACGCGCGTCGCCACGGGCACCGGGTGCTGGCTGTGGTCACCGGGACCGCGGTGAACCAGGACGGGGC
>Ga0070663_100002554_pt1 | contig 10277 bp, 9 predicted proteins | sample KBSC63metaG_FD_65646 | JGI IMG/M metagenome (GOLD analysis project Ga0070663, IMG submission 65646) | Corn rhizosphere microbial communities from Kellogg Biological Station, Michigan, USA - KBS C6-3 metaG | ecosystem: Host-associated > Plants > Roots > Rhizosphere > Soil ...
GCTATGGCGAGGAGGCGCAACGCCGCAATGCGCTTCGAGAGCAAGCGAGCAGCCGACACTTGTGGCTTGACGCGACACTAGGCAATTCGTGGGTATTCGAATGGGTTCCAACCCAGACCAGGGTCAGCGCGCCTTGCGCCTCGCCCTCACCGCTGCGGCCAAGCCTTGCAGCACCGGCACCGTCTGTGCGAACCCAATGCAGGCATCGGTGATCGACACGCCATGCTTCAGCGGCACACCCGGCACCAGATCCTGCCGCCCTTCTTCGAGGTTGCTCTCGATCATCACCCCAATGATGTGCCGATCACCTGCCGCGACCTGTTCGGCGACATTGCCAGCAACTTCGATCTGGCGCTGATGCTGCTTGCTGCTGTTGCCGTGTGACACGTCGACCATCACCTGTTCACGCAACCCCGCCGCACGCAATGTGTCGCAGCTTGCTGCCACATGCGCAGCGTCGTAGTTCGGCGTCTTGCCGCCGCGCAGGATCACATGGCAATCGTCATTGCCGCGTGTCTCGAAGATGGCCGCCATGCCCATCTTCGTCATGCCCATGAATGCGTGCGGCGCACGCGCCGCAAGAATCGCGTCAGCTGCCACTTTGATGCCGCCATCGGTGCCATTTTTGAAGCCCACCGGGCAACTCAGGCCCGAAGCAAGCTGACGATGGCTCTGGCTCTCCGTGGTGCGAGCGCCGATGGCACCCCAGGCAATCAGGTCAGCAATGAACTGCGGGCTCAGCAAGTCGAGGAACTCCGTTCCCGTGGGCAGTCCGAGCGTCGTCAATTCGAGCAGTAAACGCCTTGCCCGCTCCAGACCTTCATTGATCGCGAAGCTGCCGTCGAGGTGTGGGTCGTTGATGTAACCCTTCCAGCCCACTGTCGTGCGCGGCTTCTCAAAGTAGGCGCGCATGACGATGAGCAAGTCGTCGTTCAGATCATCTGCCGCGGCCTTCAGGTGATGGCCGTATTCGAGCGCCTGGTCGTGGTCATGGATTGAACACGGGCCTACCACTACCACAAGGCGGTCGTCACGCCCATGCAGCACGTTGGCGATCGCCTCGCGGCTGTTTTCAACAAGCGCCAGCGTGTTGTCGCGAACTGGCACACGCTCTTGCAGGAGTGCGGGCGTGATCAGCGGACGAACGGCGCCGATGCGAACGTCATCGATGCGGGTGGTGTCAAGGGTGCTATCGCGAGCGCCGACTTCACGGTCGTGCAATGGGTCGTCGAGAGTGGGCATGAGGAGATCCTCTGCGTGAACTTCACGCGATTGTGGAAGATTCGAGGGCGGGGAATTGCAGACTTGGCTGCATGCGATGCAGACCCAGGCTAAATGCTTCGCCGCTCGATGGCAAAGCATTCAACTTGCAATCACAAGCCGAATCGTCAGCGGTTCCCCAAGAATACCGCGCCAGCACGAAGTCCCATCTGCCTCAGATCCGACTGCCGAGCAACGCGCTGGTGCGCCGCACGTCGCGCTCGAATGCCGCAATTGCATGCTCGGAAATCGGAATGTGGATCAGCACTGTTCGGGCGACTTCGGCATTGCCTTCGAATGCACGTAACAGGTTCGGCCGAACCTCTACTGGCATCACGTCGAGCAAGGCCGTGACGAAAGCGTCGAGTGCAACGAGGCTCCCTTTCAAGTCGCAAATCATTTCGGTGGCTTCTTGCAGGTTCTTCATGGTGACACCCCTTCAAAAAAAAGAACCGCGACCAGGGCCGCGGTTTTTCGTGGGCTCATTGATGAGCCTGTGGCGGCATTCAAGCCGGCTGGATGTTGGACGCCTGCGGGAGCTTCTGGCCCCGCATCACTTCGCAGGTCACGCGCTGATTCTCGGCAAGGGTCTTGAAGCCAGCCCATTGAATCTGGCTGAAGTGGGCGAAGAGAGCCTTGCCGCCATCATTTGGCGCGACGAAGCCAAACCCTTTACCACCTTCGTTGAACCACTTCACAATTCCGGTTTTGGTTGTCATGTCGATTCCTTTCAAGTCATGCGCCGCACATTCGGCGAAGTGCAGAAAGCCAAGAAAAATCGATGTGCATTCGACTGGAACCTACCGGGCGATCCGGCGGGAAACAGAAGAGACCCACTGGAAGACGGTTTTATGCATGCCCGCACGAGGATCTTACTCGCAGGATCGCCACACCGCTGAGCCACAGCCCTTTGCTGGTCGCGCCGGGTCTGAGACACACCCCTTGCAAGGTCTTCGCTACATCTCCGACTGACTTTGGCCAAAGCGTCTGGCGAGACTCGGGAACCACAGCCAAAGCCCAAGCAGGCCTGCAAAAACCACCACACTCAGGGTGACCGAGACCGGATCACTTGCTGTCACAAGCAAGGCTACGACGTGAATGTCGAGGCTGAGACCCATGGCAAACACCAGCATGCCCAGACGTACCAGACTTGAGGTCAACACCAGAAAGTGTACTGAAACAAGCATCGGATTCCATTGCCGGTGGCAAGCCGCCGGCGTCATCAGCAACGCTACGGCGGCCGCCACGCACAGTAGCGACACCAGATGCTCGAATTTTTGCGCGTCGTTCAGATCGCTTTCAAAGCGATCGTTGAAGATGGCGATGAGTTGGAACCCGAACAAGGCTTGAATACCGGGAAGCACCATGCGCGCTTCGTCAAGGGCATGCCGAACGGCGTCCTCGAGCTTCAGCTTCTCTTCTTTGTCGGCCCAGGACCAGTTCATGACAACTCTCGGGCTGCACGCTGCGCCTTTGCCAGCAACTTCGCCGCCTGCACTGGCCCACCACGCTGCCGCGCTTCGAACCGCTCGCCGCGCGCCTCATTGTGAGCCACGAAGAAGCGCTGGATCTCATCGAGCACCTCACCTGCCATGCCCTTCAAGCCCCGCACCTCGGAATAGCGGCGCGAGTGGACGGCCGCCGCAAGCAGGCGGTCGTTGCGCACCGCGTCACGTCCGCGCCCTTGCAGCGCCACCAGCACGCCAATGAGCCGACACGGCACGACCGCGCCCGGCGGCGTGGGCTCATCCGCGAGCACCAACACGTCGATGGGATCACCGTCGTCCGCCAGCGTGGACGGCACAAAACCGAAGTCGTAGGGATAGGCCAGACCTTCAGGCAACACACCATGCAATACCAGCACGCCCAGTGTCGGGTCGAACTTGAGCTTGGTTCGCGATCCGCGAGAGGCTTCGATCACGGCGAGCACATTGCCCTCGTCGTTCCTGCTTGGTAATCGGTGCAAGACGTTATTCAACTTGAGCGCTCGCTTGTCTTGCGAGATAGCTTCGAATAGTTGGCATGAGCGTCTCCTGAAACAGATGTCGACAAACAGCAAATGATGTGCCATGTCCCTTTCCTCAGCCTAAGCATTGTGTTTTGCTGCCCGATCGGACGAATGGCCACCTTCTTTGGCTAACTTACCTATTCCCTCGGGCATGCTGCTTGCCCCACGCAAGGCGCAGTGGCGTCATGACATGACCCCCTAGTCAACCCTCGATCAAAAAAGCGGCAACACAATGTCCCCGCGTACCCGCTTTCTCTACTTGACGCTCGCGGCTGTGCTCGGCGCATGCGCCTTTCATGGACCGAAGGACTTCCCAAGGGGAAGCTCGATCGCGTCGGTCATTCAAGGCATGGGCGCCCCGACCGGAGAGTACGCAACGGCGTCGGGTGGGCGCCGACTGGAGTACGCGGGTGGCCGCTTTGGCAAGCAGACCTACATGTTCGACTTCGACACTTCCGGCCAACTCCTCAGTGCGGAGCAGGTGCTGACGGAGGCGCGCTTCAATGCCATCAAGGCCGGCATGACCAGTGCCGAAGTGCTCGCACAGATTGGAAAACCGTCTACCACCTGGGCGATCCCGCGCCAGCATCAGATCGTGTGGTCATACCGTTACGAATCGCTGTTCTGCCAGTGGTTCATGGTCGGCATGAGTCCCGAGGGCCAAGTGGTCGACACCGCTTATGGACCTGATCCGGTGTGCGATGACGATGATTTTTTCGGGAGGTTCATGCGGCGGAGGTGACGATGCCCCCGGCTTTGGCGTCGCACAGCAGGCACTCAGCATCAACCCTTTCAAAGTCTTCGCTCCATCTCCCTTTGGTCTCTGGCGGAGAGCTTGGGGTGAGGAGCCGTGGGCGGTAAATTGAGCCATTGGAAGCCATCACCGCAGCCCCTCGCCCAACCTCTTCCCCCAGAGGGGAAAGGAGCCAATACAAGAGCTTGAAAGAGGGTGGCACTCAGCATGCAATGAGCTCGCCCCCGCAACTTTGTTCCGTCAGGAAGTCGCTGCAGATGTAGATTAGACGGCCGGACAGGAGAAGAACCATGCTGACGGAGACGAGACAAGCCGGGTTGCTGAGGGCGGAGCGCATGGACGAGGTGATCAAGCTCGTGCGCACCAAGGTTTCGCCGAACCAGCAAGACATGCTGGTGGAGTTTGTGCAGAAGTATTTTGCTCAGGTCGACCCGGATGAACTGGCCGAGCGACAGGTGGCCGACCTGTATGGCGCTGTGCTGTCGCACTGGAGCTTCGCCCGCAAGCGCGAGCCGGGCCGCGCACGGGTGCGTGTGTTCAACCCGACCATTGCCGAGCACGGCTGGCAGTCGACCCACACCATCATCGAGATCGTCAACGACGACATGCCCTTCCTCGTCGACTCGGTGACCATGGAGGTCAACCGCAATGGCCTGACCTTGCACTTGATCATTCATCCGCTGCTCGCCGTCAATCGCGATGCCAACGGCGCGCTACGAGGCTTGGCCGCAGACGCCGACGGTGCGCGTGAATCGCTGATCCATGTCGAGGTGGACCGCATTCCTGAGCCGGGGCGACTCGAAGCGCTGGCCGCAGACGTGAACCGCGTGCTCGGCGACGTGCGGCTGGCCGTCATGGACTGGAAAGCCATGCGAGAGCGCTTGCTCGACGTCGTCGTCGGCCAGCAAACCAAAGCCCCGCCGCTGCCTGCCGACGAGATCGCCGAGGGTCAGGAGTTTCTCCGCTGGCTGGCAGACAACCACTTCACTTTCCTCGGCTGCCTGCGCCAAGAGCTGACGACCGTCAGCGGCCAGGACGTCCTGAACGTGGTTCCCGATTCGAGGCTGGGAATCCTGCGCGCAGTGCCGCCCGAGGCGGTAACCGCTTTCGCCGCGCTGCCGCCCGAGGTGCGGGCTTATGCGCTGCGGCCTGAGTTGCTGGCGGTCACGAAGTCGACAACGCGCTCCACGGTGCATCGGCCAAGCTACCTCGACTACATTGCAGTCAGGCGTTTCGACGCCGACGGCGCAGTTTGCGGCGAAGACCGCTTCCTCGGCTTGTTCACCTCCACTGCCTACAGCGCCAACCCAGCCGACATCCCTTTGCTTCGGCGCAAGGTAGCCGACGTGGTCTCGCGCGCTGGACTATCGAGTGGCAGCCATGCCGGCAAAGCGCTGATCCACATCCTCGAAACCTATCCGCGTGACGAGCTGTTCCAGACCAGCGAAGATGACCTGCTGCAAACGGCAGTGGGCATCCTGCATCTCGGCGAGCGCCAGCGCTTTCGCCTCTTCGTCCGTCGCGATCCATTCGAACGCTTCCTGTCGTGCCTCATCTACGCGCCGCGCGAAAACTACACCACGGAGTTGCGTCAGAAATGGCAGGCGATCCTGATGCAGGCCTTCAACGGCATCAATTCCGAATTCAACGTGCACCTGTCGGACTCGGTGCTGGCACGCATCCAGATCACCGTGCTCACCCGTCCTGGTCAGATCCCGGCCTTCGATGTGCGCGAGGTCGAGGCGCGCCTGGTCGCTGCCGCTCGGCGCTGGGAAGATGACTTGAAAACAGCCTTGATCGAGGCATTGGGCGAGGCGCGCGGCGTCCAGTTGATGCGCCAGTTCGGCACAGCCTTTCCGGCGGGCTACCGCGATGAATTCGCAGCCCGTGCAGCTGTGCCCGACATCGAACTGATGGCACGGTTGAGCGATGCCGAGCCCTTGGGCATGAACCTGTATCGCCCGCTCGAAGCGCCGCCAGGAACCTTGCGATTCAAGCTGCTGCGTTGGGGCGAACCGCTGACCCTGTCGTCCAGCATGCCCATGCTCGAGCATCTGGGGATGAAAGTGCTCGATGAACACCCGCACCGCATCGCACCGCAAGACTCGGCTCCGATCTGGATTCACGACTTCGGATTGAAATTGAATGTCGGCAATGCCGAGGTCGATGTCAGTGTCGACACCTTGAGTCGCGTCTTCGAGAGCGCGTTCGCCGCCGTGGTGCGGGGCGACGTCGAGAGTGACGACTTCAATCGCCTCGTGGTTGCAGCTCACCTGCCGGCCGATGAGATCGTGGTGCTGCGTGCCTATGCGAAGTACATGAGGCAGATCGGCTTCGCGCTGTCGCAATCGTTCATCGAGTCGACGCTCGCGACGCACGCCGGCATCGCACGACAGCTGGTCGACTATTTCACGCTGCGCTTCGCGCCTGACGTCGCTGATGCCGATGCCCGGGCCACGCAACAGGTGACGGCGATCGAGCATGCGCTGGAGCAGGTCGACAACTTGTCAGAGGACCGTGTACTTCGGCAGTACCTTGCGCTGATGCAGGCCACCACGCGCACCAACTTCTGGCGCCGCGACGCAGCCGGAAAACGGCGCAGCTTCGTCTCGTTCAAGTTCGATTCATCCAAGGTCCCAGGCCTGCCTGCGCCGAAGCCGATGTTCGAGATCTTCGTTTACTCGACGCGATTCGAAGGCGTGCACCTGCGAGGTGGCAAAGTGGCACGCGGCGGGCTCCGCTGGTCAGACCGGGCAGAAGACTTCCGTACCGAGGTGCTGGGCTTGGTGAAGGCCCAGATGGTGAAGAACACCGTCATCGTGCCGGTCGGATCCAAGGGCGGCTTCGTGCTGAAGAAGGCGCCGCCAGCGAGCGATCGCGAAGCCTTCATGAAAGAAGGCGTGGCCTGCTACCAGAACTACCTGCGCGGCCTGCTGGACATCACCGACAACCGGGTCGGCGACAAGATCGTGCCGCCGCCGGACGTCCGGCGCCACGACCCCGATGACCCCTATCTCGTCGTTGCCGCAGACAAAGGCACGGCGACCTTTTCGGACTACGCCAACAGCATCAGCCAGGAGTACGGCTTCTGGCTCGGCGACGCATTCGCATCTGGTGGCTCGATGGGCTATGACCACAAGGTCATGGGCATCACCGCGCGTGGTGCGTGGGAATCCGTCAAGCGTCACTTCCGCGAGATGGGCATCGACACGCAGACCACTGGCTTCACGGTGGCCGGCATCGGCGACATGTCGGGCGACGTGTTCGGCAACGGCATGCTGCTGTCGCGGCACATTCAACTGGTGGCTGCCTTTGACCACCGGCACATCTTCCTTGACCCGCAGCCCGATGCCGAGCGCTCGTTCATCGAACGAGAACGCTTGTTCAAGCTGCCGAGATCGTCATGGGCTGACTACGACGCACAGCTGATTTCGGCCGGCGGCGGGGTGCACGCACGCAGCGCGAAGTCGATTGCGATCACGCCCGAAGTGAAGCGCGTGCTGGGCATCACCGCCGATGCATTGACGCCGACCGATCTGGTCAATGCCATCCTCAAGGCGCCGGTCGATCTGATCTACAACGGCGGCATCGGCACCTACGTGAAGGCCACGAGCGAGAGCCACGCCCAGGTCGGCGACCGCGCCAACGACATGCTTCGAGTCAACGGCAAAGACCTGCGCTGCAAGGTATTTGCCGAAGGCGGAAACCTGGGGTGCACGCAGCTTGGGCGCATCGAGTATGCGTTGGCGGGCGGGCGAATCAACACGGACGCCATCGACAACTCCGCCGGGGTCGACACGTCTGACCACGAGGTCAACATCAAGATCCTGCTCGGCCTGGCCGTGAGTGACGGCGAGTTGACCGACAAGCAGCGCAACACCGTGCTGCCGGAGATGACCGGCGAGGTGGCCGCGCTGGTGCTACGCGACAACATCTTCCAGACTCAAGTCCTGTCCGTCACCAGCCGAATCGCGCCGCAGTTGCTAGACGCTCAAGCGCGCTTCATGCAGTTCCTGGAAAAGAGCGGGCGCCTTGACCGTGCGATCGAATTCTTGCCCACCGACGAAGAGATCGCCGAGCGGCGCGGCAAGGGACAGGGGCTGACCAACCCCGAGCGCGCGGTGCTGCTCGCCTACAGCAAGATCTGGCTCTACGAAGAGTTGCTGGACTCGACCTTGCCAGATGACCCATGGGTGTCCACCGCTCTGGAGCGCTATTTTCCGCAGCTTCTGCAGGACCGGTTCAGCACCTACATGCAGCGCCATCCGCTCAAGCGCGAAATCATTGCCACGCACGTCATCAACAGCATGATCAACCGGGTCGGCAGCACCTTCGTGCACCGTCTGGTCGAGACCACCGGCGCACGCGCCTTTGAAGTGGTGCGGGCATATCTGCTGAGCCGTGAGATCTTCAGCATGGTGAGCCTGTGGCAGGCGATCGAATCGCTGGACAACAAGGTCGCCGACGAGATGCAGTCGCAGATGCTGATCGACACCAGCCGGCAACTCGAACGCGGCACGAAGTGGTTCTTGCGCTCGCGCCGGCTCATCGACGACATGGGCGCAACGATCGAGCACTTCCAATCAAACGTCACCAAGCTCGCGGCACGCTTGCCGCAATTGCTCGATGCGGATGAGCGCGCGCGTGTCGATGCAGCGGCAGCGCACTATGTGATGGGCGGAGTGCCGCAGGAGCTGGCGCAACGCGTGGTCACTTTCGGCACGCTGTATGCGACGCTCGACATTGCGGAGATTGCGGGTGGCGCGCGATGGCCGGTGGAGCTGGTCGCTGCCATCTACTTCGATCTTGTCAACAACCTGGGAATGCCTTGGCTGCGCGACAAGATCGCAGCGCTTCCCGGCGATCAGCATTGGCAGATGCTCGCCAAAGGCGCAATGCTTGACGATCTGTGGGGGTTGCAGCGGTCGATCACCGAGGCTGTACTGGCGAGCGGTGGCGAGATCGAGTCGCCAGGAGCGGTGGTGGAGGCTTGGCAGGCCAGCAACGGACGCACGATAGAACGCGCGGGGCAGTTGCTTGGAGAGTTGCGGGCGGTCTCGGCACCGGATGCGGCGATGTTGGCGGTGGCGTTGAGGGAGATGCGGGGGCTTGCGTGAACGTCGTTTCAGGGGTTGGCTTACGCCCGAATGAGGCTTGTCGGCCGGGCTCTGCCTGCGGTTCAGGTCACAAACGACTGATCGAAGTACTCTGGGAGCATCGTGTCGCTGAACTCGGCGATGTCGAGCCCGTTGCGCAGTTCGATGGAGGACTGCAGCCAACCCGACACTGGTCGGTCGAACGCAGCGTCCGACACCTTGCGTTCGACGGCACCGCCTGTCTGCGCCGCTGAGCCGTGAAGCCAAAGGCTCGGGTCGTTCATCCCCACGTACGTGGGGAACTTGACCACAAAGCGCGCCATCTCCTGGTTCATCCCCACGCACGTGGGGAACACAAAAAATTCACAGGCCTCTCAGACCCCGTGCGGATCGCCCCGGCGACGGCCACCTTTCAGCAGTAACGCCAAAACCCCTAGACCGCCCAACGTCAAGGCGTAGGTCTCGGGCTCCGGCACGGGTGCGATGTCACCGTCGTGTACGGCCCAGACATAGTCCCGGTAGCTCTCGACGGCGACGATGGTGTCACCGTAGTCGGCATCGAAGTTCATGGTCGCACTGGTGACCCATGGTGCAAGCGATGGCCCCGTGTAGGTGGTGCCAATCCAGAAGTACGGGTAGGCGTCTCTGAGGTTTGTAAACCCGCCCGTGTTCGTCCATCCACCTGTGGTGTTGCCGAGAACTAGGTGGTACAGGTCCGAAATCTCGCTCGAACCATCCGGCGCCACAAAGGAGCAGAACATCCCCGCCGAAATCCCGTGCGAGCCGCCGCAACCGGCTGGTGCATAGTTCGACGCGTTGGGCAGGCGCCAGCCGGTCACACCGTACACATCCAGGCCGGCAAGCCAAGTCTCCGCGGCAGACTTGTCCATGAGTCCCGGCTTGATCGGCGGGTTGCTGCCACTTGCTCCCATGGTAGCGGCGTAGTTCGCATCGGCGAGCCAGGTGATGTTCTGCGTCGAGCTGTAGTAGGCATCGACGATGCCGTCGCCGTTGATGTCGCGAGCCTGCAGCGTGGTCTCCCACGTACCCTGACCCGAGACCGGTGCTGCCGCCGCGACAGTCGCGCTGAATGCAAGCGCGGCGCAAATGAACAAACGCATAGAAAGCCCCACTTTTGTAGTTAAGCTTTTGAGCTTAC
>Ga0070663_100002568_pt1 | contig 10251 bp, 9 predicted proteins | sample KBSC63metaG_FD_65646 | JGI IMG/M metagenome (GOLD analysis project Ga0070663, IMG submission 65646) | Corn rhizosphere microbial communities from Kellogg Biological Station, Michigan, USA - KBS C6-3 metaG | ecosystem: Host-associated > Plants > Roots > Rhizosphere > Soil ...
AGCTGGCAGAACGAGGCGACCTTGCGCAACGGCTCCTGCAGGTCATGTGAGGCGACATAGGCGAACTGCTCGAGTTCGGCGTTGGACCGCCGTAGCTCCTCGGCCTGATCGTCGAGCGCGGTCTTGGCGGCCCGTGACGCATCCAATTCGTCGACGATTCGCTGCCGCATGTCCTCGACATCGGCCGCGATGGCGCGGATGTCTCGCGGCCCGCGCGGCGTGATGCGCTCGGAGAAATTGCCCTCGGTGATGCGGCGGCACGCCGCGGCAAGGGCGGACAGTGGGAGGGTGACCGCACTTCGAACCAGCAGAGCCAGCACGACGCCCAGACCGACGAATACGACCACCATGGCGATCGCCAGCCCGTCGCGCCAGTGCCGCATGTTGTCGAGCTGCTCGATTCCCTCTGTCCGCGCCGCTCGGAGATTTTCGTTCTGACGGTCGAAAAGCGTTCGGAGGTCGTCGAATTCGGACTTGCCGCGATCGGTCAGGCCGCGGCTCTGCGCAGCGGGGACGCCCCTGCCGATCTCCGCGATGACCGGCTCTGCGTACGTCGTCCGCCACGTCTGCGCGCGCTGTTGGATGTCGTCCAGGTCGGATACCAGCTCGGGGTGTGTGCCGACCCGCTCACGGACATTTTCCGCCGCTTGTTTTTCGGCGGCCTGGCCGGCGTAGTACGGATCGAGAAATTGCATGTCGGCGGTGATGACGTAGCCGCGTACCGCGGTCTCCTGGTCGCGCAGCGCCGCCTGCAACGCGTAGGCCTGCACCCGTGCCGGCTGGATGTTGTCGATCACCTCACGCGAGAGCTGATCGGTTCGCGTCATCAACAACCCGCCCGCCACCAAACCCGTGAGCACGACCAGTCCCATCGCGGACAGCACCAGGTTCTGCCACCCCTGCACCGTGAGCCGTCGCCCATGCGTGGGCTTGGCCCCAGATGCGCTCCCGTCGCGATCCGTCATCGAGACGTGCGCTCCACGCGGACGACTGCGATGTCGTCGGTGAGGCCGCCGTGGGCCCGCGCGCGGCTCGACGCTTCCTCGATCAGCGCGTCGATGAATTCCGGGCCGGACAACCCCGCATGCGCACGCGCCAGGTCGAGCAGTCCGTCTTCGCCGAGTCGTTCGTTGCCCCGCCCAGAGTGCCCCTCGAAGAGACCATCGGTGAGCAGCACCAAGCCCGTGTCCTGCGGCCATTCCACCTGGTGATATTCCCAGTCGCCGGCGTTCAGGCCGAGCGCGGGGCCGCCCGGCGGCTCGAGCCACCGCACGGTCCCACCGCCGTGCAACAGCATCCCCGGATGGCCCGCGCGGACCGCGCGGAACTGGGAACCCTCGGGCGGTATCGCGAGGCTCAGCACTGTCGCGAAGATGCCCTTGCCCGCCCGTTCGGTGCGCAGAATCCGGTCCAGCTCGCGCATCCGGTCGGGACCGCGGAGGCCGGCGAAGGTCAGTGCACGCCATGCGATGCGCAGCGCAACCCCGAGTGCCGCCTCGTCGGGGCCGTGGCCTGCGACGTCACCGATCATGACGTGCACAGTCCGGTCCGGCGTCTGGACGAAATCATAGAAGTCGCCGCCGAGCAGCGAGTTCTTCCGGCTGGGCACATACCGCGTCGTGATGTCGAGGCCGGGGTTGTCCAGCAGCAGCGGCGACGGCGAGAGGCCACGTTCGAGGCGGGCGTTCTCCATGGCGCGCAGCTGGCTGGCGTGCAACTCCACCGACGTGATCTCGGCGCGCTTGCGCTCGATCGCGTAAAGCACCGCGCGCCTGAGCATCTCGGGTTCAACGCGACCCTTGACCAGATAGTCCTGCGCACCGGAGGCCACCGCAGACATCCCGAAATGCTCGTCGGACAGTCCGGTCAGCACGACGATCGGAAGGTTGGGGTCGACGCCTCTGATGCGCTCGAGCGCCGCGATTCCGCTCGCGTCGGGAAGGTTGAGGTCCAGCAGCACGCAGTCGGGGCGGGAGACGGACAGTTCGCGTTCGGCGTCGGAGGCCGACTGCGCCCATACGCAGGCGATGTCGGCGGCCGCATCGGCGATGAGCTCTTCTACCAGCAGCGCATCGCCGCGGTCGTCTTCTACCAGTAGTACCGAGAGCCGACGGCCGCCCGCCGTGCGGACGGACGCAGGGTCCGGCGCAGGCTGGGTATGCGGCTTAATCGGCGCGCGCATGGGTCATCACGTCCTTCAGTAACGCCACCCGGTCGCGCGACCCTCTGCTTCAGTGACAACGCCTAGACAATACCCAGGGTCCCTTCGTGCTGCCGCACATCGGTCCCCCGACCTTCGCGCGCGCGGAGACGTTTCCTATCGTGGCTTGATGAGCACCATTCTTGACTCGGATCGCGTCGCCGATCTCGCCAGAAAGGTCGTGGCCGACCACGACCCGAAATCCGTCCCGATTCCCGAGTTGCTCGGCGCCGCCTATGACGCCGGGCTTTCCTGGGTGCACTTCCCGGAGGGGCTGGGCGGTCTGGGGGTTTCACGCGGCCTGCAGGCCGTCGCCGACGGAATCCTCCAGGGCGCGGGCGGCCCGGTACCGCTGGGGCTCAACCCGATGGGCTACGGCATGGCGGCGCCGACCATCCGCGAGCACGCACAGACCGACGAGGTGAAGCGCCAATGGCTACGACCGCTGGCGACGACGGACGATCTATGGTGCCAACTGTTCTCGGAGCCGGGTGCCGGTTCGGATCTGGCTGGGCTCGCGACCACCGCCGTGCCCGACGGTGACGAGTGGATCATCAACGGCCAGAAGGTGTGGACCAGCCTGGCGCACCGCGCGCGGTGGGGCCTGCTGCTTGCGCGCACCAATCCCGATGTGCCGAAACACAAGGGGCTGACCTACTTCGTGATCGATATGCACGGAGCGGGTGTCGAGACGCGCCCCTTGCGGCAGATGACCGGCCAGGCCGAGTTCAACGAGGTGTATTTCACCGACGCGCGCATCCCCGACGCGCACCGGCTCGGCGACGTCGGCAACGGCTGGAACGTCGCGATGACCACATTGATGAACGAGCGCACCGCGCTGGGCGGCAGTGGCAGCAGGCGCGGCGCGGGCACCATCTCCGAAGCCGTCTCGCTGTGGGCATCGCGGCCTCATCGGCAGACCCCGGTGCTGCGGGACCGGCTCACCCAGCTGTGGCTGCGCGCCGAGGCACAGCGCCTGACATCGGAGCGCTCACGCGCCTCGGCCGGCGTCGGTGGTCCGGGGCCGGAGGGCTCGATCGGCAAGCTGGTCGGAGCCGAACTCAACCAGCAGATCTACCAGTTCTGCATGGATTTCCTTGGGCCGGAAGGGATTCTGTACCACGGCTACGACAGCGGCAGTCGCATCGGCGAGAGGGACTGGCAGGGTCCGATCCAGCAGCGGTTCCTGCGCAGCCGCGCCAACACCATCGAAGGCGGCACATCCGAAGTGATGCGCAACATCCTCGGCGAGCGCATCCTCGGCCTGCCCGGTGATCTGCGCGCCGATTCAGGCATGCCATGGAAGGAGATTCCCCGTGGTTGAGAAGCTTGCGGATCAACCCCGCGATCATTCTGAGTTCATCTTCTCCGACGAGCAGAACCAGTTGCGCGCCGCCGTGCGCAAGTTCTGCGCCGACAATTACGACGAGCAGACCGTCCGGAGTCTGATGGAGTCCGATCCGCCGTTCGACGCCAAGGTGTGGGCGCGGCTGGGCGGTGAGCTCGGCGTACTGGGGCTCTCGGTGCCGGAAGCCGACGGTGGTGTCGGCGGCACCCTTGTCGACCAGGCCGTGGCGGTCGAGGAACTCGGCTCGTCGCTGGCGTGTGGGCCGCTGTTCGGCACCGTTTTCCTGGCGATCCCCGCTCTTGTCGCGGCGTCAGCGGGCGCAGCGCGGGACGAGTTGTTGGCCGAGTTGGTGGAGGGCAGGCGGACCGCCGCGTTCGCCGTACCCGATTTGGCGGGCACGCTGGGCGAGGTCACCGTCACCGCCGACGGCGATGCACTCACCGGCACCGTCGAGCGGGTGGTCGACGCGGGCGCGGCCGACGATCTGCTGGTTGCCGCGCGGGGTGCCGACGGAGTGGCGCTGTACGCCGTCGACGCCTCCGCGTCGAATGTGCACCGGAGCCCGCTGGCCACGCTGGACCTGACCAGGCCGCAGGCAGGAGTGGAATTGTCCGGCGCACCGGGCCGACTCGTCGCCGGGGTGGACGAAGCCGAGCGTGTCATCGAGCACGCTCTGCAGGTCGGTTCGGCGCTGCTGGCGGTCGAACAGGTCGGCGCAGGCCAGCATCTGCTGGATCTGTCGGTCGAGTACGCGAAATCCCGACTGCAGTTCGGCAGACAGATCGGATCGTTTCAGGCGATCAAGCACAAGCTGGCCGACCTGCTCGTCGACCTCGAACACGCGCGGTCGTCGGCTTACCACGCGGTGTGGGCACTGTCGGACGGCTCCGATGACCCGGCACTCGCGGTAAGCATTGCGCAGGCAACGGCATCGGCGGCGCTCAGCCGGATCGCGGCGGACACCATCCAGGTGCACGGCGGCATCGGCTTCACCTGGGAGCACCAGGCCCACCTGTACTTCAAGCGGGCCACCACCGACGCCGCCCTGCTGGGCAGCGCCGAGCAACACAGGTCACGCGTCGCGGAACTGGTGCTGGACGTACTCGACGGCTCAGCAGCCGACCGGGCACCACGGGTGGCCGACGGCACCCCTGCCTAAGGCGCTAGGCAAGTGCCGTACCACTAGGGGCGCGTGCCCCCTTCGAACGGGCCGGGAATCCACGTCAGGAGATCCTGGACACCGTCGTTGTAGACGACGCTGTTCGGCACGTCGCCCACGACGTCGAAGTAGAGCTTGCCGGGTATCGAGCCGCCGATGACGCGGTAGTTCGCTCCACTCTCAGCGCGGGCATTGAACATCGACATCACGGGCATGCCCCCCTCGGCAGTCACGCCTGCTTCATACAGCTGGCCAGAGTGGGGCACCGCGTCGGAACTTGGATTCAGCCCGTCAACCTTGTACGTGATCTGCGGCGCATTGTAGGGACCCAGCAGGGTCTCCGTCTGACCGAACGGCTTGATGTTGCTGGCCGCCGACGCCGGGACCACCGTCCCGGCAGCAACGCCGATCACGATCGCGGCGGCGCTCACCGGTGCCGCTAGTGTCTTGATCTTCATCCTTACTCCCTTCGGCGTGTCGATGCTGTACACAAGTCTGGACATACCCCGCGGTATGTGTACGAAAACTGCCAATTGCGCTCACGAACCCAGCACCGACCCGGGCTAGACAGGAAGCCTGGTGCCGGTTTCCTTTTCGGCGAACTCGAACACCTTCGCGGCAACCTCGTAGTCCCCGGCGAGCGCCGTCCTGCCGAGCATCACCAACGGACCCGACAGACCCAACGGTCCGTCGTAGCCGATGTAGCTGCCCGGTGGAATCGGTTCGGTCATGCAGTACAGCGTCGATGCGGCTCCCGCGTCGATGTCGTTGGCGACGACGCTGGCGACCCGCCGCACCACTCTGTCGGCGGCGGCCAGCACCGGTTTGTCGGAGACGTTGGACAGGTTCGAGGCCACCCAGCCCGGATGGGTGAGTTGACTGACTACAGGCGAATTCGCCGCCCGCAGCCTGCGATCCAACTCGAGGCCCCACAGCATCACCGCGAGCTTGGAGCGCGCGTATGAGCCCATTATCGTCCACTTGTTGGTGCGCAGGTGCATATCGTCGAGTGCAAGCTTGGCACTGCGGTGCGCGTGTGAGCCGACGTTGATGATCTGTGCGCGCACCCGCGGGAAGATCAGATTCGTCAGCGCGAACGGCCCCAAAAGGTTTGTGCCGAGCGTCTTCTCGAAGCCGTCGACGGTCTCTTCGCGCTGCTGCGTCAACATGCCCGCGTTGTTGATCAGGATGTCGACGTCGCCATCGAGCGCATCGGCGAACGCCCGCACCGACGATTGGTCTGCGAGGTCCACCTTCGCAATCGACGTCGAGCCGCCGATCTCCTTGGCGCGCTGCGCGCCCAGTTCCGGATTGCGCACCGCCATGATCACGTGCGCACCCGCCCGGGTCAGCGCCCGCGCGGTACCGAGGCCGACGCCGTTGGTCGCACCCGTCACGATGATGCGCTTGCCTGTCAGGTCGCCCAGCCGGGCCGGTGTCCAGTGCCTCGTCACGGGGCAAGGCTAGTGGGTTGGTTGTCGCGCACCCCGCGGTAGATGCCCCAGCGGACGATCACGGGCATCAGCACGCGATCGAACGACCACGCCGGGAACCGGAACGCCTGGCCCTTGGGGGTGAACACCTCCAGGCCGTTGGGCTGCACGCCGAGCACGGAACCCCAGCGGCGCTTGGGCGCGCGATAGGAACGCAGCGGCTTGCCCGCGAACCCTGCGCGGATGTTGCGGGCCAGGATCCCGTCCCCGCGGTTGCGGGCCGAGCTGCGAAGCGGATCGGTGGCCGCGACGTCGCCTACCGCGAACACCATCGGATGCCCGGGCAGCTGCAGCTGCGGCGTCGTCGCGACGAAACCCTGCTCATCGAGAAGCTCGGCGGGCAGCCAGTCGGTGTTGGGCCTCACCCGTCCGATCGCCCACAGCACGGCGTCGGCCGATGCAGGCGGTTGTCCGGTGCTCCACTGCACGGCCTCGCCGGTGATCTCGTCGCACATGAACCCGTCCGGAATCAGGGCCCGGTGGCCGGGATGCAGGCCGACGCCCGCCTCGTGGAGCCGTCGCCGCACCTTCTCCCAGATTCGCGGGTGGTGCGACGGCAGCGCCCGCTCGCCGGGGAAGTAGAGGTCGACGCGCTTGTCGGGCCACGTGGTCGCGACCTGGGCAGCGCTGCTGATCGCCGCGGCGCCACCGCCGACCACGATCACCGACTTCGCACCGCGCAGGCGTGCGTGCGCCTGGCGGAGATCGGCGCCGATCTCGTTGTGCGACTGCAGGTTCGGTGTACGCCAGAACCCATTGCTGACGCCTGTGGAGATGACGAGCGCGTCGTAGGGCTCCTGCGTCGACAGCCCGTCGTCACCACGGACGGTGACGGTGCGGGTGTCCAGGTCGACTCCGGTCAGCGTGCCGTGCACGGTACGCACCCGGTCAAGGGCGCGGAACCGGTCGAACGGAATCCAGTTGGCCCTTGCCCACTCATCGGGCCGGGAGAGCCGCCACCCCAGTTCCTGGCCGCTCACCAAGGCGGGCTTGGCCGAGATGCCGACGACATCGAACTGTCGGGCCAGCCGGATGGCGGTGAGCACACCGCTGTCCCCGAGCCCAGCAATAACGACACGTTTTCGGCTCACGCCATTTTGTAGCATCCGCAGACGCGCATCGATTCACCGAGGAGGTCAGGGCGATGAAGACACACAGCTACGACGTCCGGGTGGCGTGGACCGGGAACACCGGCGTCGGCACCGCCGGTTACGCCGACTATCGACGGGACACCGTCACCACCGCAGGCGACAAAGACGGGCTGCTCGGATCGTCCGATCCGGATTTTCGTGGCGACCCCGCCCGGTGGAACCCGGAGGAACTCCTTCTCACATCGCTTTCGCAGTGCCACCTGCTCTGGTATCTCGACCTGGTCGCGAGGGCAGGTGTCGTGGTGACCGATTACGTCGACGAACCGAGCGCCACAATGGTTCTCAACTCTGACGGAAGTGGCCAGTTTGAGCGGGTCGTGCTGCGGCCGAGGGTCACCATCACCGATCCCGACGACCGATCCCGAGCTCTGGAGCTGCATTCGCGCGCCCACGACATGTGTTTCATCGCCCGGTCGGTCAACTTCCCGGTCGACTGCGAGCCAACGGTCGACGTCCGGCAGTCAGGTGTCCTAGGCTAACCATGTTCGATTGCCGCGACTTGCCGACCTCGAGTTGTTGCCGGCCGCGACCCGAGGAGCCACCGTGACGCACGACTTGCGACGAATGACAGGCGCGGTGATGGCCGCGGCGGCCATGGCGGCCGTGCCGATGGCGGGCGTCATCGTCTTCACGCCTGCAATCAGCTGGGCGTGCCTGCCCGGCGAGACAGCGGGCCCCGCGGCTTGTGCGCCGTTCTGTCTGCCCGGCAAGGCGCTCGATGTGCAGACGGGTTTGTGCGTTCCCATTTCGGACCCGGCGCCGAACGGGGTCAATCCCCCGATCAACGACTACTAGTGCGTCAGGCCGCAGGCGTCGGCACCCAGTTCCCGTGGAATCCGGCGGGCACCCGGTGTGGCAGCTTGATGCTCGCCACGTCGTCGAGCGTTTGCGCATCGAGGATCGCCAGCTCACTTCGATCGCTTGCACGGTCGTAGACGTATCCCATCAGCACCCCGTCGTCCTCCGCGGCATCAGGCGAGGAAGGATGAAAGACGAACTCGCCGAGCGCTTTCTGTTTCCCGAACGAGCGCGCCTCAGCTCCGCCGCCCACCAGATCGTGCTTGAGGAGCACGTCGTTTCCGCTTGCGCCCTCGCCGACGGTCGGCGCGTAGCCGTACCGGTGCCGCCTGCCGACCAGACGTTCGTCGACGCGGGGGAATTCCTGGCCGCGGTCGTCGACGCGGGACTCGCGCACCTTGCCGTCGGCCAGGTCGACGGTCCAGCGATCAAGCGTCGGCGGCCCTTCGTTTGGACCGAGGTGCTCGGTGTCGAACATCTTCGGATGCCGCACCACATCCAGCACGACGGTATCGCCGTCGTCGTAGGCGTTCATCGGGTGGAAGACGTAGCACGGTTCGACGTCGAACCAGCGGACGTCGGAGTTGTCGCCGTCGCGGGGCATCACCCCCACCCGCGCGGGGTACCTGGGGTTCCACGAGTAGGGGAATCGACGGTCGGTGCCCTTGCCGCTCGGCTGCCTGGCTGAAACGGGATCCGGGATGCGGACGCGACCGATCAAGGCGGACAACATGAGTCGTGCGGGCAACCGCAGGCTGCGAGGCACCGTCATCTCGGCCGCCTGTCGGGTGTCGAACGTCACGGGCAGGTCGTAGAACACCACGTGACGCTCGGTCAGCGACATGTCGTGCATCATCGGGCTGCCCGCCACTTCGATGTCGACGGTGCGCCGCGCCTTGCCGTCCGCACCGATCACCGAGTACTGCACGGTGTTCCCGCGATACATGCTGTACGAAACCGCATGCAGCTCATCGGTGTCCGGATCACGCTTGGGATGGGCGGTGTAGCCGCCGGTGAGCGTGCCGTCAAAATCGCAGACACCGACGGTGTCGAGCTCGTCGGTCATCTCGAAATTGGCGACACCGGATTCGATCAGGGCGAGAGTCCTGCCCGCATGTCCGATCACGTTGGTGTTCGCGCCGATCCCGGACAGCCGGAAGTCGCCTGTCGGTGGGGTCTCGCCAAGCGCTCGTGCGGTCTGCGGGCCACGCACCCAGCGGTTCCGGTACCACTCGGCCTTGCCGTCTCGGATGCGGATCCCGTGCACCATGCCGTCTCCGACGAACCAGTGATACAGCTGCGGGTTGATCTCACCGATCGGGTTGGGACCGTTGCGCAGATACCGGCCGTCGAGGTAGTCCGGAATCGTCCCCGCCACCTCCAGGTCGGTCAGCGTGTACTCACGGTCCACCGGCGCGAATTCGCCGTCGAGATAGCGGTTCGTCATCGCCCCACCCCCTGATAACAGTGTTATGAACACCTCCTGTATAACACCGTTATGGCACCATGGCAACTGTGAGCGATGTGCGGGAGCAGCTGGTCGAGGCGGGCATGCGAGTTCTCGAGCGGGACGGCATGGCCGCGCTCAGCGCACGGAAACTCGCTGCCGAGACCGGCACCTCGACGATGGCCGTCTATACCCACTTCGGCGGCATGACCGGGCTCATCGACGCCATTGCCGGCGAGGCGTTCGTCCGCTTCACCGCCGCGCTCACCGAGGTCGAGCAGACCGATGACCCGGTCGCCGACTTCTTCGTGATGGGGGTTCGCTATCGGGAGTTCGCACTGGCCAATCCACAGCGCTACCAGATGATGTTCGGCACATCCGCCGACTCCCTCGACCGTCATCACGCCGATCTGACCGTCACCGGCAGCGCCAGCGACCGGGCCGAGTTCGCCGTGTCGTTCGAGGCACTCCTCGAGGTGGTCCGGCGGATGATCGGTGCGGGCCGGATTCGCGACGACGGAGCGTCGGTGGTTGCCGGGCGGCTGTGGTGCATCACCCACGGCGCGGTTCTGCTCGAGATCGCCGGCTTCTTCGGGCACGAGGGGCACGGAGTCACCGAAATCCTCGCGCCGATCACCGTCGACGTCCTGGTCGG
>Ga0070663_100002569_pt1 | contig 10250 bp, 10 predicted proteins | sample KBSC63metaG_FD_65646 | JGI IMG/M metagenome (GOLD analysis project Ga0070663, IMG submission 65646) | Corn rhizosphere microbial communities from Kellogg Biological Station, Michigan, USA - KBS C6-3 metaG | ecosystem: Host-associated > Plants > Roots > Rhizosphere > Soil ...
GGGCGGCGACGGTGTGTGCTCGGGCGAACTGCCCAAGCTTGCGGCAGGTGCCATTGCTGACGGGCAAGTGATTTGCGCGGAAGCCGGCGGCGTCGAAGGCAAGCAGAAGGCGGGCATGGACAAGTTCAAGGCCGACTTCAAGAAGAAGTTCGGCACCGACGTGCAGATCTATGCCCCGTACGTGTATGACGCAGTCAACGTGATGGTGGACGCGATGGTAAAGGCTGGCTCTTCCGACCCGAAGGTGTACCTGCCGGTGTTGGCCAAGACCAAGGACTATCACGGCGTGACGGGCGACATCACCTTCGACGAGAAGGGCGACATCAAGAACGGTGCCCTGACGCTCTTCACTTACAAGGGTGATAAGCGCGAAGAGATGAAGGTCGTTCGCTGATCGTCAGCAGACTTTTGGTTCTTTGATAGGCAAACGCCCCGCGAAAGCGGGGCGTTTTGCATTGGTGCGCCAAGCATGGGCGCACACCTGCACCTGCATAGGGGTCTCCAATAATGGAAGTCCCTATGCCGACGTGAAAAGGATGGGATCAACGCTACGGATTTTGTTGGTAGTAACCCGCAAACAAGTCGTACAGGGCCGGATGTTCCATCCGCAGATCGCCGGGCGCGACGAAGAACACTTCCGACGCCACCGCATAGAACTCATCCATGCCTTCCGCCCCATAAGGGTCGAGCAGCGTGTCGAATCCCGCATCGACGCGGTAGCAGAAATCGTTGAACTCCGCGCCGAGCACTTCCGCCCACGCTTCGCGCGCCGCACGATTCGCGAGAGGCGGAATGCCATTCGCTGCTCCGTCGCCCATGTCCAGCACATGTGCGAATTCGTGGATCACGACGTTGTATCCCCACTCGGCCGACTCACCTGCGGTGGCCACGTCGTGCCATGACAGCATGACCGGGCCGCCTTCCATCGCTTCGCCCGTGACGGTTTCGTCGTAAAGATGAACGACTCCGTCCTCGTCCACTACCTCTCGGCGTGCGACGACTTCATCCGGGTGCACGACGATGCCGACGAAACCGTCGTAGTGAACAAGACCCAGCCGCAGGATCGGCAAGCAGGCCTGCGCCGCGATGGCAACGGCGATCTCGTCGGTGATCTCGAAGCCCTGCGCGCCATGGAATTCCTTCTGCGCGAGAAAGAGCGTCGCAAGATCGCGCAGGCTCTCGAGGTCGTCGGCACTGCGCCTGCCGATGAATGGGTAGCGCGCGACCGTCAAATCCCACAAATCGTCTGGAATGGCCCGCCGCCGCAGGGTACGTTCATCACGCATACGGCGCAGGCCGGAGAACAATCGACCGATCACCATCAGCGGGATGTCGCAGGCGCGATTCGTTCTAGGCCGTTTCGGGACCATCGCAATACATCCGCTCTTGACGGGGCTGCATGATCGAAGTCCCAATCGCTCAGTACGTGTCGTGTGAGCCCGGTCGCGATTTGATGGCTGGCGGGCACATGCGTGTGGCCGTGCACGAAGTTGCCGGCATGGGCCACCTCCATCCACTTGCGCGTGGCAGCCGGATCTAGGTCAATCCATTCTCCTGGTTGCTGTTGGCGCTTGCGCTGCTCGCTCTGAGTCCGCAGATCGCGAACGAACTGTCGGCGCGCAGTGAGCGGCTGCGAAAGGAAGCGTTGCTGCCACGCCGTACTGCGCACCTCGGCGCGAAAGCGCTGGTATTCAATGTCGCCGAGGCACAGTGCATCGCCGTGTGACAAAAGCAAACGCCGACCGAAGGCCAGCAGCACGGTCGGGTCGGCCAGGTGCATCACACCACATTGCGACAGCATGTCTGGACCGACCAGAAAGTCCCGATTCCCCACCATGAACGCAATGAAGCGATGCGACGAGGCCTCAGACAGCATCGCCACGCATTCCGCCTCGAAGCCTTCGTGACGTGCATCGTCGCCGACCCAAGCTTCGAACAGATCGCCGAGGATGAATACCGCATCTGCCTGTGTGCATCGCAGATGCGTCGAAAGCGCTGCGAAGGTGCGTGGTGTCGACTCGCTCAGATGCAGGTCACTGAGCATGTCAATGCTCTGCCACGTCGCCGGAATTGCAAATTCGGTAAAGGCGGGATGCGATGTAGCAGGTGCATTCATCGGGCCAACAAGTCTAGTGTCGCGTCAAGCCGCAACTGTCGGTTGATCGCGCCGCTGTCGCAGCGCAGTGCAAGGTGCGCCGACGAGTCATGGCCGTCACTATGACGAGGAGGCGCAACGCCGCAATACGCTTTGTGGCTTGACGCGACACGAGGGCGATCAGCCGACGACCGTCGCCTTTTCGATAACAACGTCTTCGAGCGGCACGTCGTCGTGGAAGCCCTTGCGGCCAGTCTTCACGCCTTCGATCGAATCGACCACGTTCTGGCCCGACACCACCTTGCCAAACACGGCATAGCCCCAGCCGCTCGGGCTTTCAGACTTGAAGTTCAGGAAGGCGTTGTCGTTGGCGTTGATGAAGAACTGCGCCGTGGCCGAATGTGGGTCGGAGGTGCGCGCCATCGCAAGGGTGTACTTGTCGTTCTTGAGTCCGTTGCCGGCCTCGTTCTTGATCGGCGCATCAGACGGCTTTTGCTTCATGCCGACTTCGAAGCCACCACCCTGGACCATGAAGCCCTTGATGACACGGTGGAACACCGTGCCGTCGTAGTGGCCCTTCTCGACGTACGAGATGAAGTTCTTCGCCGATTCAGGCGCGTTCTTCTCGTCCAGTTCGACGCGGATGGTGCCCTTGTTGGTTTGCAGATCGACTTGCTTGCTCATATTCACTCCTGGACTGTGGCCTTCTTGATGATGACCGGTGTGGTCGGCACGTCAGCGTGCGGGCCGGAATTCGCGGTGGGCACGACGCGGATCTTGTCCACCACGTCCATGCCCGAGACGACCTTGCCGAACACGGCGTAGCCGTTGCCGTCGCGCGAGTTGGCGGCATTGAGAAAATCGTTGTCCTTCACGTTGATGAAGAACTGAGAGGTGGCGGAATCTGGAATGCCGGTGCGCGCCATTGCAACAGTGCCGCGCGTGTTGTTCAGGCCGTTTCGCGACTCGAGCGGAATCGGGGGACGCGTGGGCTTTTCTTTCAAGTCGGCGGTCATGCCGCCACCTTGGATCATGAAGTTCGGAATGACGCGGTGGAACACCGTGCCGTCGTAGTGTCCGGCCTTGACGTACTTGAGGAAGTTGTCGACCGACTTGGGCGCCTTCGCCGCATCAAGTTCGATGACGATGTCACCCATGGACGTGTCGAGCTTGACTTTCTGCGCAAGGGCGAGGGGTGTCGCGCCCAGCAGCAGAGTCACGGCGGCGACCGCAGGCAGGCATGAGCGGAGGAATAAGTTAGCCATGATTGTCATGAACTCCTTCTTGACTTCAAATTGGGAGGCCTATTTGGACGGTTCAGACGCCTGCGGCGTCGCAGCCGGAATGGTTTTTACCAATTCGCGCAGCATCGAAAGCTTGGGCCCGATGCCCGTGCTGGACGGATCAAGTTGCAAGGCACGCGTATAGGAAATCTTGGCAAGCTGCGCGTAGACGTCACCCAGGTTCTGGTGCGCGACCGCGTAGTCGGACTTGGCGCGGATGGCGGCTTCGAGGGCGGCTCTTGCTCTGTCATATTCGCTCTGGGCCGCATAGATGACCGCGAGGTTGTTATACGGTTCGGGAATCTCGGGGAAGTCGATCGTGAGCTGCGTGAAGACGGCAGCGGCTTCATCCCTGCGCTTGGCTTCGGTGAGCAGCACGCCCTTCTGAAAGCGAAGCTGGGGATCGCGCGGCTTGGCTGCGATGAGTGTGTCGAGCTTGGTGAAGGCTTCGCTCACCTGGCCTATGGAGAACAGCCGGTTGATCTCGCTCGCATCGTCCGCAAAGGCGGGGCTGGCGAGCGCGGCACAGCAAATTGCAAAAATGCCGAGAGTGCGTTGGATTGGTGCGAGCATGGATGACGGGTGGATGTGCGGGGTTTTACGCCCGCCTGCATACCGAAGACCTGCTGTTGGGCGGCCCCGCTATACTCGTTTGATTGTAGAGCAGGCCCCTGTTGACTTACGTCCATTCCTGCCCTCGCGCCTAGAGTGAGAGGCTGAGAGTATTTCGAACGTGTCCGAGCAGCACGTCAAAAGGTGCCTGATCTAGGCGCAAAGCGCAGCCATAGCTTGGCTATGGCGAGCATTTGCAACGACGTGCAGGGGTCTTTTGGCGTGATGAGCGGGCATGATCGAAAAACTCTCAGCCTCTGAGGCTGGGCGCGAACCGACCGACATCGCGTTTGAAGTCGACGTGGCAACGTTCAATGACGGCCCTGTGTTGGGCTCGACCGTGTGATGACATTGCGCATATTCAATTCGCTGTCCAAAGAGACAGAAATTTTCCAGTCCATCGAGCCGAATCATGTCCGCATGTATGTTTGCGGCATGACGATCTACGACTACTGTCATGTGGGTCACGCGCGCTTCATGATGGCTTTCGATGTCGCCTACCGCTGGCTGAAAACGCTCGGCTACGACGTGACCTATGTTCGCAACATCACTGACATCGATGACAAGATCATCAAGCGCGCACTGGAACGGAACATCCCCATCCGCCAGCTCACCGATGAGATGACCGCGATCATGCATGAGGACGTGGCTGCGCTGGGCATTTCCCCGCCGACCCACGAGCCGCGCGCCACGCAATACGTTCCGCAAATGCTCGACATGATCGGTACGCTTGAGGCCAAGGGCCTGGCTTATCGCGCGACAAATGGCGACGTCAATTTCTCGGTGCGCAAGTTTCCGAACTACGGAAGACTTTCTGGCAAGTCGATTGACCAATTGCGCGCAGGCGAGCGGGTTGCGGTGCTCGACGGCAAGGAAGACCCGCTCGATTTCGTGCTCTGGAAGAGTGCGAAAGAGAGCGAGCCGGAAGATGCGAAGTGGGCCAGCGAGTTCGGCAAGGGCCGCCCCGGCTGGCACATTGAGTGCTCTGCGATGAGTTGTGCCATCCTCGGGGAGACCTTCGACATCCACGGCGGTGGCTTGGACCTTCAGTTCCCTCACCACGAAAACGAAATCGCGCAAAGCGAAGGCGCGACGGGAAAGCCGTTCGTTAAATACTGGTTGCACAACGGCTTCCTCAACGTCGACAACGAGAAGATGTCGAAGTCTCTTGGAAACTTCTTCACTATTCGTGACGTTCTCAAGCGCTACGACGGCGAGACCATTCGCTTCTTCATGCTGCGCACGCATTACCGCAGCCCGTTCAACTTCAGCGACACCAATCTCGATGATGCGCGTGCTGCGCTGCGCCGCTTGTACACGGCGCTAGATGCGGTCGTAGCTTCCGGTGCTGCGGTGGATTGGTCGCAGCCGCAGGCGGTGAAGTTCCGTGACGCGATGAATGACGACTTCAACACGCCCATAGCGGTGGCGGTGTTATTCGATTTGGCGGGTGAAGTGAATCGCACGCGATCGCCAGAGACGGCGGCATTGCTGAAGGGCCTTGCCGCATCGCTTGGCATCCTGCAGCAATCGCCACGCGAGTATTTGCAGAGTGGCAGCGAATTGGACGTCCCTGAGATCGAAGCACGCATTGCCATGCGCGACGCTGCCAAGCAGGCCAAGGACTTCGTTCGTGCGGACCAGATTCGCAAAGACCTGCTCGCCCAAGGCATTGAGTTGAAAGACTCGGCGCAGGGCACGACCTGGGTGAAGGCATGACAGTTGCATGAGCACTGCTCGCGTCAACAACGTCGAGGTCACGCCCAACTATTGGGATGATGCTTGCAAGCACCTGTCCAAGCGTGATCGTGTCATGCGCAAACTCATTCCGCAGTTTGGGGAACTGCGTTTGCAAAGCCGAGGCGATGCCTTCACCACCCTCGCACGCTCAATTGTGGGGCAGCAGATTTCCGTGAAGGCTGCGCAGTCAGTGTGGGACCGCTTCGCCGCGCTGACACCCGGAGAACCTACACGAATTCATCCTTCGTCAGTGCTTGCGCTTCATCTCATGGACATGCGTGCAGCAGGCTTGTCGGCGCGCAAGGTCGAGTACCTTGTCGACCTTGCCGCGCACTTCGAATCGGGCTCCGTCCATGTGCCGCAGTGGCAAGAAATGGACGACGAGGCCATCATCGAAGAACTTGTTGCGATCCGCGGCATCGGCCGGTGGACGGCTGAGATGTTTCTCATTTTTCACCTGATGCGGCCGAATGTTTTGCCGCTCGATGACATGGGCCTCGTCAAGGGCATCAGCATGAACTATTTCAGCGGCGAACCTGTTTCGCGTGCCGAGGTGCGCGAAGTCGGCGATGCCTGGGCGCCGTTTCGTTCGGTCGCTACTTGGTACATCTGGCGGAGTCTGGATCCGCTACCGGTAGACTATTAAATTGCCGTTCGAGAGAATCCCGGATTTTGTCCGGGCTACCAGCAATGGGTTGCAACCCGGGTGAAATCCGGGTCTGAAGTCGAGCAAGAGCAAGGACACCAGCATGAACAAACGCCATTTCCTTGAATTCGAAACGCCGGTGGCGGACCTCGAAACCAAGATCGAAGAACTGCGTTACGTGCAGAGCGAATCCGCAGTCGACATCTCCGAAGAGATCGACCGTCTCAGCAAGAAGAGCCTGCAGCTCACCAAGGACATCTATTCGAGCCTGAGTCCCTGGCAGGTGACCCTCATTGCGCGTCATCCGCAACGCCCCTACACGCTTGACTATGTCAATGAAATCTTCACCGACTTTCAAGAGCTTCACGGTGACCGGCACTTCGCAGACGATCAGTCCATTGTCGGCGGGCTCGCGCGCTTCAATGGACAGGCGTGCATGGTCCTCGGCCATCAGAAAGGCCGCGACACCAAGGAGCGCGGACTGCGCAATTTCGGCATGTCGCGCCCGGAGGGGTATCGCAAAGCCTTGCGCTTGATGAAGCTGGCCGAGAAATTCGGCATGCCGGTGTTCACCTTCGTGGATACGCCAGGGGCATACCCGGGCATTGGCGCCGAAGAGCGCGGGCAATCGGAAGCCATTGGCCGCAACATCTACGAGATGGCGCAACTTGAAGTGCCCATCATCTCGACCATCATCGGCGAAGGAGGTTCGGGTGGCGCACTTGCGATCAGCGTGGCCGACCAGACGCTGATGCTTCAGTACGCCATCTACTCGGTGATTTCGCCCGAGGGTTGCGCATCCATCTTGTGGAAAACGGCTGCTCGTGCGTCCGACGCGGCCGACGCGCTGGGTATCACGGCGCATCGCCTGAAGGCGCTGCAGCTCATCGACAAGATCGTCAACGAACCCGTGGGCGGCGCGCATCGCGATGTCAAGCAGATGGCCGCGTATCTCAAGCGCGGATTGAATGACGCATTGCGTCAGGTCAACGACCTGAAGCCCAAGGAATTGCTGCAGCGCCGCTATGAGCGACTTCAGTCCTACGGCCGCTTCAACGACACCACCGAACATTGAACACATCCCGTGTCGCCGTTGCCTACAGCGGCGGACGCGACTCGACCGCGCTGCTGCATGCCACGCTGGAGGCGTCGGTGGCACAGGGTATAGAGGTGCTGGCGCTCCATGTGCATCACGGCCTGAGTCGCTACGCGGACGACTGGCTGGCGCAGTGCGAGGCGCAATGCGCGAGGTGGAGGCGACGCGGCCTGCCATTGGTGTTCGTCTGCGAGCATTTGCTGACGAAGCCAGGCAAGGGCGAAAGCGTGGAGGCATGGGCGAGGCAGGCGCGCTATCGAGCGCTGCGTTCGATGGCGCAGGCGAACGGTGCATCGCTGGTTCTCCTTGGCCAGCATCAGCGAGATCAAGCCGAAACGTTCGTCTTGCAGGCGCTGAGATCGGCGGGCGTGGCCGGCTTGTCGGGCATGCCGCGGGAGATCGAGCGTGATGGCATTACTTGGGTCAGGCCGTGGCTTGAAGTGCCCCGGAATGACGTCGAAGCCTATATTCGTAAGCATAGGCTGAAGCACGTCGATGACGACAGCAATGAAGACACGAGGTTTGCGCGCAATCGGTTGCGGCATGAGGTGTGGCCTGCCTTGGTCGAAGCATTTCCGCAGGCAGAAACTGCCCTCGCAATGGCAGCCGATTGGGCGCAGGAGGCGCAAGCGTGCCTGGCGGAGTTGGCAGCTTCGGATATTGCTTCGATGGAGTGCGCCAAGGGGCTCGACTTGGTGGCTTGGCATGCGTTGTCCACCGCCCGGCGAAGCAATGTGCTGCGTGCCTGGTTGCGAGGGAAGATGGGCCGCGCGGCGCCGTCGAGTCTGGTCTCTCGCCTGATGATCGAGCTCGAAGGCAAGTCAAATGCAACCTGGCCGGTCGATCGAGGCGCCTTGCGTCGTTACCGCGGTGTATTGAGCTTCATGGCCAATGTCGATGCTGTGGTTGAACCCAACACCGTTCGGCGCGAATCGCAATTGAGTGTCAAACGCGCAGGACAACATCGATTGCCCGGATGGGGTGGAGGCCTGCACGTCGAACGTGTGAAAGAAGGTGGAGTACCTCTTGCATGGCTTGCGCACCTGGATCTCAAGGAGCGCGAAGGCGGCGAGCAGTTCCAGGCAGGCATCGGGCGACCGGCCCGAAGCTTGAAGAAGCAGTTTCAGGCGGCGGCCGTGCCGCAGTGGGAGCGTGAGGGGCCGTTGTTGTACAGCGGCGGTCAGTTGGTGTTCGTGCCCGGACTTGGCATCGATGCGCGGGTGATGGCTTTGCCGGGCCAGCCTCAAGTGACGATGAGATGGATTTCCTCACATCAATCCTTTGCTACAAGAGGGCAGCCTGAAGCCTGAGAGCATTCCGATCATGCTGGCTCATCACGCCAAAAGACTGCTGCTCGTCGTTGCAAATTGCTCGCCATGGCACAAGCTATAGCTGCGCTCTGCGCCTAAATCAGGCGCCGTTTGACGTGCTGCTCGGACAAGCACGAAATTCTCTCAGCCTCTGAAGCCACCAACCTTGTGGAAACTAAGCCTTCCGCCCAGCGGGTGGGCTGGGTGAGGGCGCTTTGCAAGAAGCGCCGCTGCCGCAGGGTGACACCCAACCGCGGCTAAAATGCGCGGCCCACTACCGCGGCGTGACACGAATTTCGCTTCTCCGCGAACTCCAATCAGCATGGCACTCATCGTTCACAAATACGGCGGCACCTCCATGGGCTCGACCGAGCGCATTCGCAACGTCGCCAAGCGCGTCGCTAAATGGGCCCGTGCCGGGCACCAGATGGTGGTGGTTCCTTCGGCAATGAGCGGCGAAACCAATCGACTCCTCGGCCTCGCCAAAGAACTTTCCCCCGGCGCCACCACGCCCGAGCTTCAGCGCGAACTTGACATGATCGCCTCCACGGGTGAACAGGTCTCTGTCGGGCTGCTGGCCATCGCCCTGCAAGCCGAAGGCATGCAGGCCGTGAGTTACGCAGGATGGCAAGTGCCCATCCTCACCGACGACAGCTACACAAAGGCGCGCATCCAGAGCATCGATGACAAGCGAGTGCGGTGTGATCTCGAAGCCGGCAAGGTGGTCATCATCACCGGCTTCCAGGGGATCGACGACAACGGCCACATCACGACGCTGGGCCGTGGCGGCTCAGACACTTCGGCCGTGGCCGTAGCCGCGGCGATGAAGGCCGACGAATGCCTCATCTACACCGACGTTGACGGCGTCTACACCACGGACCCGCGCATTGTGGCCGAGGCCCGCCGTCTGCACACGATCAGCTTTGAAGAGATGCTCGAAATGGCCAGCCTGGGCAGCAAGGTGCTGCAGATCCGCTCGGTCGAATTCGCCGGCAAATACCGCGTACCGCTTCGTGTGCTGTCGAGCTTCACGCCCTGGGACATCGACATCGCCGAAGAGGCCAAGTCGGGCACCCTGATCACTTTTGAGGAAGACGAGAAAATGGAACAAGCCGTTGTGTCGGGCATCGCTTTCAACCGCGACGAAGCAAAGGTGAGCCTCATGGGCGTGCCCGACAAGCCGGGCATCGCGTATCAGATTCTCGGCCCCGTGGCTGAGGCCAACATCGACGTTGATGTGATCATCCAAAACGTTGGCCACGATGGCAAAACCGATTTCTCGTTCACCGTGCACCGCAACGACTACCAACGCACGATGGATCTCTTGAAGACGGAAGTCGTCCCGAAGGCCGGCGGTGCCCAACTGTCGGGCGACCCGAAGATCTGCAAGGTCAGCATCGTTGGAATCGGAATGCGTTCGCACGTTGGCGTGGCGAGCAGGATGTTCAGTGCGCTGAGCGACGAAGGC
>Ga0070663_100002572_pt1 | contig 10244 bp, 11 predicted proteins | sample KBSC63metaG_FD_65646 | JGI IMG/M metagenome (GOLD analysis project Ga0070663, IMG submission 65646) | Corn rhizosphere microbial communities from Kellogg Biological Station, Michigan, USA - KBS C6-3 metaG | ecosystem: Host-associated > Plants > Roots > Rhizosphere > Soil ...
CTTCCACGCGCCTCTCGAATTACTCATTCATAGCCTGCTCTGCCTGGTCATCGCCTACTGCTTATTCCGCCCACCGGCCAACGCTTATTTCCGGGCCGTCAGCAGAGATGTGAACTGACGGCATAGCGAATCAACAGCTACGCAAATTGGCCCTCATGCCACACGGTACCCCAACAACCAATCCTGCCGCCTCACCTGCATCAGCGGAACAAACATCCGAATCATCTGCTGCTGGATCCAATACGCCACTGGCGACATCACTTCCTTGCTTCGCCCATTCCGCCGCCCCAGTGCAATCACCTTGTCCGTCCGCGGCCGCCGCTGCCGTTCAAACTCCACGAAGACTTCCTCGAACGCCGCACCCCGCGCCTCCCCCAACAATTTGGGCAGCAACATAGCATCCTCCAACGCCATCGAAGCTCCTTGTCCCGAGTGCGGCGCCACCGCATGCGCTGCATCCCCGATCAACACCGTGCGCCCGGCGCTCCAGCGCGGCAAGCTTGGTACATCATGAATCGCAATGTTCAGAACATCCTCGGCGGATTTAATCAACCGCGGCACCGGATCAGCCCAATCGCCATGCAACTCCAGCAACCGGCGCTGTAACTCCGCTTTGGAAACTGCCGTCATCTCCTCCTTGCTCTCCAGTGGAGCTGCCGCCGTACTCCACCAGCCAGTGCGCGGCCCCTCCGGCGTCACCGCATGAAAATATCCGAAGAACGCCTTCTGCCCAAAGATGAAGTGGACTCGCTGCTCGGAACGCGGAGCCACATTCGCCACAGTGCACGGACTAAATCCGCCAGGCGCCATCATGCCCGTATAGCTCGGTTTCGCAGCCTCCGGCATGACCGCCTGTCGCACCTGCGAACCGATGCCGTCCGCGCCTACAATAAAGTCGCCCTCCACGCTGCTGCCATCGGCGAAGTGCGCCACAACCGGCTGATTCGGCTTGTCCTCAATACCCACCAGCCGCTTACCGTAATGCGCCGTCACCCCTCGGTTACGCGCCTGCTCCACCACGGCCCGATGCAGCGCCGCCCGCGTAATCATCACTCCCGCTTGCCCATACCGCCGAGGATCTCCCGCCGATGAACACGCCAGCACCCTGCCATACTGATTCTCAAACGCCCATTCACTGCTGGTCACGCTCACATCCCGCACCTGTTCTACAACGCCCGCGGCCGCTAGGACATTCATGCCATTCGGCGCCAGCCCCAGCGCTCCGCCGGCTTCGCTAGGACCGGGCGAAGCTTCGAAAATCTGCGCCCCAAATCCCGCCTCCTGAAGAAAAAGCCCCGCAATCGGGCCTGCCACGCCGCCGCCAATAACAATCGCGCGCACCGGATTAAAGAAAGTCGTCATATCTCACTTGTAAAGTATCTCAACTATCAAGATGATTATAGATTAAACAGTATGGCAGGTTCCCGCAAGCGAAAAGAATTGGAGCACTCCGTCGGCTTGGTAGTCGGCCGTGAACTCGGCGCCCGCGGCATTCTGTTTCATCAGGCCATCGCCAACCTGGCGGGAGTATCGGTGACGGATCTGAAATGCCTGGACTATGTGGATCGTGGGGAAGACGTAACAGCCGGCGATTTGGCACGGCTCACAGGCCTAACCACCGGAGCCATTACGGCCGCTATCGATCGCCTGGAGAAAGCCGGATTGGCCCGTCGCGAGCGGAGCGAAACAGATCGCCGCAAAGTGCTTATTCGCCGCTGCCACTCCCCCGCGATGGCGCGCATCGCCCCTTTCTACGAGGCATTAGGCCGCGAATCGATACAACTGGCAGCGCGGTACTCCACCAGCCAATTGGAGATTATCAAGGACTTCTGCGAACGCTGCACCGAAATCATGCGCCGCCAAACCGAAGCCGTGATCCGCGCGACGAGGGATTGACGCTCGCATTCAGCGGGCGATCGATTTAGAAAACAGATTCATCACCAGCACGCCTGCCACAATCAAGGTCATCCCGAAGATCGCCGCCGCGTCCAGTCCCTGCTTATACAGAAACTTGCCGGTCAGCGCGATCAGCACGGTGCCCAATCCCGACCAGATCGCATAAGCGACGCCAACCGACATTGAGCGCAGCGCCTGGGATAACCAGAAAAAGGCCAACCCGTACCCGGACACCACAATCAGCGACGGCCCCAGCCTATGAAATCCCTGGGAAGCATTCAGTGCCGACGTGGCAATCACCTCGCTGATAATCGCCCCAAACAACCACACGTAGGCATCTCTCTACAATCTCAAGTGAAGTCGTTCCGAAACGCTAGACTCATCTCATGAAGAAAGGACGATGTATCGGTCTCATCGGTGGCCTCGGAGTAGGTGCTGCCATTCACTACTACAAGCATCTGGCTGAGGCGCATGAGAAGCAGGGCATCAGTCTGGATTTAGTGATGGCCCACGCCGAAGTTCCGCGCATCCTGGAATACGTCGCGGCCAATGACCGTACCGGTTTAGCGAGCTATCTAACTTCTTTCATTCGCCGTTTACAAGCGGCTGGTGCGGAATTTGCCGTCGTTCCGGCCGTCACCCCGCACTTCTGCCTGCGCGAACTAGTCGCTGCCTCTCCGCTGCCAGTGCTGGATATTTTTAAGCCGCTGTTGGAAGAGCTTACCGCTCGCTCCATCCGAAAAGTTGCCGTCTTCGGCACCCGCTTCGTTATGGAATCGGAACTCTACGGAGCCCTGACCGGCATTGAAGTCATCCACCCGCATCCGGACGAAGTTGACTATATCCACAACAGCTACGTGGAGCTTGCACTACAAGGCCACGGCTCCGAGGAACAATACAAAGGACTGACCGGCCTCGCTCAACGTCTCTGCCAACGGGATAAGGTTGAAACCATTCTTCTCGCGGGTACCGATCTTGCCGTGCTCTTCAATGAAGAGAACACCCATTTCCCTCATCTCGATTGCGCCGCCTTGCATCTTCGGGCGATCGCAAACAGATCGCTCGCGGACGTTTAGCGAGGTTCAGAAAACATCACTTCATCACAGAGAGAAACCGCGCCCACGGACCTGTTTCCTGCTTGTAGCGCTTGGCCATCACTCGGCTCACCTGCAGCAGATGCGCCAAATCATGCGCCGTCCACGCGCTTAGCAACTGACGCATCGTCACCGTGCCAAGAGTAGGATGAGTCCCCTGCAACTCAAACTGCGCCGGCTGTAGATCAAGCTCACGCAGTCGCTTCAGATTATCCTGCCGTAGCGCCATGAATTCATCCAGCAACATGGGCAGAGATTTCCCCGCGCTCTCGCGGAACTGCGCCTGGCGGTCGAAAGGATCGAACGTGCGGCTCGGGCCATGCTCCAAAATAATCTCCAGCCGCTTCATCCAGTCGTCCCTCTCGCCATGTACCAAATGGCCCATTACGTCGTAGGGACTCCACGTATCGGGGCCTTCCGTCGCCGTCGTCCAAGCCTCCGGCAAATCACGCAACAAAGCATTCAGCGTCGCAGGAGTACGTTCCAATATCGACAGAGATTCTTTCAGAAAGGTCGAGCTCATGCACTCATCATAAGCGGCTATTTGGGGAGCGTGTAGCGGGCATCGATCAAACGGCGGATCAAGTCTCTAGTCTCCCCCGGCGCCAGATTCGATCTTTGTTCAATCCGCTCCGTCTGATCTGCCAGATATGGATCCTTCACTGCGTCGCGGAACCAGCGCGAGTAATCGCCGCGATATAGGTGAAACAACCATGTATCTTCGTCGATGCCCTCTGCAAGCTGAGAAAATATCGTCAGATTATGAGCTCTCAGATTCTGCCTCTCATGAGGCCCACGAAAATAAAAGCTGTTATGACGCATATTCCCCTCCGCATATTTACGGCGGTGGCGAACGCGATCACGGCTGCCCGGAATGATTTTCATCAGGAAGGGCGGATTGCCGGAACGGCGGAACCAAACAACAGCGTGCCCAGCCTTATGCGATAACCCTGCGGGCCACTCGACCGTATTGCCGCTTGCCACGCTGAAGCTATCCAATGTCTCCTTTGGCGATGGGCCCACTGCGATAACAATGTCGACCAGAGATAAGATTGCTGGCGCCAGGTGATCCGGTTCCACCGTAATTAAGATCGTCTCCCCCAGTTGGCTCGGTAGAGCTTCGGGCAGGTGCCCCCATTCCACCGGCAGCAAATGATGAGCCTCGTCCAAGATCACCCAGTGCGGCCGACCTGCGCGAGTTCGCAGGATCCGAAGGCCCGGAAAGAACTGGCCGAAGAAGGCTGGCCGATCTGGCAGCGGAATACCCAGCAGGTTGACATTCAAGTTGATCTTCGGGTCCTCCAGAATCGCCAGCACCTCGTTGATGCTAACGGCGTGATCCCGATCTCCAAGCGTGATCACGCCCTGTGACGGTCCGTAGTCGCCTTCCGGATCGATCACGCACATCTGGTAACCGCTGTCTATAAGACGTTCCACAATGCCGGCCGCGACCGTGGATTTGCCGCTTCCCGAAGGTCCCGCTATCAGGATATTGACGCCATACGGAGGTACCGTGATCGTTGTCCCATCCGCTCGAAGTCCGATCGGGATAAAGTGCTGCTCCAGCTTACCCTCGATACTGGCAAGGTCGTCGGCGATCAGTTCCTCTACGACTTCTGCCACTCCTTCCCCCGCTTCGCCCTGGGTCACGAAAGCGGCGAGCTGACGAATCGCAGGCACCGCGTTGGCCACTGCTACTGCGCATTCACAGCGCTCCAAAAAAGAATAGTCGTTTTCGGAATCGCCAACCCCGACGGCTTCATGAAACGAAAGGCCTAGCTTTCTTAGCGCATAATCAAGCCCAGTCGCCTTGGTGACGCCAGATGGCAGAACCATAACGGCCGCTCGGTTGAAGATCACCTGCAGTTCCAGTCCCAGCTCCTGAATCACCTGCAACACCGCAATGTGGTTGGGCAGCCAGGTCGACACAATCACCCGTCCCACCTCGATGTTGTTCACGCCCAGACTGCGGAGACGTTCTATAAACTCGGGCGGCACCGGCTTGCCGAGCGCTGTCTCCACCCTTGTACGCGGTGCGTACAGCAATGCCCCGTTCTCCGCGACGACATTATCGAACAGCTCAATATGCGGGCAGACCGTCAACAGCTCGCCCAGTCGCCGGCCCGTCACCAATATCGCCCGCCGGCCGGACTGTCGCAGCCGGACAATTGCCGCAATCACCTCCGCGGACATTTGCCCGTCAATGGCGACCGTGCCGTCATAATCGGTTACTAAAGCCAAATAGCGCATGAGAAGGACCCCGGCCTAATTTATCTGAGCGAAACTTCGCGCCGGTCCAAATCTCACTCTACGCGCAACATCGCCGCAGCATCAATTCGCAGTGCTCGCACAATCGGCGGCAGAGCAGCCAGCAGCGCTGCGGCAACAATGATGCAAAACGGCCAACCCATCAGACGAAAATCGAACGGAGCGACGTGATACAACAAGCTCTTCACCGTGGGCTCCAATAACAGCCCGGCACTCGCGCCCATCGCCGATCCCACCAGTACCATGGCAAAAACATTCACCGTCACGCGTCGCGCAATATCCTGTATGGGCGCTCCTACCGCCATACGTATCGCAAACTCCCTGCGCCGCTGCAGCACTGAATAGTCCAGAACTCCATACAGCCCGATTCCCGCCAGCAATAAAGCCACACCAGCAAAAAACGATGCCAGCATCGCCAGCAATCTCTCCCGCACGGTTTGCGCATCGTCGATCTCCACCTGCGTCCGCACGTTGCTCACGCGAAACTCTGCTCGCGCTCGAAGCACTTCTCTCCGCAGCATTCCCGCTAACGCCATCGGATTCGCGCCCACCGTTCTCACCAGAAGTGTCGCCGTACGCCACCCTTGGTCCGGCGTCGAACGTAGCGGAATAAAAGCCGTCGCCGTGATCGGCTCACGCATATTGCGGTGGCGCGTGTCGGCTACTAATCCCACAATTTCGAAATGCTGCTTGCCCCGGTCGAATGTCTTGCCTACTGGGTCTTGGCCTCCGAAGTATTCTTTGGCAAAAGCCCGATTCACTAGTGCTGCACCTGGTGCCGCATCGCTTTGCCGCAAATCGTGCCCGTCGAGCAGCGGAACCTTCATCGTCTGAAGCCAGCCGGGAGACACCGGCAAAAAATAGGCCAGCAGCTGATGCGGAGGCGCTCCATTCACCGACACAAAGCCATTCGACCCATTACCGCTCAGCAGCGGCCACCCCGCAATCGCTACACTCTCCACGCCTGGCAACGTACGCAGATGATCAGCCACCTGAAACCACAACTCTGTCGATTGCGGCTGCACCGTCACGGTATCTAAGTCCAATAGCCGCTGGGCGGCGAATCCCGTGGCCTGATGTGAAAGCTGGTTCAATGTCGCGACAAACGCACCCGCTGCAAATTGCACCGCAAAGCAAAACGCCACCTGTATCGCAATTAGGGCGTGCATCATGCGTCGAGGGAAATGCGGATTATCGCCCCCCTTCAGGGCGCTGGCCGGTTTCACTGTAGACGCGCGCAGCGCAGGTAGCAATCCGAACAAAAACGTCACGGCGATAGTCAACAGCGCCGCAAACGCCAACACACGCCAGTCCGCCGGCATGGCCAAGCGCGCCGGATCCTCCGGCGGATTGATTCGCGCCACAATGAACGGCGCCGACCACCAAGCAAACACCGCGCCGGCCAGCGTCGCTATAATCGACAGCAGCGCGCTTTCCACCAGTAACAGCTGCACTAGCCGCCATCGTCCGGCGCCGATCGAAACACGTAGCGCCAACTCTCGCGCTCGCGCCGCTCCTTGCGCGGTTAGCAGATTGGCGACATTCGCACACGCGATCAGCAACACCAGGGCCACCATCATGCCGATTGCCGCCAGCGCCAACCGATAGCTTCGCCGCATCTCTGAAAGCCCCGCTCCTGCAGGCTCTATCACCACGCGCTGCTGCAAATACTTCCGCAGCCGATCCGCTGGCCAGCTGGTAAACCCCTTCGCGCGCTCGGTCTGCACCGCCGTCCAAATGCCCTGCAGGCGGTTTCTCACACGGTCCACGCTGCCGCCCGGCTTCATTTGAATAAACGTCCTGATCCAACTCCAGTCCTCATGCGTCACGCCCTCGTACATCATGGTGGGAAGAAATAAATCCGTGAACGTGCCGGTCTCCGTTCCGGTAAATCCCTTCGGAGCCACCCCCACAATCTCGTAAATATCCGTCCCCATCGCAAAGGTGCGACCCACCACGCGGGGATCTTGCCCGAACCGCCGTGACCAATAGTCATACGACAGCACTGCATACGCATGCGCCTTCGGTTTATCGTTATCAGCCTCGGTCAGCAATCGCCCCAGCACCGGCTTCATACCAAACACGCTGAACAGATTGCCCGACACAAACTGCCGGTGCGCCTTCTCCATCTCGCCGGAACTCCCGGAGCGGTACATCACGTCCACCCGATCCACCCACGAAACGGCCATCATGTCCGCCTCCTGCTTCACCGCCGCCCGCATCATCTGGAACTGTGGATACTCATTGCTATCGCTCACTCGAAACGTTCCATCCGGCCCCGTTCCGGCGAGTCCCATCGCATACAGGCGGTCCGCATGCGCCACCGGCATGGTACGGAGCAGCAGCGCGTCAATCAACCGGAACGCCGACGTGCAAGCCCCAATCCCCAGCGCTAGTGACAACACTGCTGCCGCCGAAGTCACCGGTCTCTTCCGCAGTTGCCGCCAGCCGAACACCACATCCGCCTTCAGCGCTTCCACCCACGCCACCGCGCGAATGTCGCGGCTTCTTTCGCGCTGCAGCAACATCGGCCCGAACGCGCGCCGCGCTTCTTCTGGATCGCGTCCCTGCGCCGCGGCCTCCTCCACGTGTGCCCGCAATTCCTCCTCAATCTCGCTACTTAGCCGTTCACTTCGGAATATATTTCTTACCCGCGACCAAAGGGACATTTCAAGCCATCCTCAACACGCGATTCACCGCCGCCGTCACCGTTTCCCAACGCGATTCCTCCGCGGCCAACTGCTTCTTCCCCGCCGCGGTAATCTCATACACCCTCGCTCTCCGACCGTTCTCTTTGTTCACCCACTCGGCGCGAATCCACTTCGCCTCTTCCATCCGGTGCAGCGCCGGATACAGCGAGCCTTCCTCCACCCGCAGGGCCTCCTCGGAAGTCTCCCGAATCGCCGACATAATCGCGTATCCGTGTAGCCGGGGCCGCCGGAATAGCAATTTCAGAACGAGTAAATCCAGCGAACCTTGTAACGAATCGGATTTCGGCATACTCAGATGTCTAAATATACTCCCGTCGAAACGAGCCGCGCAACTAGTTGCATGTTGCCGGGATAACGTGCGCATACCGACCGATCCGAAACTGAGCCGCGCGTAAGCAAGCGGCCTCCACAATACTGAAGTAACCACTTGACAATTGAGCGGCGTGGCTTAATACTGAACTAAACGCTTCACTAAAGCGGAAACAACGAAAGGAACCAATCATGCCTGAGCCTAACGTCCTCCACAACACCTTCGTCATTGAGCGCGCGTACTCCCAGCCGCCCGCCCGCGTCTTCGCTGCTTTTGCGGATCCAGCTAAGAAACGCCGCTGGTACGCCGAAAGCCCCAATCACGACATTGAAGAATTTACTATGGATTTCCGAGTTGGCGGTCCTGAACGACATGCGTACCGCTTTAAGGCCACCGCTCCTTTTCCCGGAGTCATGCTCGAAAGCGAAGGAGTCTTTCAGGACATCGTGCCTGACCAGCGCATCGTCACCACGTCTACCATGACCCTCGGCGGCAAACGCATCTCCTCCTCGCTGGTAACCATTGAGTTAATCCCCTCCGAAAACGGAACCACCCTCATCTGTACTCATCAAGGAGCCTTCTTCGAAGGATCCGGCGGCCCAGCCATGCGTGAACATGGCTGGCAGACGTTATTCGACCGTCTCGCAACCGAGCTCGCCCGCTAAGGGGATCGGGCCCACCATGCCGCGCTCAAAACTCAGCCCGAAAATCACCGTCGACCGGGTCTTCCACGCCCTGGGGGACCCCACCCGGCGCGCGATTCTCGAACGGCTCAGTCGGAAAGGACCGCAATCGGTTTCCCACCTGGCTGAACCTCTAGCGATCACGCTTACGGCCGTCGCGCAACACCTGCAAATCCTGGAAGAAGGTGCCCTGGTGCGCACTGAGAAGGTAGGCCGCACCCGTACCTGCAGCCTGGAAACCACCGGCCTGACAGCCCTGGAGCAATGGGTCAAACATCAACGCACCGAATGGGAAAAGCGTCTTGACCGCCTCGGCGACTTACTTGCCGAAGATGATGAAGACGGCTGAAGAACGAAAGAGTGGGGCCAGGCTTCTCCGTAGGATTTCCTCAATACGGCCGTTCCCCCACCACATTCCCCGGCGGATCGTAGTTGCAAACCCAAACCTCCCGCTGGGCATCGCGAGCCACTCCGCAACCCACTTCCTTCGTATCTCTCCAAATCACCTGCGTGTAATGCCCGCATCGCGCCGAACAACTATTGGAGTCGTAACGATAATTGGCCTTTTCGGAAACCCAAGCCTTTAAAACCTCTGCGGGAGTTGCACGGCCATTGACCACTTCATAAAGATTCTCCCCAAACAAGCCATCCCGTCGAGGCGCGAAGGTCCGCCGCTGAATCAAAGTATTCGCCCACTGCTGCGCCCTCGCGGCCAAACTACCCGACCAATGAAGCGAAGGAACTCCCACCTGCGTCCGATACAAATTATGCGCCGCCACCATCTCTTGCGGAGTCCAACTTCCCGCCGTCGCCTGTCCCGGCGCCAAAAGAACCAATAGCCCGGCACTGAGTAGCTTGATGCTCATCCCCGACGCTCTGCTGCGATGCTCGATTGAAAGACAAGGAACTCCGCATCACCGCGGGCCCCGTCCGTGCCGTACTTCACCCCACAAATCCTACCTTCTTCAGAAAGGCGTAGCTCTGGCGCAGGCTCGCAATAGGATTCGCGCTGAAATCCTGTTCTACAAAAACGTGTTTAGCGCGAGTTTGCGAAACCGCCTCAAGAATCTCCCGCAGCGGCAAATCTCCGGTTCCGAGTTCCTTGTAGGTACTGTTCGGAACAGTTGCAATATCGTAGTGGACCGGAGTATTTTTCGCCCGGTCCTTCAAGTGGACCAGTTCAACGCGGTCCGCGTGCTGACGCAGAAACTCGGCGGCATTTACCCCCGCCATGCTGACCCAAAACGTATCTACTTCCAGCCCCACCAGATTCTTGTCTAAA
>Ga0070663_100002574_pt1 | contig 10236 bp, 12 predicted proteins | sample KBSC63metaG_FD_65646 | JGI IMG/M metagenome (GOLD analysis project Ga0070663, IMG submission 65646) | Corn rhizosphere microbial communities from Kellogg Biological Station, Michigan, USA - KBS C6-3 metaG | ecosystem: Host-associated > Plants > Roots > Rhizosphere > Soil ...
GGTGCAGCTTCGCCGGCCGAGCGCCGAATCAATGCGCGCAGCCGCGCCGCCAGCTCGTGCAGATCGAAGGGCTTGACCATGTAATCATCGGCACCGCCGTCGAGGCCCTTGATCCTGTCTTCGATCGCATCGCGCGCGGTCAGGATCAGAACCGGCGTCTTGTTGCCGTCCGCTCGCATGCGCCGCAGCACGTCGACACCGGCGAGGCGCGGCAAGCCGAGATCGAGGACGACTGCGGCGTGCGTCCCCGTCTCCAGAGCCAGCTCCCCGGCAACGCCGTCCTTCACCCAGTCCACCGCGAAGCCCGCCTGCGCGAGACCGGCTTTGATGCCGTCGCCCAGGAGAGGATCGTCTTCGACAACCAGGATGCGCATCGACCGTGGGCGAAGAGGTTCAGTCGTCGTGCCTCGATCCGGCCGAATGATATTTCACCGCCGCGGCCGCCTGCCCCGGAGAGGCCGATACTCCGGGCAGCGTGTCGGGCCCGGCGATCCAGAGCGCGACCACGCCTGCCAGGAGCGCCGTGCCGATCAAGCGATGGCGGTAGCGGATTCCTTCGCCCGACTTCCCGCTCTTGTATCCGTTCAGCATCGAGCGCACGAGATTCTCACGATGAAAGGCGCTGCTCAAGACGACGCCAGCGATATGCACGAACACGAGCACCAGAAGGCTGTTCGCCAGCGCCTCGTGCACGTCCTCCATTCCACGGCCACCGAGCTCGTTGTAGGTCGCATAGCCGGTGGCGCCGGCGAGAAGGCTCAAGGCGATGAGTCCATAGATCGCCCAACTGCCTGCCGGATTGTGACCCACGTAATGCTGCGGCGAGCGGCTGAAGAGCGATTTGACGTAGCTCAACACGCTCTTCGGACCGTAAGCGAAAGACCAGAATCGAGCGTAGCGCGTGCCGAAGAGTCCCCATAGCAGCCGGAACGCAACGAGCCCCAGGACGGTGTAGCCGAGAAGGACGTGCACGTCCCGGTATCGCTCGGACTCCGCCGTCAGGAAGGCGCCCGTGAATGACAGGGCGAGCAGCCAGTGAAAGACTCGCGTCGGAACATCCCAGACGAGAACCCTGGACTTGTCGATCATGATCGCACCTCTAGTGTGGAATTCGAATGTTGCGTTCGCGGAAATCGCCCTGCTCGGCCCTCGTATGGCAAGCCGCGCAGTTGGCGGCGCTCTTGACTGCCGGCAGCTTCCAAACGGCAGCCGGCACTTCAGCGTGCTCGTGCAGGAACCAGCGGCTCTCGGTGATGCGCAGGGTGTCGGACGAAAGCGCGGTGCGCCGCTCAGGGCCTGAATAGCGTTCGAGGTATGCGCCGATCTCCGCTGCAGCAGCCGGATCGGCGCTCGCATCGACGCCGAAGTGCCGGTCGAGCTGCGACATGATGCGGTGCCACGTTGGCGCGGGAAGGAGCCGCGGCGGATACGCGACGTGGCAAGTCCCGCATTCCGCGCTCCATCGCTCGTTCGGCGGCGCAGCGCGTTTCGCGTCCGCCATCGCCTCGTGCGCGATGAGCGCCGTGCCGGCAAGCAGCCCGATCGTCCATGCAGTGAGATCGAAAATCCATCGCCTGGCGGTGGTATCCATTTCCGACTCCTATTTGAGCGACATGAGGTACTGCAGGACGTCGCCTTTTTCCTGCGCCGTGCAGAGGCGTCCAAGCACATCGTTGCAGTTGCGCCGGAACCATTTGTCGACCGAGGCGTTGTCCGTGAACCGCTCCGAGTTCGCGGCAGGTGCGAGGGGCCCTATCGGTTTGGCGGTCTTCGCGTGCTTCCCGGCCGCAAGCGGGTTGCGCGAATGGCAAGACGAACAGCTCCATTCGCTGCCGTGCGTAGCATTGAAAAAGGCTTCTCCGCGCTGTGCCGAGAAGCCGCCAAACGAAGCCCCGGAGGCACGAACTTCGGCCTCGAACCGCGTTTGTTGATCGACGGGAGTGCCGGCCGTTGCCCAAGGGGGCAGGAGAATCAGACTCCCTGCCACGGCGGGAACCAGCACTGCCAGCTTTGCCCTGCGCATGTCGTCTCCATCAAGTCAGCGACGATCAGCACAGTAGAAACGCCAAATTAACGCGCCATTAACGGGCGGCGGGCGCCGCTCGATCTGGTCGTAAGGGGATGGGCCGCGAGCGACTGCGTCCGCCGCCCGGTTGTCGGGAGCCCGTCGCGATTCCCCGCGTTTGCGCCGTCGAGCGTGGTCATTATCCGACTGCCGTCGGAGTGACCCTAACCCAGGATTTCGTACCGATGTGAGGTGGAAAATCCGGCACAATTTTGACCTCTGAAAGGAGGGTGTGCCGTGAAGCGGAGCAAGTACACGGAAGAGCAGATTTCCTTCGCGCTGAAGCAGGCGGAGGTTGGGACGCCGGTTGAAGAAGTCTGCCGGAAGATGGGCATTTCGGACGCCACGTTCTACAACTGGCGCAAGAAATATGGCGGGTTGGGGCCGTCGGAGCTGCGCCGTCTGCGTCAGCTCGAGGAAGAGAACAGCAAGCTGAAGCGCCTGGTGGCAGACTTGTCGCTCGACAAGGCGATGCTGCAGGACGTTCTGTCAAAAAAACTCTGAAGCCTTCCCGCAAGCGCACGCTGGTGTCGGATCTGATGCAGCGCTACGGCGCTACTCAGACGCAAGCGTGCGCTGTGCTGCGAATCTCCCGGTCCGTGTATGGTTACCGGTCACGCGCGCGTGATGCGCGGCCGCTGGTAGCGCGGATCAAGGAAATCGCGGCCACGCGGGTGCACTACGGCTACCGCCGGGTGCACGTCCTGCTGCGGCGGGAAGGCTGGCGAGACAACTGCAAGCGGGTCTATCGGCTATACCGAGCGGAGGGCCTGTCACTACGCCACTGTCGGCCGCGACGGAATAAGTCAGCGCGTCTGCGCCAGCCGCGGCAACTGGTCAGCACGATGAACGAGATCTGGAGCATGGATTTCGTTGCCGACGCGTTGTTCGACGGACGCCGCTTGCGCGCGTTGACGATCGTCGATAACTACACGCGCGAGTGCCTGGCGATCGACGTGGGCGCCAGCTTGAAAGGAGAGGATGTAGTCACTGCGCTCACGCGCATCGTCGCTGCGCGCGGCAAACCCACGACGATCAAGACCGACAACGGCAGCGAATTCATTTCCAAGGCGATGGACCGCTGGGCGTATGAGTACGGTGTCGAGCTGGACTTCTCGCGTCCAGGCAAGCCGACCGATAACGCCAAGGTCGAGTCGTTTAACGGGCGCTTCCGCGCCGAGTGTCTGAACGCGCACTGGTTCTTGTCGCTGGCCGATGCGCAGCTCAAAATCGAAGCATGGCGACAGTACTATAACGAGGCACGCCCCCATTCAGCATTGGCGTGGTCGACGCCGGCTGAATACGCTCGACGGACGTGCCTTTCAGCCAAAGTGGCGGTTTCAAAGGAGCCGGAAATTTCCGCCTCTGACCGGTACTGATTCGGGGTCAGGCTCAGGAGCCGGAAATTTCCGCCTCTGACCGGTACTGATTCGGGGTCAGGCTCAGCCTTCCTCTTTCCTAGGAAAACCTTAGGAGTTTCATCGGGTGCGCCGTGTGCGTCAAGCGTAAAGCTTGTACCGTAGTTCGACATTCAACCGAGGAGGACAACGTGAATATCAGAACCTGGTGCGCCGCCGCCGCGCTGGCACTCGCTGTTTCGTCATTCCTTCCCGCCGCCGGCGCGCAGGAAACGAAAGGTGTCACGGTCAAGTTACTTGGAACAGTGGATCTGGGCCCGGAAATCGAGGGCATGGTGGGGCGGCAACTTCGAATGCGCATGATCACCATCGAGCCTGGCGGTGTCTTCGGCCCGGTTCACGACCATAAGGACAGACCTGGCGTCGTCTACATACTGCAAGGAACGATCACAGACCATCGAAACGGAGTCTCGAAGAACTATGGGCCAGGATTGGGATGGCCCGAGGACAGGAACACGACACACTGGCTCGACAACACAGGAACGACTCCGGCGGTCGAGATCTCGGTAGACATCGTGAAGCAACAGTGAGCCCGTGCCGGCCGGGCTGCTGAACTGGCGCATCGAAACCTGCCCACCTTCGGTCCGCTTCCGGCCATGACCTGACCTTTGCACAGGACGCCGAAAGCGGACTTCGGGGCTACTGAATTACCTCGTCAGCGCGCACGAGCAGCGTTTGCGGGATCGTGAGACCAAGCGACTTGGCGGTCTTCAGGTTAATGACTAGCTCGAATTTGGTCGGTTGCTCTACCGGAAGATCCGCGGGTCTGACACCGCGCAGGATTTTGTCCACGTAGGTGGCGGTATGCCGTCGAAGCTCTAACCAATCGATCCCGTAAGACATCAAGCCGCCTGACGTAACCCATCGCGAGTCGACGAAGATCGTGGGCAATCGATTCGCCAGGGCGAAATCGACGATCAGCTTTCGTTGCCCCGTATTAACGGAGTTCGGGGTGACGAAGAGTCCGTCGGGCCGCTGCTGCAAGACCGCAGCGAGTGCGACCGGAACCTGGTTCGGTTCGCGGGCTTCCGCGCTCAGTACGGTGATGCCGAGGGCCGCCCCGGCGGCTCGCAGCTCGGTCAGGAAACCCGATTCGCCCCGCGCATCGGCACCCGCCCAGAGCAGCGCCACGCGAGAAACGTTCGGGACGGCTTCCTTGAACAACTGCAGGACCTTTTGGTTGAACCCGCCTCCTGGGTTGTTCGTCACTCCAGTCACGTTGTGCCCGGGTCTCGCCAGACTTTCGACCAATCCGAGTTCGACCGGGCTGCTGCTGCCCGCCATCACAATCGGGATCGATTGCGTAGCGTTCTTTGCCGCAATCGCTGCCGGTGTGGTGATCGTGACGATCACGTCTACCTTCAACGCGACCAATTCGGCGGTGACAACGGCGAGGCGGGCGCTGTCATCATCGGCATAACGCGTTTCAATGGCCACGTTCCGCCCTTCGATCCAGCCAAGCTCGCCGAGTCCGCGTCGAAACGCTTCAAGTGGCCCGGATGTTGTGGAGGGCGGCGCGCCAAGATCCAGCCAACCGATTCGCCGGATATTGACACTGTTTTGCGCCAGCGCCGCTAGCGCAGCCGCATAGGAAGCAAACGAAACCACTCCGATGAATGTCCGCCGGTCCATTGCAATTCACTTACCGCCCACGGCAGGGACGGACGGCAATCGTTAAGCTGAGCGCGAGCATTCTTAGCAGTATCTCGCCTGCGGATGTCCCAAAAGAGCCAGCCGACGCTACGCCGTTGGTCGCGAAGGGTCAACCCGCAGTTCAGATTCACGCCTTAGGCGGCGACGATCCGCCCGCTGGAAAGGTTACCCGTCGTCTTGCATGACCGCTTTCGCGCTGCACGAACGGCAGGTCAGGGTCGTTCGGCGACCGTCGCTGACCGGCCATTAGCTGACCTTCAGCGCGTCGCCGCCAAGCAGTCGTCCAGCCAGTTCGAAGGGGCGTCGGTCGTGTGCCCGCGAAATCGCAAGTAACCCGACGCCGATTCCGGTCAACTTACATTGCCAATACAACGCGGCGTCTCCGCAATTCACGGATCAGCGCCGGCACATCCCTTTCTTCGTCACCGAAGTAGATAGCGTCGATTCCCATTTCTCGGGGTGCGACGAGGTTTCGAGCGTTGTTGTCAATGAAAATGCAGTCGCGGGGCTCGACGTCGACTAAGCGAAGCGCGTGATCGAAAATGGCGTGATCCGTTTTGGTCGAACCAACTGCGGCGGACACGACGATCGGACGGAATACCGCGGAGAGGCCGTGCAGTCTCTCGAGGCAATCCATTCTGTCCTGCTTATTGTCCGTGATCAGGCCGACAATGAAGCTGGGTCTTAGTCGCTTTGCCAAAGTTAGCATCTCATCGTTCAGCGCAGTGGTGCTAAACGCTCTCTCAAGCATGGCAATGTCAATATCGGCGCCCATATCGCGGCAAAGGTCGTCCCAGATCTCGACGTGCGTGCACTTTCCACGCGTCAGATCTTCGTTATATCTCGCGAATGCCGCCTTGACACGCGTATGGTCGATGCCGGTCGCCTGGCTGATATAGCGAGTGGTAGTTAGTGAGCCCGTTTTGTCCATCGTGAGCACGCCATCGAAGTCAAAGAAGATGGCCTTAATCGCTGGTGGACTGGCGTCGGCTGGAGCGCGCATTTGACTAAACGCGTTTTTGCTCAGGACGTTACTCGAGGGGCCATGGTACATGTGGCTTGGGTGATGCAGAACTCCATGCCAGCGGACGCGTCGCGGCGGCTGTCATCGGCCAAGAGCCCGGTGAGCGTCAAGATAGTTGTCGCACCGACGGCGCGCGCTTGGGATTGAGCACGACCGATCCGACGGGCAGCCAATTGCGGTGCGTCCGCTCCAGCGTTCGGGATTCGCTTGGCGCATGCGTTCGTCGATCATCGAACGCCGTCGAGGCAAGCACCCGACCGCGGTGTTCACCTGGCGCGGCAAGCCGTTAAAGAGCGTCAACAACACGGCGTGGCTGAACGCCCGCGCGCGGGCAGTGGCCAAGTATCAAGAGCGCTTTAGTGAACCGGCGCCCGAGGGCTTTCGCACGCTGCACGTGCACGACTTGCGGCACGGTCGGACGGCGGCTACGTGCCGCGGGCGTCGGGCTCGAGACGCGGCAGGCGATCCTTGGCCACAAGAGCGGCAGCATCACCACGCACTACTCCGCGGCCGAGCTACGCGAGTTGCTGGAAGCGATGGAATTCATCGCGACCGACAACCAGCGCGAATCGCATGCGCTCACGCTGCTCAAGCGCAAGGCGGGTTGAACCGATGCGGCGCCGTAAGTCGTTGATTGAGTCGCGTGACAAAAGCCAGGACCTTGGGCTACCTTGGGCTTTTAGAGCGCAAGCAGTTGATCGACCAAGGCTCGCGCGAAGCCGGGCATCAAAAGTCACGCGATTCTCAGCAATCGCGCGTGACAAAGCCAAGAGGTCGTGGCCGAAGCGCCGCAACCTCCTGAACTCCAACGGGAATTCGTGGCGCGCCCGGCAGGATTTCGAACCCACGACCCCCTGGTTCGTAGGGGCCAAAATCGAATTTGGCCGATAACTAAATCAATACCTTGCAGTGTCCGCCAACTGTCACTGTAGCCAATCACCGCGCAAATGGAACCGCAAAGAGTCTAGCGAGCCTACGGCTTCAGCTACATCGATGACTACCGCTTTCGACCCTTCGTGGTCGTACGCCCCGACACCCCTGTGCGAACTGCACACGTCCGAGAATCGAAGATTTTACTTGCTTTTCAGTCCGTCGCGCCAAGCGATGACTTCAAGTTCACCCCGAACTGCGTCCTCGACCGGGATTACCGGGTGCACCTGGAACACAAATGCCGGCAGCATCGAGCAAAACTTATGAATCGTCACCAAGTCGTCGCATTCCATCAGCATGTGGCCGCCCCATTCGCCAACTCGTATTACGAAAAACTCGATCTTGAAATTGGCAGGCGCCTTCCATTGACCGAATACCTCAAGAATTCGCTTTTGCGCATTCTCGTATTCGATGGGCGAACCCTGCGGGCGTTCAAACCAGCTGATCACGTATTTCATCTTCTCTCCTTTTTCCGAAGGTCTGGTCCACCAAAATCGTCAATATCCAAGCCACGACTAACCCACGTCTGCCGCAGTGCGAAGCCGAGGGTGCAATCACCTCAAGGTACGATTATCCGCGGTTCTGCGCGGATTCGGTTCTGCGCGGATTCAACTCTCGGCCGCGGCGAACCCGCAGGCCGTGCAGTCTTGACCACCGGACGTTTCACCGATCACTTACTGACTGTCTGCCTCGGAGGATTCCCGGCCGGCCAGAATCGGTCGAAACGCCATTTCGACCCAGGTCGGCGACCCGCTTCCTCAGCGCCTGTTGCGGACGCTCACCCGGATCATCCCGCGGGCCGCGGTTGGCCGATAGCTAACACGGCGTTATTTGCACCAGCCCGCGTCACCGAGAAGCGTTGCTACGTTTTGGCTACGGCGCTCGTCGCAAGCGCCAGTTCGGCGCATGCAACGATATGATAAACAAGGGAGTCTACTGCGGACTCTGTGTGTGCGACGCAGCGATTCGTAGGGGCCAAGACGGAATTTGCTCCTGAGTCAGCATGGGCGGCGCAAAAGCCGCCATCCTCGCCCAGGTGGGTCAGTTTTACTCCGACGCAGTGGGTCAGTATCACTCCGGCGCTAACACATGCGAAGTCAATGAAGGCAGGAGTAAAGTATCTCAAAGTCTTGGAAGCCAGACGGCAACGCCGACTGTTGGCAGCCGCTGAAGCCCCGGGCTAGTACAAAGTCTGCTACCGACCCGTTGCCGCCAGTCGCGGATTTCGCAGCGGACGACTCCTTGACCCGGTAGCTGTCCTTCGTTGAAGTCGGACTAATTCAATAGATCAGCGAGGGCCGACATTGGGAGGCGGTCGCCCTCGCCGCCGGGCCTTTTCACCGACGGCTGCTCTTCCGCGAGCTGACCGCGTGCAGCCGACCCATAGCCGACCCCGTTACGTCCGCAAAGCGTCCACTACCAGCGAAAAAGCCGGTTGAGTGCTGACGCCGGCTGGGATAGTAAAGGTGGTACCCAGAGAACGGCGCACATCACTCTTGCAACACGCGAACAAACACCCTTCCCTCGAGGTGAGGTGCAAATTCTTCTTCCGGAAGGAATGCGAAGCGCGGAATCACAATAGCTCACCGATCCCGTCGCCATCGCGTGGTGACCACGCGGTAATCGTTGAATCGCGTCGCCGCGCAGGTTCAGCGCCGAAATATCTGTTTGCTCGAGGAGATGTGCGGGCCGGGCAGGCAACGCCATGAAACTAGAGGGGGCACTCAGCGGTCGAATAGTCCGCGGGCATGTTGATCTCGATCAACTCCAGATCGTCGGACTGGGCAATGACGTTATGCGCTACACCGGCCGGCTGACTCAGGCAGGATCCGGCAGAGACGGTGATCGAGTCGACGATGCCGTCGAACCGGAATTCAATCCACCCTTTCAGGACGTACACGAAATGCGCTGTCATGTCGTGCCAATGCCAGCCCGTCTCTTGGGTGAAGGGTTTGATGGCGCGGATATGCTTGGCCCCGATGCGGCCACCCGTCGCCTCCGCCATGCCGAGGTCGCGATACTCGACGTTGGCCCGAGGACCCTCGCGGTGAAAACGACTGTCATCCAGGGGCGTGCATATCAGCTTCGACTTTGCTTGTAAAAGCGGCAGTGGACCTTGGTATCTCACAGACTTGCTCATCGGGCACTCCTCTTTCAGCAGATCGGCCACTGGATCTTGTCAAGATGTGCGACGCTGGCGTCGATCGCGGCCAGGGGGTCTGCCGCCACGATTTCCAAGATCGTGGGCACACAGATGCTCGCACGTCGGAGCATCGCGGCAATCTTCTCGAATGGCACCGCGCCTGTGGCGACCTGCGCATGCTTGAATTCATCCACCGACGTGTCGGCGGCATACAAGAAAGACAAATGCTCGCGGAGCTCCAGCACGGCCTCCGGTTCCTCCCCGCCAAAGTGCCCGTTTGCGAAGTCGTACCCGATGCCGATCTGGTTCCATCCGTACGCGTCGAAAAAGCTTCGGAGATCGGCGGCCCCGTACAAGAAGCTCAACGGGTGGTTCTTGACGATCAAGTCCACGGACGCCTTTTCCGCCGCCGGAACCACGATATCCAGCGACCGCCGGAAGGCGTCGGTCAGTGTCGGCATCGGCGCAGGAAACACCGGATTCGACTTTCCGGGATTGATCACGACGCCCTTCGCGTTCCAGCTCGCCGCCACTTCGATGGCGTTCGCGACCACCGTGCACGAATGCTGGCGCATCTCCGGCACGGTCGAGGCAAGATTTACGTCCAAATTCGGCTGATTGAGTGCGACGATCTGCAGCGAGTTCCTGGCGACGATGGATTCGATTTGTCGCCGACCCGCTCGCCCGTCGAGCGTTGGCCAGAAATGCCCTGGAACCAGCATGATCTCGAATCGGCGATAGCCGAGATCGGCTAACCGCTCCAGACAGGAATGGGCCGTATGGGACAGCGTAAAAGAATACGTATCGACTGCGTACGCCGCCCTGTTGAGTGGCGGTGATGCCATCATGTCATTCGACGAGAGCGATTCGATTCAGACGGGAATGGTCTCAAGGGTCTGTGGGGCGCCGCCTTGCCGAGCGGAGGCGTATGCCGCATCCATCACCTGCATCATTGCCTCGGCATCACGTAATGAGGCGATCGGCTTCGCGCCCGTTCGACATT
>Ga0070663_100002575_pt1 | contig 10233 bp, 6 predicted proteins | sample KBSC63metaG_FD_65646 | JGI IMG/M metagenome (GOLD analysis project Ga0070663, IMG submission 65646) | Corn rhizosphere microbial communities from Kellogg Biological Station, Michigan, USA - KBS C6-3 metaG | ecosystem: Host-associated > Plants > Roots > Rhizosphere > Soil ...
GAGCGTCGAAGACGCCCGGCATGAGCCAGGTCTCGCACGCGATCCGCTCGTCAGCGGGCCCGTGCAGGCCCGCTGCTACGCCGGCGCACCGCTCCTGGCCGCCGGCCGGCACGCCATCGGCGTGCTGGGGGTGGCGGATCCTGCGGCGCGGCCGCTGACGAACGCGCAGCTGCGGGCGCTGGCCGTGCTGAGCCGACAGGTGATGACCGAGCTCGAAGTCCGGCGCCAGACCGCAATCCGGCTCGAAGGCGAAAACCGCCTGCAGCTGGCGCTCGACGCCGCGCACATGGGCACGTTCGACTGGGACATGGTCGGCGGCATGATCAGGTGGTCGCGGGGGCACGAGGCGATCTGGGGCATGGCGCCCGGCACGTTCGACGGCCGCTACGAGACCTTCGCCCAGCGGGTGCATCCCGACGACATCGATAGCGTCAACGCCGAGGTCGCGCGCTGCGCCGCGGCGCATGAACCGTGGGAGCGCGAGTTCCGTGTCGTGTGGCCCGACGGCTCGGTGCGATGGGTGCTCGGCCGCGGCGAGTTCGACTACAGCGGCGGCATGCCGGTGCGGATGCGGGGCGTCGTGCAGGACGTCACCACGCGGCGCGCCAGCGACGAGGCGGCGCGCGAGAACGAGGAGCGGTTCCGCGAAGCCCAGCGCGACGCCGGCATCGGCAGCTGGCGCTACCTTCCGGACGGCACGCTGGTGTGGTCGGAACAGATGTACGAGCTCCTCCCGGTGCCGCGCGATGTCCCACTCACCTACCAGCGCCTGCTCGACGTGATGCATCCCGACGACCGGACCGATGGGAACGTCACCGGCTTCGAACACGCGCTGCAGTCGGGCGCGCGCGACTATCGCGCCGACTATCGCGTGGTGTGGCCGGACGGGCGCGTGCGGACGATGCACTCCCGCGGCACGATTCATCGCGACGCCGCGGGACGACTGATCGAGGCGATCGGGACGGTGCAGGACGTCACGGATCGGCGGGCCGCCGAGGCGCGCATCCGGCAGCTGAATCGCGTCTACGCCATGCTGGGCGGCATCAGCGAAACGCTGGTGCGCGAGAAGGATCCGGACGCCGCGCTGCATGCCGCCTGCCGCATTGCGGTGAACACCGGCGGCTTCCGCATGGCGTGGATCGGCCTGGTGGACGAGCACGGCCGTCTGGGCGTCCGCGCGCATGCGGGCGCCGATGCGGACGCGCTCGCGATCATCGCGCGTCTCATCGGCAACGCGCCGCCGGCCGGATGCCGCTTCACCGCCGACGCGCTGCACACGGGCCGCCATGCGATTTGCAACAACATCGCCACCAACGCCAGCACGGCCGCCTGGCGCGACGACGCGCTCCGGCGCGAGTACCGCTCGATGGCCGCGCTGCCGTTGATTCGCGACGGCCGCCCCATCGGCGTCTTCAACATCTACGCCGGCGAGCCCGGCGTGTTCGACGAGCAGGAGGTCCGCCTCCTCGACGACGTTGCCAGCGATATCTCCTTTGCACTCGAAGTGGTCCGCCGCGATGTCGATCGCCGCCAGGCCGAAGAGCGTTTCCGGATGGTGGTCGAGAACATCCGCGAGGTGTTCTTCATCGCGAGCGCGACCGGCCGGATGGAGTTCATCAGTCCGGCCTACGAGACCATCTGGGGCCGTCCCCTCGAGCCGCTCGAGGCGCATCCGCAAGCCTGGCTCGACACGATCCACCCCGACGACCGGGCCCGCATCGAAGCGATGCTGCACACGCAGCGCGTCATCGGCGCCACCGACGAGACCTATCGCATCGTGCGGCCGGACGGAAGCGTGCGCTGGATTCGATCACGTTCCTTTCCGGTGCACGGCGCGGACGGGCGCCTCGAGCGCATCGTGGGTACCTCGGCGGACGTCACGGAACAGCGCCAGCTCGAGGAGCAGTTCCGGCAGGCGCAGAAAATGGAGACCGTCGGCCGGCTGGCGGGCGGCATCGCGCACGATTTCAACAACCTGCTCACGGTGATCAACGGCACCGCGGAACTGGCGGCGCTCGACCTGCCGCGCGAGTCGGCCCTGCGCACCGACCTGCTGCAGATCCGCCAGGCCGGCGATCGCGCTGCGTCGCTCACCCGCCAGCTGCTCGCCCTCAGCCGACAGCAGATCCTGAAGCCCGCCATCATCAATCTCACGGCGGTCGTCCGCGGCATGCAGAGCATGCTGCGACGGCTGATCAGCGAGAACGTCGAGCTCGTCTTCCGGCTCGACGACACCTTGGGTCACATCAAAGCGGATCCGAGCCAGATCGAGCAGGTGATCCTGAACCTGGCGGTGAACGCGCAGGATGCGATGGCAGACGGCGGCACGCTTGGCATCGAGACGGGGTACGTGTATCTCGACATCATGGAGGCGGCCAACCATCTGGCACCGCGGTCCGGGCACTACGCGATGCTGGCGGTGAGCGACACCGGCACCGGCATGGACGAGGCCACCCGTCAGCGCATCTTCGAACCGTTCTTCACGACCAAGGAAATCGGCAAGGGCACCGGACTCGGCCTGTCGACCGTCTACGGCATCGTGCAGCAGAGCGACGGCGGGCTCTTCGTGTACAGCGAGCCGGGGCGCGGCACCACCTTCAAGGTGTATCTGCCGCTCGTGGACGAGCTTCCCGCCGCTCCGCCGACGCTGGACGGCTCCGATCAGGTCGGCACTGAAACGATCCTGCTCGTCGAAGACGAACCGGCGCTGCGTTCGCTCACCAAACGGATCCTGTCGTCGGCCGGCTATACGGTGCTCGACGCCGAGAGCGGAGACGACGCGCTCGCCTTGCTGGCGGCGCACGATGGCCCGGTGCACCTGGTGATGACCGACGTCGTGATGCCAGGCATGAACGGCCGCGAGGTGGCCACGCGCGTGGCCGCGCTGCGGCCGGGCATCCGGATCCTGTTTGCGTCGGGCTACACCGACGACACCCTCTTCCGCCACGGCGTACTCGACGACGGCAGCCGCTTCATCAGCAAGCCCTACTCGCCGGGCGAGCTCCGCCGCAAGATCCGCGAAGCCCTGAGCTAGTGCTCGTGGGCAGCCTCGGCAGCGGTTGCACCGCTCTTTGTAAGAGACGCCTCGGCCTCGTCGTCGCGCACCGACTTGGCCGCCTCCGGCGAGGACGTGCCGGGCGAGAGGGCCAGCGCGATCTCGTCATCGAGCGGCCAGGTTGAACGGGCCTCGTCCAGCTGTTCGTCGTCGGTCGGATCCAGACGGAGCGGCGTCAACGAAATCCACCCCTGCTCCACCGCCCAGCGATCAGTGCCTTCGTCGGCGTCCTCAATCGGGGCAACGGTCGACCAGTACAAGGTGCGGCCCGCAGGGTCCTTGACCGGAACGATGCGACCGTCGTAGCGGCGGACCGACGCCCGTGCCCACATCAAGCCGCGCGGGTCGCGCGGGAAGTTCACGTTGACGAGCGGCAGCGTGACGTCGCCGAGGAGCCGCTGCAGCACACGGCGCACCCACGGCTTGAACGGCTCGTAGTCCGGTTCGGCGCCGGCGGGCGCGCTGAGGGCGACGCCGCGCAGGCCGAGAAGCGCGGCCTGTTTTGCTGCCGCCACCGTGCCCGAATGGCCGAGGGAGTTGCCGAGATTGAGGCCCATGTTCAGCCCCGACAGCACCACATCGACCTTCTCCCAGTGATACGAGCCGAGCGACACGCAATCCGCGGGCGTGCCGTTGACGCGATAGGCCGTGAGCCCCTTGATCTGGGTCGAGCGGTAGGACAGCGGGCGCGACGAGGTAATGGCGTGCCCGGTCGACGAGCGCTCGACATCCGGCGCCACGACGCGCACAGTGCCGAACTCCGACGCTACCTCGGCCAGAGCCGCAATACCTGGGCTATAGATGCCATCATCGTTCGATACCAGGATTCGCACGAGGGTCCAGGCTGCAAACAGGCCGCCAGAGCGTCGAGCCGGATCAGTTCTTGGATAAGGCGGCTGGGTCATCCATGCGAATCGCGCTCATCCACAACTCTGTTTCCGGTCGCCGGGTCGCGCTCGAGACGCTGCGCACCCTGATCGAAGGCGAAGGGCACGAAATCATTCGGGTCGTCGACCATACGGCCGACGCCAGCCAGCTCGCAGCCTCCCCTGCCGAGCTGGTTGTCGCGGCGGGCGGCGACGGCACCGTCGGAGACGCCGTGCGAGCGATTGTCGGACGCGGCGTGCCACTGGCCGTTCTGCCTTTGGGCACGGCCAACAATATCGCCTTCACGCTTGGCCTCACCCAGCCGCTCGAGCAGCTCGCGCGAAGCTGGCATGGCGGCCTCGCCCGGCCCCTCGACATCGGCGAACTGCAGACGCCCGATGGGCCGCGGCAGTTCGTCGAAGGCGTGGGCGGCGGGCTGGTGGAAGCGTGCATGGCGTCTTTCCGCCGCCAGCCGTTGCACCGAGGCGAGCCGCCGCCGTGGCAGCTCGTGCGTGCGCTCAGGCGCTACCTGCAGACATTGCCACGGCTGCAAACGCGCCGCTGGTGGTATTCGGTCGATGGCGAGCCGCGGACAGGCGATTACCTGCTGGTCGAAGTGATGAACGCCCGTGCCGTCGGTCCCAACCTCGAGCTCGCGCCTGACGCCAGCGCCTCGGACGGCCTGCTGACGGTCGTCACCGCCAGTGAAAGCGACCGGCCGGCGCTTGCCGCCTATTTCAAGGATCGGCTCGCAGGGCGGGACGCCGTTCTGCGGTTGGCCACGGAAACGGCGCGCGCTGTCGAAATGCACGATCCGCATACGCTCCACGTGGACGATGAGCTGGTGCGGCTGTCGGCCGGATCACAGGTGTCGATGCGGGTCCACGCTGGCGCGGTCAACGTGCTCGTGCCGCCGCGGTCCTGAGATCGGCCACGAGCTGCTCGCGGCCGCGAGCGCGTGCGGCCTCGTCCGGCGCCCGCAGGATCGATGACGGATGGGCGGTGACGAACACGGCCGGCACGAGATCGGTCGCAAGCGCCGCCCCGCGAGACCTGGCAATCGTGACCGGCCGGCCAAGCACGGCCCGCGCGGCGGTCGTGCCGAGACAGACGACGACGCGAGGTCGAATCCGCGCCAGCTCCAACTCGAGCCAAGGTCCGCACGCCTGGATTTCGCTGAGGCGCGGCTTGGCGTGCAAACGCCGCTTGCCGCGCGGAATCCATTTGAAATGCTTCACCGCGTTGGTGAGGTACACGTGGGCGGGATCGATTCCGGCGGCACCGAGTGCCTCCTGCAGCACCCGCCCCGCCGGCCCCACGAACGGCGTGCCGGCGCGATCTTCCTGGTCGCCCGGCTGCTCCCCGACGAGCACGATGACCGCGTCGGCGGCGCCGGTCCCGAACACGGTCTGTGTCGCGTGACGCCAGAGGTCGCAGGCATGACAGCGAGCAGCCTTGGCTCGGGCCTGCTCCAGCGTCGCACCCGGAGTGAGCCGTTTGGCGGGATGGCGTTCCGCCATGTCCGCCTCAGCGTTCGCGCCGTACGTCCTTCAGCATCACCGGCTGCGTCCCCCAGTTCTCGAGCACGACGCTGTGGTCCTTCTTGTCGGCGATGACCCGCGTGGCGAGCGATATCTTGCCTTCGCCGCGGCCGTCGCCGTTGAGACGCAGCTCGATGATCGTGAAGGGATAGTCGGTCGTGCGGGAACCGCGGGCCACTTCCCAGAAGCCGATATAGCGGTCGGTCGCCAGCACGACGCGTTCTCCCCGGTCGGGCAGCGGCGTTCGCTGCGCGTAATGGAGGTCGTAGGAGAGACTTTCCGGCGTCTTGAAATAGCCGACCTTCGGCAGATCCTTCAGGACGTCGAGGAGCTTGTCGGCGCCCTTGTCGAAGAGCACACCGATGAGGCGATCGCGTTGCGCCATCGGCGACCACTGCGTCACCACGATGTCGACGCGATCGACCGTGGTGGGTCCGGGCGAGCCCATGTTGATCGCGGTGGCGGTGAAACGCTGCTCACCGCCGCGATCCTCCTGGGCGCGCGGCTGGGCTCCAAGCGCGGCCATCAAAGCGGTGGTGAGAAGAGCGACCAGCACGACAGCCGGTCGTCCCGTTCGTGTCAGAGAGTGTGAGTGTTTCTGCATGTCGTTCGATGAAGCATGCGACATGCCGAAAGCACGGCGCCACGAGCACTGCTGACCCGGCTATTGCTCCGTGATCAGCGCGACCTCGCCGCTGCGCCGCATGACGCTCGAGCCCACGTCATCGCCGCGCCGTTCGCACAGCAGATCGAGCTCGGCATCGCGGATCGTCAGGCGCGTGAACCGCATCCATTCCAGCGGCGACGGGAGCCGCGGCTGGCGCAGGGTGACCCGGCGATTCACGCCGTCGATGTCGAGTCCAAGCAGCGCCTGCACGACGAGGAGCGACGACGCGGCCGCCCACGCCTGCGGCGAGCAGGCGGTGGGGTAACGCGTCGGCGCCTCCCCCACATGACGGCTGAAGCCGCAGAACAGCTCCGGCAGGCGGCGCAATTCGAACTGCTGTGCCGCCGCAAACAGCCCTTCGGCAATCCGCACGACGTCCTGCTTGAGGCCGTAGCGTGCAAGGCCGAGCGCCACCAGGGCCGTGTCGTGCGGCCAGATCGAGCCGTTGTGGTACGCCATCGGGTTGTAGCGGACCTCGCCCTGGCGGATCGTCCGCACACCCCACCCCGAGAAGACACCGTCGCGCATCAACGTGTCGGCGACGCGAAGGGCGCGCTCGCGCGACATGATGCCGCTCATCAGGCACTGCGCCGCATTGGACGACACCACACGACAGGGGCGCTTGGCGCCATCGAGCGCCAGGGCGTGCACGCCCAGGTCGTCGCACCAGAACCGGTCTTCGAACGCCTCCCGGAGCCGGCCAGCCTGTTCGCGCAAGCTCCGCGCGCGCGACGCGTCGCCGAGCATGAGTGCCAGATCGGCAGCGTGCATCTTGGCCGCATAGACGTATCCCTGCACTTCGCACAGAGCCACCGGCCCGTCGGCCAGCGTGCCGTCGGCGTGGAACACCGCATCGTACGAGTCCTTCCACCCCTGATTCTGCAGGCCACGATCGGTGGCGCGGGCGTACTCCACGAAGCCGTCGCCGTCCCGATCGCCGTCGCGATCGATCCACGCCAGCGCCGCTTCGATGTGCGGCCACAATCGCCGGATCGTCTCGTCGTCGCCGGTGCGGTGATAGTAGCGGCCCGCCAGCAGCACGAAGAGCGGTGTGGCGTCGACGCTGCCGTAGTAGGCGGCAAACGGAATTTCGCCGAGCGCCGCCATTTCGCCGCCGCGCGCCTCGTGCAGGATTTTGCCCGGTTGCGCGTCGCTCATCGGATCCACGCGCGTGGCCTGGGTGGCCGCGAGCGCCATGAGCACGCCGCGCGCCAGGGTGGGATCGGCCCATAACACGGAGAGCGCCGTGATGATGCCATCGCGCCCGAACATGGCGCTGAACCAGGGAATGCCGGCGTACGGGTACGGCCCGTGCGGCGTCTGCGTGATCATCATCGCGATATCGGATCGCGAGCGCTCCAGCCACTCATCGAAGAGATCGCTCGACGTCCGTACGCCCGCCAGACGCGAACGCAGCCGCTCGATCGACGTCGTCGCCTCGGCGAGCGCCTCGGCGAATCGGTCGGCCAGCGGTTCGGCGTGGGGCGGCCGGCTGCAGGCAACCGTGACGTAGACATCGCGGCGCTGACCGGGCTGGACCGTGAGGTCCACCTGGCACTGCCCTGGCGAGGACGGCTCGATCTGCACCACGGTCTGGCGGGTGACACCGTCGAGCCCGTGGTATTCGAACAGCAGCCCGTCGTCGGTCGCGCGCGGCGGCTGCAGCTGACCGCGGTTCGGCCGGTGGGCCCCGCGGACTTCGAACACATCGCGGAAGTCGGCATCGAACGTCATGTCGAGCGAGAGCGACAGCGGCTCCAGGCCGTGATTGACGACGGCAATGCGGCTGAACCAGGTGCGGTCCCAGAGAAACGACGAGCGCCGGATGTGCATGACCGCCTTCGGCCACAGCAGCTCGTGATCGCCTGGCAGATCGGGGTTCGTGAGGTGCACCGTGAGCACGTGCCCGCCGGCGCCGGTCGCGGATCCCAGCAGGAACGGCCGATGGCCGGTCAGCCGGAGCTGGCAGCGCGAGAGATGGCGCGTGCCGTCGTGATACAGCCCCTGGCCCGCGCCGTTGCCGATGTCGCCAAAGACGTCGAACACGCCGAACGTTTCCCCGTCCTTGAGCGCGCGCGTCTCTGGATCGAGCCCGGACTCGGCGACGATGTAGTAGGCATCCGGAGCATGCGCGACGGCCTTCATGCCGTGCGCGCCTCGAGACCTCGCCGCGACGCGTCGATCAGCCGCTTGTACACCGCCCCATAGTCGCGCGCCATGCGATCGGCCGTGAAGCGCTTCTCGAAGGTGGCGCGACAGGCGTGCCGATCGATCGCGTCGACGTGCCGCAACGCGTCGACCGCCGCCTCGATCGAATCGACCATCCAGCCGTTGACGCCGTGCTCGAGCAGTTCGGGCACCGAGCCCTCGGGCCACGCCAGCACCGGCGTGCCGCACGAGAGCGCCTCGATCACCACCATGCCGAACGGCTCCGGCCAGTCGATCGGGAACAACAGAGCCCGCGCCCCACCCAGGAGATCGGCCTTCTCGTGCTCACCGATTTCTCCGAGGTAGTGGACGTGCGGCTGTTCCAGTAGCGGCGCAATGTCGGCCGCGAAGTACTCCCTGTCGGCGACGTCGATCTTCGCGGCGATCCGCAGCTCGAGCCCGGCGCGCCGCGCGATCTCGATGGCGCGATCCACCCGCTTCTCGGGCGAGATGCGGCCGATGAAGGCGACGTAGTCGTCCGGCGACGCCCGGAACGGCAGCAGCTGCGGCGGGAGCCCGTGATAGATCGTAGAGCTCCAGGCCTGATTCGGGTACGGCCGGCGCTGGTTGTTGGAGATCGACACGAGCGGCGCGTCGGCGAAATCGCGCATCAGCGGCGCCAGGCCGTCGAGGTCGAGGCGCCCGTGCATGGTGGTCAGCGACGGAGCTGGCAGGTGTCTCGCCAGCGGCAAGTGCAGAAATCCGGTGTGGAAGTGGATCACGTCGAAGCGGTGCGCCATGCGTGACACGAGCTCGAGCTCCCGGATTTGGGGTGCCATCGTATCCCGGCACGCCGTGTCGAGCCGCAGCGATCGCGGCGATGCGGCGACGAGCCGGGCGCGCGTCACCGAGTCGCCGCTCGCAAACAACGTCACGTCGTGGCCAAGCTCGACGAGCGCGTCGGTAAGATATGCAACTACCCGCTCGGTCCCACCGTAGGTGACCGGCGGAACTCTTTCAAACAGCGGTGCGACCTGGGCGATGCGCATGATGCACCGACTCTTTTGCAAGCCGGGATCCGGCCAGCCCATTGGCTCAGCGGGACGGCAGCCTGAACAGGGCGCGCGCGTTCTGGTGCGCGATTTTGCGGCGGTCGATCTCGCTGATGGGCGCGCGGTCGAGCCAGGCCGTAGCCGGATCCATCGGCTCGTAGGGGTAATCGACGGCGAACAGGATGCGATCGGCGCCGATCGTCAGCACCGCGCCGATGAGCGCTTGATCGTTGAAGAACCCGCTCGTCGACACGAACACGTTGTCGCAGAGATAGTCCTGCAGGCGGCGCTCGAGCCGCTTGCCCGCCGGATTGAACTCGAAGCAGTGCTGAATCCGCCACGAGAAGTAGGGCAGCGTTTCGCCCAGGTGGCCGAGCACCAGCGTCAGCGAGGGAAATCGATCGAAGAGCCCGCTGTGCACCAGCCGCAGCGCGTGTGACGCCGTCTCCGGCGCGAAGCCCCACGTCGCGCCGATCAGTTGCGGGTGTCCGTCGTGCACCCGCTGATCGAGCGCCGGGCGCGGATGCAGGTAGATCGGTACCTTCAGGTGCGCGACCGCGTCCCAGAACGGCAGCAGGCGCGGCGCGTCGAGATATTCGCCGCCGCGCGGGTCGTTCACGTTCGTGTAGCCGTTGATCATCGCGCCCTTGAGTCCGAGCGTCGTGACCGCTCGTTCGAGCTCACGCGCCGCCACCTCCGGGTCGTGGAGCGCAACGCTGGCCAGACCGGCAAATCGCCCCGCGTATCTCGCAATGGTGGCCGCCAGCATATCGTTGATGTCGCGGGCCGCCGCGGCCGCCAGGGACGGATCCACGATGCCTTGCGCGCCAGGGACCGTGTGCGAGAGCACCGCCATGTCGACGCCGGCGGCATCCATCGCGCGGATCCGCTCGTCGAACTCGG
>Ga0070663_100002576_pt1 | contig 10232 bp, 8 predicted proteins | sample KBSC63metaG_FD_65646 | JGI IMG/M metagenome (GOLD analysis project Ga0070663, IMG submission 65646) | Corn rhizosphere microbial communities from Kellogg Biological Station, Michigan, USA - KBS C6-3 metaG | ecosystem: Host-associated > Plants > Roots > Rhizosphere > Soil ...
CGCTCAGAGGGGTGCTCAAAGCGTGCGCGGCGTCATTGATTGACTGGTTAGTTAGCCGCATTGACTTTGAGGAAAGTCGAGCAATAATTCGCAGAAATCCGCAAGCGAGGAGTGGGAAGATGTTTCGGAACGGCAAGACCACGCGACGGCAATTTCTCGCATCCGGTGCCGCCGCAGGCGCGGCGTTTGCGCTCCCGAGCCTTGTGAGGGCCCAGTCGACGAAATCGCTGCGGCCGATCACGCTGCAGTCCGACTGGATCTGGGGCGGACCCAATGCCGGCTTCATCGTCGCCAAGGAAAAGGGCTTCTACGCCGACGAAGGCTACGACGTTTCGGTCTCGCAAGGTAAGGGATCGGGCAATACGGCACAGATCGTAGCCTCGAAGGCGGCGCAGTTCGGCTTCGCCGACGGCTTCGTGGTCGGGAACACGGTCTCGAAGGGCGCCAAGCTGAAAATGGTCGGCGCCATCTTCCGCCGCAACCCCGCAGCCGTGATCGTGCTCGACGAGTCCGACGTCAAGTCTCCGAAGGATCTGGAAGGCAAGACCGTCGGCATCGCGACGGGATCGGCCCAGTTCCAGGAGTTTCCGGCGTTTCTCAAGGGATCGAATGTCGATCCCGCCAAGGTCCGTGTCGTCAATGTCGACGGCGCAGGCGCGGGCCCCGCGTTGATCAACGGCCAGGTCGCCGCCATCGCCGGATTTGCCCAAGGCTACATTCCGAGCCTCGAAATCCGCGGCAAGAAGAAGGTGCGCCCGTTCTGGTACTCGGACGCCGGCGTCGTCTGCATGAGCAACGGAATCATCGTGCACGAGGACATGCTCTCGGAGACCGACACCATTCGCGCCATCGTTCGCGCCAGCTTGAAGGGATTCCTGTACGGCCGCGCCAACCCCGACGAACTGGCCCAGATCGTGAAGAAGTATCTGGAGTCGACGGACCCGGCGGTCACGGTTCGCGAAGCACAGTTGTCGTGGAGCACGTGGGTCACTCCGACGTCGGCCAACAAGCCGCTGGGCTGGATGCCGCCGGAAGACTGGGCCTCGACCGTGTCCGTGCTCAAGGCCTATGGCGGCGTGACCACGCCGCTGGAGCCGCAGCAGCTCTATACGAACGACTTCGTTCCGACCGAGAAGGAATTCATCCCGCCGCAGAACGCGTAGCCGGGCAGGCGATTGCGCCGCGTTCGGCGCAATCGCGGGTCAGCGGGGATGTTCGACGAAGTCCAGCAGGGCTTCGCCGAGCAGTTCGTCGGCCGTGCCGATATGCGCCATGGTCGAGGTGTGGTTGTGGCCGCGCAGCCAGACCGTCGGCGGGCTGCGCCGCTTGGCCTGCGAGAGGCGGGAAACCAGCTCGGCGCAATGAACGTCGATCAGCGGATTTTCGAATTCGCCCCAGGCCACCAGCGTCGGAACGCTGCCGGCATCGACATGCGTGACCGGCGAGAGATCGTCCAAACGCGCTGCGTCGCTCGTCCCATAGTATTTCGCGACCTTTTCGCCATTCGGGTTCTCGGGCAGCGTTTCCGCCCGGACGCGGCCGCTGAGGACGATGTGGCCGGCGATGGCAGGGGCGTCTTGGGGGCGTCGCCGCTTGTCGTAGGCGTAGCTGCCGGTGTGCGCGGCCCCGGCGGAATGACCCATGAGGAAAATGCGGGATGGATCGATCCCGATGTCCCGGGCATGGGCGGTCGTCCAGCGGAGGGCGCTCGCAATGTCGTCGGTCGCCCCGGGGTAACCCGCGTCGCCGCCCAAACGGTAGCCGACATTGATGCCGACGATACCGTGGCGAGCGAAAAAGACCGGCACGTTCGAATAGACCATATCGGTTCGATTGCGGTGCCCATCCATGAAGGCGCCGCCATGAACGAAGACAACGACGGCGCGCCTTCCGGATGGATCGGATCCGTACACGTCGAGTTGCTGGCGCGGATGCGTTCCATAGGTAACATCGCGCATCGACGCGACATCGTCGCGCGGGGATTGCCTTAAGACCTCGCTGAAGCGTTCGATCATCGTCTCGATGTTCTGCGGGCGGTTAACGCTCCAGCGCGGGCCGATCTCCGACATGAGCCTGCGCAGCTCTCGCGGTAGTTCAGGCGGCCGGTTCGCTGTGTTCTTCATTGTCCCGTCGTCAGGGCCTGATGCCGATGAACTTGATCTGCGACATCTCGTCGATCGCGTAGCGTATACCCTCGCGGCCGACGCCGCTCTGTTTGACGCCGCCGAACGGATAGAGGTCCAGCCGAAAACGGCTGGCTTCGTTGATCCACATGGCGCCGACGTCGAAGCTGTCGATGAAACGGAAAGCCACGCCGAGATCGCGGGTGAACACCGATCCTTGCAGTCCGAAGGGAGAGTCGTTGGCGAGCTCAAGGGCTTCGTCGACGGTGTCGAACGGGGCGACCAGCGCGATCGGACCGAACACTTCCTCTTCCCAGAGTCGAGCCGCGCGCGTCACCTGGCAGACGATGCCGGGCGTGACCAGCGCCTGCTGCTGCGTCGGCGCCAGCGCGTAGCTTGCGCCGCGCTTGATCGCGTCGGCGCACATCGCCATGACGCGATCGGCCGAGGCCTTGCTCACCATGGGGCCGATGTCGGTTGTGGGATCGTCTGGCCGGCCGCATTTCATGCCCTTTGCCGCCGCCACGAACGCTTCGAGAAACGGTTCGAGGATGGAGCGATGGACCAGAACGCGCTGGGCGGAAATGCATTGCTGCCCGCTGGCCTCAAAGGCCGCCGCCGCGATTCGCTTCGCGGCATCGGCCGCATCGGCGTCCGCCATGACGATGTTGGCCGCATTGGATCCGAGTTCGGCCACGAATTTTTTTGCGCCCGCGGCGCGGGCAAGGGCGTCGCCGCCGGCGGTGCCGCCGGTGAACGAGACCGCCCGAACGAGCGGGTGGGCGACGAGGGCGCCGGCGGTCGGGCGGTCCCCGGCAAGAACGATGTAGAGACCCGCGGGCCAGCCGGCCAGCTCGAACAGTTCCGCAAGCTTGAGCGCGGTGCGCGTTCCGGCCGGTGCAGGCTTGACGATGATCGCATTGCCCGCGGCGATCGCCGGACCCACCTTCTGAACGAGAAGATTGACCGGCGCATTGAAGGGCGTGATGCCGGCGACCACGCCATAGGGGACGCGCCGGGTGAAGCCGAACCGCCCCTCGCCGGTCGCGGTGCTGTCGAGCGGCAGGACATCCCCGTTCATCTGGGACAGCGCCGAGGCGCATCCGAGGAGGAAGTCCGCGCCGCGCCGCACCTCGAAGCGGGCGCTACGGATCGGCTTGCCGACGTCTTCGCAGATCAGGGCGGCAATTTCGTCGGCGTTGGCGGTGAGCGCAGCCGCCGCGGCCTGGAGCCAGGCGACGCGCTGGTGAAGGGGCGTCTTGCGATTGGCCTGATAGACCAACGAGGCGAGCCGGACCGCGGCTTCCACGCCCTCGGCTCCGGCCTCGAAGATCCGGCCGATCACCGTGCCGTCGACGGGACGAACATGGTCGAAGGCCGCGGAGCCGATCCGGGATGGCTCCCCGACATACGAACGGATTTCTACGACTGACATCGTGAGCAAGCCCTTTTTCGCAGATGGAATGGATTGCGGGACGGCCGCGCCGGAGCGTCAGTTCCCGCTCTGGATGCCGAGATCCTTGATCGCCGGCTCCCACAAGGCGCGCTCCTTGACGAGGAAGGCGCTGAAATCCGCCGCCGTGGTGTAGCTGGGGGTGGAAGCCATCTGCTTGAAAGTCGCGATCACCTCCGGGAGCGCCAGAATGCGCTTCACCTCGGCGTTCAACTTGTCGACGATCGGCTGCGGCGTTCCGCTCGGCGCGAGCATCCCGATCCAGGAGATGATCTCGAAATCCTTGATGGTGTCCGAAATCGGGGGAATCTCCGGCGCGACTTCCGAGCGCGTCTTGCTGGTGACGGCCAGGGCACGAAGCGTGCCGTCGTTCTGCTGGGTCTGCGGCAGCATGACGGCGATGATATCCATCGCCAGCTGCACGTGTCCCCCAAGCAGGCTGTTCGCGTTGTCGCCCGTGCTCCGGAACGGAACATGGGTCATCTTGGTGCCGGTCATCTTCTGGAAAATCTCGAGCCCGAGATGCGAGCCGGTTCCCGTCCCGGCGGAGCCGAAGCTGATCTTGTTCGGATTGGCCTTGAGATACGCGATCAGCTCGGGGACCGAGTTGGCCGGCACGCTCTTGTGCACGACCAGCAGGTTCGGGAACGTTGCGATCAGGGAAATCGGCGTAAAGTCCTTGTCGGGGTCGAAGCTCTTGGTCGTGGCAGAGAGCGGCGTCGTCACATGCGAACCGCCGGTCGCCACCAGAAGCGTGTAGCCGTCCTTGGCCGCCTTCGCCGCCATGGCGCTGCCGATGCCGCCGCCGGCGCCGCTGCGGTTCTCGACGATGACGGGCTGGCCGAAATCGTCCTGCATGTGCTTGGCAAGTATGCGCGCGATGACGTCGGTCGATCCGCCGGCCGAGAACGGCACGATCAGCGTGACCTGTTTCTCGGGATAGCGGTCCTGTGCGATCGCAGGTGACATGAGCATGAGTGAGGCGACACCCAGTAGACTCAAGAACCGCATTCCCATCCTGAAAACTCCGCTGCTTTTTGTCCCGTTGACTTCCACGGTCCGGTCGCGATAACTTTCGCCGAACTAACCGGTTAGTCAAGCTTATTGATGCGGCATTTTTGCTGGCTTGATGTGCACTGCATCAACGCGTGGATGGCGGACATTGCAAACCGAACAGCCTTGCCTGCCCGATCGCCCGACCGATAACTTCTGAACATCCTACAGTCGAGAGAAACGCCGCGATGCTCGATAAATCAAAAAACGTACCGCCCGCCGGACAGATCGAGGTGCGGGACGTCGGCGAGGCCATCGTCGCTTCGATGATCGCCGCCGGGATCGACCATCTTTTCTTCGCGTCCGGAACTGAGATGGGTTTCTATCAGGAAGCGGTCGCCAAGGCCCGGGCGAGGGGCGCGAAAGCGCCCCGGCTGATCCTGATGACGCACGAATATCCCTGCCTCAATGCCGCGCTCGGCTACGCCGCGGTCAGCGGCAAGCCCGCCGTCACTACCGCGCATGTCGATGTCGGCACCCAGCATCACGGCTGCGCGCTACATACCGCATGGCGAAGCGGCCTCCCGGTCCTGATGACCGCCGGCGCCCCGGCAACCAGCCCGGTCGGATCGATGTATGGATCGCGCGATGCCGCGCATTTCTGGCTTCAGCAGACGTTCGACCAGAACGGCATCGTTCGCGCGTACACCAAGTGGGATCATCGCCTCGAATATCAGGACAATCCCGGACTGATGGTCAGCCGCGCCTTGCAGGTCGCGTGCACGGAGCCGCTCGGTCCGGTCTATCTCAGCCTGCCGCGCGAAATTGTCTATCGCGAAATCGGCGAAACGTCGTTCCCGACGCTCGCCGAACTTGGTGTGCCGAAGCCGGCGGCGCCGGATCCGGACAGCATCACAGAGATTGCCGAGCGGCTGGTCGGCGCCGAGAATCCGATGCTGGTGACCGGCACGGGCCGGAATCCGGAAACGGTTCCGGCGCTGGTCGAGCTGTGCGAATTGCTGGGTCTTCCCGTGGTCCAGTGCGCCTGGCAGGCCTACATGCCGTTTCCGTTCGATCACCCGCTGTTCCAGGGGAAACGCAGTCTTGCCGAGGCGGACGTGGTGGTTTCGATCGAATCCGAAATGCCCTGGATACCGGGACCGAACGCGCCCAATGCCTCGGCCTATGTCGCGGTCATCGATATCGATCCGGTGAAGCACAAGATTCCGACCTACGAGCTCATGGCGAGCCTGCGGGTGACGTCCGACGCGCAGCAGGCGATCCGGCAGCTCACGGCGGCCGTGAAACGGTTGAAGCTGCCGGCCGAGCGGATCGCAGCGCGCCGCAAGCGCTGGGCCGAAGCCTCGGCCGAGCGCAGGAAGAGCGTCGACGACAATGCAATCGCCCTGAAGGGAAACAAGCCGATCGATCCGGCGTGGCTGGCCTATCAGATCGCGCAAATGCTGGACGAGAACTCGCTCGTCGTCGACGACACCACGGCGGACCGCGTCTTCCCCTATCTGCGCCTGAGCCGGCCGGGATCCTATTTCCACAATCCGGGCAGCGGTGGCGGCTACGCGCCGGGCGCTGCGCTGGGCGCCAAGCTGGCGGCGCCGGAGCGCGATGTGATCGCGCTCAGCGGCGACGGCTTCTACATGTATGGCTCGCCTACCGCGGCGCTGTGGTCCGCGGCACGCTACGACGCGCCATTTCTCACTGTCGTCTTCCAGAATCGAAGCTACACCACGGCGACCGTTGCCGTGGCCAGGACGTACCCCGATGGTTTCGCCGCCAAGGCGGGTTTCGAGGACGGCTATCTCGAGCCGGCGATGGATTTCGCCAAAGAAGCCGAGTCGGCCGGCGCCTACGGCGAGAACGTCACCGATCCGGCCGAGATCGGTGCCGCCTTGAGGCGTGGTCTGGCGCAGACCCGAGCCGGAAAATCGGCCGTGATCGCCGTTTGGCTTGGCCGCTTGCTGCAGAAGGATTGAGAGCATGTCGCTGCAAACTGCGTTGGCCGAAAATCCGGCCGAATGGCACACGCTACCATGTGATTTCGACGACGCGCTGGCCGGTCGAGCGGCCATCGGCCTGCTCGCGCTCGCAAGCGATGGCGTCATCGAAAGCGAATTGCGAAAGTTCCTTCGGGCCGACGGCGTCGCCGTCTACACAACGCGGCTGCCCCGCATACCGGATACGACTCCGCCTTCCTTGCGGCTGATGGAGCAAGGTATCGCGGAATGCACCGGGCGCCTGCTGCCCGGCCGCAAGCTCGACGTCTTGGCTTTCGGTTGCACCTCGGCGGCGATGGTTATCGGACCTGAAGCGGTCACCGCCAGGATTCATGCGGTGCGCGAAGGCATTGCGGTGACGGATCCGGTCTCGGCCAGCCTGAAGGCATTTGCCACACTAGGGATGCGGCGCGTCGCCGTGCTCACGCCGTACGTCGACAGCGTCAACGCCGAGGTCGCATCCTATTTGACGCAAAACGGTCTCGCGATCGTGGATTGTGCCAGTTTCAAGCAGGCATCGGGAACGATCAACCGGATCACCGAAGCCGACGTCTACCGGGCCGGCGTGCATCTCGCGCGAAGCGATGCCGAGGCGGTCTTCATTTCCTGCACCGGCTTGCGCTGTTCGTCCGTCATCGATCAGCTCGAACGCGACATCGGCAAGCCGGTGGTCGCGAGCAACCAGGCGCTGGCCTGGGATGTGCTGCGATTGGCGGGCGTGAGGGAACAGGTTCGCGGATTCGGACGGCTGCTCACGATGTGATGGGTTAGAGGCCGCGCGGGACAAGACGAAGATCATGTCTAAAAATGTTCAACGACTGACCAAGGCATGAGCCCCGACGGTCCCACAACGCGCCTCACCGTCAACGGCGCGCCAGCCGAAGTCAGTCTTCCGCCGCGCACGCCGGTGCTCTCGGCCTTGCGCGGGCCGCTCGCCCTGAAGGGCACGCGTTTCGGCTGCGGGGCGGGTGATTGCGGCGCCTGTACCGTGCTTCTCGACGGGGTGCCGACACAATCCTGTACCCTTTCCCTCGATGCGGCGGCGGGCAAGACAATCGTCACGGTCGAGGGGCTGGGCAGCCGGGACGAGCCCGGAGCGATCCAGCGCCTGTTCCTCGATCTTCAGGCCGGTCAATGCGGCTACTGCATCAACGGAATCATCGTTTCGCTTCAGGGGCTATCGACGCGGCAGCCGAAGCCGTCGCGCGATCAGGTCATTGCGTATCTCGACGAGCATCACCTTTGCCGTTGCGGGGCCCACGTCCGTATCCTGCGGATCGTCGATGCATTGTTCGGCTGACCCATGAGCAGCGATGCCGCGCGCCCGCAGGACATCACGTCCAATCCGAACCTGTCCCGATGGATCGGGATCGACGAGCGCGGCAGCGTGACGCTTCGAATCGGGAAGGTCGAACTCGGTCAGGGGGTCGTGACGGCGATCGCGGCGTTGGCGGCCGACGAACTGCGCATTCCGCTGTCGAATCTTCGCGTCGTCGCGGGCGACACGCGGTCCGGTCCGGACGAGGGGTTGACCGCCGGCAGTCTTTCGCTCGAGCAGGGCGGCGCGGCCGCGCGGTGGGCCGCCGCCGTGGCGCGCGAGTTGTTCGCAACGGCGGCAGCCCGGCAGCTTAATTCCTCGCGAGATGCGGTACGGGTCGAGGACGGCCAGTTCTTCATCGCGGAGTCGAACACGCGTCTCACCTATGCCGATCTGCAGCCCGCCGTCGATCTCGATCGCGACATGACCGGGTTGCCGCCGCCGACGTTCATGGGGCCTGGCCACGATCTCGATCTTCAGCGGCTCGATCTGGCGGCAAAGTTCAGCGGCGCAGCGTTCATTCACGATCTGGACCGCGAGGGCCTGCTTCACGGTCGCGTGCTGCGGCCGTCGCACCCGTTCGAACGCCTGAAATCGCTCGACAGGCAGGCGATCGAGCGGCTGCCGGGAGTGCGTTCGGTGGTGATCGACGGCAGTTTCGTCGGCGTCGTGGCGGACCGGGAGGATCTGGCGGAGCACGCGATCGAAATCGCGCGCGGGATCGCGCAGTGGGAACGCGAGCGCGAATTGCCGGCGGACGACGGCGCGAATGGATGGATGCTGGGCGTTGCGCCTCTGTCGGTGACCGACGTGGTCAGGGATTCCGGCGAGCCGCCCTCCGGCCTGACGCACCGGGCGAGCTATTCCCGGCCATATCTCGCCCACACGTCCATCGGTCCCTCCTGCGCGCTCGCCGAATGGCGCGATAACCGGCTCGGCGTCTGGTCGCACACGCAGGGTCCGTTTTTCCTGCGCGAAAATCTGGCGCGCGCGCTGGATCTGCAACCAGAGCAGATCGACGTCATCCATACGATGGGTGCCGGCTGTTACGGCCACAACGGCGCCGACGACGTCGCGCTCGACGCCGCATTGCTGGCGAGATCGGCCGATGCACCCGTCCTCGTTCGCTGGAACCGCACCGACGAATTGACCTGGTCGCCGTTCGGCGCGCCGATGCGCGTTGAACTGGAAGCGTCGCTCGATGACGGCCGGATCGTCGGCTGGAGCCATGACGTCTTCAGCCCGCCGCACCTCGCGCGTCCGCTCGCCGGCGCGGGCGTCAACCTGCTCGCATCCTGGACCCTGGCAAAGCCGCATCGGCCATCGGCCCCGCGGGTCGTTCCGGGGGCCGGAACGGGCGACCGGAATGCCGTGCCGCTCTACGGCGTCGGCGTTCGTCGCGTCACGCACCATCTCCTGCCGCAGGGCCCCTTGCGATCCTCCGCGCTGAGGTCGCTCGGGGCGCACGGCAACATTTTTGCGATCGAAGCGTTCATAGACGAACTCGCCGAGAAGGCATGCGTCGATCCCCTCGAGTTTCGACTGAAGCATCTGAAGGATCCGCGCGCGCGGACCGTGATCGAGGCTGTGAGGGACGATGCCGGATGGAACGGCCGGCCGCCAGGCGGCGATGGGGACGGGTGGGGCGTCGGCTTCGCGCGCTACAAGAATACGGGCGCCTACTTTGCCGCGATCGTCGCGGTGGAAGTGACCGACGAGGTTCGCCTGACGAAGGTCCACGCCGTCGCTGATTGTGGGGCCGTCGTCCACAAGGACGCGGTCGAAAACCAGCTGGAAGGAGGCATCTTCCAGGCGGCGAGCTGGACGCTCAAGGAAGCCGTCCGGTGGGATGCGGACGGGATCTTGACCAGAAGCTGGGCAGAGTACCCGACCCTCAAATTCTCCGAATGCCCGCCGATGGTCATCCGGTTGATCGACCGTTCCGATCAGCCGCCGCTGGGCGCCGGAGAGTGCGCCGCGGGCCCGGTCGCCGCCGCGATCGGCAATGCCGTCGCCAGCGCGGTGGGCGTGCGGGTGCGGGACATGCCGATCACCCGCGATCGGATCGCTGAAGCAATTCACGCGCTGTGATGGAGACCCGGCGCGCAGGTCGGCTCCGAATGAACTTCCGCGCCGCTCTGGGTATCCGAGGAAGCCACGCGCCGCCGCTATTGGGCCCGCAGCATGATCGGCTGGCGCCGTTTCGGACAGGCGCGCAACCCAATGACAACCATCTTGGAGCCGCGCTCGGACCCCGTTTCAACACCATCATTCTGAGGGACGGTCACCCAATTTGGCTACTCTCGATACGCTGGCCCTTACGGCATCTAGGC
>Ga0070663_100002593_pt1 | contig 10216 bp, 6 predicted proteins | sample KBSC63metaG_FD_65646 | JGI IMG/M metagenome (GOLD analysis project Ga0070663, IMG submission 65646) | Corn rhizosphere microbial communities from Kellogg Biological Station, Michigan, USA - KBS C6-3 metaG | ecosystem: Host-associated > Plants > Roots > Rhizosphere > Soil ...
CGCGTGAAGCGGGGTGGGAGAGCGTTCGACGACGAGAACCTGGACCTGCTGTCGCATGTGCTGGACGACTTTATTAAGATTCCGGGGACGTCGATCCGGTTTGGGCTGGATGGGATCGTCGGGGTGATTCCCGGTGTGGGCGACCTGATCGGGGGGATCGCTTCGTGCATCATTCTTGTTGCTGCGTGGGTGCGCGGGGTGTCGTATGGGACGCTGCTGCGGATGATCGCGAACGTGGGGATCGAGGTGGTGGTGGGGTCGGTTCCGGTGCTGGGCGATATGTTCGATATTGCGTGGCGGGCGAACCGGCGGAACTATGCGCTGCTGACGGGGAGCTTGTACGAGCCGCGGAAGTATACGATTCGGAGCTGGCTGTTTCTGGCGGGGTTGTGCGTGGTGCTGCTGGCGCTGGTGCTGCTGCCGATGGTGCTGTTTGCGTGGTTGTTCGGTGGGGTGATGCATGCGCTGTTCGGGATCGATCCGCATGGGCTGTTTCGCGGGTTTTGAGCTGCGGCGGGGGTGATGCGATAAACTAAGATCGTCGGGGCGTAGCGCAGTCTGGTAGCGCATCTGGTTTGGGACCAGAGGGTCGGGGGTTCGAATCCCTCCGCCCCGACCATTCTTCCAATTGAGCCCTTTTGACGATCCTGTCGAAGGGCTTTTTGTATGTGGGCGTGACACTTACGGTGTCAACGGAATAGTTCGAAAATAACATTCTGAGCAATTTGGCCTACTCACCAATCACTCTTTTTAGTTAACGACAGAGTTGGTTCGCCGAGTTGCAGGCGTCTTCCCAATGCTCCTTGAGCTGTTGTTCAAGAATGTACGTCGTGACGATTAAAGGTCTCCCCCCAAAAGTTGTACGAATGTGCTGCCGGATTCGCTATACGATTGCGTTTGTAACTTTTGACCTGTAGTCACTTGAGCTGAGTTAGACAGAGTGCGCGCAGGGATTTGACCCTTGTGGTTTTCTCCTCCTGGTTCTCTGTGATGACACGACGATCTTGCGATCCATCTCGAGTGTGCTCACTTAGGAGTGTGTATTTTGAAGCGATTTCGATTCACGCAGCTGACTCTCTGTCTCGGCTTATTGATTTTTGGCAGCCACGAAGCTTCCGCGTTGGATGTGACTCTGAGTGGTGATGCGAGCGTGAACTCCGCTCATGCGTCCGTGAACTATGGGGCGCTTTCGAATCTGTATGTGGGGAATGGGAGTACCGCTTTTCTCCAGTTCGATTTGGCGACGTTGCCCGTGGGGACTACTTCGGCACAGGTATCTCAGGCGACGCTGACGGTCTTCGTGAACCGAGTGAATACCGGCGGTGTAGTGACGGTTTCGCCGGTCACGGCTGGATGGGGCGAATACAGCGTGACGTCGGCAGGAGCACCAGCAACTGGAGGTGCTCTTGGCAGTGTCAACGTAGCGCAGGCTGGTCAATTCATTTCGGTGGATGTGACGGCGCAGGTGAAGGCGTGGCTGGATACGCCCGCCAGCAATCATGGATTGGCGCTGGCTTCAGGGGCGGCCAATGTTCTCTTTGACAGTAAAGAGAATGACGAGACAGGTCATGCGGCTCGGCTCGATGTGACGCTGGTCAATCAAGGACCTCAAGGGATTCAGGGCGTTCCTGGTGTTGCTGGGGTCGCTGGGGCAACTGGTCCTATTGGTCTCACGGGACCGCAGGGCCCACAAGGGATTCAAGGGCTGGTCGGTCCTGCAGGTCCGACTGGAGCTACAGGAGCGGCAGGAGCAACGGGGCCGCAGGGTCCCCCAGTCAGCTTTCAAGGCACATGGAGCAATGCAACGACCTATGCGTTGGGCGATGCGGTCTTCTTCAATGGCTCCAGCTATATTTCGCTGGTAAGCAGCAATATCAATCATCAGCCAGATACTGCTCCGGCCCAGTGGTCGTTGCTGGCCCAACAGGGTGCAACTGGCGCAACGGGGTCTGTCGGCCCGACAGGGGCTACCGGCCCACAAGGGGTACAGGGAATTCAAGGGCCGTTCGGTCCGGTAGGGCCGACTGGAGCTACAGGAGCGGCAGGAGCGACGGGTCCGCAGGGTCCACCGGTCAGCTTTCAAGGTACATGGAGCAATGCAACGACCTATGCACTGGGCGATGCGATCTTCTTCAATGGCTCCAGCTATATTTCACTGGTAAGCAGCAATATCAATCATCAGCCAGATACTGCTCCGGCCCAGTGGTCGTTGCTGGCTCAGCAGGGGGCGACTGGTCCCGTTGGTCCAACTGGAGCAACCGGCTCGCAGGGGATACAGGGAGTTCAAGGACTCACTGGTCCAGCAGGCCCGACTGGAGCTACCGGAGCTGTGGGAGCTACCGGAGCGCAAGGTCCACAAGGCCCTCCGGTCACCTTTCAAGGCACATGGAGCAATGCCACGACCTATGCGCTGGGCGATGCGGTTTCCTTCAATGGCTCCAGCTATATCTCTCTGGTCGCTGGCAACGTCGGCTTCCAGCCGGATATCAGCAATGTGAAGTGGGGCCTCCTCGCGCAGGCGGGTACGAACGGCGCCACCGGGGCGACCGGACCAAGCGGGCCGACTGGTCCTCAAGGCCCCGCAGGACCGGCTGGACCTGCGGGTACCAATGGCAGCGGGGTCAACGCTATTTCCTACGCCCTGCAGTTTATAAATCCGGGGTCAGGTGCAGCAGGGACGAGTTATTTCTTCTCGCCGCTCTATGCCACCGGAACTTTTACGGGGAATACCACCATCGGAGGCAATTTCGTAGCCATGCCCGTGGCTTGTACGATGAGCGCTCTCAACGTTGGAGTCAATAACTACCAAACTCCCGCAGCGGATGTAACAACACTGACCGTCTATAAGAATGGCGCTGCCACAGCGATGACCTGCTCCGTGACTACAAATGGGAATGGATCGAGTTGCCAGGACAAGACACATACGTTCTCCGTCGCTGGAGGCGACAGCATCAGCGTCGCCTTCTCCGAGACCAACATCAACCCATTCAACAAGGTGGTCGTCAACCTGGTTTGCCAGTAACAAGTGGCCTGCCCTGTTGGGGATCGGGCAGGAGCGAAGGACCGGCCGGAGCAGAAAGAGATAGCAAGCTTGCCCGCCCGGCGGGAATGCGATTCAGTAGAGATTTTGCCGCAATTTCCCGAGAGGGCTTTTCTCAGGTTGATGCAAATTGGCTGCTGCAGCACCTGAGGGTGGTTCAGCATGAGGAAGTAGAACGAAGGATCAACGAACGAAAGGGATACAGATCATGGCAGAACCGTTTTTAGGTGAGATCAGGATGGCCGGGTGGAATTTTCCGCCCAATGGATGGGCGCTTTGCAACGGGCAATTGTTGTCCATTAGCCAGAACAGCGCGCTGTTTGCACTACTGGGCACGACATACGGTGGGGATGGTGTAAGCAACTTTGCTCTGCCCAATCTGCAAGGCCGCGTTCCTATTCATCAAGGCAATGGAGCAGGTCTCAGCCCATACACCATCGGCGCGGCCTCGGGCACGGAAACTGTAACTCTCCTGCCTACTCAAATGCCGTCGCATAACCATCTGGTGGGGGTCAGCAACCAGCCGGGAACGGTTACCGATCCAACCAATGCGATTCTGGCTCAAGGGAACTCTGGCTCAGGCCGATCCCCGGTTCCGATTACCAACTATATTTCGCCTACTGCCACAGGGACTTTGGCTCCCACGGCAATTTCAGTGGCAGGCGGTAGTCAGGGGCACAGCAATATCCAGCCATATCTGTGCGTCAACTTCATCATTGCGCTCCAGGGAATCTTTCCATCGCGTCAATAACCGGACGGTGTGCCGGCGATGCACGTCGGCACACCTTCAGTATAAGTCGAATCTTATGGCAGCAGTAGTTCCAATGCGGGGAGTGAGCCATCGTCTGCGTTCCTCAGAGCCTGCGGATGATGGATTTCTGCTGGAACTTTATGCGCAGACGCGAGCCGGAGAGCGGATGCTTTCTGGGATGAATGAGTCGCAGTGGGAGTTGTTTCTGCAGATGCAATTCCGATTGCGGCAGGCCAGTTATCGAACGACCTACCCGATGGCAGTGGACGAGATTATCTGTGCCGACAGCGGGGTTGCCATCGGCAGAGTGCTGACGCACCGCGCGGCTGATGGTATGTGCCTGGTCGATATCGCTATTGTCCGGGAAAAGCAGAGACAGGGATTTGGAACGCAGGTGATTCAGGACTTACAGCATGAATGTGGCGAGCAGGGCTGGGAGATGAGGTTGCAGGTGCTGAAAGGGAGCCCGGCTGAAGATCTCTATCAACGATTGGGGTTCAGGGTAACGGGCGAAGACCCGCTTCGCAGGCAGATGGTCTGGGATCGGATGAAGATTTGAAAAGCATGGAGAATAGTTTGCAGGTTGATAAGGCCCTTATGCCAGAGATGATAGGGACGTGTGTTCTATGGCAGTTGCGGGCAAAATATCTCCGCGCTTTGACTGCAATCCTTGTCATCGGATTGGCTGCGGGCGGCTTCAGCGCACTGGCGCAGAGCGGGCCGCCAAACAACGTGCAAGCCACGGCAGCCGCCCTAGCAGCGCCAGCTCAAATTGCGTATGACGCTGCAGGCAATCTTTATATTGCGGACCTCAACAACAACGTGATTCGCAAGGTAGATCTTGCCGGTATCGTGACGACGGTGGCGGGCACCGGCGAGCAGGGCTTTGCCGGTGATGGCGGAGCCGCTACCAGCGCGCAGCTCGATTCTCCAGCGGGCGTAGCGGTGAATGCTGTCGGAGATATTTATATTGCCGATACGCATAATCAACGCATTCGTAAGGTCAGTAGCGGGACCATTACTACGATTGCCGGGACCGGCGTTGCGGGTTTTTCCGGAGATAGCGGCGCTGCCGCTTCGGCGCAACTGAGCAATCCCACTGCTCTTGCCCTTGATTCGAACGGCAATCTTTTCATCGCCGATACCAACAATCATCGCATCCGCAAGATCAGCGGTACCACGATCACCACGGTTGCCGGCAATGGCGAACAGGGATTCTCGGGGGATGGCGCAGCGGCGACGGCTGCGGGAATCGATTCGCCGAACGGTGTTGCGGTCGATGCAGCGGGGAAGATCTATATCGGAGATACGCGCAATCAGCGTGTGCGCGTGGTTGATACGGTGGGAGTGATTTCGACACTGGCTGGAAACGGCAGCAAGGCCTATGGCGGCGACGGTGGCACGGCTGCTGGCGCTTCGCTGGCTCGTCCACGGGGTCTGAGTGTCGATGCGCAGGGCAATATTTATATCGCCGACAGCGACAACAACCGTATCCGTGTGGTTGGAACGACAGGAAAGATCAGCACCGTGGCGGGCAATGGCTCGCAGGGATTTGCGGGGGATGGCGGCCTCGCGGTCAATGCCATTCTCGATACTCCTCGTGCGCCTGCGGCGCAGGCTCCCGGAGTCTTTGCGTTCTCCGACACCAACAATCAATTGGTTCGCGGAGTGGGTACGGATGGCGTGATCCATACCGTTGGGGGGCAGAACTTAGGCACCGGAGGCGGGCAGAGCTTCGCCGAGACTCTTATTCTGAGCGGTGCATCCACCGTCGCCTTTGGCAGTGGCTCGCTGACCGCGACTTTCAGCAACGCAAGCCAGACGGCGACTGGTCAGGTGAGCCTGCTGGATATTACCGGCAACTCCACTTCGGTTGGCTCGGCGACTTTGACAAATAATGTGGCGACGATCAGTACCGCTGCGCTGCTTCCCGGCGCGCATCGCCTTGTGGCCAGCTATGGCGGCGACACATTGAATCCGCCGATCACAAGCAGCGTCTTTGTGCTCACGGTGACTCCGCCTCCGATAAACGACTTCACTCTTACCGTGAGTGGGGCGGCAACCCAGTCCGTGAATCCCGGGCAGGTGGCGACCTTCAACTTCATGTTGCAACCGCAGGGTGGCGTGCTGAATGCTCCGATTACGCTGACCGCTTCGGGCCTGCCTGCTGGAGCAACGGCGGTCTTTACTCCATCGGGCATCCCTTCGGGCTCCGCTGCTACGTCCTTTAGTCTGGCGATCAAGACTGCGGTAACCAATGCCGCAACCGTTTCGCCGGTATCGCCTCTACGGGCACCCCTGCTTCCCATCAGCGCGGCGGTTTTCCTGCTACCGCTTCTGCGAAACAAGCGTGTCCGCGCGAGATTTCATCGGATGCCGCGCACGTTGCTGGGTGTGTTCTTTCTTCTCATCATGGGCGCCGCGACTCTTGGCCTGGCTGGCTGCGGCAGTGGAGGCTTCTTCCCGCAGAAAACGCAGAACTACACGATTACCGTTACGGCAACCGCTACCAGTGCTGCCAATACAACCTTGCAGCACACGACCTCGGTTTTGCTGGTCGTTCAATAAGATCGCAGAGGAGCAGTTCGCACGCATGAGGCTTAAGGCACTTTTATTGTCGGCAGTATGGATGGGAACGGTCGTGGCCACTTCTGCGCAGGCCATTCCGTCCGCGACGGGTGATCTGGGGCCAACTGTTTCGAAGAACTACCCCATCGCGCTCTCATTCAACTACACCGCAATGATCGGTAATGCGCCTCCCGGACAATGCGGTTGTTTTCTATTGAATGGCGGCAGCAGTGAAGAGCTCTTTTATGTTTGGAAGAATGTTGCAGCGGTCGCACAGGTGACTGGCAACCGGGTTCAAAATATTCCGCAGTCGCAGCAAGGCCTCAGTCTGGTTACTTATATGGCAGGCCCACGCTATTCCTTTCGCACGACACGGCGGCTAACGACTTACGGGCAGTTCCTCGCTGGTGGCGTGCATGGATTCGATACGTACTTTCCCGTCAATAATACGCAGCCTACCGGCGCTGCAAACTCGTTTGCATTTGCACCTGGTGGCGGTCTTGAGATCGGTATCGGTGACTGGCTCTCGATAAGGGCTGTTGAAGCTGAGTTTCTTGTCACTCACCTGCCAAACAACCTTAGTGAACGTCAGCACAATTTGCGCATCAGCTCCGGTGTGGTCTTCCGATTTTCTTCCATACGACTGAATCGTTAGGCATGTGATCCACGTATCCGCTCGGGCATACCTGCAACGGTGACGTCGCTTACGATACGTCGGATCAAACGTTCTCCTCGTTGTAGATTCGCACTTCATAGATGCGGGCTTGCGCTGCGCCATTTGTTTCGTGGACGGTGATGCGAACTTTATTTGCCGCCGCCGGCTCAATACGATGGACTCGCCGCCGGGCGTAGTTATCTTTTTCCTCGACAACCGTCTTCCATCCACCGGATTGAAGAACCGCAATGCTGTAACTCTTCACACAATCGGGATTGCGAAACGTTGGCAGCGTTGTGCGCTGGTTGAGGCCCGTATCGAACGTGATTTGTACGTGATTCAGGTGAACGGGCTTTTCCAAGTTGAGCTCGATCCACGCAGGCAATTCCTGCTTTGGATCGGACTTGAAGATATTGGTCCACATGTCCGGACGGTTGGTTCCGGTGACGACGTTCCGGGCGGTATAGGGTCGTTGTTCCGGGGTGATGCGCATGGCAAACGACCTGCCTTTTGTCAGAGGACGCCACATAGAGGCGCCAGGATTATCAGCGGGCGTCGTCCCGACCGGCACGAGAGTAGGCGTGCCTGCTTTGTCCGTATGAAGCGACCAGGCGATCTCAGGATTTGCATCGATCTGTATGAAGTAGAGGCTGCCAGGATTCGTCTGAAGATTCAAAGGAAAGGAGATGTATCCTCTTTGCCCGGGCGGAACGGTTGCCGTGGAAGTCGTCAATATGGGTGTCGGCCTGAGGTTCCAAACCGATTGTGCCTTCCACAGGGAAAGCTTTACTGTTTTTGCCGTCGCTGCTTTTGAATGAAGGAGCAGTTCCACGCTGTCGAGCCGATTTGTGGAGACGGGGAAGAGCTGGCCGAGAGGAAGCTCTGCCGCGTGAAAGTTGTCCGACTCCGGAAAGATAAGTGGCGCGTCGCTGCTGGAGGTGACCTTCGCGTTCCTTGCTAAGTCATCCTTGTCTGTATTGATTACGCCGGGCATGGAGGCGTCTTGCCGCAACAGGATTTGTTGTAGTTCAAAGGCATGATCTCTGGCGACGACGTTTGGCTCGCAGGCGTGCCGCTTGCAGAGAGCAGCGGCAACACCTACTCCCTGACCTACGATCGCCCCGGTCGGGAGTACCCGAGAGGAAGCAAAGGCAACGTAGCTTGCGCTGATGGGGCGGCCTGCGGTGAGTAGATTGTGAATGTTTTTTGAGTAGCAGGCGCGCAGGGGAATTCCGTAGGGAATCGTTCCGCGTTCCGCGAAGTTGGCGTCGCTCCGAGGTTCGGGATAGGGCTCGGTTCGTCTTGTCTCGATTCCGCCGGAGACGTGGATATCGACTCCCCACGCCCCGTAGGCGATGTCGTCTGGACGAACAGTAGGAATACGAAGATCCTTCTCCGTCAGGACGTAATCACCGATGACTCTGCGAGATTCGCGCTTGTAGGGCCAGAAACCGACGAACTCGAGGGCGTAGTTTTTTGCTCGCTCTCGAATATCAGAGTTAGTACAGTGATTTTTGATGTGATCCCACACGCCGAGCAGTTGGCGCAGGGCTTCATCTCGAATCTTCTCGTTATCGCGAATGGGATGTAGGGGATGGCCTACTTCGATCCACCAGTAGCCTCCTTCGATGAAGCCATGCCCGCGATGCGTCAGGTCTGCTTCCGTGTTGAAGGTGGCTGCCCATTCGGGTCGCCTGAATTCGATGGGTTTCCCTGTGTCGCGGGCACGAAAGAAGAGGGTGTTGCCCATCAGATTTTCGTCGCGCTCCGCAGGCGCCAGATGTTCTCCATACTCTGAACGGCCCTCCCGGCCCCAGCAGAATTCTGCTCCGGCTCTGTATCCCAGAACGCCGTCGCCAGAGGCATCGATAAATAGCGGCGCGTCGAGGATGAAACCTTTCTCTGTTCCAAGCTGCACTGCATGGATCGCCAGGATGTGTGACTCATCCTTCATCTCCACTTCGCGCATGGTTGTGTTGAGAAACAGGGTCAGATTTTTTTCACGCCTCGCCCACTCATACAGCACCAGGTCCCATTGTGAGTTCATGAGTCCTTCGACGGAGGGTTCCCAGTTGCGAGCACGCTCTTCGACGGACATCTCTTCGAGGATGCCAGCCTCTTTGATCCATGTGCTGAAGCCGCATGTCTCTTCCGGATACAGCCTCACCTCGCTGGAGGAGTTGCCGCCGAGAGCGGATCGCTCGTGGACCAATGCTACATGCATGCCGTTGCGCGCGGCACTGATCGCGGCGCAGACACCTGAGATGCCGCCTCCGACGACGATCAGATCATAGCTTTGCTCAATGATCTGGATCGTATTCGGGCGGATGTATCCCTTTGTTTTTCTGCTCGAAGTGAAAGCCTGCTTACCGGGTTGCGTTGCTGAGTGGGATGGTGCATCGACTGGGGGATGCGAGATTTGGTCCGCCAGGAGAGGCCTTGAAGCCCATGGACCGAATGCGCTCGCCGCCATGGCGATGCGTCCCATAAATCCTCTGCGATTGATTGGCATAGCGCTGTACCTTTCTTGATGATGTTGCGCATCGTGGAACTTCGACTTGTATAAAAAGCAGGTTCACCTCAGCCCGCCGTGGTCTCAGGTAAACATGAACTCGGCAGTCATCCTGCAGGAGAGGCTGGGAATGAGGCGGACCCAGTGTGCGCTGAACGCATCGGGGAAGAGGACTGGGTGGTAGTCGCCGCCGATGAGCCGGACGGTCTCGTATTTGACCCAGGTTCCATTGCCCAGGAAGTCGATCTGAATTTCGACGGAGGCGCTCTTATCTGAGATAAGGTGGAGCATTTTGTGGCGGAAGTCAGTGAAGAGGAAGGGATCGGAGGGCTGGCCGGCGGTGACGTGGTCGTTACGCCAGGGGCCGCCCCAGCCTTGAGGTTGGCCCCAACTCCAGAGGTCGTCGCTCTTGCCGAACCAGATGCCGCTTTGCGGTTGGCCTACGACGGCGTTGTTATCGCCGTTGGGCGTAGTCTCGTTGCCGCCGAGAGCGAGCAGACCGCGGAAGCTACAGTAGTCCGGGATGGTGCGCAGGTGCTGGCAGACGGGTTTGACGCCCCAGATGTGGTCTTCGAAAGCGATAGGTTGTAGTTCGTAGAACATGCCCTGGATGTCCATCATGAAGTGCTCGGTTTCGATCTCGCGGATCCGCATCCACTCGGTTTGCCAGGCTTGCTCGAAGGAGTGCGA
>Ga0070663_100002594_pt1 | contig 10216 bp, 10 predicted proteins | sample KBSC63metaG_FD_65646 | JGI IMG/M metagenome (GOLD analysis project Ga0070663, IMG submission 65646) | Corn rhizosphere microbial communities from Kellogg Biological Station, Michigan, USA - KBS C6-3 metaG | ecosystem: Host-associated > Plants > Roots > Rhizosphere > Soil ...
GAGCGTCGAGATCGTGAACCGGTGTGGCCCCAGTCCTTGGGGAAACCGGGGCCATGGGGGCTGTGTACCTGTATTGGGACGGTACCTGACAATCCAAACTCAGAAATCAAATCAGGGAAAGTTGTCCTGTGGTGCATTGTCCCAAAGTACAGAGTGCAACGGCCCGGAACTCGGGCATTTAGCTCTATCCTGCCGATGCTTTCTTGAGCGGCTCGATCAGCTCGTGCGCTGAGAACGGCTTGGTGAGAAATGCCGCGCATCCAGAGGCCACAGCAGAATCGTGAACCTTCGGGTTTGCATTGCCCGTGATATAGATGACCGGCACGGAGATGCCTGCGGCTTTCAGGTCATGCCCGATCCGTCCGGCAGATTAATGTCGAGGACGCCGCAAGCCGCCTTCTCGATGTCGGGATGGTTTTTGAAAGCCTGCGCGGACAAAAACAGGATGGGTTCATAGGCGTGCTGCCGCAACGGCCGCTGCACCGCCTTCAGCATTCCAGGGTCATCATCGACCACCAAAACAAGGTTCTTAACCTGCATCCCGGACCTTTCAGCGACACGATTGCCGGACAGCGACAATAGTCGAAGGGGCCTATGCCGTCTGTCCGGCACCTGACGCAACGCCGATGCGTTCGGCAAGGGACACAAGTTCCGGCAACGTCCGAACCTGCATTTTCTCCATGACCCTGTGGCGATGGGCTTTGATTGTGCGTTCGGTACAGCCGAGGTCGCGGGCGACCTGCTTATTGGGTTTGCCGCGAATGACAAGGTCGAAAACCTGCCGCTCGCGCGGTGTCAACCTGGCGACATGAGCGAGAACCATGTCCAGCTTGCTCTTCAGGCCCCGGGGCCCTTCGTGATGCGCGATCGCCCGCTCGATTGCCTGAAGAAGATCGATCGATGACACAGGCTTAGTCAGAACGTCAGCCGCACCCGCCTTGATGACCCCAACCGTAGCTGGGATATCAAGATAGCCAGTGAGGAAAATGATCGGCAGCGTCGAACCGAGCTCGGCGAGACGCTTCTGTAGTGTGGGACCATCCAAGCCGGGTATCCGCACGTCAAGCAGGATGCAACTCGGGATGCCTTCGGATGGCAGGTTGATCAGGAAATGCAGGGCCGAAGGATAAGTCGCGACCTCATAACCGGCCTGCGACAGAAGGCGTTCCAACGCCGTGCGGAACGACGTATCGTCATCGACAATATGCACGCACGCTTGCACAGATCGATTTCTCCCAAACGAAAAATGTCAGGAAAAAGGTGCAAATGCAACCTCGGAATGGCCTCGACTTTCTATAACGTAAGTCAGGTTGTCTCACCCATAACGCCCCCTTATTGTGGACCTCAGCAAGAGGACAAGGTCGGCATCCGAAAGGAAAAGCGGGCCGGATCGATCGGAGGAGCGAGCGGCGCGGTCCTGACCCGTCGCAGGAGCCAAGCGCGGAATTCAAGCCTGTCGAGCCGCAGCGCCGCCTTCAAGCCCGCCCTGAAAAACCGCTCGCGCTGCGCCCCGTCGAGCTGCGCCCAGCCATCGTGGTTTCGTACAGATCGATGCGCCGCATGTCGCGCTCCTTTGAAAAGCGCATTGAGCAAGAAATGAAACACGAAAAACGAAAATCTCAAATATCCTCAAAGCCTGAGGTCGCGCGGTCCCTGCATTTTTCTATGAGTTTGGTGGGACCCGCAAATGGAATGGGGTGGTCGCTGGCAGGCTTGCCGTCCCTCGGGTGTCAGGGCCTGTTCGTTTTGGTCTTAAATTATTGATATTGTTGTAGAAAAATAGATAGCGACCCCCGCAGGATTCGAGCCTGCAACCCGGAGTAGAAATCCGTTACTGGATCAGGTTGCCGATCTGGCCATTTTTCTGAGGTTCCATAACATTCGATCTGCGCGAGCTGACGGCCAAGATTATTTCAACTGTTGCTCCGTATAGATGCGGTCGAGCAGCCGACCAAAGTGACCAGCATAGCCAGCAATGTTTGATGCGATGGTTTCCATCTCGTCTAGTGTCCAACTCTCCGTGCGCAATTCGACACGATCCTTGCCCAGTGCGTATCGCCGAAGGTGCACGGCGGGAGCGCTGTTGGCGTTTGTTAGCATTAAGTGTCCGTGCGCAAACAAGTGGCGGTTCGCTTCATACGATTTCAGCTGTACGAGCAGCGGCTCAAGGTCTCTCCAATATTGTGCCAATGGTCCATTCGCCTTGAACAATACTGTTACCGCTTCGACGCGGGCAGCGGCATTGACCGGGAACTGACTTTTCAGATGTCGATACGCCGGCCATTCCCAGAATTGCAAGCACATGTCGGCGAGCACAAATTCGATTTGTGCGTGGGCGCCAATAGCTTTGCCACGTAGAAGATACTCGTGGTCGGCAATATGTTGAAGCTTGGGCGATAAACCGGAAGAGGTGTCTGGTGTCAAAGCACTAGTCCTGTTGCTGAAAACGTATAGACGACGATCTTGCTGCGCATTCTTATCATTCTGGCCCCGGCGCCAACCAGCGATTCCTTCGGACTCGTGCCAGGGCGCGTTTACCTCAATTCACGGGACAGCTCGATGACCGTGGCTGGGGGTATCCCGTTTCAGCCAATCGATTGCAGTTGCTTTCGCCATGAAAGCGGCAAGAGTTTTGGGATCTGTGTGAGCGAGATGGGCGTGCTGTCATGCAGCGTACCTGCCGTTATTTCAGGAGCGAGAAACGCAAGCCTGAGGCCTTGCCGAATGACCTTTGCATTGTAGCCAGCAGCGGCGGCGAGATCATCGATGGATTTATGCTGACCGTTAGAAAGCTGGTGAAGCCAAACCTTGGCTCTGACCATCGCTTTTAACAGTTTCGGATCGGCTTTCATTTCTGATGGCGCAAGCCTAATTTGCACTCGGTCTTTTGGAACGGGCTTCCATGGGATTTCAATCGGGCGTTTGTTCTTGCGCGCATCGCCTAAAGTAATTTGGATCTTGTCCGCGGATACCACCACACGCTGGATATGTGCAACCAGCTGCTGAACCGTAGTCTCGGTATCACCCGCATTGAGTTTGCTTCGCAGTTCTGCCTCGACGATATCTTCGATTTCGGGTGCCGAGATCCGCTTTACCGATCCAGCCGGGTTCTTCCTCCCCCGCAAGGCGGTGCTGATATAGAACCGGTACCGCACGCCATTCTTGCTGGAGAACGTCGGCCCCATCCGATTGCCCTTGTCGTCGAAAAGCTTGCCTTTCAGCAGAGCACCGCTCTCCGAGAATTTCGTTCCCCGCCTGACGTTGTTTTCCTTGAGCAGATCCTGGACTTGATCAAAAGTGGCTCGATCGAGGATTGCTGCATGCTCTCCCTTGAACCACTTGCCGCCATGGTGGGTCTCGCCGAGATAGATGCGGTTTTTGAGGAAGTAAGCGAGTGGGCCGTATGTGAAAGGGATGCCGCCCCGGTATTTTGCGACCTTGGTCGTTCGTCGCTTGGTGACAATGCGTCTTCGGTCCAGTTCGGCGACGAGCCTGCCGAACGATCGAAGTTCAAGATAGAGTTGGAAGATGGTCCGAACGGTCTGACCTTCGTTCTTGTTAATGACGAGCGTTTTTTCCCTGGCCTCATAGCCAAGCGGAACGGTGCCGCCCGTCCATTTGCCTTTCTTGCGGGACGCAGCGACTTTGTCCCTCACTCGCTCGGAAGCAAGCTCCCGCTCGAATTGAGCGAACGACAAAAGGACGTTGAGCGTTAATCGGCCCATCGACGTGGTCGTGTTAAACTGCTGCGTTACTGCCACAAAGGATATGGACCGAGAGTCAAAGGTTTCGACCAGTTTCGCGAAGTCGGCCAGGGACCGGGTTAGGCGGTCAATCTTGTAGACCACCACCACGTCGACCTTGCCGGCGGTGATATCAGCAAGCAACTTCTTGAGGGCAGGGCGGTCGAGATTGCCACCGGAATAAGCGGGATCGTTATACTGCTGCGGCAGAAGCCGCCAGCCTTGGGAGGCTTGGCTCTTGATGTAAGCCTCGCAAGCCTCTCGCTGGGCGTCGAGGGAATTGAACTCTTGTTCCAACCCGTGTTCGGTCGATTTACGAGTGTAGATAGCGCAGCGGAGTGGTCTGGTCGATTCAACCGGCATGGCCGTGGCCCCCATCCGCGGCGCCAGCCGATCTCAGTCCGAAGAACCGTGGACCGTTCCATCTTGTGCCGGTGATCGCGGTCGCAATCTCAGACAGGCTGGCGAAGGTTTTGCCCCCGTAGACAAAGCCTTTATCCAGCACCCGAACCCGGTAGGTCCGCCGATTCCAAGTTCGGACCAACTCGGAACCCGGCTTGATTCGCCGGGGTATTTCCAGGCGAGCATCGGGTTTGGCCGCCGTCGCCTTGATCAATTGATCCAGGAGACGCTGGGCCGCGGCGGGAAGGCCGCCATACGCCTTTTCCTGAATGCGGTGGGCGATGCTGCGCCTCAGGAGGTCCGGGCCGAACGCCTTGGGCGGTTCAGCCTTAAACAATTCCCTATACCGCTTCCGCAGTGCGACGACGGGCGTGGCCGGCAGGCGCTCCAACTCGGCCTCGACTTCGGCGTTCGCTTTGGCACCTGCCGGCCACGGCCGCTTCATGTCGCAGCTCCGGATTTTGCGATGCGATAGAATCGTCGCTTGCCGATCTTTTCTGACGTGAGCGCCAGCTTGAGCTTCTTCTTCACGACGCCTGAGAAGAAGCCTCGCACCGAGTGCCGCTGCCAGCCGGTTGCCTTGACGATGACGTCAATCGCTGCGCCCTTGGGCTGCCGAAGCAGGCTAAGGACCTTTTCCTGCGTGGAGGCTGCTCCGGAGCGGTTGGGCATCTTAGAAACTCGCTTCTTCACAGGCTTGCTTGCGGTCTGACGCCCGCGTTTGTTGCGAGTGGTCTTCGCTGCCTTCAATTTTTTGGACTTGGCTTTGGCCATTCGACTCTCCCGCTATCAACGACAGCATCATGTGCTGCCACTGAGACAGGCCCCGTCGGAGGCGGGGCGAAAGCCGGGGGCGGCGTAGAGTCTCGCGCGATGCATCATGCGGAACCACGTCATTGATGGCCGTCAGTAGCGCTCCTACATCGCCGGAAGTCGAGGGGAATAGCGGATAATCTTGTGGCGAAGATTTGGCCCGCCGGATCACGATGTGATCGCAACATGCCGGCTCCCTGGAAGCGGGCCCCTTTGTTGGCGAGTTGTTAGGGCTTTGGCTGAATTGCCGCCTACGAAATTGCGGAGCAACCTGATCGGTCGCACCCGATGTCGCAGACGAGCGCGACGAAGTGGGTACGTCCAGGCGCCGTTCGCCGGCTTCGTATTTGGCGGCAAAGATGGAGGCGTTCTAGCGAGCTCTCGCAATACGCCTACCCTACCCAAGCAAGAGAAGTGTCATACCTATATTTGGAAGTCTGTGACGCTAGTGCCTGTGTGATGCTGTCTACTTGATCATCAAATTTGCTCTGCGGAAACGAAAGCAACTCGGCCTCCAATTCTCGAAGATAGGGAGCCTGCCTTGGGAAGAAAACAAGCCCCTTCTCGAATTTGTCCTGTTGGGCATACAGCCGAGCTTGCTTGTCACGCTCAACCGGGATGAGTTGAACGGCATAAATTCCCGCCTGACGAAGCTCTTGTGCAAGAGGACTGCCGGTGGAAGCATCCTCAATCAAGATCGTATTCGGCTTGTACTTTTCAGCCAACCTGATCGCAGTTTCCTTCAGACAGGGATATTCGAACCGCCCTCGCACCAAATCCATAAGGTAGAATTTCTTGTCGAGCCGGAGCCAGGTAGTGCACACCGAAAAATCGTTCTGTGCTCCATTCTTTACCGCTGTATCCCAGCTTTGAAATACCTTCGCTGGATACTTTAGGTCAGGGAGTACATCCCAGTATTGAAGCCACTCGCGCCTGACCATGGCTCCTCCGGGTGGGACCGGAGATTGCTGGTATTGGGCTGCAAAGTGATCGGACCCTAATTCCCGCCTAAGACCCTCGAGGACTTCAAGCGATTCCCGTTCGGGGTGGAGAGCCTCACCAGCCTGCCTGAAATGAAAGCTGTTAGGCCCGATCTGGACGCACTCATCTTCGGAGGCGATTGCCGGCAAGTTCAGGATTGTCCAGGTTTCTGGAAAATTCTCTGTTAGGTAGCCTGTTAGATCATGTTGGTGGACGCGCTGCATAACAACAATGATCGATCCCTTGGTCTTATCGTCCAGCCGCGAAATCAAGGTGTGAGATATCCATTCATTAGCGGAGTTGCGAACCGGCTCAGACTGAGCGTCGATAGGTTTCAGCGGATCGTCGATAATGAAGCAATCGCCACCAAAGCCCGTCAGAGCTGCGCCGATCGAGGTGGCTTTACGCAAACCCATCTTGTCCGTGTAGATTACCGAATCGGCGATCCGTGAAATGCGGGTACCGGGGAATGTCTTTCGATACCAGTTCGAACGCATCACCAATTCGGTGTCCCGAGCGTGCTTTGTTGCGAGGTCTGTGCCGTAGCTGATGCCGAAGATCTTTTTCCGGGGATCGTGTCCAAGCCAGAAAGCCGGAAAAAGAACGGAGGTCATCAGAGACTTCAAAGATCGCGGAGGAAGGTTGATGATCAGCCGTTTGATCTCCCCAGACATCACCTTCATCAACACCCAGGCAATCGCGTCGAGATGCCAGTTGTGCTGGAATGACCCACCTTGAGTGATCTCACGTACACCCCGCTCCGTAAACGACATAAAGTCGTGCTCAAGGGCATATCTGAGCATCTGAAGTTCACTGACTGCCATTGTTCTTCCCCTGTACTCTGCGGGCAAACGCGTCCAACACCGCTATGTCGTCTGCATTTAGTTCTTCGCCGTGGAACTCCCCGGAGACCAATGCGGCGAACCTGTTGAGGACAAATGCCGCGCTCTTCACATCGCCCTTCAACGCGAGTTCGAGTTGTTTGCGATGTATCCCTTCAAGAGCCGGTATCTTCTTTATCCGCCCGTTCGGTTGCCTCAGAGACAGTTTCTCGCTGAGCATTTCCCTCAGGATCGTCGATTCGTTTTTTGAGCCTCTCGGCCGCCCCTTCGGATTGCCGCTCTGGCCGGGCTTGAAGCGCGTTGCACGCGGTGGCTTTCCGTAACCCACGGCATCTTCGTCATCTAGCCGAAGCCGAAGTCGCTTTATTTTGCGGTTTCGAGTCGGTTCGCCTGGTGTTGTCGTTTTCCTGGTCATCGAGCTTTCAAGTGTCTGGGCGGAGAATGAGTGAAGGCTTTCGTCGGAGGCGCGCGGCTCTATAGGCGTTCGCGTCTGGTCTTGCGGCCCCTGACTGCCGCTCGTTGCCCGACGATTTCGTCGTAGGTTCCACCGGTCTCAAGGACCGCGTCGCGTCCTGTAAAATCCTGCCATCGACGAATGGCCACATCGACATATTGTGGATCAATCTCGATCCCGTAGGCTCGGCGGCCTACCTTCTCGGCGGCTAGGATCGTCGTACCCGAGCCCATGAATGGATCAAGGATAACACCCTTACGCGGCGAACAGTCGCGCATCGCGTCTGCGACCAGCGCGACAGGTTTTACGGTCGGATGCGCCGCTAGGTCGGCCAAGCGGCCCGAACGAAACGAATTCACACCGGGATAGGACCACACGTTCGAGCGATTACGGCCGTGCCGACCAAGTTCGATGTTGTTCTGATGGTCGCCGGTGCCATTCTTGAACAGTAAGATGAACTCGTGCTGCGATCGGTAGAGCGAGCCCTGGCCCGCGTTGTTTTTGACCCAGACGATAATGTTCTTCAATTCGGTGAAGATCTCATTGCCCACGAGCTGGACTTGGGTGAGATGACGCCAATCCATGCAGATGTAGGCTAGGGAGCCTTCTGCACAGAACCTCGCGGCAGATGACATCCATTTCCTGGAGAATGCATCGAACTGCGCGTCGGACATCTCGCCCGATCCGGACAGAAACTCGCGGTGTTTTATGGACCCCCGGCCGACGATGGCTTTAATTCTTAGATTGTATGGAGGGTCCGAAAAGAGCATCGACGCGCGAGCATTACCCATTAATCTAGCCAAACAGTCGTAGTCGCAGGCGTCGCCGCAGTAGAGTCGATGATCGCCCAGGTGCCAAAGATCACCTATCTCCGCCGTTGCAGCTCCTTCGCTTAATGACGGCACGCTGTCGGCTGGGTCGCCTTCCGAGTCCACGAAATCAGCGGCTAGCCCGTCTATTTCAGGAGTGTCGAAACCGGTAATGGAGATATCCAGCTCTATCTCGGATAGGGGAACGATGAGAGCGCTGAGTTCGGCTGCAGCCTTTGCTCGGTCCCAACCGGCATTCGCCGCAATCTTGTTGTCAGCTAATGCCAGTGCCCGTTTCTCCGCATCGTTGAGGTGCGTTACAGCAATCACTGGCACTTTGGTCAGTCCGAGCAATTTTGCCGCCGCGAGGCGACCGTGGCCCGCAATGACGACATCGTTTTCGTCGACTAGCACCGGGACGATAAACCTGAACGCTGTTAGGCTACCCGCAATCTGGCGAACTTGTTTATTCGAGTGGGTGCGAGCGTTTCGTTCGGAGGGTTTCAGCGATGAGGGCGACCGCATCTCTACCGACGGATGATACTCATGCCGTTCCGGCTTGATTATAGCCCTATTTGCAACCTGCAACGACGCTTCAATTGGACGTAGCTTCATGATGGTTGTCCTGGTTTATGACTAGGATGCGCGACCGCGCTTGCGGGGGAGGGAGGTCGACAGCTGCTGGTGTAAGATCCGTGCAGGGCCTTCGAGAGAAAACCACGAGCAAGATCTACCGGCCTCTTCCAATTGAAACTTAAAGGCCTCTGTCTCGCTATCGAACAAACGAAGGTACGGTTCAGACGACTTGTTGCGTGCTGCCCGCATATCGGACACGACTAACAAGAAATCGGACGTAGGTCCTCCAAACTCCACTTCTCCAGCTTCGGGCTGCGTTTTTCGTAACTGGACCGGCCGACGCAAAATTGCTTCGTGGCGACGGGACAGATCTGCGCGCACCCGCCGTAGGCTCGATACAACGAAGTTCTGCGGCCATCCGTGCTCTAGCATGCGCATACCGATAAAAAGGGCGCACGCATCTGCGAAGCAAAACAGAGTTATTGCGCCTTTTCCTTCAGGCGACTTGGCACAAAACGCAAATCGTGGACCCGCGCCGGTCGCTAGTTTGCGGTCAACGTCCAAGAGCCGCTTCAGTCGCGTCTTGAGGGTCGTGCTTGGCTCTGCAGAACTCTCGCCAATGGCTCGGGAAATAGCCTCCTCGACTTGGTTTCGTTTGAACAGCATAGAAGCGGTTATATGGGTTTCAAATGATCGAGTCAACATCCAGCGGATTCGCGTAATGAGCGGTATGGAATGGCCGCTTCGGCGCAAAGCCGCCGTTCAGAGGAATGTCCGCTCTTAGGGGACGAGCGGAAGTCGCCAGCCGTATTGGCCCAAGTGGAGGTAGTCTAAGATATTGTTCCCATTACCAAAAGCTCTCAATTCTTCTGGCACCTTCCAAGTTCCGCAGTTAGGGCGTTAGATGCCACCCTAACTTCCAGCGGGGCGGGCATGGAGCATCGCCAAATCACAAGACGTGTCGAGGCCGCGCCGCTGCCGAGAAGCGTGGCAAGCTCTTTGGAAAACGAGGAGCAAGATTTTCCGCTCATAATCACAAATATCCCGGCGACGGCGTCGCAGAAGGCGATGGCTGTCGGTGTTGGTCTTTTCCTAATGGTCGCGGCCGCTGTTACGGCTCCGTTTGCTAATATCCAGCTGGGACGGATCGATGCGTTCATCCCGGTCTTACAGACCGCCCTGAGCGTAGCCGAATTTATAACGGCGGCCCTTTTGTTTTCCCAATTTTCGATCCAGCCACAGCGCGCGCTACTCGCGCTCGCCACCGGCTACATTTTTAGCGGTTCGTTTGCGTTTTTGCAGACGTTGGCTTTTCCGGGTGGATACGCCCCCGCTGGACTAATCGGCGACGGTCCTAATAGTCCTGCTTGGATTTACGTGCTTTGGCATACCGCATTTCCAGCAGCGATTCTCGTCTACGCACTCACTAAAGATGATCCAAGCAATGCTGTTGCGCCCGGCGGAGCGGCAAAAAGAGCTATTGCAATCACAATCGGCGGTGCGCTTGCGGCGGTAGTCGTTCTGACTTGGTTTGTTACGACCAAAACGCAGTATCTACCGAGCTTCTACACGACTGATGTCAGATTTCAGACTCCG
>Ga0070663_100002596_pt1 | contig 10214 bp, 10 predicted proteins | sample KBSC63metaG_FD_65646 | JGI IMG/M metagenome (GOLD analysis project Ga0070663, IMG submission 65646) | Corn rhizosphere microbial communities from Kellogg Biological Station, Michigan, USA - KBS C6-3 metaG | ecosystem: Host-associated > Plants > Roots > Rhizosphere > Soil ...
GGCCAGTGGTTCTGGGACGACAAGGACGTGCCGCAGGGCCCGATGGTCATCACCATCGATCTCGATGCGCGCGTCCTATCGGTGTTCCGCGACGGTTACGAAATCGGCGCCACCGCGGTCCTGCTGGGAACCGACGATCACCCGACGCCGCTCGGGACCTTCCCGATCCTGTCCAAGGAGCGCCACAACAAGTCGGAGAAATACGGCGACGCGCCGATGCCGTGGACCTTGCGGCTGACCGGCGACGGCGTCGCCATCCACGGCGGTCACGCGGTCGAGCTCGGTTGGGCGAGCCATGGCTGCATCGGCGCACCCAACGAATTCATGTCCAAGCTGTTCGCCTTGGCCAAGGTCGGCGACAAGGCGATCATCACCCGCGGAAAGCGCGCCGGGGTGGGCGACGCGCTGATCGAGACCTAGGTCCGGCGCGGGGCCTCCGGGCGGAAGACCCAGCCACCATCTTCGACGCTGGCGGCAACGCCGGCAAGGTTGCCGCCTGACCCCGCGATCAAGGCGTCGACCAGCCGCGCAACAGCGCCACCGCGAGCGTTTCCGCCGAAACCTTCGACGATGCGCGCGACCACGCAGATGGCCACGACTCGAGGCGCAAGCGGCTCGTAGCGGACGCCGCCATCGGTCATGACGAGGTTCTCCGACATTTCTCGCTCCACCATCCACTCGATGGCCTCGCCGGCATCGGCGAGGTGTTCGGCGCTCGCCGCAATGGCGTCGACGTCCAGCCAGTCCGCGCGCGCCAGGGCCTTGCGAACGCGCACACGGTCATACGCATCATCGGCGTTGCTCGGGTCCTGCGCCGCCGCGACCCCCGAACGCGCAGCAATGCCCGCCAGTTCGCTGCGGCGCCAGCGCAACAGCGGGCGGAGCAGCGGCAGTCTGGTCCCGGCAACGGTGCCGCGCGGGCGAATTCCGGCCAGCCCGGCAAGGCCGCTCGCGCGGTTGAGCCGCATGACCAGCGTTTCTGCCTGGTCGTCGGCGTGATGGGCGGTGGCAAGCGCGCAGAGCCCTTCGCGGTCAGCCCATCGGGCCAGTGCGGCATAGCGCGCCGCGCGAGCCTCCGCCTGAACGTTGCCGCGCGCGAGCCGGACCCCGAGCGTCGCGCATGGGATGCCGCGTTCCGAGCACGCCTGCTCGACCGCTGCACACTCGGCCGCGGCTTCCGGACGGAGGCCGTGGTTCACGGTTGCAACGGCAAAGCGGCCCGGGATCGCCGCCTGCGCCAGCAGCAGCAAGGCGAGGCTGTCAGGTCCGCCCGAAACCGCCAGGCCGAGGCGCCCGCCTTCCGGCCACAACCGGGCGAGATCGGCCGCAAAGCGCTCCGCGTGCCGGGATGTCACCCCGTCACTTGCAGGCGGCTTGCTGGCGGTCCTTGTCATACTGGTCTTTCAGGCGCCCGGTGGCGAGCGCGGGGTATTTGTCGCTGAATTCGGCGAGCGCCCGGCAGGCGCGGGTATTGTCCTTCAGCGCGACCATCGATTCGGCCAGGAACAGCAGGCTGTCCGCGGCGCGCGCGCCGTCCGGATCCTTCTGGTAGTTCTCGAGGAAGAATGGCGCGGCCGCCTTCGGCTGCTTGTCGTCGAGATAGGCGCGGCCAAGCAGGTTGCGGCCGTAGCTGATCTTCGGGTCCTTCGGGTACTTGTCGACATAGAGCTTCAGCTGCTGCTGCGCCTCGGGATAGAGGCCCGCTTCCCACAGCCGGAAGCCGTAGGAATATTCATCGTCTCCGGGATTGCCGGTGTCGGGCTTCGCAACCGCCTGAACTTTGGCGATCCGCGCTGCGCTCGGCGCCGCGGGTCTGGTAGGCGAATTCGTCCGGACCGGGGCCTTCGCAATCGCGGGCGAGCCGGTGTCAGGAACGACAATGGCTCCGGTCGGCTGCACCGGAACGGTCGTGACCGCCGCCGGCGCTCCGCTAGCTTCGAGCTTGTCGAGGCGATCCTCGATCATCGAGATCGCGTTCTCGCTGACTTCGCTCCTCGCGGTCAGGCGATTGAGCTGGGCCTCGATCGAATCGAGCCGGGCGAGAAAGTCGGTCATCGGCGTTTCGGCCGGCGTGCCAATTTGCGGCTGAGGCACGGCCTGGGGGTTGGATGTATTGACCTCGGGCACGAAGAACTTGCCATCGCCGCCTGGGAAGACCTTTCGCTGCAGCGCCCTGATCTGGTCCTCGGCCTTGCGCAACCGGGTCTCGGTATCCTGTGCGGCGGCCGGACCCGCAGCGGCAAGCACGCCGCCTGCGAGCAGCAACGCCGCCAGAGCGCCGCGTGAAACCTGCCAACGGGTGAAATGCATCGAAAACCCTCCTCAAGTCGTACGCGCAGGCTCCCTTGCGCAAGGCAATCGAACCTCGGCTGAACGGCACGCGCGCGATTGTGCCGAGGCCGGACTCGCTTGTCGAGGGAGCGGGCCGCCTAGGTGGCGGCCGGCGCGGGGTTTTCCCCGGTCGGCGTCGGGGCCGGCGCGGCGCTCGGCTGTCCGCGCGCGAGCAGCGCCTCGCCGGTTACCGGCACGTCCTTCATCACCTGCTCCTGCTCGGCAAGCTTGGGCAGCGGCTTGCCACCGACGGTGATCGACAGCGCGTCGGGCCGCCCGGTCCACAGCATCGGCCCTTGCGCGTCGGCCGGGACGGTGAAGGCTTCGCCCAGCGCCATCTGCTTCTGTAGTAGCTGCTTGCCGTCGGCGTCGTAGAACTTGACCCAGATGCCGGGGGCAAGTGCTGTGAACACCACCGGCCCGCTCGGGTTGGCGGACGCCGCCGGCGCGGGCGCGGCGGAGTTCGCCGCGGCTTGCTGCTGCGCCTCCTGCCGGGCACGCTGCTGGTCGACCAGCGACGGCAACTCGCCGGCGGGCGAGAATATCGTCCGGAAGAAGAAGAAGCCGCCGGCGAGCAGCAGCAGGACCGCGAAGCCGGCAAACCAGCCGAGCGCCCGCGAAGGCACGCGCGCAGGATCGCCAGGCTCGAAGCTCGCCGGGCGATAACCGTCTTCGCTGTTGGCATCGAGCTCTGCGCGCACGCCCGCGCCGATCTGGTCCGCATCGAGACCGATCGTCTTGGCGTAAGTCCGGGCGAAGCCCACGGCATAAGTGCGCCCGGGCAGCTTGGCGAAATCACCCGCTTCCATCGCCAGCAGGTGGCGCTGCGGAATGCGCGTCTCGGCGGCGACCTGTTCGAGCGAAAGACCCTTCGCCTCGCGCGCGGCGTGCAGTTGCCGGCCCACGCCGGAATGAGTTTCGATGGAGGCGTTGTCGTCTTGCATTCCCGCTCCCGCTTGGCGGTGTGGGGTCATTTCAGCGAACCCGTTCAACTCCCTAAAGACGGGTCCGGCGGTCGCAAGTCAAGCTCGGCTCGTCGCGCCGCTGCCTCCGGTCGGATGGTTAATCCACGTCGATCTCGTGCTCGACGGCCCAATCGAACAGCGCCACGCGCATGTCGGGCGGCGGCGAGGCCAGCCAACGCTTCATCGCCGCCTGGATCTGCGTCGTATCGACCTTGCGCACCAGTTCCTTGATCGGCCCGACCGCCGCCGGGGTGATCGACAGCCGGCGGATGCCGAGGCCGATCAAAGCCAACGCCTCGAGCCGGCGCCCGCCCATTTCGCCGCACACTCCCAGGTCGACCCGGTGCCCGGCGGTGCCCTGGACCACGCGCGCGAGGAAGCGCAGGATCGCCGGGCTCAGCCAGTCGTAGCGCTCGGCGAGCCGGGGATTGCCGCGGTCGGCGGCGAACAGGAACTGGGTCAGGTCGTTGGTGCCGACCGAGATGAACGAGATCTTCGGCAGCAGCACGTCGAGCATCTCGGCAAGCGAAGGCACTTCGAGCATCACGCCGTAGTTGATTGCCTCGGGGAGGCTGCGCTTGATCCGCTTGAGGTAAGCGAGTTGCCGATCGAAAACTTTCTTCGCCGCATCGAACTCCCACGGTTCGGAGACCATCGGAAACATTACGTTGAGCGTCTTGCCCGCGGCCGCTTCGAGCAGCGCCCGCGCCTGGGCCTTCATCAGCCCTTCGCGCTCGAGCGCCAGGCGCAGCGCGCGCCAGCCCATTGCCGGGTTCTCGTCCTCGCGGCTGATCTCGCTGCTGAGATAAGGCAGCTGCTTGTCGCCGCCGATGTCGACCGTGCGGAACACCACGGGCTTGTCGCCGGCGATGTCGAGCACGTCGCGATAGAGCCGGGTCTGCCGATCGCGCGCGGGAAGCGTCGCCGACACGAGGAACTGGAACTCGGTGCGGAACAGCCCGATGCCGTCGGCCCCGGTCAGACTGAGCATCGGCATGTCGTCGCGCAGCCCGGCGTTCATCATCACCTGGATCCGCTGCCCGTCGCGCGTGAAGGGCTCGACATTGCGCAAGCGGGCATAGGTTGCCTGGCGCTTGCGGTTGATCGCGAAGCGCGCTTCGAAGGCGTCGAGCACGCCTTGCGCCGGGCGCACCGTGAGCTTGGCGAAATCGCCGTCGAGCAGCAGCGTATCGCCTTCGCCGATCAGGCCGCGGGCGTTGCGCACGCGCCCCAGGACAGGCACGCCCATCGCCCGCGCGACGATCACCACGTGGGCGGTGAGGCTGCCTTCCTCGAGCACCACGCCCTTGAGCCGGCGCTTGTCGTATTCGAGCAGTTCGGCAGGCCCGAGGTTCTTGGCGATGAGGATCGAGTCGTGCCTCAGGCCGACGCTCGCCGCAGTGCCGAGCTGGCCGGAAACGATCCGCAGCAATCGGTTGGCGAGGTCTTCGAGATCGTGCATCCGGTCGGCGAGCAACGGGTCGTCGATCTCGCGCATGCGCATACGGGTGCGCTGCTGGACGCGCTCGATCGCCGCCTCGGCGGTCAGGCCGGAATCGATCGCCTCGTTGATGCGCCTGCCCCAGCCTTCGTCGTAGGCGAACATCTTGTAGGTCTGGAGCACTTCCTCATGCTCGCCGCCGACGCCGAATTCGGCTTGCCCGGCCATCGTGTCGATCTGCTCGCGCATCTTGTCGAAGGCGAGATAGACCCGCTGGCGCTCGGCTTCGACATCCTCGGCGACGGTCTGTTCGATATTGATGCGCGGCTGGTGGAACACCGCCTGGCCGAGCGCGAGCCCCTTCACCAGTTGCAGCCCGTCGAGCACTTCCTGGCCGGTATGGCTGTTCGAGGTGCTGCTGGCGTCCTCGCCGTCGGCGAGGCCGGCGTTGTGGATCAGCTCGGCGAGGACCATGGCCACCGTCTGCAGGGCCTCGATCTCGACTTCCTCGTAACGGCGCGGTTCGACGTGCTGTACCGTGAGCACGCCGATCGCCCGTTCGCGCCGCACGATCGGCACGCCGGCGAAGGAATGGAACTTTTCCTCGCCCGTTTCGGGCATGTACTGGAACTCGGGGTGCGTCGCCGCTTCGGCGAGGTTGAGGGTCTCGATATTCTGCGCGATCGTGCCGGTCAGACCGGCGCCGACGGCGAGCTTGGTGACATGGACCGCGCTCTGGTTGAGGCCACGCGTCGCGAACAGCTCGAGCAGCCCGTCGCGCAGCAGGTATATCGAGCAAACCTCGCTATCGAGCGCCTCGCCGATGATGTCGACCACCTGGTTGAGCTTGCCTTGCGCCGAAATGCGCGAGGCCATCAGCTCATGCAGCTGGGTCAGGATCGAGCGTGCGGCGGCGGCGGCTGACATGCGCCTGTGCGCCTATCGCATCCGCGCCGAATTTGAAAACGTTACCTCCCGCCGCGCCGGGCGGGAGATGCGTTTAGATGTGCGCAAGCGTTTCCTTGATGCGCAGCTTCTGTTTCTTGAGCGTCTGCAGGATCGCATCATCGGGAGCCGGTCGGCTGAGTTCATCGCGGAGCCGGGCTTCCAGCCCTTCATGCCTGGCCTGAAGGGCGGCGATGTGCGTGGTTTCCATAGAGCGTTCTCCTGGTCAGCGAGGTTGTCTGGCGACCCCCTGTTGGCGCGACTCGGGACGACTCGAACGGTGCCCAAGCCGGGCAATTGTGATAAGAACATAACTCACCTAATTCTTCAATCGGACGCGCGGCGAGCCGTGGGCTTGCGGCGGCGCCCAGAGTCCTTGGACGAGAAAGGCCGGGCGGGTGAACGAGGAAGAACTGCGCCGGCGGCTGGCGATGCTGCGGACCGAGCATCGCGATCTCGACGCGGCGATCGGCGCGCTGATTTCCACCGAGAGCCAGGACCAGCTGCAGATCGCGCGCCTCAAGAAGCGCAAGCTGCAGCTCAAGGACCAGATCGCCATGATCGAGGACTATTTGACGCCTGATATCATAGCCTAAGCCAATGCGTGTCCTCGTGGGACAAGCACTCGCGGCGATGGAAAACTATGGTTACCGCGCTGGTAACGGGCACCGAAAGGGGTCTAGCGCCGTTCTGCACCCATGGCCGAGCCCACCGACCTCAGTCCGACGATCATCGAATCGCTCTATTGCGAAGCGCTGGTGCTTGCCGACGAGGCGCGCGCGGTGTTCGATTTGTCGGGCCGGCTCGACCTTGCCGGCGAGGATGAAGACCTCGCACGGGTGGCGCTGAGCTGCGAAGCGCTGCGCACGACCACCCGGATGATGCACGCGATCGCCTGGCTGCTGAACCAGCGGGCGCATTTCGCCGGCGAGATCAGCGAATTCCAGCTCCGCCATCACGGCCGCCTGCCGACCTCGCAGCCCGAAAGCAAGGAAGAGCAGCTCGCCATGCTCGGCCCCGATACGCAGGAACTGATCCGCCGAACGGAGCGCTTCCACGCCCGTATCGCCCGGCTCGACAAGGCCTGGCGCGAACGCTTCGAAATGCATCCGAGCGCGATCCACCGCTTGCGCGACCGCATCGGCCGCGAACTGGGCGCCGCCTAGACGGCCGCCAGGGCTTTGTTCCAGGCCGCGAGGCGGGCCTGGCGCACGTCCGGCATCATCGACGGTTCGAACCGACGGGTGCCGCCGATCATCGCCGCGCGGGCGTGCTCGAGCGAACAATGCAGCCCCGCCCCGATCGCCGCCAGCATGGCCGCGCCAAGGGCGGTCGTCTCGACGAAATCGGGACGCACCACCGGCAGCATCGTCAGGTCGGCAATATCCTGCGCCAGCCAGTCGTTGGCGCTCATCCCGCCATCGATCCGCAGCTCGGTCCATTCGGCGCCGTCGGCGGCGAAGGCGGCGGCGAGGTCCCGCGTCTGGTGGCTTATCGCGTCGAGCGCCGCGCGCACAACGTGCGCGCGCGTGGCGGCGAAGCTGAGGCCGCTGATCGCACCACGCGCGTCAGCCCGCCAGTGCGGTGCGCCGAGGCCCGCCAGCGCGGGGACCACGACGACGCCGGCGCTGTCCTCCACCGAGCGGGCAAGCGCCTCGCTCTCGTCGGCGCGGACGATCATCTGCAGCGAATCGCGCAGCCACTGTATCAGGCTCCCGGCGACGAACACCGAGCCTTCGAGCGCGTAGCAACGTTCGCCGCCGAGTTGGTACAGCACGGTGCCGAGCAGACGATTTTGCGATGCCGGCACCGCGCGCCCCTTGTTGGCAAGGACGAACGCGCCGGTCCCGTAAGTCGCCTTGGTCGCGCCGACCGCGAGGCAACCCTGGCCAATGGTCGCCGCCTGTTGGTCACCGGCGAGGCCGCAGATCGGGATCGGGGCGCCGAACAGCGCCGTGCGGCCGAATTCGCCCGCGCTGTCGACAACCTCGGGCAAGGCGGCGCGCGGCACACCGAACAGATCGCAGAGCCCCCCGTTCCAGCTTGCCCCGGTGAGTGCCAGCAGAAGCGTGCGGCTGGCGTTCCCGGCGTCGGTCGCGTGCGCCGCGCCGCCGGTGAGCTTGAACACCAGCCAGCTCTCGACGGTACCGAAGGCCAGCCGCCCGGCCTGCGCGGCCTCCGCCACCGCCGGCTCGTTGTCGAGCAGCCAGCGCATTTTGGTGGCCGAGAAATAGGGATCGAGCAGCAGCCCGGTGGCTTCGCGCACCGCCTGTTCGTGGCCGGCCGCGCGCAGCTCGGCGCACAAATCGGCCGTCCGCCGGTCCTGCCAAACCAGCGCGCGGGCGAGCGGTTCGCCGCTCTCGCGGTCCCACGCGATGACCGTCTCGCGCTGGTTGGTGATGCCGATCGCCGCGATGCGTTCCGCGCCGCCAGCCCGGCCGACCATCTCGCGCGCGCAAGCCAGGGTCTTGTCCCAGATCTCCGCCGCATCGTGCTCGACCCAGCCGGGGCGCGGATAGTGCTGCGTGAGTTCGCGCTGGGCAGTCCCACGCAGATCGCCCGACGCCGTGAACAGCATCGCCCGGGTCGAGGTCGTCCCTTCGTCGAGCACCAGGATCAGCGGGTCGGTCATTTCAATCCTCGTCCACGCGAGCCATATGCGGCGGATGGCGATGCCCCCGCAACCCTGGCCGACCGGCGAGGTCGAACAGCTCGAGCCGCTGGTCCGGCGAGTTCTGGCGCCCAACGGTTCGCCGTTCACTTATACCGGCACGCAGACTTATCTCGTCGGCGGCGATGAAGGGCTGGCGGTGATCGATCCGGGCCCGGCCGAACCGGCGCACCTCGACGCGTTGGTTCGCGCCATCGGCCACTCTAAGGTGCTGGCGATCCTGTGCACGCATACCCACCGCGATCACTCGCCCGCAGCCGCGCCGCTCGCGCAGACGACCGGCGCCCTGGTGATCGGCTGCGCGCCGCTCGTGATCGAGAGTGACGAGCCGCGCGCCGACGCGCCGTTTGACAAGGACTATGCGCCCGACCGCGTGCTTGCCGATGGGGAGCAACTCGCAGGGCCGGGCTGGACGCTGACCGCGCTGGCCACGCCGGGCCACACCTCCAACCACTTGTGTTACGCGCTCGAGCAGAGCGGCGCGCTGTTCACTGGCGATCATGTGATGGGCTGGTCGACCACCGTGGTCGCCCCGCCCGACGGCGACATGGCCGCCTACATGGACAGCCTGGCGCTGCTGCAGGGGCGCCAGGACAAGGTCTATTACCCGGCCCACGGACCGGCGGTGCGCAACCCCCGGCAACTGGTGCGCGGGATGATCGGCCATCGCCGCCAGCGTGAGCGGCAGATCCTCAAGCTGCTTGGCCAGCGGGCGCAAGAAATCGCCGAGCTGGTCCCGCAGATGTACAAAGGGGTCAATCCGTGGCTGTGGCCCGCCGCCGGCCTTTCGGTGAAGGCGCACCTGCTCGATCTGGAACGGCGTGCCATCGTCGCCCGTTCCGGTGACTTATGGACGATCCAAACCTGATCAAGCGCGAGGCTGCGGGCGACCGGCTGCAGCATCCGCCGCACCGCGAAACCCCGCTCGCCCGCGTGCAGGCGCTGCCGTGGCTGATGTTCATCGTCGTCCTGGCGCTGGCGGTGTGGTTTGCCTGGAAGGCGTTCGGACCGGAGGACCTCGGCGATCCGCTGGCGACCAGCCTCACTGCGCTCGAGAAGCAGAACAAGCTGACGGTGTTCTCGGCGCAGCTCTCGCCGGTTGTGGCGAGCGAGGACAGCCGGCTGTTCGGGACCATCAGGAGCCGCCAGGTCGCGGTGATCCCGGCGCGGGTCGACTACACGATCGACCTGTCGAAAATGGATCGCGGCCGCCTAGCCTGGAACGCCGAGACGAAGACGATGGCCGTACAGCTTCCGGCGCTGATGGTCGGCAAGCCGAACCTCGACGAGGCGCGCGCGCAATACCTGCGCGAAGGCATCTGGATCACCAACACCGCGCAGGACCGGCTGACCCGCAACAACACCCGCCTGGCCGAGCAGCAGGCCGTCCAGCAAGCGGCCAACCCGGTGCTGGTCGGCCTCGCGCGCACGGCCGCGCGCGAGGCGATCGCGCAGAACCTGTCGATCCCGCTGCAGGTGGCCGGCTACGGCGATGTGAAGGTCGAAGTGCGCTTCGACGGAGAAGCCATCCCGCCTCGCTGACCATTGCCCGCCGCGTTGCCCGCTGGTATCCTTTCGGGCGGGTCACGCACCGGGGGGTGAGCATGGCGACGATTCCATATTCGAGCGACACCGACCGCGGCGAGCCGCGGTTCTTCTTCACTATGGCCTGCGTCATGGCGGCGTCGATCATTGCGGGCTTCTCGTTCAACCTGGCGACCGGGCGTTCGAGTTTCAGCCTGCCGTGGCTGGTCCACTTCCACGCCTGGGTCATGATGGGCTGGGTCGGGCTGTACCTGACGCAGAACGCGTTGATCTTCGGCGGCAATGTCGCGCTGCACCGGCGGCTCGGCTGGCTGTC
>Ga0070663_100002599_pt1 | contig 10207 bp, 13 predicted proteins | sample KBSC63metaG_FD_65646 | JGI IMG/M metagenome (GOLD analysis project Ga0070663, IMG submission 65646) | Corn rhizosphere microbial communities from Kellogg Biological Station, Michigan, USA - KBS C6-3 metaG | ecosystem: Host-associated > Plants > Roots > Rhizosphere > Soil ...
GATGCCGGAGGAGGGACTCGAACCCCCGACACGCGGATTATGATTCCGCTGCTCTAACCGACTGAGCTACTCCGGCGGGACCGCCAGTCTAGGCGCGCTCAGGGGTGGATGACGATGAGGACCGCGGTCACGACGCCGAGGAATGCGCCGACGCCGGTCACCGCCCAAAGGAACGCCGGCGCCGGGCGGACGAAGGCGCCGCGCATGATCGCCTCGTCGACCTCGCGGTGGCGCCAGGTCCCGTAGGCCATCAGCACCACGCCGATGAGCGCGTAGATGAAGCCGACCGCGGCGTACGGCCAACGGTGCTCGGTCGTGCCGATGTCGGGGATGATCTTGCCGATCCCCAGGCCGACCGCGACCGACGTCAGGCCGGTCCGCCACCACGCCATGCTCGTGCGCTCGTTGGCGAGGTGGGTGCGGCGGGTCGCGTCGCCCGCCTCGTCGAAGCGGCCGCCGCCGGGAGCGTCCTGGTCTACCCGACGGCCAGGCACTCCCGCACGATCGTCGACCCGCCGAGCTCGATGTGCGGGGCGCGGCCGGCGATGTCCTCGGCGGCCCCGAGCGACTCGGCCTCGATGACCAGGAAGCCACCGATGTCGACCACGGCCAGCTCGAGATCGCTGGCGCCGTCGGCGGCCACCAGCCGGCCCGACGGCGCGAGCGGGGCGCCGCTTCGCAGCTGCCCGGCCGAGGCCAGCCCGCCCATGTACTCCGCCCAGCGGGCGTTGTAGGCGACCGTCTCGTCGTCGGTGCCGCGAGGCTGGGCGGCGCGGCCGAGGAACAGCAGCAGGTAGTTCGCCATCGCCCGGCGACGATACCGATCAGGTCGCTCGCAGCGCGGCCGCCTTCCCGGCGCAGTCGTACAGGCCGCTCACGCCGCTCACCGGGGTGCAGGCCTGGGTCACCGCGGCCATCGCGCGCCGTGCTCCCGTGCGGTTGTCCTGGGGCAGGCCGCCGCCGCTGGCGTCGGCGATCACCCAGCGCACGTGGCCGGCCGCGACCTCGTCGGCGAGCCAGGTCGCCGTGACCTCGCTCTCGCGACCGGAGAAGCCGCCGATGCCCGCCACGTCGGCGTCCGAGGCGAGGATCGCGCCGGCGGCGCCGGACTGGCTCGAGACCGCGACGGTGCCGCCACCGTGCGCCCGGGCGTAGGCGACGGCCTGGGAGAGCGTCGACGTGTCGCCGCCGAACGGACCGCCGCCGCCTGCGCCGCCGGCGAAGCCGCCGCCGGGCGGCCCGCCCGCGAACCCGCGGAAGCCGCCACCCGGCGGGGCGCCGAACGCCTGCCCCGCGGGGCCGCCGGCCGGGAACGGCCCGGTCGTGCCATGGCCGAGGGTCTGCACCGCCCAGGACGCGGGAGCGAGCAAGAACAGCGCGACGACGCCGGCCACCACGCCCGCGCGCCACGGCCCGCGCAGCCCGTAGACGAGCGCTCCCGCCGCCAGCGCGCCGCCGGCGACGAGCACGCTCGGCCACAGTCGGCCGAGGCCAGAGGTGCGCAGCACCACGATCTCAGTGGCCACGGCGGCCGCCACGCCGACGGCGCCCCACATGGCCGCCCGGCGCCCGCCGCGCAGCAGCAGGCCGGCGCCCGCGCCGACGAGCGCCGCCACAAACGGCGCCAGCTGCGACGTGTAGTACGGGTGGAAGATCCCCTCGGCGGTGCTGAAGGCCACTGCGATGGTCGCGAACGAGCCGCCGACGGCGATGATCCAGCCGGTACGCGGATCGCCGCGCCGCAGGCGGCTCGCCACGGCGATACCGACGGCCGCCACCAGCGCAGCGCCCAGCAGCCAGCCGGCCTGGCCGCCGAGGCTCTCGTTGAGCAGCCGCAACACCCCGGGCGACCCGCCGAACGGCCCGGCGGCGCCACCACCGCCGGCACCCGGGCCACCGCCCCCCGCCGCGGCCGGCCCACCGTCCTGCCCGAGCAGCCGCCCGAGCCCGTTGTAGCCGAGGATGAGCGACCAGACCGAGTTGTCGCTCGTGCCCGAGATCCAAGGCCGGTCGGCCGCCGGGGTGAGCCACACGAGCACCGGCCAGGCCAGGCCGACAAGGGCCGTCGCCAGCCCGCCCCAAGCCAACTGGCGCACCGCGGCCAGCCGACCCCGCGGCGCCACCCACATCCAGGCCACGGCCAGCGCCGGAACGACCAGCAGCGCCGCACCCATCTTGGCCTCGAACCCCAGCCCGACGCACACGCCCGCGAGCACGAGCCAGCGCGTGCGCCCGTCCTCGAGCCCGCGCACGACGAACCACAGCGCCGCCACGCAGCACAGGACGAGCAGCGTGTCGGGATTGTTGTACCGGGCGATGGCCACGAACACCGGGGTGACGGCGAGCGCCAGCCCGCCCACGAACCCGGCGAACCGGCCGAAGCGCCGGCGCACGAGGTCGTAGAGCAGCCCGACCGTCGCCACGCCCATGAGCGCCTGCGGCACCAGCACGCTCCAGGACGAGAACCCGAAGGCGCGCACCGACAGCGCCTGCACCCACAGGGCGAGCGGCGGCTTGTCCACGGTCATCAGCCCGCTCGTGTCGAACGAGCCGTACAGGAACGCGTGCCAGCTCGTGCTCATCGAGCGCGCGGCGGCGCTGTAGTACGTGTTGGCCCAGCCGTTGCGGCTCAGCGCCCACAGGTAGAGCACGGAGGCAGCGGCGAGCAGGACCCACAGCTCGGGTCGCGCCACCCGCGCGCGCGTGCGCAGGCGAGAGATCGGGAGCGCCAGCGAGCTCACAGGCCCACGCGCGCAATCGACGCCGCCGTGCGCCGGAACAGCCCCGGCCGCCGGTCGCGCGCGAAGACCCAGGTCCGCAGCGCGATGTACCGGGTCACCGTGGCCGAGGCGCTGGCCACGAGCAACACCACGAGCTCGACCGCGCGCGACGGCGACCGGTCGATCGCCCGCAGCAGGCCGAGCGCACCCACGGTCAGCCCGAGCGTGAGCACGTACACGAACGCGCCCATCACGTGCTGGCGGATCAGGCCCTCGCGCCCGCGCAGCCCGAACGTGAGCCAGCGGTTGGCCTGCGTGTTGCCGATCGCGGTCACCGCCAGCGCGATCGCGTTGGCCAGCGCCACGCCGACCGGTCCGCGCAGGGCCAGGAACAGCAGCCCGTAGGCCAGCGTCGAGCACACCCCGACGACCGCGAAGCGCGTCAGCCGCGCCGAGGCCAGCAGCCGCACGATCCCGCGCAGGTCGTCCAGCGCGGTGCGCCACACGTCCACGCGCGAGTCGGGGTCGTCGACCCAGTCGACCGGCACCTCGTGGATGCGCAGCCCCGACCGTTGGGCGAGCATGAGCAACTCGGTGTCGAAGAACCAGGCCTCGTCGCGCACACCCGGCAGCAGCTGCCGCGCCGCGTCGGCGCGCATAGCCTTGAAGCCGCACTGGGCGTCGGTGAAGCGGGCCGCGAGCGCCGCGTGCAGCAGCCGGTTGTACGCGCGCGAGATCAGCTCGCGCTTGGGGCCGCGCACCACGCGGGCGCCGGGCGCCAGCCGCGTGCCGATGGCGACGTCGCTGTGGCCGGAGACCAGCGGGGCGACGAGCGGGAGCAACGCCCGGAGGTCGGTCGAGAGGTCGACGTCCATGTAGCAGACGACGTCGGCCTCGCTGCGCAGCCAAGCCGCGCGCAGCGCCCGCCCGCGCCCCTTGGCCGGGCACTCGAGCACATGTACGCCCGAGAGCGTGCGCGCAAGCGCTGCGGCGATGCGTGGGGTGGCGTCGGTTGAGCCGTTGTCGGCGATCGTGATGCGCCAGGCAAACGGCATCTCGGCGGCGAGGTAGTCGCGCAGCCGGCGCACCGACGCCTCGAGCGCAGCCTCCTCGTTGTAGACGGGGACGACGACCTCGATCAGGCACATGGGGGCACCACCTCGTGCGCGCCGTCGTCGAACACGACGACGCCGCCGTGCGCGAGCCAGCGCCGCGCGCCGTCCGGGCCGGAAAGCAGCGCCGCCTTGGCCAGGACCTCGGCGCTGAGCGCCGTCGGCGCGAGCGCGGTTACCTGCACGACGCCGGTGAAGGCCGGGTGTCCGGTCGAAGGGTCGAGCACGTGGTGGGCGGGCGCGCCACCGGTGTCGAGCCAGCTGCGCCGGCCGATCCCGCTCGTGGCCACGCCGCCGGTGCGCAGTACGTACTCGTGGAGGATCTTGTCCTCGAACGGGCTCGCCACCGTGACCACGCGCTCCAGCGCCCCGCCCAGGCGCAGGTCGCCGCCGCAGTCGAGGGCGTAGCTCTCGCACTCCTGCAGCGGGCCCGCCGCGAGGTCCGCGAAGAGGCCCTTCAGCCCGCCGCTGTCGAGCATCGTGCCCGGCGTCCGCGTCACCACCGAGTTCTCGAAGTCCGCGGAGACGGTCAGCCAGCGCCGGTCCGGATCGGGCCGCGCGGGACGGCGGGCGGGCGCGTGGGCCAGCGCGAAGGGCAGCGGCACCGCGTCCACGGCGAGGTCGGACACGTAGCCGGCCCGCGCCAGCGCCCGCCCGAGGGTGAAGTCGACGAGCCCCCCGGTGCGGTGCGCGGCGGCGACGCCCGCGTGCACGAACGCGACCATGTCGGGGCTGACGCGGACGGCGTGGCGCGGATCGGCGTTGAGCGCCGACAGCTCGCTCGCGGCGTCGAAGCGGCTGAAGCGGGCGTGGAAGCCGGTCAGCAGCGTGCGCGCACGCAGCGCCGCCGACCGGTCGCCGAGCACGTGCACGGCGCAGTCGGCGCCGAAGCAGCGGAACGCCTCGGCCACGTGGCGGCGGGGAGCGGGAGGCGAGAGGGCTGCGGACATGGGAACCAGCCTGCGCCCCGTCTTTAGGGGTTCCGTTAGCGCGGTGTAGGAGCAACGTAGGAGCGCTCGGGCGCTAACGGAGCCCTTAGCCGGCGCGGCCACGCTGCCCCTCGCGATGACCACCGACCCCGGCCCGCACCTGTTCTGGATCACCAGCCGCGCTGCCGGCACCGTCGCGCTGGTCACGGCGAGCGTCGCCGTCGCCCTCGGCCTGCTCATGAGCACGCGCTGGCTGAAGGGCCGCGGCCCCGACCTGCGCGTCGCGCACGAGGTCCTGTCGCTGACGACGCTGGTGGCGATCGCCGTGCACGGGGTCGTCCTCCTCGGCGACGCCTTCCTGCACCCGAGCCTGGCCGACGTGACCATCCCGTTCGTCAGCGGCTACAAGACGGTGTGGACCACGCTCGGCATCGTCAGCGGCTGGGCGCTGGCCTTCCTCGGGCTCTCCTACTACGCGAGGAAGTACATCGGCGCCCGGCGCTGGCGCGCGCTGCACCGCTTCACCGCGCTGGCCTGGGTGCTCGGCGTCGCGCACTCGCTGGGCGAGGGCACCGACGCGGGACAGGTCTGGTTCCTGGCCATGACCGCGGTCGTCGCGGTGCCCGCAGCGCTGCTGCTGGTTGGCCGCCTCACCGCGGCGCCCCGGCCCGCCTAGGCTGCGCGGCCGCCTAGCCTGGGCGCATCGCGACCGTTCTCTACGACGACGACTGCGGGTTCTGCGTGTGGACGATGGGCAAGCTGCTCGCACTCGACCGCGACCGGGCGCTGCGCCCGCTGGCCCTCCAGGACCCGGCCGCCGGGCCGCTGCTCGGCGCCATGGACGAGCCCACGCGCATGGGCTCGTGGCACTTCGTCGACGACGACGGCCGTGTGACCTCGGGCGGCCGCGCGTTCGGGCCGCTGCTCGCGCACCTGCCCGCGGGCCGGGCGCTGGCCCGCCTGGCCGACCGCGGCTACGACGCCGTCGCCGGCCGCCGCTCGCTGTGGGGCCGCCTCATCTCCGGCCCCGCCAAGCAACGCGCGCGCGACCGCATCGCAGCGCGACAGCGCTAGCGTGGCCGGGGTGCAAGAGCGCGAAGGCTTCCCGCCCGGCGTGCCCTGCTGGATCGACACCCAGCAGCCCGACCGCGACGCAGCGCTGCGCTTCTACGGCGCCGTCTTCGGCTGGTCGTTCGAGAACCACCTGCAGCGCGGCGACCGCGCCTACGACCTCGCGACGCTGGACGGCCGCGTGGTGGCGGCGATCGGCTCGGGGCCGAGCGACACGACCGCGACGTGGACCACGTACATCGGCGTCGACGACGTCGAGGCGGCGGTCGCGAACGTCGAGGCGGCGGGCGGCACCGTCGTCGCCCCGCCGTTGCGCGCCGGCAGCGCCGGCCGCCTCGCCCTGGTGACTGACCCCACAGGGGCGAACCTCGCGCTCTGGGAGCCCGGCCGCCGCAAGGGCGTCGAGCGCGTCAACGAGCCCGGGTCGTGGAACTGGAGCCTGCTCTCCACGCCCGACCCCGCGGGCGCCGCCGCCTTCTACGCCGAGGTCTTCGGCTGGGAGACCGACCTCGACGCGCCCGGGCCGAAGCTGGTGCGCCTGCCCGGCTACGCCGACTTCCTGGAGCAGTTCGACCCCGAGCTGCGGGCGCGCCACGCGGCTGGCGGCGTGCCCGAGGGCTTCTCGGACGCCGTCGCGTGGATCCTGCCCTCGCGCGGCGCCGCGTTCTGGGCCGTGACCTTCTCGGTGGCCGACGCCGACGCCGCCGCGCAGGCGGCCGAGCAGGAGGGCGGGCGCGTGGTCAGCGGGCCCACCGACACCGAGTGGACCCGCGAGGTCGTGCTGGCCGACCCCGCGGGTGCGACGTTCACGGCGAGCGCGTTCCGCCCGCCGAGCTGAGCTCGGGCTAGGCCGGGTCGGCCAGGCCGATGGCGACGAGGTCGAGCGGGTGGATCCAGGCCTCGGCGAGCAGCTCGCCGCCGCGGTTCTGCAGTGCGTCGCGCAGGCCGATGGCCCAGCGATGCTCGAGCAGCGCGATGGCCACGGTCTTCCCTGGTGGGATCGCGTCGGCGACGTACCACATGTCCTCGTTCTCGCCGCCGGACGCGTCGGGGCCCTCGCCGGTGGAGCCGTCGTGCAGGCCGGTCAGCACGGCGACCTTGGCCCCGCCGTCGGGCGTGGCCTCGACGTTGAGCGCCTCCATCTGGCCGTCCTCGTGGTGGCGCACGACCATGAGGTCGACGAGGCGGACGATGTCCTGCTCGACGAGCGCCTGCAGCTGGGCGAGCACCTCGCCGGTGGGCTCACCGGGGCCCATGTCGGCCACGAGAATCTGGACCGGACCGAGCTCCGCCATCACCCACCTCCCAGCAGTCGGGCCTTGGCAGCCTCGAACTCCTGGTCGCTGAGCGCGCCGGAGGCCTTCATGTCGGTCAGGTCCTTCAGCTGGTCGACGATCGAGCCGCCGCCACCGGCGGCGGGGGCCGCAGCGGGCGCGGCCGGAGCGGCCGCGGGCGGCGGCGCGGCGGGCGCGGCCTGCTGCTGCTCGAGCGAGCTGATGCGCTCGTCCTGGGACTGCTCGGCCTCCGCTTCCGCGTCCTGCGAGCGGGCGCGATGCTTGCCGACCATGTAGGCGCCGCCGCCGACCATGGCGGCGCGCATGAGGGGACGTCTTCTGGCTCGGAACATGCCGCGATCATTTCAGACACCGTGACCCTGCTGGCATTTCCCAACGTGTCCGACGCGCGCAACCCGGCGACGCGCGATGCACTCGAAAATGCCTGGTCGCCCGCGCGGGTGCTCGACCTCCATGCCGACCCCGAGCACAACCGCACAGCCATCACGCTGGCCGGCGCGCCGGGCACGCTGGCGGCCGCGCTCGTGCACGGCGCGCGCGAGGTCGTCGCGCGCGTGGACATCCGCGATCACACCGGCGCGCACCCGTACGTGGGGGCGCTCGACGTCGCGCCGGTCGTGTGGGTCGACGCCGCCCACGAGGGCGCGGCGTGCGCCGAGGCGCTGGTGGCCGCGGACGAGCTCGGGCGCACGCTCGAACTGCCGGTCTTCCTCTACGGCGAGCTGGCCGGCGGACGCACCCGAGCCGAGCTGCGCCGCGGCGGCCCGCAGGAGCTCGCGCGGCGCATGGCCGCGGGAGAGCTGCGCCCCGATTTCGGCCCGCCCCGCCTGCACCCGACCGCCGGCGCCACCCTCGTCGCTGCCCGCCCGCCATTGGTCGCGTTCAACCTGTGGCTCGCCGAGACGGCGACGCTCGACCAGGCTCGCGCCACCGCGGCGGCGCTGCGCGAGCAGCTGCCGGGCGTGCGCGCCCTCGGCCTGCAGCTCGGCGAGCGCCTCCAGGTCTCGATGAACGTCGAGCGCCCCGACCTCGTGAGCCTGGCCGAGCTGACCGCGGCCGTGCGTGCGCGCGTGCCGGTGACCGGGGCCGAGCTCGTGGGCCTGGCGCCGCGCGCCGCGCTGGAGGGCTTCCCGGCCGACGTGCCGCTCGACGGCGCCGGGCGCAGCCTCGAGGATGCGCTGGGCTGACGACAGGCCCCCTCCACTGCACCGCGGGCCGCCGGCGGGGGCGATGGCGGTCTACGGCGCCTACCGGTGCAGCCGGCACGCATCCGCACTCACGGCGTCCAGCGACGCACTACCCTCCTAGTTCCCTCATGGCCCAGACCAAGCGCAAGCGGCGATCCAAGCACCGCGGCAACGCGGCGGGCAACGTCGAGTCGCGCGGCCGCACCGGGCGCAAGCCGACCGGTTCCGAGAAGAAGAGCGGTGGCGGGAGCAGCAAGGCCGGCGGGCAGAGTTCGGCCGAGCGGCGCGCGGACCGGCTCAGCCGGCCGCCGACGTGGCGCTCGGCGATCAACCGGGCCATGCTCGCCGCGATCATCCTCGTGCTGCTCTCGATCTTCGCCTTCAAGCAGAAGCCGGCGGCTGCGTTCGGCTTTGGCGCCTTCGCGCTGATCGTCTACGTCCCGATGGGCTACTACCTCGACCGCTTCCTCTATCGCCGGCGCATGCGGGCCCAGGGCAAGAGCTAGATGGACGTGCGCATGTTCACCGTCGGGCCGGTGCAGGAGAACTGCTTCGTGGCTCGCCGCGAAGGCGCGGATCGCGCGCTGATCGTCGACCCCGGCGACGAGGCCGACCGCATCCTCACCGCGGTCGACGAGCTCGGCGTCGGCGTGGACGCGATCCTGCTCACCCACACGCACTTCGACCACGTCGGCGCCGTCGCGCCCGTGGCCCGCGCCACGGGCGCGCCCGTGTACTGCCCCGAGCTCGAGACCTTCGTGCTGGCCGACATCAACCGCTTCGTGCCCTTTGCGGGCTTCGGCCCGTTCGAGGACTACGACGCCGACGAGACCGTCGCCGGCGGCGAGCGCCTGCAGCTCGCGGGCATGGACATCGAGGTCCTGCACACGCCGGGCCACTCGCCTGGCCACGTGACCTACGCGATCGAGGAGGAGGGCGCCCTGTTCAGCGGCGACGTGCTCTTCCAGGGCTCGGTCGGGCGCGTGGACCTGCCGGGCGGCGACTGGGACACGCTGCTCGCCTCGCTCGGCACGCTCGTGGACCGCTTCGACGAGGAGACCACGGTCTACCCGGGGCACATGGGGATCACCACGCTCGGCCGCGAGCGCGCCACGAACCCCTTCCTGCGCGAGCTCGCCGGGTCTTGAGCGAGCGCATCCAGGCCCCTCGCGGCACCTTCGACGTGCTGCCGCAGGAGGAGGCCGCGCGCGACGGACTGGCACGCGCGGCGCAGCGCATCCTCGGCGCCGCCGGCTATCAGCGGCTGGAGACGCCGATCTTCGAGGCCACCGAGCTCTTCGCCCGCGGGGTGGGCGAGGCCACCGACATCGTGCGCAAGGAGATGTACACGTTCGACGACGGCGGCGGGCGGTCGGTGACGCTGCGGCCCGAGGGCACGGCGCCGGTGTGCCGGGCCTACGTCGAGCACGGGATGCACAAGCTCGCGCAGCCGGTCAAGCTCTGGTACCTCGGCCCGTTCTTCCGCCGCGAGGCGCCGCAGAAGGGCCGCTACCGCCAGTTCTTCCAGGTCGGGGCCGAGGCGCTCGGCTCCGAGGATCCGGCCGTCGACGCCGAGATCATCCTGCTCGTCGCCGAGCTGTTCGAGGCGCTGCGGATCCACACGCGGCTGCGGCTGTCGAGCCTGGGCAGCCCGGAGGCGCGCGCCGCCTACCGCGAGCAGCTCGTCGCCTTCCTGCGCGCGCACTCCGACGCGCTGAGCGCGGACGTGCGCGAGCGCATCGAGCTCAACCCGCTGCGCGCCTTCGACGCCAAGGACCGGGGGACGCAGGCGGTCATGGCCGAGGCGCCGCGGCTGTTCGGCGCCATCACGCCCGAGGACCGCGAGCACTTCGACACCGTCACCGCGATGCTGGACGACGCCGGCCTGACCTG
>Ga0070663_100002600_pt1 | contig 10205 bp, 7 predicted proteins | sample KBSC63metaG_FD_65646 | JGI IMG/M metagenome (GOLD analysis project Ga0070663, IMG submission 65646) | Corn rhizosphere microbial communities from Kellogg Biological Station, Michigan, USA - KBS C6-3 metaG | ecosystem: Host-associated > Plants > Roots > Rhizosphere > Soil ...
AGCTTCGCTTCGCTGGCCAGCCCGAGTGGAGCGTGCGCGTGCGCCACGCTGAAGCCCTGGCCAACGCCGGCCGGGGTCAGAAGGCGGCCGAAGCCTTCCTCGCGGCGGCCACGGCCGTCGGTACACAGCCCGGCGCCCCCCGTGCCGACGACCTGCGCCGACGCGCCGTCGAGCAATATCTGCATTCAGGCCGTCTGGAAGAGGGCCGCCGCACACTCGCCGAGTTGCTGCGTGGCATCGGAGTGGAGCTGCCGACCAGCCGTGCGCGCGCGCTGGCATTTGCCCTCGGCAAGCGCCTGTGGATCGGTTTGCGCGGACGGCGCTATCGGCTGCAACCCCGCCAGGCCATCGACCCCCTGGCGACAGCGCGCGTGGATCTGCTGTGGGCCGGCGCCACGGGCATGTCCATGATCAACCACTGGCAGTCGGATGCCATCAATGTGCGCCTGCTCGAGGCGGCGCTGGAGCTGGGCGAGCGTAGTCGCATCTCGCGCGTCCTGGGCTTCGAGGCAGCGTGGGAGAGCGTGTTCGGAGCCTTGCTGGCGGCGCGTAGCCTGCGCACGTTGAGCGAGTGTCACCAGCTCGCTGACCAGAGCAGCGACCCATACGATGGCGCGTGGGAGCAACAAGCGGCGTGCGCGGTCTACTGGTTTCACGAGCGCTGGCGCGAGTGCTGCCGCCGGGGCGAGCTCTCGCTGACGGCCTATCGCGGCCTGCGGCGGGGCACGCAGTGGGAACAGGCGGTCGTGCAGACCTTTCGCCTGGCGGCGCTCTCGGAGCTCGGCGAGTATCAGCGCTTGTTGGAGGAGGTGCCGGCGTTGCTGCGCGAGGCGTACCAGCGCGGCGACACGTTTGCTGCGACCGCCCTCGACGGCTACGTCGCCACGGCCTGGCTGGCAGCAGACCAGCCGGACCGGGCGCTGGAGATCTCCGAGCGCGTGGTGCAGCCCTGGCCGCGCACTGAGATCCTCGCGGCGCATTATCACCACTCGATCACGAAGTCCTGCGCATGGCTCTACCTGGGCAAGCACGGAGAGGCACTCGAGGAGATGCTCGAGCAGTGGCCGGCGCTGGAGCGCTCGGGCTACCTGGCGTTGGCGTTCATCGGCAGTCATTTGCGGTTTCTGAAGGGACGCGCCGCCTTGAGCAGCCTGTTCGCGACCACGGACCCCGCCCGCTCGCGTGTGCTGCATCGGCTAGCCGAAGCCGAGGCGCGCCGGCTGCGCGCGACGCGCTCGAAGTTCGCCAGGGCGGCCTCGGACTGCCTGCGCGCCGGGCTCGCCCTGTACGCGGGTGCCAGAGAAAAAGCCGTTTTGCGCTGGGCAGCTGCCGAACAGGGCTTTGCGGAGCTCGAAATGGCGGGCCACGAGCACTGCTGCCGTCTTTCGCGCGGCTGGATGTCTGGCGATGCCGCGCTCACGACGCGTGCCACCGAGCAACTGCAGGCGCTCGGAGTCCACAGACCGCAGCGCTTTGCTCGCGCGCTGGTGGGCCCAGCGGGCTGAGCTGCGAGGGCGCCGTGCGTGTCAACGAACGCCGACGCAGTGTCCACGAATGCAGACATGACTCGCTGCACGCCATGGCGGTCAGGCCGACAGCCCCTGGTGTTTGGGGCGAGACTGCGCGACAGTGGCGCGGCCAGGGGGATCGGCGATCCCAATGGATTCAATGCGCGGCATGTCCGAAGTCGATCTGCAGGGCTATCTCGCCGAGGCTCGCGAGCTCGCCCTGAAGGAAATTCAAGCGCTCGTCCCCCGAGATGAGAAGGCGCGGCGCGCGCTCTACGATCTGATCCTCGACTATCCGCTCCGCGACGCCAAGGGATTGAGGCCCGCGCTGTGTATCGCAGCCTGTCGAGCGCAGGGCGGGCAGCTCCAGGCGGTGACTCCCTCGGCAGCAGTGCTCGAGCTGTACCACAACGCATTCCTGATCCATGACGACATCGAGGACCAATCGGAGCTGCGCCGTGGCAAGCCAACTCTGCACCTGCAACACGGCGTGCCGATCGCTGTCAACGTGGGGGACGCGATGTTGGCACTCGCATTGCAGCCACTGCTCGACAACACGCGCTTGCTCGGGCTGGGCCGGTCACTGCGTATCCTGCAATCCGTGGCTCACATGGTCACGCTCTCGGTAGAAGGTCAGGCTCTCGAGCTCGATTGGATCGCTGCGCGCCGCTGGGACCTGTCCGACACAGACTATTGCGAGATGGTGATAAAGAAGACAGGCTGGTATAGCTTCATCACGCCGGTGTTGGTGGGCGCGATCGCGGCGGGCGCGCCCAGCTCCGCCATGGCGCGGCTGGCAGATTTTGCGCGTGCCCTCAGCGTCGGGTTTCAGATTCAGGATGACATCTTGAATCTGGAGCAGGGGCAGGGTGAATACGGCAAGGAGTTCGCCGGCGACCTGTGGGAGGGCAAGCGCACCCTGATCCTGCTGCACGCCCTGCGGGAGGCGACCCCGGCAGAACGGCAAGCGGCGGAGTCGACGCTCGGCAGGCCACGGCCTCGTTCGGCGGTTGCCGACGGCGCCGCGAGGCTGTCGAGCTGCATGGACGAGCTCGTCGCGCAAGGGCAGCTGAGTCCGCTGGGGCGTGAGGCACTGCTCTCGGCCACGCGCGACGCCGGGTCCACACCGGTGAAGGAGCGGTCGGAGGTCGACCAGCTGCTCGCGTTGATCCAGAAGTACGGCAGCCTCCAATACGCGCGGACCTGTGCCCAGCGCTGGGTCGATGATGCTGCCGCCGCGCTGCGCGAATGGGCCGCTCCGCTCGAGGACTCGCAGCACCTGCGCTTTTTGTTTGGCGTCTTGAACTACGTCGTGGCGCGCACGCGCTAGCGGCGAGGGAGCCCCCGCTTGTTCGATCCAGAAACGTTGCAGCGCCTGAGCTCTCAACCAGTAGGGGATCTGGTGCGCGCGCTCGAGCGCCTGCACTCCGAGCGCCGCGATCTGCCGGCCGAGCTGCGTCCGGTCATCGAAGCGTCTCACCCGCCAGCCGAGGCCGCACCGGTGCCAACCCCGCCCGTGAACGAAGCGGCGCCGGCCGCCGCGACGGGCACCGACCTGGCAAGCGGGTTGCGCTCGCTGCTCGCCGAGTACGAGGGCTCATTGCGCCGTTACAACGAGGATTTTGATCGCTTGTTTCAACAGCAGCAGCGTTCGCAGCCACCGGCGTTGGTCGACACGGAGCTCAGTTACGGGAGCGCGGGTCCTCACGCAGAGGACGCAGAGGCGGCGATCGTCGAGCGCCTGAAGCGAGCTCAACTGTTGTTGTTCAAGTTTCCGATCGCGGCGCAGGCGGCTTTTGCCGCGTTCGTCGAAGAGGGTCGCCAGTATGCCAGGACGGAGGAGGGCAGGCGCTGGACCCAGGCGCTCGCGGGCTCGCCGTTGCTGGACCAGGTGAGCCGCACCTTGAGCTCGCTATCGCTCGGCGCGTTGCGCGAGGCGCCGAGTACGCTCCTTCCGAGCGCGCTGGTGGACTTGCTGGTTTCGGCGGCGTCACATCCCGAGCTGCAGCGGCTGCTGGAGCAAGCCACTGCCAAGGAGCGACCCTGATGCGGCTCGACGACATGACCGGCTCATTCCGGCAGCCCGACGTCGCGGTCCATTTCGTGCTCGGCGTGCTGTCGTGGTCGAGCTCGCTCGCGGGCGCTGCCGCTCTGGAGCGGGCCCGGCAGCAAACGGCGGGCGGCCCGAAGATAGCGCCAGAGCGCGCCGCGGGCCCGGCGCTGGAGCTGTTGCTCGGTATCGTCTCCTTCGATCAGACGCTGCGTGCGGCGCTGCAGCGCGCAGCGGTCGAGCCCGGGGGCGAGGGTGCGGCGCGTGGTGCGGAGACGTTGTTAGATGTGCGGCTGGCTCGCTGAGGGCCGCGGAAAGAGTCGGGAGGGGTTGTGAGCCTGGAGTTTGGCGCTCGAGTGGATGCGACGAAGGTTCGAGAGACGGACTACTTCCGCTGTTCCAGCGTCGCTCCCGCGGCGGCACCCCGCACTCCGGGCTACAAGGAATGGCACCATTTCATCGTCTACGCGCCGGGGCTGCGCTTGCTCGTCAACTTCAATCTGACCGAGCCGCGCTACGCGGAGGGGGTGCTGCCTGCGGGGCCCACGCCGCTCACGGGGCGCCTGATCGTGATCGCCGAGCGCTCCGGCTGGCACGGCGATCTGGAGCGCTTCTCCCCGGCGGAGGTCACGGTCGTGCCCGGAGGATTGAGCGCACGCTTCGGTCAGAACGCCATGTGGTTCGAGGACGGCGCGTATCATCTCCAAGTCCAGCTCCAGCACCAGGCTGTTTCCTGTTGCCTGAAATTGAAGCCAGTTACCGAGCCTGTGCTTTCCAATCACATCCAGCTCGCTCCCGAGCGCGAGCTGAGCTGGCTGATCTTACCGCGACTCGAGGTCGACGGGCGCGTCACTCTGGGCGGACGTGATGTGCAACTCCGGCGAGCCTTGGGCTACCACGATCACAACTGGGGTCGGTTCAGCTGGGGCGACGACTTCGCGTGGGAGTGGGGATCGCTGGTACCGAGCCGAGCGGACAGCCCCTGGACTGCGGTCTACGTCAGGATGGCAAACCGCGGCCGTTCGAGCGTGGGCACGCAGGGCCTGTTCATCTGGGACCGAGCGCGCCACTGCCGCTTCTTCCGCGACCGAGACCTGCAGGTGACGCTGGAAGGGCGCAAATCGATGCCGGTCGTACACAAGATTCCGCGGCTCATGGGCCTTCTGGCGCCCGGCACTTGCACCGACGTGCCGCAGCGCATCGTTGCCTTTGCTCAATCCGGTGCCGACCAGGTGCTCATGACATTCAATACCCGCAACGTGTCGCAAGTGGTGATCCCCAATGAAACCACGACGGACTCGGTGACACTGCTCAACGAGGCGACCGGCTCCGCCGACCTCGCGGGCACGATTGGCGGCCGTGCTGTGGAGATGGAGGGCTCAGGTGTCTTCGAGTTCATCCGAGCCTGACGGCGTCCAAGGACTACTCGGCCGCTCCCTGCAAGCCATCCGCGACTCCGTCCCCAGCCAGTACGCGGCGATCGTCACAGCGCTGCAACACGACGTGGTCCAGCTACAAGTCGATCACGAAACCTTCAGCATCCACGCACAGCCCCATGGCCTCGCCCTGGCAGGTGCCGAGCCCTCGGCAGCCGTGCGGCTCACCACCAAGTCGTGCACCATCACAGCGTTGATCGACGGCACGTTGGACTTGATCGATGCCGTGCTCGGAGAGAATATCGCACTCTTCGGCAGCGTGAATGATTTGCTGAGCTTCAACGAAGCACTATCGGCGTACCTGCACGGAGCGGTGCGGAGCAGCGGGCAGGAGGCGATTTTGAGGGAGTTCAGGCTGCTGGCAGAGCGGCGAAAGGAACGAGAGTGATGCAGAGTTACATTGGCGAACTCGGCGGCAGGCCCATCGCGGGGTTCAATCCTGATTTGCAGGCCACCGTGATCTCGGATCCCTCAGTGCTGACGCCATTACTCTTGAAGGCGGGAGGGCCTCTTCGCAACCAGATCCAGAGCCATTGCGTTTTGGCGGCCAGCCTGCTCGATGATCTGGCGGAATCGCTTGGCATCGTCCGTCCAAATGCTTTTAGGGGCAAGGCTTGCCCCACAGATCTGCTTACCCCTCACCTGTATTCGATCATGACTCTGGGGTTACGCCACCTTGGAGAAACGAGCTTAGCCAAGCTCTACGCCAAGCTTCAGCCTTCGTTCGACATGAGCGTCGTTGCCAACGAAAGCATCGGCCAGGGGTTTCAACGATTGGTGACGGAACTGAGCAACGATTGGTCTGCCTTACTGACTGAGCAGGCGCAGTGCATGGTGGAATCCTATGGCTTGCGCCTCGAGTGCGAGGAACCCAACGGGGGTGCCGAATGGAAGTTATCGACCGTGCGTCGCCGAAGGGAGGAGGCGACGAGCCGCTGGTGTCAGCATGTGGGCGTGCGCGTCTCCGAGCGAGCATCATCGCCGAACGAATCGCTCGCAGAGCTGGAGAAGCACCTCGCTGCAGCGTTGAGGGCTACGATGCTGACCAGCATCAAGCGATCGTGCGGCGGCTTTGCGAGCTTGAAGGCGTTTCGCGCTTCATTGAGAGACGGGTGTCTCGGCATCGCAGCAGGTCTGCTGATTCCCGCGCCGGGCGATCAATTCGATCGGCTGGTGGACAGAACGGTCCTCTTTCTGCGCACCGAGATGATGAAGGACGTGCTCGGATCTTTCGATCCGTCTCGGCCAAGACCGGGGGATGAGCGGACCCATCAGATTCGCCGGGCCGGTGAAGATCTGCGGGAAGCACTGGCGGAGGTCATCTCGGACCCAGACCAATTGGGAACATTCAAGATGTTCTATTGTATTCTGGTCTTCTCAGGCCCTCGGGTGCAGGCGATGGCCGAATTTCTCGGAGTTCCAGAGTCGCTGCGGATTCTTCCGCCAGTGCCCGTCGAATTGGATGACGCGATAACGGGATGATCGCTAGGGATTGCTTGGTGCTTGGAGATGACGCGCGTGAAACAGGGCTCTTCTATTGTTGGATGGGGATCGTTGAAGGATTCGTTCCTGTACGATGCCAGTCGAGAGAACTCACGGGATATCGACGATCTACCAGAAAGAAGGTTTGCCCCGGGTACGGTCACGATCTTCGGCGCAGGCGTTGCGGGTCTCACAGCGGCGCACGAACTCGTGGAGAGAGGATTTCGAGTCATCGTCGTCGAGCCGATCGCAGAGGGGGAAGGTCATCTGCAGGTCGGTGGCATGGCTCGGTCGCAGCACGGTGTCGGCCGCTCCGATGACTTTGTGAGCGGCGCCGTGCTGCCCTGGACGACTCTGCCAGGCCAGTCTTCGATCGGGGGGCCACGCGAGGCGTATTCGCGGCGAGCGCAGAGCGTACTCTTTGAGCCCGGAGGCGATAGCTTCGCCGACGGCCCAGCCGCACTCGGCGCCGCAGTCGAGATGGCGCGTGAGCTTGTGAAAGAGCTTTCGCGAGAGGCGGACGAACTTCAGAGTCGCGGCTTGCCCGGCGCCCCCAACGTTTACCTGCGTATCGTCATCCTCGTAACGCGAGATGAGGCCCGAAAGGGTCTCGGTGAGGCCCGCGCCGCACGACTCCTGGAGGCGCTAGACGGCCTGGTGCGAGATCGCATCGCGACGGAGATCAGGAGGCTCGGCACAGAGGAGAACGAGGCTCGGGCGCGGAGTAAGAACGCGGCTACGGACGTCGAGAGGGACAAGGAGGCTGAGACCGCAAAAGCGATTCAAAACCGGCAGGCACGGCTGCAGGCCGTTGTAGACGCGCGGAGGAGCCCAGACGCCCTACTCCAATGGCGTGTTCAGGAGAAGGTGGATACGGCCGGCAGGCGCGCGGTGATCGAACTCGCCTGGCAGAATGAAGTCGTCTTGCCAGGTGAACACGGGTACCGCTTTTTCCCGAGCTTCTATCGGCATCTGTTCGACACGATGAAGCGGACTCCCCTGTACGATGAGCAAGGAGAAACACACCGTGCCGCCATCGAGAATCTGACCGCCACTTCCAGTCAGGTCTTTGCTGGCGCGTTGACGTCTGCCGGCTTGACCCGTCGGCGTCCACGCTCCCTGGAGGCGCTGCGCGTCGAGCTTACGAAGCTTTTTGGCGAGTTGCAGTTTGATGTGAGCGACGTCGCGAAGTTTCAGGGCAAATTGTTCCGGTTCATGACCACCGGCGCCGCGCGCCGAGAGGCAGAGTATGAGTCGATTTCGTGGTGGCAGTTTCTAACCACGGGTGGAGTTCGGTACAGCGAGAACTTCGAAACGTTCCTCAAGTCGGCCCCGCAAGCCTTGGTCGCGATGGACGCGGAGACTTGCGACGCTCACACGCAGGGCAATATCGTGGTGCAACTGTTGCTCGATCAATTGCTCCAAGCAGAGTACACGGACAGCACACTGAACGGCCCCACGTCAGACGCTTGGCTCGACCTATGGCGCGAACACTTGGAGCGTCAAGGCGTGACGTTTGTCCCAGGAAGGCTGAGGCACTTTGATGCGGCCGAGCAGCGGCCAGAACTTTTGGGGGCGACACTGACGGTGGTTCCGGTGGTCGATTTGGACTTACCCGGAACCGACAAGGATGAAGACAGCGAGCGTGGGTCCTGGCGGGCAAAGATCGAAGGCTCAGATTATTTCGTGCTCGCCACAGATGTTTCCACCGCAGAAGCGGTGACGAAACCGCTCACCGATCCAGCCTTGTTGCAGGTCCTTCCCGGCTTACCGCATCGCGTGGGAGGCGTTCCCGTCCAGCTCAAGGAGTATGTCACGTATGTGCTCAGCACGACGGACATGCGTATCAAGACCGGCGACAGCGGTGACTGGGATCGGCTTCTGCGCGAGCGCTTGGCGGTTGCGGGCTTTCCTGCGGAGTATTGGGGACACATCCGCAACCGTGATGAGCTCCCTTCGTGGATCAATTATGCTGAAGAGCAGGATCTGAGAACGGGCAGGAAGCGGCCAGGATTCGCGGATCGGTTTGTCTACGGTCTCACCAAGCACGATCGCTTTCAGACGTTTTCGGGAGTGCAGTTCTACTTTGCGCACGATCTGGAGCAGGCTCGGGGACACGTCTACTACTTCGACACGGAGTGGGGGCTTTCGTCGATATCTCCGCTGCAGTTCTGGCAACGGAAGACGTATTTCCGGCGTCATGGCCTGCTGGGGCTCTTGAGCGTCGATATCGGGAACTTTCGGCGCCGGTCGAGCTTTCTCGGCAAGGCGGCGCACGAGTGCACCAAGGAGGAGATTGCCCAGGAGACATGGCGGCAGCTTTCGGAATCTCTTCGTCGTACGCGACGAGCCAAGGCAGAGGACACACAGCGTTTGCCGCTGCCACGACCGGTGTACTATCACGTCGACAATTTTCTCTTCCCAAGCCAGCCAACGCAGGCCGGCAGTCTCTGCACCACCGCAACGCCCTTCCTCGTGAACAACGTTGGTGATTGGACAAACCGGCCGGGTTCGGATCCGTGGGATCCGGAAACCGAGGGAATCCCCGCTGACCTCATGGACGAGCCGAACGTATGGCAAGCCGATCACGGCGGCTATCAAGTGCACTATCATAAGCTAGTGTTCGCCGGCACGTACATGCGGACATTCACGCGGATGACGACCATGGAGGCCGCTAATGAGTCGGCTCGGCATGCAGTCAATGCGATCCTGGACCATCTCGCCGAGGTCCGCAGCGTTGCTCAGAAGCAGGCGGCGGAGATGTACGGTCAATGGGTGATCGAAAGGCTCCAGCACGCTCCTCCCGATAGAAAGTCATGGGTCGACGCGATCGAGCAGCTGCGGAAGGAACGCCTGCAAATGCCGCTCCCCCTCCACAGCATCGCTGGCGAGCACTGCAAAATCTGGAACCTCGAGCGCTACGAGCTCGACGACCTCGCGTTCCTGAAGCGCGTCGACGAGGCGCTGTTCAAGAAGGGGTTGCCGCACATGGCAGACATCATCGACCTGGATGGGTTGATGGCGAGTCTGAGCCCCGCGCAGAGTGGTCCGGAGGGCTTGCTGGCCGCGCTGGTCAGCACGTTCAAGAAGGATTGGGCGGTCGATGACGATAGCCTGCTGCGCGGTGCCAAGGGTGCGGGGGCGCTGCTGGAGAAGTTGAAGGAGGGGTTGAGTCGGCTGACGCAGGAGATGGGGCGGGGTAGCGCGCCGCCATGAGCGCGGACCTGCTGCAGTCGCTGCGCGGCGAGCTGGGCGGGCTGGCGAAGCTGCTCGGCGCGCGAGCGACTGCGGAGCGCAAACCGCCGCTGCTCGGCTTGCCCGATCACGATGGGTCGCTGTCGGCTCTGTTGTACGGGCGCGCCGGGCAGTTCGACACTCTGCCGTTCCCCAACATGGAGTGGTGGTGGAACACGGTGGAGGTGGAGGTCGAGAGCGGGGCGCGCTATTTCTTGCTCACCAACGTGCATAGCTTCGGCACGATGGCGGGGCCGCCTGTCACCTGCGGGACGCTGGCCGTGTTCGATGTACGGAGCGGACAGCGCTGGGGGCTGCGCAGCCTGGGCAGTGTGAGCGGCGATCGCAGCTGCGTGTATCGAGCGCCGGGTTGGCTGTTGCAGCGCTTGGACCCGCAGGCGCAGAGCTTCTCCAGCGATCTGCAGCGGGCGGCGGAGGCGCTGAAGGTGAACGCCGCCGAGCTGGCGCGCGCCAGCGAGCAGGGCTGCTACGTGG
>Ga0070663_100002603_pt1 | contig 10198 bp, 10 predicted proteins | sample KBSC63metaG_FD_65646 | JGI IMG/M metagenome (GOLD analysis project Ga0070663, IMG submission 65646) | Corn rhizosphere microbial communities from Kellogg Biological Station, Michigan, USA - KBS C6-3 metaG | ecosystem: Host-associated > Plants > Roots > Rhizosphere > Soil ...
ACCGCCAACACGACGATCGGGACCTACCAGCTGCTGCTCACCCCCGACCGGCTGCGCGGACGGCTGACCAGCGTGATGGGCGTGATCGGCGGGGTGTCCGCGGCGACCGGGCCCGCCTTCGGCGGCCTGGTGGTGCAGACGTTCCCCGGCACGAACGCCGTGCTGCTGTGCGCGGCCGGGATCGCACTGGTGACCCTGGTCGTCACGGTCAGCCCCACCCTGCGCCGGTTCCCCCGCGCCGACACCCTCGTCCCCGCACCCCAGCCGACGACGACCGAGGAGAAAACGTCATGACCACCCAGGAATCCGGTCTTTCCTTCGCCTTCGAAGAGCTGCTGGCGCGCTCGGCCGCGCTGCGCGAGCGCGGCCCGGTGCACCACGACGAGGAGCGGGGCCTGTGGCGGGTGCTGGACCACCCGGGCGTCTCGCGGGTGCTGTCCGACCCGGCGGCCTTCTCGTCGGACTTCAGCGGGCTGACACCGGTGCAGGAGGACTTCGAAACCTTCCGCAAGGGCAACTTCGTCGGGATGGACCCGCCGGACCACCGCAAGCTGCGCACCCTGGTCAGCCAGGCGTTCACCCCGCGCGTGGTGGCCGGGCTGGAGCCCCGCATCCGGGCCATCGCCGGCGAGCTGCTCGACGAGGTCGCCGGGGCGTCCCGCTTCGACGTCGTCGACGCGCTGGCCTACCCGCTGCCGATCATCGTGATCGCGGAGCTGCTCGGCGTCCCGGTGGCGGACCGCCCGCTGTTCACCCGCTGGGCCCAGGTGCTCTTCAGCGGCGACCAGCTGGGCGAGACGGCCGACATGGAAGACATCCAGCGTGCGCTGGACGCGATCGCCCCGACGATCCGCGAGATGAACGCCTACATCCTCGACCACATCCGCCACCACCGCGCCCACCCCGGCCCGGGCCTGACGAGCCGGCTGGTCGAAGCGGAGTTCAACGGCGAGCGGCTCGAGGACCAGGAGATCGTGGGCTTCGTCGCGCTGCTGCTGATCGCGGGCCACATCACAACGACCGCGCTGCTGGGCAACGCCGTGGTGACCTTCGACCGCAATCCCGCTTCCGCCGCGGCGCTGCGGTCCGCTCCGGAGCGCCTGCCGGCGGCGCTGGAGGAGGTGCTCCGGATGTTGCCGCCGTTCCCCGAGCTGGGCCGCCGCACGACCCGCGAGATCGAACTGGGCGGCCACCGCATCCCGGAGAACTCGATCGTGATGGCGGATCTGGCGTCGGCCAACCGGGACCCGGCGTTCTTCGACCGGCCGGACGCCTTCGACCCGGCCCGCAGCCCCAACCCGCACCTGACGTTCGGCCACGGCATCCACTTCTGCTTCGGCGCCCCGCTGGCCCGGCTGGAAGGGCGCATCGCGTTCGAGGTGCTGTTCTCGCGGTACCGGGACATGGCGGTCGCCACGGACGCGCCGGTGGTGTTCCAGAACCCTTCGGTGATCGTGAGCGTGCGGCACCTGCCGCTGGACGTTCGCGGGTGACGCCGACGGGTGGCCGAGGTTCCGGATGCCCCCTCACTGGGTAGCCCACAGGTGTGAGCTGAGCAGGTGATGCCTGCTGCGACGAGTGAGAGGTGATCACATGAGCCAGGGCGACGCCCCGGTCGGGCGATCGGTGAAGACGGCGGCGGCCGGCGTTCGGGATCTCGCCGCGGAGGCCGCGCGGGTGGGGGCGGCCGCAGCCGCGCGGGCGGTCGAAATCACCGATCGGAAGCTGGCCGAAGGCAAGGACGAACTCACGAAGGTGGGCCGTGCGGCGACCAAGGACCTCGACAAGAGCACGCGGTCGTCGCGCCGCGACGTGCGCGCCAACTCCAGCGCGGCCCGGGACGAGGTACTGGCCCGCGCGGCCAAGATGCGCGACCCGGGCCGCAAGGCCGCCCAGGCCGTCGCGACCGTGGTGAGCTCGGCGGGCGAGTCCGGCCGACGGCGGCGCAAGGCCGTGGCCACCGCGAAGCGCGACCTGGCGGTGGCGCTGCAGGAGGCCAAGAGCGTGGCCCGCGGGGAACGCACCAAGCGCGCCCGCTGGCCCTGGTTCCTGGCGCTCGGAGCGGTGGCCGCGGCGATCGTCGCGGTCGTCCAGGTCCGGCGGTCGAACCCGCTGGCCGAGGACACGCCGGACGGCAAGCCGGCGACGCAGCCGGCCGGGAGCACCGCCGACCGGCAGACCGAGCCCGCCGGGCCGGGCAAGCCGGCTGTGCCCGCCAAGCCGGCCGACCAGCCGGCCGCTGCCGCCAAGCCGGCTGTGCCCGCGCCGGCTGTTCCCGCCAAACCGGCCGACCAGCCGGCCACTTCCGCCAACCCGGCCGGGACGACGGCCGCTTCCGCCAAGCCGGCCGGGACGACGGCCGACCGGCCGGGTGCCGCACCTGCGGCACCCAAGCCGGAGCCGGCCAAGCCTGCTTCGGGTGCGAAGCCGGCGGAGAAGCCTGCTCAGCAGGCGGCCAAGGCTGCGGACGGCGCGAACGGCCGTGCGCCCGCGGGTCGCGGGCAGCACAAGGGTCACTAGCCCGGGTCCGCGACCCGCGGTGCACTCCGCGGGTCGCGGGCAGCGCAAGGCTCCCCGACCAGGTGCCCGCGCCCGCGCAAGCTGCGGGCGCGGGCACCGGCGCACCCGAACCCTCCTGAAAGCGCTTACACTCACCGCAAACGGGCGGGGAGGTCGTCGATGGGATGGCAGTTCGCGGTGAGCACGCTCGGCATGCCGGGGGTCCCGGTCCGGGAGGCCGCGCGCACCGCGCTCGCGCACGGCTGCGCCGGCCTCGAACTGCGCGTGCACCAGGACGAAGAAGTCCACTTGGGACTCTCCGGCTCCGCCGCCGACGGGGTGCGGGACCTCCTGGCCGACGAGGGCCTGGCGGTCGCCTGCCTGGCCGGCTACGCGAAGGTCGCCGCTCCCGGGGCCGACGGGCCGGTTGTCGATGAGCTGAAGGCCCTGATCGCGCTCGCTCACCGGGTCGGCGCCCCGTCGGTGCGTGTCTTCCCGGGCGGGGACGGGGATGCCTCGCGTCGCATCGGGGCGGTTCTCGACGACCTGCGTGCCGCCGGGGTGCGGCTGCTGGTCGAGACGCACGACTCGCACCCCACCGGAGCCGCCGCGCTCGGCCTGGTCGCCGGGTTCGGGGAGCCGGACCTGGCCGCCGTGCTGTGGGATGCCGTCCACCCGTGGCGGGCCGGCGAGGAGCCCGCCGTCACGCGGGCGGTGCTGGGCCCGTACCTCGGCTACTTCCAGGTCAAGGACGCCGTGAGCCGGGCGGATCCGACCCCGGTGCCGCCGGGGGAGGGCGCGGTCCCGCTCGGCGACTGCGGCGAGCTGCTGCGCTCGTGGCCCGGCTGGGTGTCGCTCGAGTGGGAGAAGGCGTGGTACCCCGGCCTCGCGCCGGTGGACGTCCCGCTGCGCTCGGCCGCGGCCTGGTTCGAGCGGTACGCGCCGGCGTAGGCCGCGGCGGGCGGTGGCCCGCCGCGGCCCGGCACTTCGCACGGAACCGTCAGCGTCCGGAGAAGTTCACGTCACTGCAGAAGTAGTAGGACTGGTCGAGGTGGCTCGCCTGCCAGATGGTGTAGACGATGTGCCGCCCCGTCCGGGTGCCCGCGTTCACCGCGACCTGGTACTGCCCCGCGGGGGCGAGGCGGCCCGTCTGGGCGACCAGCTCCAGGTTGCCCCAGCCCAGCGGCTGGGTCGCCGGGTCGAAACCCTGCTTGGTGACGTACACCAGCAGGTAGTCGGCGCCGTGCCGGGCCTGGTCGGTGATGGTGAGGGTGAACCGGTTGTCCTTGTTCGCCATCTGCCACGCGCCGACCGTGTCGAGGGCGTTGTACCGGGGCGCCTGCGTGCGGCCGCCGCTGCAGAGCGTCCCGTCGGGGATCGCGCCCTGGTGGTTGCCCTTGACGCCTTCGCGGTAGAGGCCGTTCCAGTTCCACATCGCGTTCGGGTCGGCCTGCCAGGCCTGCCAGCACATCGGGTCCTTCGTCGCCATCGTGGGGTTCTGGAAGTCGCTGCCCCAGCGGTTCCAGCAGCCGTAGTTGCGCGACGGCGGGTCGGTGGCGGAACCGTGCGCGTCGGCGACACCGGTGAGCACGCCGCCCAGCAGCACGGCCGACACGGCGGTGACCACCAGGGAGAGCAAGGTTTTGCGTCGGGGAACCACGCTGTCCTCCTTCGTCGGGCCAGGCCTTGGGAGCGCTCCCAAGGCTGCGCCGGACGACCATACGCGGCGGCGCCCGCCACTGGCCACCGCGTGATATCCGGGAACCGTTGCGGTGGAAGGTTTTCCGGCACGCTGCCGGACTGAACGGTTCCTGAACGGCCGCCCGTCCCGGCTTCCGTGCCGCCCGATCGGCCCCGGACCGGGGGACGCGCGGTGAGCACGTGCCGCTGCGGTTGCTCCGCACGGGTGTATCCGGAGAATTTGTCACCGAAGGGCGCGGAAACGGTCCCGGGGAGTCCTCAAAGGACTTGAAGCGCTTTCCGCCCGGTTCCCGGTGCCGGGGCGCGGCCGGGCGGACCGCGCCCCGGATCGTGCGGCTCAGCTCTGCGAGCGCACGTTCTCCCGGGCCTCCTGGGCGCGATCGGTGACGTCGCCGGTCGCCGACTGCGCCTCGTCCTTGACCGTCGACGCCGCGTCGGCCGCTTTCGCCTTCACCGACTCGGCAGCCTGTTGCACCGGCTCGCGCAGGTTCTCCTTCAGCTCCTCGGCCGCGTGCTGGGCCACCGGGGCCACGTGCTCGCGGGCGAGGTCGGTCGCCTGCCCGGCGAGCCGGCGCTCGGGCTCGCTCGCCGGCAGCAGGGACGACACGAGCCAGCCGGCGCCGAAGGCGATCAGGCCGGCGGCCAGCGGGTTGCCCTGCGTGCCGCGCTTGATCGACTCCGGCGCCTCGCTGACGGCGTCGGCGGCGGAACTCACCTTGTCCTGGGCGGTCGAAGCGACCGAGCCCACCTTGTCGCCCGCCGTCGACGCGTGGTCGGCGGCGGTGCCCATGACCCGGTCCCGCGCGTTGCCCAGCACCGAGCGCATCCGGCCGATGCGGCGTTCGACGATCCGGCCCGGGGTCACCTTTTCGGTGAGGGCGTTCACGTCGGTGCTGAGAGTGCGTTGCGTACCTTCGATTTCGCGGCGGATCCGCTCCGGTTCGGTCATGGTCGTTCGCCTTTCAGTGCGTCGGGGACCCGCTGCAGGGTCTCGACGGTGCGTTCGGGTTTCGGGTTGATCCGGCGGACTTCGCGGCGCCCGGTCGCGTAGAGCACGGCGCCGGCGATCACCCACACGATCGCGACGATCAGTGCCGCCCAGCCGGAATCCATGACGTTCGCCAGGCCCTGCCAGAGGGCGACGGAAAGGAACAGCACGACCATGTAGCCGGCGAACCCCGCGCCGCCGAGCATGCCCGCGCCCTTCGCGGCCTTGCCCGCCTCGGCCTTCACTTCGGCCTTGGCCAGCTCCACTTCCTGCCGCACGAGGATGGAGAGGTCCTTCATGACGTTGGACATCAGCTCGCCGACCGAGGCGTCGGCGACATCGACGGGCTCGCCGGCGCGCGGCGCGGGCCCGGGTGCCTGCGTCATCACGGCACCTGCCCCGGCGCGGAGAAGCGGGGGCTCGGCTGCGGGAGGTCGTCGGTGGGCTGAGGCGCGGTGTAGCCGCCAGGAACTGCGGCCGGGCGGCCCGGCTGCGGGAGCCCTTCATGGGCCTGGGGCCCGGTGTACCCGCCGGGAGCAGCAGCCGTACGGCTCGGCTGCGGGAGGCCTTCGGTGGGTTCAAGCGCGTTGTAGCCGCCGGCAGCCGGTTGCGGCACCGGTGGGGTCGCGGCGGGGCCGGCGTGCGGCTGCGGGGTGCTCGCCCGGCCGTCGGAGGAGTTTTCCTCCTTCTGCTGCGCCACGACGCCGCGGGTGAGCCGCCCGGCGAGGGCACCGGCGACCGCCGCGCCGACCAGGAACGTGCCGGGGCGGCGGCGGGCGAAGCGCCGCACCTCGTCGAGGAGGTCGCCCGGCTCGCGGTGCTCGAGCCAGCCGGCGACCGACCGCGTCCGGTCGGACACCTGGCGCGCGACGTCACCGGCGAGGCCGGGGGAGTCGGTCTGTTCCGCCATCCGCTCGAGCTGACCGGCCAGCTGGTGGAGGGTCTCGGCCGCCTTCCGCTGGCCGTCCCTGGCCTGCGACTGCAGCTGTTCCCGGCCTTCGCGGACCAGGTCGCGGACTTCCCGCTGGGCGTGCGCCGCCACGTGTCCGGCTTCGTCCGCGGCTGTCTGCGCGACTTCGCCACCCCGGCCGACGGCGGTGGAGGCCACCTCGCGGGCTTCGTCCTTCGCGGTTTCCGGCATCGACGGCGAGCCGTTGCCGTGCTGCTGAGGCGGTGACTGACCGCCGGGTCCCTGGGACATCTCGACCTCCTGCGGGAGCGGCACTTCCGCGCCCTTGGTGGGTGCCGATGGCGAGCATCGGCCTGGTAGGGCGGCTGGCTACCCGGGGGGTCGGGGGATAAACCGGACGCTCACGGCACCGGGATCAGCTCGCCGGCCGTCCTCCTCCTCGGGGCGACCGGTCCGCTCCCGGGGTATCCGGCAAACCGATGACAAAACGATGCAACCGATCTAGGGTCGGCAGCGACGGAAGGAGTGCCCGTGACCGACGACGGCACGCCCGCGCTGACCGTGCGCGTCCGCACCGTGCCCGAAGCCGTCGTCGTGGCGGCGGCGGGCGACCTGGACCTCGGGACCGCCCCGGTGCTGCGCGCGCGGGCACGGGCCGCGCTGGACGGCCGGCCCGGCGCGCTCATCGTGGACCTGGGCGCGGTCACCTTCTGCGGCTCGGCGGGGCTGCAGGTCATCGCCGAGCTCGCCGGCGAGTCGGCGGCCGCCGACGTGCCGTTCGCGGTGGTCGCCGCCGGGCGTCCGGTGCTGCGTTCGCTGCAGGTCACCCGGATGGACACCACGCTCGCGCTGCACCCCACGGTGGACGGCGCCTGCGCGTGGATCCGGCAGCGGCCGGTGCGCGGCGGTTAGGGCGGGCCCGGTCGCGGGTAGTCCTCCGCCATGGAAGCGGAGGCGCTGCTGCAGAGCCTGACCCGCGTCGTGACCGCGCTGGACGGCACGGGCATCCGGTTCGCCGTCGCCGGCGGGCTGGCCGTCTACGCCCGTGGCGGGCCGCCGTCGGACCACGACGTCGACCTGTTCCTCAAACCCGGCGACGCGGACCGGGCGGCGGAGGTGCTCACCGCCGCGGGACTGCGCCGCGTGCACCCGCCGGAGGACTGGCTGACGAAGGTCTACGACGGCGACATCCTCGTCGACCTCATCCACGGTCCCAACCACCGGCCGGTGACCGACGAGCTGCTGGACCGCGCCGCGCTGATGCGGATCGGGTCCACCGCGGCGCCGGTCGTCGCCGGTACCGACCTGCTCGTGGACAAGCTGCTCGTGCTGAGCGCGCACCGGTGCGACTTCGCGCCGCTGCTGCGGATCGCCCGCGACCTGCGCGAACAGGTCGACTGGACCGACGTCGCCGTGCAGGTGTCGGCGTCCCCGTACGCCCGGGCCTTCCTGGCGCTGCTGGGCGACCTGGCCGTGATCGACCCGAAGGAGGCTCTCGTGCCCGAACCACCGCAGTACCTCGTCGCCCGGCTCAGCCGGGCACTGGCCGAAGACCCCCGCACCGCCGAGCTCGGCGTGCACGTGACCGTGCGGGGCGAGCACGTCCACCTGACCGGCGAAGTCACCTGCCCGGCACGCAAGGAGGAGGTGGACGCCGTCGTCGGCGAGTACCTGACCGGAGAGCTGGTGCACAACGACGTCCGGGTCGCCGACGTCCGCGAACCGGCGAGCGCGGAGGAGATCGGCCGATGAGGATCGCCGCGGTCGGGGACGTGCACCTGGGCGAAGACTCCCGCGGCCTGCTCCGGCCGGCCCTGGAACACCTGGCGGGCACCGCCGACGTCCTGCTGCTGGCCGGGGACCTGACCCGGCACGGCACCGTCGAGGAGGCCCGCGTGGTGGCCGACGAGCTGGCCGGGCTCGGCGTGCCGATCGCCGCGGTCCTCGGCAACCACGACCACCACAGCGACTCCGGCGAGATGATCTCGAACCTGCTCCGGGAAACCGGCGTCGACGTGCTGGAAGGCGAAGCGGTCCGGTACGACCTGCCGGACGGTTCCCTGGGTGTGGCGGGCGTCAAGGGCTTCGGCGGCGGGTTCGCGGGCAAGTGCGCCAGCCGGTTCGGCGAGCGGGAGATGAAGGACTTCGTCGAGCACACGATGGCGTCCGCGGATTCGTTGCGCAAAGCGTTGCAAACCCTCGACACGGACGTCGTCGTCGCGTTGACGCACTACGCGCCGATCCCCGGCACGCTGCACGGCGAGCCCCCCGAGATCCACCCGTTCCTCGGTTCGTACCTGCTGTGCGAGCCGATCGACGAGGTGGGGGCCGACCTGGCGCTGCACGGCCACGCCCACTTCGGGTGCGAGCAGGGAGTGACCCCGGGCGGCGTGCGGGTGCGGAACGTGGCGCAGCCGGTGATCCGGAAGGCGTACGCGCTCTACGAGCTGCACCCGGCCGAACTGTCCGCCCGCCGCTGAGGCCGGGGCTATCGCGCCAGCAGGGTCCGCACCACCGCCAGCACCGGGCGCTCGCCGGCGGCGGCCAGGATCTCTTCGGCCGTGTGCCAGCATTCGCGGGCCGCTTCGGGGCCGGTCAGGCTCAGGCGCGCCTTGCCGAGCACCACGAAGGCGAACGCCTCGCCCAGCCGGTGGCCCGTGGTCCGGAAACCGGAGATCGCCCGGACCGCCAGGGTTTCCGCGGCCGCGGCGTCGCCCGCGGTGAGCGACGCCGACGCCAGGCTGGTCCGGGCCTGCTCGGCCAGCAGGCCGAAGCCGCCCGACTCGGCGTCGTGCACCGCGGCCCCGGCGTGCGCGATCGCCTCCTCGATGTCCACAGTGGACAAACCGATCAGGGTGACGATCCGGCCGCGCAGGTAGCCGATCTTCTCCGCCAGCCGGTGGGCTTCGGTGTACTCCGCCAGCGCCGCCGCCGGATCGCCCGTCTGGCGGTGCAGGTCGCCGAGCGCGCCGAGCGCGTCCACCTCGAACCGCTGGTTGCCCGCCTCGCGGGCCACCGTCACCGCGAGCCGCGCCGCCGGCCAGGCCCTGTCCAGCTCGCCGGTCGCCCGGTGCACCGCCGCGAGCCGCACGAGCGCGTCCGCCTCGTCCTCCCGGGAACCCAGCTGCCGCAACGCTTCCAGTGCTTCGGTGAGCACGGCCTCCGCGCGGGCGAGGTCCCCCGCGACGCGGTACCCGTAGCCGAGGTTGCACAAGGCGATCGCCGCCGCGTGGGGGGAGCCGAGCCGGCGGCAGAGGTCGAGCGCACGCTCGTTGTGCTCGACGCCTTCGGCGAGCCGTCCGTGCTCGATGAGCACGGCACCCAGGTTGATCAGCCCGTTCGCGGCCCGGATCGACTCGCCGCGCCGCTGCGCGCCCGCCAGCGCCGCGGTGAAGTACTCGATCGCCCGGTCGAGCCGGCCGAGGTCCAGGTGCACGACGCCGAGCGCGTGCAGGACCGAGTCGGCGCCTTCGCGGGCACCGGCGGCGCGGTAGGACGCCTGGGCGGCTTCGAGTTCCGCGAGCGCCGTCTCGTAGTCGCCGCGGCTCCAGGCCAGTGCGCCGAGGCTGTGCCGCATGGCCCCGGCGGCCCGCTCGTTCCCGGCCCGCTGCGCGGTGGCCAGCCCGGCGGTCGCGGCCGCCTGCCATTCGGCGTCGAGCCGGTGGGAGTGGAAGAAGCCGCGCAGCAGGTCGGCGGCCCGCCAGGCGAACGGCCGCCGGCCCTCCCGGGCGGTCCACCGGATCGCGGCCAGGACGTTGCCGTGCTCGGCCAGCAGCCAGCGGCGGGCTTCCGCCGGCTCGACGGCTTCACCGTCCTCGGGTGCGTCGGGCAGCCGCTGCAGGTCGGGGTAGAGCGCGGTCGCCGCGCCGGCCGCCGCGTGCAGGTAGTACCCGAACAGCCCGTCGAGGGCGAAGTCCCGGTCGATCGGCGCCAGCTCTTCAAGGGCCCGCCCGGCGGCGTAGGCGCGGAGCAGGTCGTGCAGGCCGAACCGGTCGTCACCGCGGGGCTGCACCAGGTGGCTCGCGGCGAGTTCGCGCAGCAGCCGCCCGGCCCGGGCGCCGTCCACCTCGGCCAGCGCCGCCGCGCCGGCCACGCCGACG